>Ga0136617_10002439_pt1 | contig 16545 bp, 14 predicted proteins | sample AntDrymUQ3222106_2_FD_129672 | JGI IMG/M metagenome (GOLD analysis project Ga0136617, IMG submission 129672) | Polar desert sand microbial communities from Dry Valleys, Antarctica - metaG UQ322 (21.06) | ecosystem: Environmental > Terrestrial > Soil > Desert | place: Antarctica: Dry Valley...
GAACAAATCGCGCACGTCCTGATTTTTTTTCGGCTTTTGCTCGCGCTTGATTTGCGATTCCAAAACCGATTCCGAAGAGTTTTTATCTTCGTATTTATACTCGCCCGTTTCGTCTTGGTTTTCTTCCGCGTCGGCTTGCTGTTGCTGCTCCGCCGTAATGTTTTGAAAAAGCGTGTAAACGCGGCTCGTCGCTATTAAAGCGTCGGCGACTGTCGCTTTTTTGTCCGCTAAATAATACTCAATGACCGATTCGATTTCCGATACGATTTGTCCGTAAAACTTGCGCGAATCCTCGCTCGCGCCGCCGCACAAAGTTACTTGAAACAACAATTCAAAAGGAACTTGATTCATCGGCAAATCGAAGATAAACGGACGCTTTTCTCTTAAATGAGATTGCATCAAGTCCAAATCCTTCCGTAGTCCGCGATAAGTTTGGCGCAGACGATTATCAATCCGCGCGTTTTCCATTGTGCCGAAAATCTTTTTCGCCAGAAACGGTTCGGGAAAAACTTGCAGAACTGTTTTGTAATCGGAATTTTTTGGCAGTTTCTTTTTTGTTTTTTTGAGTTCCGCCTGTGTTTCATCTTCCGACAAAGCGCGTTGGCCAGTTTGCACATCTTCGATATAACCGGAGAGCGAAAAAGCGTCAGTTTGCTCTGCCGTCGCTTCGTAAAGCGCGGCGAGTTCCGTGAACGCTGCTCGCAAACCGTCCGAATCTTTTTCGTAAGTTCCGAATTCGATTTGTCCCGCGCCGTGCGCCGCAAGAACTTTGTAAAGCCGAAAATCCATTTCATCGTTGCCGAATTCCGTGACGCTTGACGGCAAATAAATCGTCTTGCCGTCGCCAATACGCGATTCCTGCGGCATCGCCATTAGCGGCGCGATTTCAACTTCATTGCCTGTCAAGCCTTCGACGTAAATTCTTAAAATTGTCTGCACTGCTTCGAGCGGCAAGCCCATCGAAGATTCTTGCAGAAGCGTATTGCTGTTTCTGGTTTCAAGCGCGAAATAACTTTTCCGCGCCTTTGCGCTTTCGCTTTTATTTTTCGCTAAACCCGTCGCGACCCATTCTTCAAACTGCGCGAGCGAAACTTTTCTTAAGGCGGTCGCGCTTGAACGAAACGCGGCGAGCGCGGATTCGGCATCAGTTTCGGCAATTTCTTTAATCAACTGCAAAACTTTTCGCGCCATTTCAATCGCTTCGTGCTTTTGACGTAAAGTTACGATTTGCGCGAAAAACTTCGGACTCGAACGGATAAATGAAATTAAAATAGCGTTGCCACTTCGAGCGATTATCAGAAGAACTTCGCGCCAATCGTCGAAAACGTCGCCGGCGCGCCGCAAAACATCGCCGCCGGCGCTGACGAAATGGAGCGTTACGCTTCCGCCGAATTCTAAGAACTCCGACGCTTTCTTCGTTAATCGAACGGCTTGTTCGGCGGTGAGTTTTTCCAAAGCGTCGGGCAGAATCTGCCATAAATCCGCCGTCATTCCGCCCGTCCGATTGGCAAAATGTGAAGCAAGAGCGACGACTGATTTGGCAACTTTTTGTTTGTCATCGCCAAAGTTTTTTAATGTTTCGATAAGGCGCGGAGTTTTTTGCAAAAAGTCCGCACTGTGTTTGGCGGAACGGATAGCGATTTCCGAAGCGAGCTGCAAGATGTCAGTAAAAAGTTTGTCGTCGCCGATTTCTTTCGCCAGCGTTGGAATCAGATTAAAAGTTTCCAGGGCAATCGAACTCGATAAAACGAGTTGGCGAGTGCAGATTTGAAAGACGAGCGGACGCGCTTTTTCAGGAATTTTTTTCAAATCATTCACGCCGTCGGTGAAAAACTCCGCGCCCAAATCAGCATTCGCCATCGCCAAACGCCTGCCCATTTCCGCCCAATTTCTTATATCGTCTGCTGATAAAATCTTTGCCGCCTTCGGCACGGCTTCGACAAACTCGCGGCTCACGCGCAACGATACGCCCGCCAAAGATGCGCTCATTTCCAGCGAAACTATTTTTTTATCATTGGGAAGTTTGCCTAATCTTCGAGCCAATCCAGTGAAGGTTTGTTTTTTAGAAGTTGATAAATCGTTTTCCGTTTCTGCCATACTTCAAGTTTAAGGTTCAAAGTTCAAAGTTCAAAGTCAAAATATACACACTTAACTTTGAACCTTAAACTTAGAACCTTGAACTGTAATTTACGGAAAAACAAAAGTGTAAATACACAGCGTTTGACTGACTTCGCGGAGTGCATCGACATGTCCGGCGCGTTCGAGTTCGGCAAATTTCGCCATAATGAAAGTCTACTCTTCCGTCGTTATATGCATGTAAGCAATGTCGAATGTGATTCCGGTCGAATGAGGCGGAGTCGTGCGCGGTAGGCGTTTGAAGTGGGGCGGGACAAATCAGTTTGATATGCGAGCGAGCGTATCAGCGAAGTATATTCCAAGGACGGTTAAATTTTTTATGATACACGCCCGCTTCGGGTGAAACATTCGCAAAAGTCGCCGTTTCATTTGGATGCGGTCGGTCGGATTATCTAAATCATATTTTTGACCATTATAATTGCCTGCGAGTTTTTGCAAAACCGAAAAACCATCTGTGCCTGCAAAACAAATTCTAGCATAAATTATTTTTAGTCCGGCTTGCAAAACTTTCCCCAATGTGGTTTCAATATATAAAAGCGATGAGATTTTCGACCAGCCTAATTCATCTGCATCACCTCCACGCGCACCAACAGCATCGCGTGAACTAATCCCCGTTTATTTATCCGTAAAATTAGTTTTTATAAAGCGCGAACCTTGAAAAGTTTTCAGGTTCTTTTGTGTTTGTTCTCGAAAAATTATGCAGGAAACGAAATTAAAAATAGCCGTTCAAAAATCCGGACGCTTGAGTAAAGATTCGACAAGTTTGCTTAAACGCTGCGGCATAAAATTCAACAACGGTTTGGGCAAATTAAAATCGGAAGCCGAAAATTTTCCGGTCGAAATCTACTTTTTGCGCGATGACGACATTCCCGAATACGTCGCCGACGGCGTGGCAGATGTCGGCATCGTCGGCGAAAATGTTTTGGCGGAAACCGAGAAAAAGGTTGATTCGATTGAAAAACTCGGTTACGGAAAATGCCGTCTGGCGCTCGCCGTGCCAAAAGATTTCGCTTACCAATCGGTGAAAGATTTCGATGGCAAGCGCGTCGCCACGACTTACCCGCAAATTTTGAGCGGGTTTTTCAACAAAAACAAGGTCAACGCTGACATTCACACGATTAGTGGTTCGGTCGAAATCGCGCCGTCCATCGGTTTGGCGGACGCAGTTTGTGATCTTGTGAGTTCGGGAAGCACGCTTTTCACCAACGGCTTGCGCGAAGTCGAAACCGTGATGGAGTCGGAAGCCGTTTTGATAGCCCAGAAAAATCTCCCCGCCGGTTTGCAGACGATTCTCGAAAAACTGCTTTTCCGCATCAAATCGGTTAAAGCCGCCAAGCAAAATAAATATATTTTGCTGAATGCGCCCGACGGAAAGCTAGGGGAAATCCTCCGGCTGCTGCCCGGCATTAAAAGCCCGACCGTGATGCCGCTGGCGACCCGTGGCTGGAGTTCTGTTCATTCAGTTATAAACGAAAATGATTTCTGGGAAATTGTCGAACAATTAAAAATCGCCGGTGCGGAAGGCATTTTGGTTCTTTCAATTGACCAGATGATTCAATGAAAAGCGACAAATCTTTTATTACTTTGACACCTTTTATTTTACGAATTTATGAAAATTATAAAATATCCGAAAAAAGAAACCTGGCCTGATATTCTGGCGCGTCCGACGCTCGACACGAAGTTTTTGGAACGCACCGTCGCCAACATTTTGCAAGATATTAAAGCGCACGGCGACGCGGCTCTGAAACATTGCGCCCGTCATTTCGATAAAGTCGAGCTCGACGATTTTCTCGTCTCCGAAGCAGAATTCACCGAAGCCGAAGCGCGAATTTCGCCTGAATTAAAAGAAGCGATAAATGTGGCGAAAGCCAATATCGAAAAATTTCACTGCGCTCAAACGGAAAAACCTCAAATCATTGAAACGACGACTGGCGTTTTCTGCTGGCGTAAATCCGTTCCGATTGAAAAAGTCGGACTGTATATTCCCGCCGGAACCGCGCCGCTTTTCTCAACCGTTTTGATGCTCGCCGTTCCAGCGAAAATTGCCGACTGCCGCGAGATTATTTTATGCTCGCCGCCTGACAGAAACGGCAAAATCAACGACGCGACTTTACACGCGGCGCGGTCGTGCGGAGCAACGAAAGTTTTCAAAATCGGCGGCGCACAAGCTGTCGGCGCGATGGCTTACGGCACGCCAACCGTACCGCGCGTTTATAAAATTTTCGGTCCCGGCAACCAATTCGTCACCGAAGCCAAACAGCAAGTTTCCAAAACCGGAACAGCGATTGATATGCCCGCCGGACCTTCTGAGGTCGCGGTTTTGGCGGACGAAACCTGCGTTCCTGCATTCGTCGCCGCCGATTTATTATCGCAAGCCGAACACGGCACGGATAGCCAGGTTTTGCTAGTCACAACCGACGAAAACGTCGTCGCAGAAACTTTGGCGGAAATCGAAAAACAAATCGCAGATTTGCCGCGCCGCGAAATCACTGCGAAAGCCTTGGAAAATTCAAAAGCGATTTTGGTTGAAAATCTCGAAACGGCAATTGAATTATTAAACGAATATGCCGCCGAACATTTAATCATCGCCGCGGAAAACGCCGACGAAATCGCGGAAAAAATCACAAACGCCGGTTCGGTTTTTATCGGAAATTATTCGTGCGAAGCGGCGGGCGATTATGCTTCCGGCACAAATCACACGCTGCCGACGAACGGTTACGCGAAAGCGTTCAGTGGCGTGTCGCTCGATAGCTTCGTTAAAAATATCACGTTTCAAAAATTGACCGCCGCGGGAATTAAAAATCTCGGCAAAACCGTCGAACTGATGGCGGAAGCGGAAAGTTTGCAGGCGCACAAAAACGCGATTTCGATTCGCTTGGAAAAATTGAATGCAGAAACACGCGCGAAGTAAGTGTGTCAAAAGTTTCCACACTTACTTCGTGCGTGTTTCTACAAATTGTTGTATGAATTTTAATTTAGAAAATCTTGTCCGGGAAAATATCAAACGCCTAACACCATATTCTTCCGCCCGAAAAGAATTTAGCGGGGCGGCGAAGATTTTTCTTGACGCGAATGAGAACAGTTTCGGCTCACCGCTCGACCGAAATTACCACCGCTATCCCGACCCGCTGCAAACGGAAATTAAGCGAAAAATCGCCATTCGGCAAAACGTCCAACCGGGTGAGATTTTCGTTGGCAACGGCAGCGACGAAGCGATAGATTTGCTTTTTCGGATTTTCTGCGAACCGCGTGCGGACAATGTTTTGATTTGCCCGCCGACGTATGGAATGTATGAAGTTTCGGCGGCAATCAATGATGTCGAAACGAAATGCGCCGCTTTGACGAAAGATTTTCGGCTTGATTTTCAAGCGATTGAAAAGGCAATTGATGCGAACACGAAACTGCTTTTCGTCTGTTCGCCAAACAATCCGACGGGCAACTCGTTTCCGCCCGAAGAGATTTTAAAGTTAGCCAAAATGTTCGGCTGCATTGTCGTCGTTGACGAGGCTTATATTCATTTTTCGCGCGAGGAATCTCTCGCGTCCGAAATCAATAACTTTAAAAATCTGGTTGTTCTGCAAACTTTTTCAAAGGCTTGGGGATTGGCGGGTGTGCGCGTCGGGCTGGCGTTCGCCAATGAAGAAACGATTGTGCTTTTCAACCGCGTCAAACCACCGTATAACGTCAGCCAAATCGCTCAGGAAACAATTTTACAGGCGTTGAAAAACGGCGCCATCGTCAAGCAGACGGTTGCGGAAATCATCTCGGAACGCGAAAAGCTGATTGAGAATTTGTCCGAAGTTTCCTGCGTTGAACAAATTTATCCGACCGAGGCGAACTTTATTTTGGTGAAAACCACGGATGCAGAAAAAATTTATCGTTTCCTGCTCGGCGAAAAAATCGTCGTGCGAAACCGCAGCCGCGTCGAGCTGTGCGCGGGCTGTTTGCGAATCACCGTCGGAACGCCCGAAGAAAATGAAAGTTTGCTGAAGGCATTGAAAAAATTATGAAAAAAGTTTTATTTATTGACCGCGACGGAACTTTGATTGAAGAGCCGGAAGATTTTCAAGTTGACTCGTTCGAGAAGCTGAAATTTCTGCCGCAGGTTTTTACATATCTCGGCAGAATCGCGCGGGAACTCGATTACGAACTCGTGATGGTTAGCAACCAGGACGGACTCGGCACGCCGAGTTTCCCCGAAAAAACATTTCATCCGGTACAGAATTTTATCGTGCGGGCTTTTGAAACGGAAGCGATTGTTTTTTCGGAAATTTTCATTGACCGCTCGTTCGCCCGCGAAAATAAACCGACGCGCAAACCGCAGACGGGAATGCTAACGAAGTATTTTTCCGACCTATATGATTTGAAAAACTCATTCGTCATCGGCGACCGCGAAACCGATGTGCAATTGGCGAAAAACTTGGGTGCGAAAGCGATTTTTATCAAAAATGAAATTTTCGATTTGCCGGAAATCGAAGATGTTTTCGTCGCCGAAAATTGGCAAGCAATCTACGAATTTTTGCGTCTCCCGCCGCGCCGAATTTCGCACCGCCGCACAACGAAGGAAACCGACGTTGCCATCGAATTAAATTTGGACGGCAATGGTGTTGCGGAAATCGGGACCGGAATTTCTTTCTTTGACCATATGCTCGAACAGATCGCCCGCCACGGCGCGATTGATTTGAAAATCGAAGCGAAAGGCGATTTGCACATTGACGAACACCACACGATTGAAGATGTCGGTATCGCGCTCGGCGAAGCATTTGCGCTTGGTTTGCAGGATAAACGCGGAATGGAACGCTACGGATTTTGTTTGCCGATGGACGATTGTCTGGCGCAGGTCGCGGTTGATTTTGGCGGAAGAAATTGGATTGTCTGGGAAGCGGATTTCAGACGCGAGCTGATTGGCAAAATGCCGACGGAAATGTTCTACCATTTTTTCAAATCATTCTCCGATAAAGCTCAATGCAACTTGAATGTCAAAGCCGAAGGCGCAAACGAACATCACAAAATCGAAGCGATTTTCAAGGCATTTGCAAAGGCGATAAAAATGGCGGTCAAAAGAGACGTTGCGAGCGATGCTCTGCCCAGCACAAAAGGAGTTCTTTAGAACTTCGTCCGCGAATAACCACAGATTACCACAGATGATTTTATAAATTTTTTCCGTGCTGTTTCGTGTCTGTGCTTGGCTAAAAATTATGCAAATCGCCATCGTAAAATACAACGCCGGAAACGTCGAATCGGTCAAAAACGCGCTGAATCGTTTGGGTATCGAACCGACTTTGACAGACGACGCGGAAATTTTGCAATCAGCTGATAAAGTAATCTTTCCCGGAGTCGGCGAAGCGTCGAGCGCAATGAATTATTTGCGCGAGAGAAATCTGGACGCGGTCGTCAAATCGCTTCGGCAACCGGTTTTGGGAATTTGTTTGGGAATGCAGCTTTTGTGCGAAATTTCCGACGAAAACAAAACGAGATGTTTGGGAATTCTACCGTATCGGGTGAAAAAATTTGCGCCCGACGAATTGAAAGTTCCGCAGATGGGTTGGAACAACATTTTCGGTTTGCGGTCGGCTTTGTTCACCGGCATTGACGAAGATTCTTATGTTTATTTCGTTCATAGTTATTACGTCGAAGCTGGAAAAGAGACGATTGCGGCGTGCGATTACGGCGTAAAATTCAGTGCGGCGGTGCGATATGAGAACTTTTACGCCGTGCAGTTTCACGCGGAAAAATCCGGCACGGTCGGGGCAAAAATTTTGGAGAATTTTCTGAAAATATGATTGAGATTATTCCCGCGATTGATTTGATTGACGGCAAATGCGTGCGTCTGCTTCAGGGCGATTTCGCGCAGAAAAAGATTTACAGCGAAAATCCTTTGGAAGTCGCTGAAAGATTCGAATCTGCCGGATTGAAACGCCTGCACATTGTTGATTTGGACGGTGCGAAACGAGGCAAAATTGCAAATCTCAAAATCTTAGAAACAATCGCTCGACGCACTAATCTGACGATTGATTTCGGCGGCGGAATCAAGACTGACGAAGACGTTCAATCGGTTTTCGACGCGGGCGCACAAATGGCTGGCATCGGCAGCATTGCCGTTAAAGACTCGGAAAAGTTTTTCGCGTGGCTCGAACAATATGGCGGCGAACGAATTTTGCTCGGCGCGGATGTCAGAGGCGACAAACTGGCGATTAATGGTTGGCAGACGACGACGGAAATTGAGATTCTGCCTTTTTTAACCAATTATTTTGCTCGCGGCGTTCGGCAAGTTTTCGTCACTGATATTTCAAAGGACGGACTTTTGCGAGGACCTTCAAACGAGCTTTACGCGAGAATTTTGACCGGATTGCCCGACCTGAAACTCATCGCGTCGGGCGGCGTTTCGCGTCTCGAAGACATTGAGGAACTCGAAAAAATCGGCTGTGCGGGCGCAATCGTCGGCAAGGCAATTTATGAAGGCAGAATAAAGTTGGAAGAATTTAAGTTGGAAAAAAGTAACCACAGATTTACACAGGTGAACACTGATTGTAAGTAATTTTTACAAGTTATTATATCTAAGAATTATCTGTGTAAATCTGTGGTTAAAACTTTTTAAGCGTTAAAAATGTTAGCTAAAAGAATTATTCCGTGTCTCGATGTCAAAAACGGGCGGACGGTGAAAGGAACGAATTTCGTAAACTTGCGCGACGCGGGCGATGCGGTCGAACTCGCCAAAATTTATTCCGAACAAGGCGCGGACGAAATCGTTTTTCTCGACATCACGGCGACCGTCGAGCGGCGCAAAACCCTGAGCGAGTTGGTGAGAAAAATCGCGGCGGAAATCAATATTCCGTTCACCGTCGGCGGCGGCATCAACACGATCGAGGACATCGAAATTCTTTTAAGCGCGGGCGCGGACAAAGTTTCGATTAACACTTCGGCAGTTAAAAATCCAAACATTTTGTGCGAAGCGGCGCGGAATTTCGGATCACAATGCGTCGTGCTGGCGATTGACGCGAAAAAATTCGGCGCAGATTGGAAAGTATTTTTAAACGGCGGGCGCGTCGCGACGGATTTGGACGCGATTCGATGGGCGCGAGACGGCGTTGCTTTGGGAGCGGGCGAGATTTTGCTGACTTCGATGAATGCCGACGGTACGAAAAACGGTTTTGAAATCGGGTTGACGCGCTTGGTTTCCGAGACGGTTAATGTTCCCGTCATCGCTTCGGGCGGCGCGGGAGTAGTCGAACATTTCGTTGAGATTTTCACCGCAGGAAAAGCCGACGCGGCACTGGCGGCGAGCATTTTTCATTTTCGGGAAATCGAAATTCCGGCGCTGAAAAATTATTTGCTCGAGCAAAATATAGAAGTGAGAATTTAAGCAGTTTTATGGAAATCAATTTTGGAAAATACGCCGACGGTTTAGTTCCGGCGATTGTGCAGGACGCGAAAACGTGTAAAGTCTTGATGCTCGGTTTTATGAATTTGGAAGCGTTTGAGGAAACTCAAAAATCAGGAAGAGCGACGTTTTACTCGCGCTCGCGCCGAACGCTTTGGACGAAAGGCGAGACGAGCGGAAATTTTTTGCACGTTCGAGAGCTTTTGCTCGACTGCGATGCCGACACGCTTTTGGTTAAAGCAAATCCGGCGGGCGCGATTTGTCACACCGGCGCGGACACTTGTTTCGACGAGAAAAACGAATCGGAAAATTTTCTGCTCGAACTCGAAAAAACGATTCGAGATAGAAAAACCAATCCGTCTGAGGCGTCATACACGGCGCAACTTTTTCAGAAAGGAATCAACAAAATCGCCCAAAAGGTCGGCGAAGAAGCGGTTGAACTGATCATCGAAGCGAAGGATGACAATGCGGAATCGTTCAAAAACGAAGCCGCCGATTTGTTTTATCATTTGCTTGTTCTTCTCGCCGAAAAAGAAGTTGAATTGAAGGATGTTTTGGAGACACTAAAAAAAAGGAAAAGATAATTTGTTTTTACGAAATAAAAGGGGAGCGACAAATTCTAATTGAACTCATCGCTCCCTTTAATTAAACTCCGCACATTTTACTGCACGGGTTTCATCTTCTCTTTGGCTTTCGCAAAATCACCGGCTTTGATAATCGTGATGTTATCAGGCGTGAGATATTTACGCATCGCCCCGTTAATTTGCTCGGCCGTCAAACTTTGTATTCTGCTTTCAAGTTCAGCGTCCCACGCAATCGTGCGATTTAAGAACAAATAGTTATTTAACCGCCCCGAAAGTTCGCGGTCTTGGGCGCGGGCAAGTTGTCCTCTTTGCACAAACCCCTTTTTCGCTTCTTCGATTTCCTGGGCGGTGAAACCGTCTTTCAACAATTTGGCGAGTTCGTCTTTAAAGGCTGCTTCGAGTTTGTCGGCGTTCTCCGGCGCGTAAATCGCGTTGGCGAGAAATTGTCCCGATTCGTCAAGCGAACTTGCGCTAAACTGTGAACCTACTCCGTAGCTCAAACCTTCTTTTTGACGAATCCGAACAGCCAGACGCGAATTAAGAAATCCGCCGCCGAGCATATAATTGCCGAGCGCGAGCGCGGCGTAATCCGGGTTATCGTCGCGCACTTTCAAATTGAGCCGTGCCACGAAAAACGCATTCGCCTTATCGGGCGTTTCGAGCGATTTGTTCAGCGGCGCGACGGCGCGATACTCGCCCTTAATACGCGTGAAACTGCTCGGGCTTTTCCAATTGCCGAAAAGTTCCTGCGTCAACGCCGAAACTTCCTTTTCATCAAAATCACCGACCACCGTCATCTGCCCGTTCGATGCGCCGTAAAAGTCTTTGTAAAACTTCGTTACGTCGTTGAGCGTTACCGCTTTGATGTCGACAATATCTTCTTCGATGGTGCCGGAATAAAGCGGATGACCTTTCGGATAAATATTGAAATGGCGGCTTAATTCCGTAAAAGCAACCGAGGTCGGCTCGCTTTTTTGACTTTCAATCTGCGTTAGAGTTTCAAGTTTAAATTGGTCGAATTCGGTTTGCGGAAACGCCGGTTCGCGCAAAATTTCGCCGACTAGACGAAGCACGGCAGGCAGATTCTGGCGCGTCGTTTCGATTGTAACGTTGGCGCTGGTTGCGCTGCCGAAAACTCTCACCTGTGCCTTTAGACGGTCGAATTCGTCTTGAATCTGCTGGCGCGTGTGTTTTGCCGTTCCGCGCTGCAAAAGCTGTCCGGCAAATTGGGCGGCATCGCCGCGATTCATCAAAGACTTTTCGTCGCCGAATCGCAAGATTAAATTAGCCACTACCGCATCACCGCGATTTTCCTTCGTCAAAAACGCGACGTCCAAACCGCCGACTTTCATTCGCTTGACGCGCGACTCAATGTTTGCCGGCGACGGGTCAAACGCTTCGCCCTGCGCCATCATCGCATCGCCTTTATAATCTTTAACCATTGCCAAAACTTCCGCATCTTTGACATTCGGAATTTCGGCGCGGTCGGGTTTGTCAGTCGGAACGAACATTCCAACCGTGCGGTTCGCTTGTTTCAAGTAAGTTTGCGCGACGCGCTGAACATCTTCCGGCGTAACTTTTTTGAAGCGGTCGCGGGTCAGGAAGAACAACCGCCAGTCGCCTTGCGCGACCCATTCGGAAAGTTCCAGACCGACGCGATTCGGGTCGTTTAAAGATAAATCGATGTCTTTCAAAAGCGAAGTTTTCGCGCGTTCGACTTCCTCTTTAGTCGGTGCGGTTTTTGCGAAATTTTCGATGGTTTCGGTCATCGTATTGCGAACGTCGTCAAGGGAGTTTTCCTTTCGCAGCTCGGAAACAAACATCGTGTAACCGGGTTCTTTCGTCTGTAGATTAAAGCCGAAAACAGACGACGCTTTTTTCGTTTCAATAAGGGATTTATACAGTCTGCCCGACGGCTCGCTCGACAAAACTTCCGACAAAACGGCGATTGCCGCCGCGTCGGTGTGCGAGCCGGGCGGAGTGTGATAGCCCGTCATCACATATTGCGTATCGCCCGTCCGGCGAATTGTTACGGTTCGCTCGCCGTCCTGCGTCGGCTCGATGGTGTAATTCGGCGGCAGAGTTCTCTCAGGTTTCGGAATTGAGCCGAAATACTTTTTAATCAAATCCAGAGTTTTCGCTTCATCGAATTTTCCGGCAACGAGCAGCACGGCATTGTCCGGCTGATAATACCTTTTGTAAAACGCTTGGAGACGATCAATCGGCACGTTTTCCACATCCGAACGCGCTCCGATCGTTGATTTTCCGTAGTTGTGCCATTCGTAAGCCGTTCCCATCACGCGCTGGAAAAGAACGCGAAAGGCATTGGTTTCGCCTGATTCCATTTCATTGCGGACGACTGAAAATTCCGATTCCAAGTCTTTTTTAGCGATATAGGAATTAACCATTCGGTCGGCTTCTAAATCGAGCGCCCAATTCAAATTTTCATCGTTTGCCGCGAAAGTTTCAAAGTAGTTTGTGCGGTCAACCCAGGTCGTGCCGTTCGGACGCGCTCCGTGCGACGTAAGTTCTGCGGGAATATTCGGATGGCGCGGCGTGCCTTTGAAGACGAGATGTTCGAGCAAATGAGCCATTCCGGTTTCCCCGTAATTTTCGTGGCGCGAGCCGACCAGATAAGTGATGTTGACGGTTATCGTCTGTTTGGTTTGGTCGGGAAAAAGCAGAACTTTCAATCCGTTCGGCATATTGTATTCCGTAATTCCTTCAACGGATGTTACTTTTTGAACGCCTTCCGGCATTTTCATATTTTGCGTTTTCATGTCTTGCGCCAAAACGCTCACCGGCGCGGTCGCAAAGGATAATAAAATAAAAGCTATCGCTGAGCAGTAAAATCTCCTCATAAAGCAGTGTGAATTCATTTGATTTTTACCTCCGAGAATTTTGGTTTGTCTATGTTAGAGTAGCTGAAACTCCTGTATAAACGCAAAGGATTATGCAAGAGTTTCACAAAGGTCAGGTTTTCATATTTGACATTCTATTAAGTTTTAATTTTTGCTTTGGCTCCGGCAAAATCATCGGCTTTGAAAATCGTAATTTTGGCGAGCGTAATATATTTTTTACCGTCACATTGATTTGTTCAAGCGAGCGCGGCAATTTTTTTTCTCGAAATCTGCGTTCCAAACTATCGTCCGGTTAAAAGACAAATAATTGCTTAATTTTTCGGCAAGTCGATCGTCTTTATTTATTAACGCCAACGCGGTTGAGAATATTCCGAAAAGCATCCTCAAACAATTGAGTTTATTAAACGATTTATAAGTCTGACGAAAACAGTTTGAGTTCTTCCGCGTCGCCAGGTAAGGAAATCAACCGCTCAAACTTTAAGCCGATTTTTGCGAGCAATTTTTGCGAGCTCTCATTATCCCGCGAAGTGATGGCGAGGACGCGCGGCAAATTTAAAATGTCTCTCCCGTAACGCATCACCGCGCTCGCCGATTCAAAAGCGTAACCGCGTTTTTCAAACTGCGGCAGAAACGCAAAACCGATGTCCGCGTCAGGCAAATCGTCGCGCTTAACAAAGCCACAAAGTCCAATTAGTTTGCTCGTTTCCTTTAACACAACCCCCCACATTGCAAAGCCGAATCTTTTATAGCTTTTCGTAAAACGGTTTTCGATATAATCACGCGCTTGCTCTAGCGTCCGGACATTCCGGTCGCCAATGTATCGGATAAACGACGCTTGATTTAGTAATTCGAGAATGAATTCTGCATCGTCCGTCGTAACTTCACGAAGAATTGTGCGCTCGGTTTCGAGAATTTTCATGGTGGAATCTTTTCTTAAATCGTAACTACTCGCCTTCTGCTTGATTCAATTTGTCAAAAGCTGACACAGCGCGTTTCGGAGCGACAAATCTCCACGCTTGTTCAACCAGGTAATTTAAATCATCGGCGCGGACGTTCGAAAGTTTAACCAACATCAACGGATGCGCCGCGTAGTGCGGAGTGGTGTAAAAAGTGTCGGGCGCGCCGTCAACCAAACTCGAACGTAGAGGAAAATCAGTTTTAACAACTATTGTTTCGCTGTATTCTTCCGACAGTCGCGCCACCATTTTATTTTTTATCTTAAAAATCGGTGAGCCGTAAGCCATTGCTTCCGTAACTTCCGGGAAAGCCAGAATCATTTCACGAAACATTTCATATTTTACGCCTTTTTTCATTGTCCTTTGTAACTTCACGAAGAATCGTGCGTTCGGTTTCAAGAATTTTCACGGAATTTTACTGAATGAAATTTATCTATAAAGTAAATACTCAATTCCTAAATTACTGACATATTCATTTTTCATCAGTTTAACAATTGACTCATACGGAATTTTGGCAGAATGCGATCCAAGGGCATAAGCAGCAACTTGATAAGGTGCGAACAAAAATTCAATTCCATCTGACTGAAATACAAAAGAAGAAAAATCGCTCCATTCTTTTGTTCCATCGTTAATTGTTTCTGGAGGAAGTTCTACATCCTCATAAGAATCTCCATCATTAAGGCGAATTGCACAAAGTTGTTTTCTAACTTCAGTCTGAATAACATTAAATGCTACTTCAGAATCATTGAAAATACTCTCAAGCGACTCAATTAAGATAAGCGGTTCAAGAAGAAACGAATAAGTTTGGAAGTGATAGTTTGGATGAGCCGCACCTGCCCCATACCAACCTACCGAGTATTGAATTGAAATTATTTTTTCAACGATTACAGGCTCCTCACAATGTGCGTCATAAGTGTTGGTTCGCCGATATTTATCTTGTCCATAATTAAAACTATCAGGCATTGGGGAAAGCTTTTCCTCTCTATGCTGGAAAAGAGAGCGAAGAAAATCGCCCTTAATAAATTCGCCTATTTCTGACAAACTTGAATATTTATCTGACCGAAACGTAAGAAATTGCAATTCAACTTCATAACCTGGAATTCCATCAAACTCTTCTCGTTTTATTTCAGAAGTCCAATAAACTTCTTCTTTTTCTTGAATTTCTTTTCTTTCTATACCTAAACGCTCTAATTGATGTTGCAAAGCATCAGCAATTTGTTCACGGCATTGTGAATTGCTTGCTAAAATACACTGAATTCCTTTCAATAGTTCTGGAATTTGAACATCATCGTCCAATAACACAGGAATAATATAAATATCGTCAATTAGCTTTTCAGAAAGTTTATCTAGTGCAAGTTTCAATTCGCGTTGAAGATAGCCACGACGGTCATAAGAAAGATTTGATACAAATATTAAGACAAAGGTAGCTTTGTCTAAAGCACGTTTGATTTCAAAATCCCAATTCTGTCCTGCCTTAAGACGACGACAATCTATCCAAACATTAAATCCTTGCTTTTCAAGCCAATTAAAATAAGGTAAAACTCGTTCTCTATCTGGGCTAGCATAACTGATAAAAATTGAGTGAGAATTTTCCGCCATAGACAATTTAATTTGTAGCCGAATTAATTTGAATTAAATTTTGCTCGCCCGACTCCGACTGTTGCCGCGCGTGATAAGAACTTCTGGTTAAAGGCGAAGATTCGACGTGCTTGAAACCTAAACTCAAACCAATCTTTTTCCATTCGGCGAATTCTTCGGGCGTGACGTAGCGTTCGACGGGCAGACGGCGTTCGTAAGGCTGGAGATATTGCCCGATGGTCATAATATCGCAGGAAACCGAGCGCAAGTCTTTCATCAGTTCGACGACTTCTTCAAACGTCTCGCCCAAGCCAGCCATAATACCGCTTTTCGTTTTCATTTGCGGAAACTGTGTGTCGCGGTAATACGCGGCGCGTTCGAGAAGCGTTAAGGTCTGCCGGTAATTTGCGTCGGGACGCACGCGGCGGTAAAGACGCGCGATGGTTTCCGTGTTGTGATTTAAAACTTTGGGACGCGCGGCGAGAACTGTGTTGAGCGCGTCTTCATCGCCTTGAAAATCGGGAATCAAAACTTCGACGCGGCACGTTGGATTCATCGCGTGAACCGTGCGAATCGTTTCCGCCCAATGCGCCGCGCCACCGTCGGCTAAATCATCACGATTGACCGATGTAATAACGGCGTGTTCAAGTCCAAGATGCGCGACGGCTTCCGCAACGTGGCGCGGTTCTTCCGGGTCTAAATCCATCGGTACGCCTTTGTTGACGGCGCAAAAACCGCAATGGCGCGTGCAGGTGTCGCCGCCGAGCATAAACGTCGCTGTCTTGTCCGTCCAGCATTCAAAGATGTTCGGGCAACGCGCTTCCTGACAAACCGTGTGCAGGTTCAGACCGTCAATCAATTTCAAAACCGCGTTTTGATTGGTCGGGTCGCCGACGCGGATTTTTAGCCAGTCGGGTTTTCTCAACCGCTCGCGGTTTTTTCTGTTAAGGAAATTTTGAACTAAAACCTTTTCTTCAATCATAAAAATACTTTTTCGGTGCAAGTATCAAAAGAAATTTTAACATTTTGAAAAATAAATGTCGCTTTAA
>Ga0136617_10002440_pt1 | contig 16545 bp, 16 predicted proteins | sample AntDrymUQ3222106_2_FD_129672 | JGI IMG/M metagenome (GOLD analysis project Ga0136617, IMG submission 129672) | Polar desert sand microbial communities from Dry Valleys, Antarctica - metaG UQ322 (21.06) | ecosystem: Environmental > Terrestrial > Soil > Desert | place: Antarctica: Dry Valley...
AGCCCGGAAACGCTGGGGTTCCCGCCGCAGAATCATCGCCGTGTGCCCGCGAACTGCGGAACCCGGGCGAGGCGATCACGGCGCAGCAGAAGGGCGAGAAGCTCGACTACGTCATCCCCGACGAGACGATCCTGATCGAGAACCCGATCGCCGCGACGACGAAGGCGGGCGCCAAGGCGAAGGCGTTCATCGACTACGCGACCTCCGCGCCCGCGCAGAAGGTCTTCGCGGCGAAGGGGTACCGCTCGGTCATCGATGCGCTCGTCGACAGGAAGACCTACCCCGATCCGCCGAAGGAGTTCGACATCACGAAGTTCGGTGGCTGGGACGCGGTCATGAAGAAGTTCTTCGACTCGCAGGACTCCGTCATGCAGCGCATCGAGCAGGGCCTCGGTGTCAGCACGGGCTGATGCCCACCACCAGCCCGGCTCGTGGCAATCTGACCACGACCGGCAGCCTGGCTGGCGGTACCGCCTGCCCCGTCGCCGGCGCTCGCGCGGGCTGGGCCGCGCCGGCCCGGCGGTCGGCGGCGCGCTCGCCACGGCGTACCTCAGCCTCGTCGTTCTGATCCCGCTCGCCGCCGTCGTCGCCGAATCGACGGCCGGCGGCCCGGCGGCGTTCTGGGACGCCGTCACGAGCCCGCAGGCGTTCGCGGCGATGCGCTTCACGGTGATCGTCTCGCTCGTCGTCGTGGCCGTGACATCGTCACGGGCACGCTGATCGCCTGGGTGCTCGTGCGCGACGAGTTCCCCGGCAAGCGCTTCGTCAACGCGCTCATCGACCTGCCGTTCGCGCTGCCGACGATCGTCGCCGGGCTCGTGCTGCTGGCGCTCCACGGGCCCAAGGGGCCGGCGCCCTTCGACATCGGCTTCACGCGGATCGCCGTCGCGCTCGCGCTGGCGTTCGTGACGCTGCCGTTCGTCGTGCGCTCGGTCCAGCCGGTGCTGATGGAGCTCGACCGCGAGATGGAGGAGGCCGCGACGTCGCTCGGCGCGCGCCCGCGGGCGGTCTTCGCGTGGATCGTCCTGCCGAACCTCATGCCGGCGATCGCCGCCGGCGCCGGCCTCGCATTCGCCCGGGCGCTGGGCGAGTTCGGCTCCGTCGTGCTCATCTCCGGCAACATCCCGTTCAAGACCGAGGTCGCGGCGGTCTTCCTCTTCGGCCAGATCGAGTCCGACAACACCGCCGGGGCGGCAGCCGTGAGCGTCGTCCTGCTCGTGCTGTCGTTCCTGCTGCTGCTGTTCGTGAGCTGGGTCTCCACGCGCGGGCTGCGCCGTGCCCAGTAGCTCGCGCACGTCGCGGCTGACGCTGCGCTTCCTCGCGCTCGGCTACCTCGCCGCGCTGCTGGCGATCCCCGTCGCGATGGTCTTCTACCGGACGTTCGAGCATGGGATCGGGCCCGCGTGGGAGGCCGTCACGACGCCACCGGCGCAGCATGCGTTCTGGCTGACGTGCCTCATGGTCGCGATCGCCGTGCCGCTGAACACGATCTTCGGCGTCGGCCTCGCGCTTGCGATCGTGCGCGGGCGCTGGCGCGGCAAGACGCTGGTCTCGGCGATCGTCGACCTGCCGTTCGCGGTCTCGCCGGTCGTCGTCGGCCTGGCGCTGATCCTCGTGTACGGCAACAGGGGCTGGATCGGCAGCGTGTTCGCCGACAACGGCATCCGGATCATCTTCTCGACGCCGGGGATGGTGCTGGCGACGATCTTCGTCTCGCTGCCGTTCGTCGTGCGCGAGGTCGTGCCCGTGCTGCGCGAGATCGGCACCGATCAGGAGGAGGCCGCGAGCACGCTCGGCGCGTCGGGGGTGCAGACGTTCTGGCGCATCACGCTGCCGGCGATCCGCTGGGGTGTCGCCTACGGCGTCATCCTGACGACCGCCCGCGCGCTCGGCGAGTTCGGGGCGGTGGCGGTCGTCTCGGGCAAGATCGAGGGCCAGACGGAGACGATGACGCTCTTCGTCGAGCAGCGCTTTCAGGCCTTCGACCTCACCGGCGCGTATGCCGCCTCCGTCGTGCTCGCCCTGCTCGCCCTCGCCGTCATCGGCACCATGACCCTTCTGGATCGTCGCAAGGAGATGTGAGATGGCCATCGATGTCCGCAACGTCAGCAAGTCCTTCAACGGCTTCCAGGCGCTCGAGGACGTCTCGCTCAGCGTCCCCGATGGCTCCCTGACCGCGCTGCTGGGCCGGTCCGGCGGCGGCAAGTCGACGCTCCTGCGCGTGATCGCCGGGCTCGAGGCCCCCGACAGCGGCGACGTCCTGTTCTCCGGCGAGTCGGTGACGACGCTGGCGCCCCAGGAGCGCGGCGTCGGCTTCGTCTTTCAGCACTACGCGGCGTTCAAGCACATGACCGTGCGCGACAACATCGCCTTCGGCCTGAAGATCCGCAAGCGCCCGAAGGTTGAGGTGCGCGAGCGCGTCGACGAGCTGCTGGCGCTCGTCCATCTCGGCGGCTGGGCCGACCGCTATCCGGCGCAGCTCTCCGGTGGCCAGCGCCAGCGCATGGCGCTCGCCCGCGCGCTCGCCGTGCAGCCGCGCGTGCTGCTGCTCGACAAGCCGTTCGGCGCCCTCGACGCGACCGTGCGCAAGGAGCTGCGCGACTGGCTGCGCAAGCTGCACGACGAGGTCCACGTCACGACGATCTTCGTGACGCACGACCAGGAGGAGGCGCTTGAGGTCGCCCAGCAGGTCGCGGTCATCAACGCCGGTCGCATCGAGCAGACCGGGACCCCCGACGACCTCTACGAGCAGCCCGCCAACCCGTTCGTCATGGGCTTCGTCGGTCCGGTCTCGCGGCTCGGCGCGGCGTGGGTGCGCCCGCACGACATCGAGGTCCTCGAGGACGAGGAGGACGGTGCGGTCCAGGCGCTCATCGAGCGCGTCGCACGCGTCGGTTTCGAGGTCCGCGTCGAGGCCGCGCTCGGCGACGGGACGCCTGTGCCGATCCTCGCGACGCGCCAGCAGGCCGACGAGCTCGAGCTGCACGCGGGTCAGATCGTGTGGCTACGAGTGCACCGCACGCGCGAGTTCGCGGCATGATTGCCGCGTGAGGGTCTCCGCGAAGGTCGATTACGCCGTCCGCGCCAGCGTCGAGCTCGCCGCCGCCCAGGAGCGCGACGCGTCGCCGCGGCCGGTGAAGGCAGAGGCGCTCGCGCGCGCCCAGCAGATCCCGCTGAAGTTCCTGGAGAACATCCTCCAGGGCCTGCGCCAGTCGGGAATCGTCGAGAGCCGCCGCGGCCCCGACGGCGGCCACCTGCTCGCGCGCCCCGCGTCGGAGATCTCGATCGCCGACGTCATCCGCGCGATCGACGGGCCGCTGGCGGGTGTCGGCGGACGGCGGCCCGACGAGCTGGAGTTCACCGGCAGCGCAGTGCCGATGAAGGAGATCTGGATCGCCGTGCGCTCGACGCTGCGGGCGCTGCTCGAGGAGGTCACGCTCGCCGAGGTCGCCGCCGGCAAGCTGCCCGATCACGTGGCGCAGCTGGCGGCGGACCCGCGGGCGTGGGCGAAGCGGTAGCGGTCGCGGGGTTCCTCATCGAGGCATCGATGAGGCAGGCAGGCTCGTAGCGGGAGGAGCTCTTCGGCCCCGTGGCCGTCGTCCACCGGGTCGCCGGCGAGGACGACGCGATCGCTACGGTCGCGAGCTCGCCCGGCTGGGGATGGAGGAGTTCGTCAACCGCAAGCTGATCGGCGCCGTGGCGCCCGACGCACCGATCCGGAGCTTCGCGGGCTGAGCGGTCCGTCAGCCGCCCGCGACCTGCCAGATCACCGGCGGCCCGTGGTAGCCCGAGTGGGCGAGCAGGCGCGCCTCGCCGCTGCCGTCGCCCTCCGGCCGCTCGCGGCAGCGCAGCTCGAAGCTGTCGGCCTCGCTGCCGGCGGCCGGCGGCTCGAGCGTGAGCCAGGCGAGCGGGCTGGCGGCAGCGCTCGCGAAGGCGCTGTGGATCGCGGCGCGCTCGCCGTCGTCGAGGTACTGGTTGACGACCGACTGCCAGACGACGGTGAGCATGTCCGGCCTGGCGTCGGCGAGCCGCACGGCGAGCCAGGCGGCGGCGCTGCGCCGGTCGATCGCGACCGGGTGCTGCGCGGCGATCGAGGCGGCCCGCATGACGCGGTCCAGGCGCTCGGGCTCGTCGGGCCAGATGTATGACCGCAGCGCCAGGCGGCCCTCCTGCGACGTCGGGTCGATCGGCGCCCGATCGCAGCCGCCGCGCTCGGCGACCTCCAGCCGCGCCGCCGCCGCCACGGGTTCGGCCACCGGAACGCCGTGCCAGGGCTCGTGCAACTCCAGCGTGCTCGACGGGTCCCCGAGCGGCTCGCCGCCGACGACGTAGCGGAAGCGGTCGGCGTTGAGGTTCAGGCCGGCGCTGGCGCCGATCTCGAGCAGCCGCAGCGCCAGCCCGTGGCGCTCGGAGAGCCACAGCAGGCCGCCGTACAGCGCCGCGCAGCGGCCCGGCTCGTTCGTCTGCACGGTGTGGCGGGCGCGGTCGCGGATGAACGCCTCTTGCGCGGCGAGCGCGCGCCGAGCGACCGCCCAGGCGCCGCTCGGCGGCGCATCCCCGCCGGCGCTCGGGAAGTAGCGCGCGAGCTCGGGCGCCCCGCCGCCGAGGACGAGGTGGTGCAGCGCGGCGAGCAGCCGCAGCTCGGGCACGGACCCCGGCGTCGCCGAATCGTTCTCGAAGATCGTCGCGACGATCCCGCCCGCGTCGGCGTCGTCACCGGCGCCGCGCATGAGCTCGACATACAGGCGCGAGCGACCGTCCCGCTCGAGCTCCGCGGCGCGGGCCCGGAACAGGTCGCCGATCACGGCAGCGCGGAGAGCAGCCGCTCGATGTCCGACGCGTCGTTCCAGGCACCGACCGATGCCCGCAGCAGGCCGGTCCCCGGCAGGTCGCGGATGATCACGCCGGCCTCGGCGAGCAGCGCCCGCGTCGCCGCCGGGTCGGGGTCCTTCCACGACACGAGCGTCGTCCGGTCGCGCGGCGCGACCTCGCGGCCGCCCTCCGCGAGCGCGTCCGCGAGATCGCTCGCCAGCGTGGCGGCGCGCTCGTGCACGGCGTCCCCGCCGGCGTCGCCTAGGACGGCAAGGGCGGCGGCTGCCGCGGCCGTCGTCTCGGGGCTCAGGGCCGGCGCATCGTGACGCGCGGCGTCGGCGCGGGGGACGGCATCGAGTCCCGCGCCCGGGTCTGCGAGGTTGAGGTACGTCGGCCCCCTCGCGGGCAGCCGGTCGCTCCACTGGGGCGACACCCAGAGCATCCCGCTGCCGATCGGGCCGCAGAGCCACTTCTGGCCCGAGCCGGCGTAGAACGCGCAGCCGAGGCGCGCGACGTCGGTCGGCACGGCGCCGATCCCCTGCGCGCCGTCGAGCAGGACCGGGACGTCCCCGACGCCTGAGAGGTCCGGCACCACGCGCCCGCTGACCCAGCTGACGTGCGAGCAGGCGACGAGCTTCGTGTCCGGCCGGACCGCATCGGCGATCTCGGCGAACGGGACGGCGCGCACGGCGAGCCCGCGCTGCGCGCGGGCGGCGGCGAGCGGGCCGAGCAGGCCCGGGTGCTCCTCGTCGGAGGTGAGCACCTCGTCGCCCGGCTGCAGGTCGAGCGCACCGAGCACGCGCACGATGCCCTCGCTCGTGCTCGTCGTCAGCGCGACATCATCGGCGGCGGCGCCGAGCAGCTCCGCGTAGCCGGCGCGCAGGCGCCTGCGCGTGTAGAGCGCCGCGGTGAAGTAGGCCTGGCTGCGACCCTCGCCGGCGGCCTGCGCGAGTACCGCTTGCACCGCTGCGACCGCGGCGGCGGGCACCGGTCCGCACGTGCCGGCGTTCATGTACGCCAGCTGCTCGAAGACGGGAAACTCGGCGCGCAGCGCGGCGGGGTCCATTCCCATTCCCGCGCAGGCTAGCCGAGTGCGGCGTGACGTCGTGCGTGCAGGTCGGGCGAGCCGCCCGGCGCGCACGGGCTCGGGCGGACCTGGCGGTCGGGCGCTTTGTTCATGCCTGACATGAACAAGCGCCGCAGCCTCGGCGCCCGTCCCCCCAGCGGTAGCCTGGCGCGGAAGCGCTCCCGACGAACACATTCGCGCCGCGCTGACAGCCCACCCCGAACGCCCTGCACCCCCCACGCTGTCATCGATGCCGTTCCCCAGCATTGGCGCCACCACTGCCACGGTCGCATCGCGCCGCGGACCGCGGAATCAACCCGTCAGCGCCCGCAGACCGGCCAGTGGCCGGGGCCGCCGATGCGGTAGAGCATCGCCGCGCGGCGGTCCTGCTCGGTCTCCGAGGCGGCGGCGGGGTCGCCCTCGCCGCCGACGGAAGCCCAGGTCGAGAAGTCGAACTGGTACTTGCCGCGGTACTGACCGCTGGCCGAGATCGCATCGGGGTCACCGTGCGACTCGCATTGCGCGATCGACTCCAGGACGGGCGGGATCGGGACGTTCGGCGCACCGCCGAAGCGCTGTTCGCGTGCACGCCGAACGTTGCGTCCGACGCGGGTCGTGGACGTGCGCAGCGCGGGCAGCGCGAGCTGGTGCAGCCTCGTCCGCTTGCGGCTGCGCTCGGGGCGTGTCAGCGGATCGCCGCGCAGGTGGCCGAGGCGCCGCGCGAGGTACATGTGACGTTCGACGAGCTGGCGCTCGGCTGCGCTGTGCAGGTCACCGGGTGGGACGACGACAGGTGTCGTGGCCGGCGACGGGGTGGTCGCCGGCGACTGTGCGGCTGCTGAGGAGGAGGCGGTAGCGCACGTAGCGCAGACGGCGCCCAGGATTCTGAGACGCATGGCTGTGTTGTCCTTCCACGGCCCAGAGGCGTCACGCGGCAGGCGCGCGGCGCAGGTGGCCGGTCGTTTGCGGCGGGGGGAGGCGCTGCAAAACGCCCGGTACTCACCCGCTGGAGCGCGGAACCCTAGCAGCCGAACCGAACGACCGTTCGGTTCGGCTGCGAACTGTGACGCACGTCACGCACTCCTTGGGAGAAGCGTACCCCCGAGAACTCGCGCACGATCGCCTCGCAGAACGCCGGCAGGTCGTCCGGATTACGGCTCGAGATGATGATGATGATGATGATGATGATGATGTTGTCGTCGATGACGACCTCCTCGTCGACGACCTCCGCGCCGGCGTTGCGCAGGTCGGTGCGCAGGCTCGGAAACGAGGTGACGCGGCGGCCGCGCACGACGTCGCCTCGACGAGCGTCCACGGGCCGTGGCAGATGACGCCGACGGGCTTGCCGGACGTGACGAAGTCGCGCACGAAGCTCACCGCATCCTCGTCCATCCGCAGCCGGTCGGGGTTGCACGTCCCGCCGGGCAGGAGCAGCGCGTCGTAGTCGGCGACCGACGCGTCGCTCACCTTGCGATCGACCGTGAATGTGCCGGCCGGCTCGAGGTCGCTGTTCATCGCCTGGATCTCGCCGTGGTCGAGCGACAGCAGGTCGGCCTGCGCGCCGGCGTCCTGCACGACCGCGCGCGGCTGCTTCAGCTCGATCTGCTCGAGGCCGTCGGTGGCGAGGATCGCGATCTTCAGGTCGCGAAGTTCGTCCGCCATGCTCACTCCTTCGGATGTGGGGCTTGGATCGCACCGCCGTCCTCGCGCGGTCCGTAGTGGAATAGACCGCCGGGTCCGCCTGCAAACCCGAATTGGCGCGCCGGAGGCTGCGCGGCATGGTCGTAGCACGCGCGGTTCTGCGCCTCGACGCGGCGCCTGGGAACGCTTTCCTCTGCAGAACGGCGTGCCGATACGCTCGCGGCATGCGCGCGACGCACCGGCCCTGGGCGTTCTTGTCTGCTGTGTCACCAACCACATTCCGGTGAACTGGCCGGCGCCGCTGGGCGCCGGGATTACGCGTAGCATCATGAACCGTCCGGGCATTCGGAAGAACGTGAAGGTGCAAGCGGTAGGACCGGTCACGAGGAGGAAGCGGGGTAGTTGCGAGTGAAGCGAGGGAGCTGCGGCTACACGGCCGGGAGCGTTGACGGGGCGTGATCGCGCAGGGGACATTTCGGGCCAACCCGCGCTACCAGCTCGTGCTGCTCGACCGGCTGTCGCCTCCCGAGCGCGAGCTGCTCCGTGAGCTCGAGGGTGAGGACGAGCTGTACGGCGTGCTGCGCCCCCGATCTGGGTCCGGGCTCGACGTGCGCTCCGTTTCCTCGGACACAGCCCTGCTCTTCCTTACGCTCGCCCAGCCCGGGCCGCTGCCCGGGTACCTCCTGGCACGGCTCGGCGACGACCTCGATCCCACGATTGGCCGTCTGGTGCTCGATGGCGTGCTCGAGATCGAGAACGGGGGCGAGTTCGTCTGCGGTGCCCGCGCTGGGGAGGTGGTCGTGTCGAGTCGCTCCGAGGCCGGCCGCGGCCGGCCTCGGAGCGTTGTCAGCCGCCGCGCTGCGCTACGGGCAGGAGCTCGCTCGTCTGCCGGCGCCGCTGCTCGCGCTGCGACTGTACTTCTACGGATGCCGGCCCATCTGTCCGGCGCTCGAGAGGCGTCTGCCGGACGCGCCGTCCGTGGCGGCGTACCTCGGGATCGCGCCCGGCGGATCCGCGCGCACGGCGCTTGACGCCGGCTGGCACGCCGTTGCCCCAAGGGCCGGGGAGCGGGCGTACTGGCTGACTTGGCGGGTGCGACCGCGCGGGCGCGAAAGTGGCAACGGGCCGGACACCGGTTACAAGCTGTACGTCAGCCCGGCACTGGATGCGCTCGAGACCGCGGTCGCCACGGTCGCGGGCTCGCTCGCCAGCTCACGCGGCGTGAGCGCATTCAAGGTGGGCGCCGATCTGCGCGGCATCTGCCGCCCGGACAAGCTCGTCGTCTACTTCGATCGCCTCGATGACCTGTACCATGGCGCCGCCTGCCTACGGAAGGAGCTCGCGGGTTGTCCGGCGCACGGCGTTCCCTTCACGGCAGCGGTCACGCACGACGGCCTCCTGTCATGGGGCGCCGACCCGCCAGCTGCGTCCGCTGCCAACGGCGCCGCGGCCGGGAGCTGGCGCACGTGGGTGACCGAGCGCTTGGCCGAGTACCTCGTGGTCGCTCGCGATGCAGGCCCGAGCGAGCTTGAGCCGTGGCAGTTCGCGCTCGAGCGCCTGCGAATGGGTGGCATCGACACCGATACGTGGGTGCCGGCAAGCGGGATGTGGCCGCAGGCGCTCGTGAGCTTCTAGCGGCGATGACGGTCCTCGACGCGTTCATCCTGCCATCCGATGTCCTCGTCGTGCCGGTGGCCCAGCTCGCGCCCGAGCTACGCGCGCAGATCGACCATGCCGCGGGCGACTATTCGGTGACCCGGCCCCGCACCCGGACAACATCGAGCATCGTCGATGCCAAGACCGCGGCGCTGCTGGAGAGCTTCCGGACGCCCGCAACGATCGTAGAGGCGGTGATCGCCTTCAGCGCCGCCCAGGGACTTGACCCCCGCAAGACACTCGACGACGCGTTCGCAGTCCTGGCCGGCTTCGTCAACGAGGGCCTGCTCGTGGCGGCCGACTCCGAGCTCGCGCAGCCGATCGCGACGACGCTCGCGGCCGGTGACCGCGTCGGCGGCTTCGAGGTCGTGGAGCCGGTCCACGTCATCATGGACACCGAGGTCTATCTGGCCCGCGCGGCCGACGGGTCAGCCGCGGCGCTGAAGATCGCGCGGGCCGGCTCCGGGCGCCGCTTGAGGGAGGCACTCGCGCACGAGGCGGCGATACTGCGGCGTCTGGATGGGCGTGTGAATCCTCGCCTGCTCGAGATCGGCGAGCTTGACGAGCGCCGCTACGTCGCGGTCTCGTGGTGCTCGGGAGTCGACCTCCATCAGGCGTCGGCGGAAGCAGGCGGGCTCGGCGGTCGAGAGGGTCGCGTGGCGCTGCTGGCGCTCGCGGAGCGCGTGATCGAGGCCTACGCGCACCTGCACGCCCAAGACGTGCTTCACGGCGACGTCCACCCCAACAACGTGCTCGTAGACGCTGAGAGCGCGATCACGATCATCGATTACGGGCTCGCTGGCCAGCGTTGCGAACGCGGCACGCCAGCCGCGGGCGCCCGCGGCGGCATCGACTTCTTCATGGAGTCCGAGCTCGCCGCAGCGCGCCTCGCCGGACGTCCGTCGCCGGCACTGTCCTGTGCCGGCGAGCAGTACTCGCTCGGCTCGCTGCTCTACCTGCTGCTTACCGGGGCGCACACGCACGCGTTCTCGCTGGAGGAGCAGGAGATGCTGCGCCAGCTGCTCGAGCAGCCACCGCTGCCGTTCCACCGCCACGGTGTCGGCGACCTGCCGGCGGTCGAGCGCACGCTCGCACGCGCGCTCGCCAAGGATCCCGGCGCCCGCTACCGGTCGCTGGCGTATCTCCTGCGCTCGTTTCGCGCTGCGGCAGCGCGCGATCTTGAGCGGGCGCGCGGGGCGGGGCGAGCAGCGCGTGAGCCGCAGCGGAGGCGGCAGTTGGTGGACGACGTGCTCGCACGCCTGGCGGTTCCCGGCGACCTCTTCGCTGGCGGGCTCGCCGCGCCGACGGCTTCGGCCATGAACGGCGGGGCGGGCTTCGCATACGCGCTCCTGCGGATCGCCGCTGCCCGCGGAGACGAGTCGCTGCTCGCGCTGGCCGACCTATGGTCGACGCGAGCGCTGGCTGCCGCGGGATCGCGAAAGGCATTCTGGAACGCCGAGCTCGAGATCGTCCCCGAGACCTTCGGCGAGAACTCCTTCTACCACACGGCCAGCGGCGTGCATTGCGTCCAGGCGCTGATCAGTCGGGCACGGGGCGACGAGTGGACGCAGCGGCTCGCGCTCGAGGCCTTCGTCGCAGAGACCGCCCGGCCGTGCGAGCACATCGACATCGCGTTCGGCCGCGCTGGGCTGCTGCTCGGCTGCTCGCTCATGCTCGAGGCGCTGGCGCTCGACGAGCGCCCGCTGCGCGCGCTGGGCGACGAGCTGCGTGACAGCCTCTGGACGGTTCTCGCGCGCCAGCCGCCGCTGGTGGAGAGCACCGAGCTCAGGTCGCTCGGCGCCGCCCACGGCTGGGCGGGATACCTCTACGGACTGCTGCGCTGGAGCGAGGCGTCGGCAACACGGCCGCCCGCTGGCGTAGATGAGCGGCTCGCGGAGCTCGCGTCGTTCGGCCGGCTGGCCGGCCGCGGACTCCGCTGGCCGCACGCGACGCGAGCAGTTGCACCCGACACCGCGCTGGCAGCGAGTTGGTGCAACGGCGCCGCCGGCTTCGTGCACCTGTGGACGCTGGCACACCGCCGGTTGGGCGACGAGAACTTTGCGCGGCTCGCGCAGATGGCGGGCTGGAGCGCCTACGAGGGCGCTGCCGCCCCGGCCGACCTGTGCTGTGGTCTTGCGGGACGGGCGTACGCGCTGCTCGGCCTTTACAAGCACACGGGGGAAACGGCGTGGCTAGCGCGCGCACGCGCCCTGGCAGGCCGGGCCGCGAGGAGCATCCGCGGCGGGTCACTGCGGCGCGACAGCCTCTACAAGGGGGACGTAGGCGTGGCGCTGCTCGCGGCCGATCTCGAGCACCCTGAGCATGCGTGCATGCCGCTCTACGAAGCCGAGGGGTGGGACTCGTGCACTGCGTGACGGCATCGGGTGTCCAAGCGGGCGACCGGGCCGGCAATGCCCGCTGGTCGGCTTCGGCAGCCGCCTGCCCCGAGATTGTGAAGCTTCGCCGCAAGCAACCCAACGCCCCGGCGCGGCCGGCGGTCGTCCCCGGAGGTCGTGACGGCAAACGGCCGAGTGACCTCCTCCCGTGTCCACTGCGGGAATCTGTATCGTCACCGCAGATCGCAGCGCCGAACCCCACGTGGCTCGTGCGCCCACGAAGGCTATGTGTGGCGTCGACCACAGCGACAACTTCGATCTCATCGACCACGCGTGGGTCGGCCCTTGCGCGGACAGAGCGGACTTCGCGTCGAAGTAAACGATCCGATAGACGCGATCTAACGGCCGTGAGCGCCACGCCGCGACGTCCTCCAAACGGCGTCGGTGATCCTGGAGATCGTGTCGCGACCGATCTCGGTGGCACGCGCCGCGACCTCGGAGGATGTCCCGCTCGCTCACCCCACCTGCGTAAGAGGGGTCTCCTGACGTTCCCGTGGGTCGGTGAACACTCAGTTCACCGCGGAAGTGGTGGGCAGAGGCCGGCCAGCCGAATCTGGCGCTTCTTGACCAGCTCGGGCTCAACAGAGCCCTCACGGTCGCGTGGGGTGCGAACGTGCACCGGCCCGAGATCGGTGCTCACGGTCTTGCCCGTCGCGCCGTTGCGCGCGTTCGCGTCGGCTGGAACGCCGCCCGTCACTGCGGAAGCCGATCACGTCAAATAGGCCGGACGCTACTGATCGAGCGTGTCGCGGGCATTGAGCGCCTCCTCGGCGGTTTCGATGCCCTTTAGGTGTCCCCCGATCAATTCCTGTAGCGCTTCCAACTGCTGCCTTAGCTCAGTCAGCGACTCGGCGTCCACCAGGAGAACCTCCGCACGGGCGTGCTTGAAAGGTGTCCAAGGATGGCATCCTTTGCGCTCGACGATAGGTGTCAGGAGCCTCTGGGCGGGGCCCGCTGGCACTTCCACCAGCGTTCCCGACGGAAGCTGAACCCTGAGTCTCGTGGCCTGAAACATTCGCTATCCCCCTGTAAGAACGCTGCGATGTGCTCCGAGCCAGGCAAATCGCTCACGCAGATCCGGGCTCCGTGCTGGGAGCGACTTCTTCGAGCAGTAGTCAACGATATGCACCTCCACCAGTCAAGAGTTCTTGAGCAGATCAGTAGCGTAGGCGTCGATGGATCCGTGGCCGCGACTCCAACCATGGCGAGCGGGTCATCGTGGTGCGTCGAGAAGGTACGGGCTCGCTATGTGGCCGTTGCATAAAGCCGTCCAAAGTTGTTGCGCGTACAACTATGGGAGATGGCGGGCGGGATCCGGTCGATATGGAGGGCCTTCCCGTCTCAATGCCGGATCAAGCACGCCTCTGGCAGAGTCGCCCCGTCACAGATCGAGGCACCGGATTGCAGAGCGGTTTTGCGCCAACAGCCACTATCACGAGCCAACGCAGTCGCGGCGTTTGGTCTGCACAGTCGCTGCTACAAGATTCGGAGGCTCACTTCTGTTCGGAGCGGTTCTCGACACGCGACAGACACGCGGGGCAGGGTTGATTGCGGCTATATGCTTGGCCCGATGACGGGGGGGCGGATCTCAGACGACAGTCACGTCCTTGATCTTGTCGGCATGGCTGTGCGAAGCAGGCAGTGCATCCTGTTCTTGGGCGCGGGTGTGCATGCGCCGCCCCCGGAGGGGTCTCGGTTTCGCTATCCGCCGCAGGAGCGTCCGCCGATCGGTGCGGCGCTGAGTCGCGAGCTGGCGGGTGAGTGTGATTTTGCGAAGCGTTTCGCGGGGGAGGATTCGGGCAATCTGCAGCGCGTCGCGCTGGCGTATGAGATCGACAGCTCGCGCGCGCGGCTTGTGGACACGATCATCAGCGCGGTGGTCAATGGCAGGGCACCGTCACCGATGCTGACAGCGCTGGCGCGGCTGGACTTCCCGCTGGTCATCACGACCAACTACGACTGTCTCTTCGAGCGGGCACTGCAGGCGGTGGGCAAGCAGCCGCGGGTGGCGGTCTACAACCCCGAGCCCGTGCCGACGACGGACTTTCGTAACGCTACGCCCGAGAGTCCGGTGGTCTACAAGCTGCATGGCGACATCGCGCGTCGCGAGTCGCTGGTCGTGACCGATGAGGACTACATCCAGTTCGTGTTGCGGATGAGCGACAAGGAGCCCTACGACCCGGTCCCGCTGTCGCTGAAGTTCTTCTTGACCGGCTGGACGACGCTGTTTGTCGGCTACAGCCTGCTGGACTACAACCTACGGCTGTTATTCAAGACGTTGCGCTGGAAGATCGACGCAGCCAACGTGCCCGACATGTACTCCGTCGACGTGCGGCCTGATCCTTTGATCCTCGATGTCTGGCAGAGCCAGCGCCATTACGTGAAGTTCATCGCCCAGGACGTCTGGTCGTTCGTGCCGCGGCTGTATGAGCTCGTGCGCGGGGAGGAGCTGGCGCCGTAACGGTCGCCGGCGATCCTGTCGTCGCCGTTCCGGCGGCCCCGTATCGCGGGATCCGTCCGTTCCGCTACGCCGATCACGCGATCTTCTTCGCGCGCGAGGAAGAAACGCGGCTACTCGCGAGCCTCGTCGCGGTCTACCGCGGCGTGTTCTTGTACGGCGACTCGGGCAGCGGCAAGTCCTCGCTGATCAACGCTGGACTGCTGCCGCACGCTCACCGGCTGGGTTTCGAGCCGGTCCGCCTGCGGGTGCAGCCGCGTGGCGGCGAGGAGCTCGTGATCGAGCCGGTCGTGCGCTCAGACGACAGCGCTGACGTGCTGCCGTGCATACTCGCGCCCGAGACCGACGGCTCGTCTCGGGTCGTGCTGTCGATCGCGGACTTCGAGGCGCGCGTGCGCGCCATCTCGCAGGAGTACCGGCCGCTCCTCGTCTTTGACCAGTTCGAGGAGATCCTGACGCTATTCGACGACGCCGACGCAATTGCGTCGCGGAGCGCGCTTGCCGAGATGATCGTTCGGCTGCTGCGCGAGCCGCTGCCCGTCAAGCTGCTGTTCGCCTTTCGCGAGGACTACCTGGGCCGCGTCAAGCAGCTGCTTGCCGCATGCCCCGAGCTCGTCGACCATGCGCTGCGGCTTGGCCCGCCGTCAGCGGATACGCTCGAGACGATCATCCGCGGCCCCTTCGAGCGCTTCCCGGGACGCTTTAGGCGTGAGCTTGACCCGGCGCTCGCGCAGCGGCTGCGCGCGGCACTGGCCGAGCGCTTTGGCATCGGCGAGGTGAGCCTGTCGGAGGTCCAGACCGTCTGCCTGCGGCTGTGGCAATCCGCCGATCCCGCTGCGCTGCTCGCCGACGAGGGCGTGCAAGGAGTGCTTGAGGACGATCTTGGCGAAGCGCTTGACGCGTTGGCCCCCGACCTGCGTGCCGCCGCGATCGCGCTACTCGGCCAGATGGTCACCTCAGCCGGCACGCGCAACGTGATCTCCGCCGAGGACCTACGCCAGCACGTCCAAGGCGAAGATCACGACATCCCCTCGGCACTGCTCGACGAGGCGCTGGACTGCCTCGAGCGGGACTCCAAGCTCGTGCGCCGCGAACGCCGTCATGACCTCTACCTCTACGAGATCACCAGCGAGTTCCTCGTCCCATGGATCAGCAGACGCCGCGAGGAGCTCCGCCGCGACCAAGACCGCCAGCGCGAGCGCCGCCGACTGCGCATCCTCGGGTCCATCGCGGGCGCGCTGCTCGTCGTGGTCGCGATCATCGCCGCGCCGGCCGTGGTGGCGCTTCATCAGCGCAGCGAGGCGCGACGTCAAGCGGCCGACGCTACGTCGCTCGCGTTAGCGTCGTCAGCGACACCGCTACTCAACAGCCGGCCCGACGTCTCGCTGCTGCTCGCCCTCGAGGCCCGTCGTGCAAGCCCGCTCGCCGAGGCGCGAGGAAGTGTGATCGCAGCGCTGACGGCTGCCAGGAATCCAGCACTCCGCGCGATCATGCACGGCCACACGAATATTGTCTTCAGCGTGGCGTTAAGCCCCGACGGGCGTACGCTGGCGTCCGCCAGCGCCGATCAGACGATCCGGTTGTGGGACGTGCGGACCCACAAGCAGCGCGGGTCACCGCTGTACGGTCACACCGACGAGCTCAACAGCGTGGCGTTCAGCCCCGACGGGCGCGCGCTGGCGTCCGGGAGTGACGACGGAACGGTCCGGTTGTGGGACGTGCAAACGCACAAGCAACTCGGTACGCCCCTTCGCGGCCACACGAACTTCGTCCGCAGCGTGGCGTTCCGCCCGGATGGGCGCGCGCTGGCGTCCGGGAGTGACGACGGAACGGTCCGGTTGTGGGACGTGCAAACGCACAAGCAACTCGGTACGCCCCTTCGCGGCCACACGAACTTCGTCCGCAGCGTGGCGTTCCGTCCGGACGGGCGTATGCTGGCGTCCGCCGGTGATGATCGCACGGTCCGGTTGTGGGACGTGCGCTCCCACAAGCAGCTCGGTCCGCCGCTAACTGGCCACACGGGTCACATCTTAAGTGTGGCGTTCCGCCCGGATGGGCGCGCGCTGGCGTCCGGGAGTGACGACGGAACGGTCCGGTTGTGGGACGTGCGAACCCACCAGCAGCTCCGTCCGCCGCTGACTGGCCACACGGGTCGTGTCTTCAGCGTGGCATTCAGTCGTGATGGGCCGGGGCTGGCTTCCGGGGGGGACGATGGAACGGTCCGCTTGTGGGACGCACGGAGCCACATGCAGCGCGGCGTAGCGCTGCGCGGCCACACGGCCCCCGTCTTCGGCGTGGCGTTCAGTCCTGATGGGCGCTCGCTGGCGTCCACCGCTGCCGATCAGACGGTCCGGTTGTGGAACGTGCGCACCCACAACCAGCTCGGCAGGTCGCTGCGCGGCCACACCGAAGCCGCTTTGAACGTGGCGTTCAGTCCTGATGGCCGCACGCTGGCGTCCGCGGGTTTCGATCGGACGGTCCGGTTGTGGGACGTGCGCACTCACAAGGCGCTCGGC
>Ga0136617_10002441_pt1 | contig 16545 bp, 15 predicted proteins | sample AntDrymUQ3222106_2_FD_129672 | JGI IMG/M metagenome (GOLD analysis project Ga0136617, IMG submission 129672) | Polar desert sand microbial communities from Dry Valleys, Antarctica - metaG UQ322 (21.06) | ecosystem: Environmental > Terrestrial > Soil > Desert | place: Antarctica: Dry Valley...
CATCGACGCTACCTCCTCGGGCAGGGCGTTCAACAAGGATCTCGCGCTGCCCCAGGGCGACGGCGGCGACGACAACGGCGGAGGGATAGGGCTCGTCCTGCCCGCGATCCTGATCCTCGTGCTGCTCACGGCAATCCTTGCCGTGCTGTTGCGACGTCTGCTGTTGCGACGTCGAGCGACATCGTGAGACGATCTGACTCGATCGTCGAGCAACCTCTGGGCCCGGACGGCGCGCCTTCGAGAGCCGGGCCGCTGAGGCCTGGCTCTCACCGAGGACGGGTCCTCACCGTCTTGCTGCTCGCCACGACGTTGCTAGCGGTATATCTCTCTGCCGACGCGCAGGCCGCCACGCGTGGACTGAAGCTCGGCTTCTATGACGGCATCTTCACCACAAGCCCCACCGTACGCGCACCATGGCTGGCGCGGACCGTCACATCCGGAGCGGACATCGTGCGCATACAGATCGGTTGGGTGGCTCCGAACACGCGGACCCGTCCGGCCGGCTTCAACGCGCGCGACCCCGGCGATCCCGCCTACCACTTCAGCGTCGCTGATTCCGCGATCGTCGACGCCACCTCTCGCGGGCTGCGGGTGCTCGTCTCGTTCACGGGAGCACCGCGCTGGGCTGAGGGACGCAGGCGGTCGCGCACTGCCAGGGCAGGCACCTGGAAACCGGACCCGGGCGCAATCGAGGAGTACGGTGCGGCGCTCGCTCGGCGCTATTCCGGAAGCTTCCCCGACCCCGCGCGCCCCGGCCACATGCTGCCGCGCATCGACGCCTTCCAGTTCTGGAACGAGCCGAACCTTGACATCTACCTCACCCCGCAATGGAGCGGCGGCAGGCCGTTCGCGCCGGCGCACTACCGCCGCATGCTCAACGCCTTCTATGACGGCGTGAAGTCGGTGCGACCCGAGGCGCTCGTCGTCACAGGCGGAACGGCGCCGTTCGGCGACCCGTCGGAGTACCGCGCCAGGAAGCGCATCATGCCCGCACGCTTCGTCCGCTTGATGCTGTGCATGACTCGAACCAAGGGACGCCTGCGCAAACTGCGCTGCCCCGCGCCGGCGCGCTTCGACGTGCTCGCCCACCACCCCTACACCATCGGCTTCCCGCGCCGTCCAGCGCGCAACAAGGAGGATGTCTCGATCGTAGACATCCACAAGCTCACTCGGTTGCTGCGCTCCGCCGAGCGCTCCGGGCGAGCACTACCGCGCACACGCCACCGCTTATGGGCGACCGAGGTCTCCTTCGACTCCAAGCCGCCCGACCGCCGCGCGGTCTCGATCGCGCGCCACGCCCGCTACCTGCAGGAGACCTTCTACCTGCTCTGGCGTCAGGGCGTCGACACGATCACGTGGTTTCAGATCCGCGACGCGCCGCTGGTCCGAACCCGGGGCACGGCCCAGTCCGGTACCTACTACCGCAACGGAAAGCCCAAACCCGCCGCACGGGCGTTCCGCTTCCCGCTCGTCGCCGCGCGCGCCGGCAGCGCGACGCTGCGCGTCTGGGGACGCGCGCCGGTGGCCGGAGTGGTGCAGATCGAGCGGCGCACGCGGTCAGGGTGGCGGCCCATCCGAACGGTGCGGGTGCTCGCGCATGGCACATTCCTCGTCCGGATCGCGGCTCGCGGCAAGACGCGCCTGCGTGCGCGCGTCGGCAACGAGACCAGCCTTGCCTGGAGCGCTTCCTGACCCCCTGGGGGCCTGCCCCGGTGGCCTACGTCGACCTTGCCTGCCTGCGGCGTGAGGTTCTCGATGTCGACCCGGCGCGTGCCGAGGGCGGAATCGTGGGCTGGTGCTACGCCGTCTGGCGTCTCGTCACCGCGGAGTGCTGGCTTCGCTTCCAAGAAGACAGAGATTTTCCGGCCCGGCTCGTGGCCTCAGGAACGCTCGCGCAGGCCCGGTACGCATGGGACGAGCGGTTCGTCTGAACCGAACCTCAGCACCCCTTGCCCGTGAAAAGTAGCTGCCCGAGCCGTACGGCAGCGCCGCGATCAGCTCGAGTATGTCCCTGATCTCGTCGCTGGAATGACGCGTTTGAGCGGAGGCATACAGCCTGGTCGGCGCTGCGCGGTTCTGTCCTAACATCGAGCCATGCCGAGGGCGCGCGATCAGCTGTGGGCGATACTCGCCGTGACGCTGCTTGTTCTCCTCGGCTGCGGCGATGATAAAAAGGCGCCTCCGAGGGTTCCTCCGTCTGACGACGCGAACTCTGGTGTCGACACGCGGGCGCCCCGCAGCTTTCTCGCCTACAGCAAGCCGAAGGTCAGGAAGGATCCCCGGGATGGCCATGTCGCTTCGCTGCGGGGAAAGAATGGCGCTATTGCGAAGCTGCGGGTGCGCAGTCTTGGATATCCGGGATACGGCACGACCGGCGGTCAGAAGTGGTTCGGACCGGGGGTCACCCTGCCCTGGGGGAGCATCGCGCAAGGGACCTACACAGCCTCGATTGGCTTCTCGGGGAAGGACCTGAGCCTCGTCGTGTGGAGCCGAGGAGGTTCCTGGCAGGCCAGGGTCGGTCGTCGCACTTATCCGTCCGAGCCGGCACCGGTTGGAAGCGGCTACGCCTACCATTCGCTTTCGCTGCATTTCCGCGGCGCGAAAAGGCGAGTGGTCGAGTTCACGCTCAGCCATGGGGCGTGGGTGACTGCGCTTCGCACCGGACGGCATGACAAAACCTGGCTGCCTCCGGCGCGGCATATCCCGAGCGTGTACTGGCTCGGCGATTCGTTCAGCACAGGAGCCGGCGCGCGTCACCCGGGATTCACGGACCTCGTCCAGGACGCCGCCCGCCGGCTCAGGACCGAGAACGTGACGGTGGACGCGCTCGGCGGCACCGGATACGTCAAGAGCAACGGCGCGGCAAAGTTTCCGAACTTCCTCACAAGAGCACGCGCCAGTCTCGGATCGCGCAAGGTCCGACCTGATGTCGTCGTCGTCGCGGGTTCGATCAATGACACCGGCTACGGATCACAGCAGACGCGACAAGCAGCGGCACAACTCTTCGCTGCTGTGCGCAAGGGCGCTCCTCGCGCAAAGGTCGTCGTCGTACCGCTCACCGGCAGCTATCCCGTGTCCCCGGCGTTGAGCCGTGCGATTGACGGCGTTCGGCGTGCGGCGGGAGATGCTCCCAACGTCGTCGGCGTCTTCGACCTCCCGCGGGCCGCCGAGGCGCTCGGAGTCGAAGGCCTCCAGCGCGCGGACGGGCACCCTACCCAACGCGGGCACGACCTCTACGGCCGGTTGATCGCGAAGTTCGTAGCCGAGCGGATCCCGAGTCTGCGACGCTAGCGGTTTACCGCTTCGGACCGCTTCCATCCACCGCGCCGTCTAGTCCCAGCCATTCCCACCGTGGCTTGCCGCCCGATCTGCGACTGGTGCGTAACGGAGGCGGGTCGATGATGGCTATCATCGACCTCCCGTGCCGGCTCATTTCTGTCGGCCGCTTCCGACCTCCCGCGTCCGCGTCCCGACGTCCGAGGCTGGTCCCTGATTCTGATCGACTTGTCCACCAGCGCAAGCCATCCACCATCTGATCAAGACTCCCTGCGCGGTGCGCTTCGGGCGGTCGTTCGGGCTTGGCCGATCATCCTGTTGTGCGCCGCGGTGGCGGTCGGCGCCAGCCGCGGTTATGAGACGCAGCAGGACACCACCTACGAAGCGGCTGCGTCCCTCTTCTTCAACCAGAACTCCTACCAGCAGGCAATCGCCGGAGGCTCTCCTTCCGACGACATACAGCTGGAAACCCAGACGGCCGCACAGATCATCGCGCTTCCGATCATCAGGCAGCGCGCCGCCACCAGGGCCGGTCCCGACGCCGCCCGCGGCGCCCGTATTCGGCCGGCCACCTCCGATAAGTCGGCCGTGGTAAGCATCCGGGCGAGTTCGCCGAATCCCGGGGCGGCCGCCACCGTCGCGAATGCCGCCGCACGCGAGTACCTGAGCTACCGTCGTGAGCTCAGCGCCGGGAGCCTTCGCGACGTGCGCGACGTCCTCGCCAGGCAGATCAGGCGTGCCCCCACGAAGGACCAGCGCCGAGCTCTCGTCGCGAAACTCAACAATCTCGCTGCGCTCCAAGCGCTGACCGACCAGGATGTGGTGGTGGCGCAGGATGCGGTTGGCGCCGCGGAGTCGGGCGGGTCGCCACTGCGCAGCGCGTTGATCGCGGTCGTCCTTGGCGTGCTCGTGGGCGCCGGTATTGGAATGCTCCGCGGTCCGCCTCGCTCGACTCCAAGAGATGAGTAACGTCGCCGGCCGAGTCGAGCCTGTGACCGCGATGGGCGGTACGCATCCCCCGCGGCTGGACATCCGAACGACGATCGCCGCGGTGGCGCTCTCAACGGCGGTCGGGCTCGGCGTGATCGCTGCCCCGCAGGCAGCCGCGGTCACCGCAGCGCTACTCGTCGCCGTGGGCGTGGTCTACCGGCTGACCTCGGTGCTCTTCGGCGTCGCCCTACTACTGCTGGCGTACTCCCCGGAGTATCTGGAGGTCGGTGGGCTTCTCGCTCGTCCGGAGTTGCAGAAGGGCGCCATCTACCTCGCCCTGCTGCCGCTAATGGTCATGCGCGGTGTCCATCCCAAGCTCTGTCTGCCGCTCATCGCTTATGTCTCTCTCGCGACGCTGAGTGTGCTGCATGGCGACCTGGCGTCTGGCCTGAGCATCTCGCAGATGATCTCGACGTACATCACGCTCACCGTTGGATGGATCGCGCTTGCCGTCAGGTGGCGCGGTGAGGAAGACCTGTGGCTGCTCAAGCTACTGACGTTCGTTCCGTTGATGTGCGTCGGGCTCGGCGCTCTATTTCAGGTGGCCGGGATCCACGCGATGTTCGAGGCGGCGTCGGCGTTCGATCCCGTGACGCGTCTACGCGGTGCCTCGATCGCGTCGCAACTCGGCCTCACCTCCTTCATCGCATGCGCGATCAGCATGACTTGCTGGCGAATCATGCGATGGCGGCCAGCGGCATACATGTTCTTCGTCAACGTGGCGATTCTCGCCGCAACCGCATCGCGTGGTCCCATAATCGCTCTGGGGATCGCGCTGCTGTGGCCAGCCCTCCGGTACGGGCTGGGCTCTCTACGCGGCAACGCGCGCCTGGGCCTGTTGCGCATCGTCGTCGTAGCTTCGGCCATCGGCGTGCTTGCTGTCACGGTCGCGCCCCGTCTCGAGTCTCGCAACTCCGGGGGCCGCTATTACGCGGGCTACGGGACGACCACCGACCCGAGCAGCGGACGCGAGCAGGCGTGGGGCGAGTTCTACGCGATCGGCAAGGAATCTCCGCTGTACGGGCACGGCCTGGGGTCGGGCCCGATCACGAAGATCGAACAGGAGGGCTTCCTCGCACAGCACAACGAGTTCCTGCGGCTGTTCTTGGAGGGTGGCTACATCGGAGGCGGGATCGTGCTGGCGTCGATGATCTTTGCTGTCGCTCTTGCGATCTCACGCGCCCCGCCGCAGCTCCGTCTGGACCTCGTCGGCGTCGCGATCGGCCTGGCTTTTCTGTCCGTGCTGGACAACACGTTGTCGTCCGTGAACGTCATCGTGCCCTTCTGCCTGCTGCTCGGCATCGTTGCGAGTCTTGGCCGGGCGGAAGGCTCATCCCGTGCGCGCGCCGGTCGGCGGCGATCGCGGGATGACGATGCTCCGGCGTTGATTGCTACCTGACACAGACCGCTTGCGCGTTCTTCAGGTCAACAAGTTCTTCCGTCCCGGAGCAGGCGCCGAAACGTCATTCTTCCAAACGCGCGACTTGCTGCGCCGACGCGGTCACGATGTCATCGACTTCGCGATGCGCCACCCGTCGAATCTTCCATCGCCGTACGAAGGCTACTTTGCGCCTGAGCGCTCCTATGATGGCGAGGGTCGTGCGATCACGCGCGTACGCGATGCCACCTTGTCGATCTACTCCGTTCCTGCTCGGAAGCGCCTGGCGCGCCTGCTGGCCGAGCACCGCCCGGATGTCGCGCACCTGCACAACGTCTACCACCAGCTGACGCTTTCGGTCGTCGACGAGCTCGCGGCGCAGCGCGTACCGATGGTTATGACCCTCCATGACTGGAAGGTCGCGTGCCCCGCCTACACCCTCTTCACGGAGGGCGCGCCATGTCGCCGCTGCCCGACGAACGGGTTCGCAAGCGCAGTCCGCCACCGCTGCGTCAAAGGCTCGGCGGCAGCGAGTGCCTTCGCTGCGCTAGAGGCGGCGGTCGTGCGACAACGGCGCACGTACTCGAAGATCAATCGCTTCATCGGACCGAGTAGGTTCGCGGTTGAAGTGGCGCAGCTCGGTGGGCTGGACGTCGACCGGGTGGAGCACGTGCCGAACTTCCTGCCCGACGACGAGCTCAGACCCGAGCTCGAACCTGGAGAGGTCGAGCCGCGGATCCTGTACGTAGGCCGGCTCGACGTGACCAAAGGGGTCCGCGAGCTGCTCGACGCGTTCTCGTTGGTGACGGTCGACGCGCAGCTACGTATCGTGGGCGCTGGCGCCCTCGAGCCAGAGGTCCGTGAGGCGGCTGCTCGAGACACGCGGATCTCATACCTCGGGCGCCTCGACCGCGAGAGGGTGTTCGAGGAGTACGCACGCGCTCTTTGTGTCACGATGCCGTCGGTCTGGGAAGACAACGGGCCGCTCGTCGTGCTCGAGGCTCAGGCCCACGCAAAGGCGATGATCGTGAGTGATCGAGGAGGGCTGAAGGAGTTCGTCAGCGATGGCGAGACCGGTCGCGTGGTGCGAGCCGGGCACGTCGACGACCTGGTGCGCGCGATCGAGCAGGTCGTTCGCGACCCGCAGCTCGCGCGGTCCTGGGGCCTGCGAGCGCGCGAGCGGGTGGCAGCCGAGCACTCTGCGGATCGCCATTACGAGCGCCTGATGGCGGTGTACCGTGCGGCGATGGCCGACCGCACATGATCCGGGAGCCGCAGCCGCCGGTCCCGGTCGCATCCAACGAGACGACCGATGGGATCCGGGTCGCGATGATCGGCCTGCGAGGCGTGCCGGCTACATACGGAGGCGTCGAGCGGGCGGTCGAGGAGCTGTCCGCACACCTTGTCGAGCGCGGACATCACGTCACCGTCTATGCGCGCAGCGCGTATTCAGATCCGAGCGTGCGGCGCCATCGGGGGATCAACGTGCGTCATCTTCCGCAGGTGAACACCAAGCACGCCGAAGCCGCCAGCCACACGGTGATGGCGATCGCTCACGCGCTGCTCTCCCGACGTTATGACCTGGTCCACCTGCATGCAACCGGGCCGGGTGCGCTCGCCCCGCTCGTACGGATGGGGCGCACGCCCGTGGTCGTGACGATCCAGGGCTTGGATTGGCGGCGGGAGAAGTGGGGCGCGGGGGCACGTCCCGTGCTTCGTCTCGCGGCGCGGCTAGCTGCTACAACCGCGAATCGAACGATCGTCGTGTCGCGCGAGCTGCAGCGCCACTTCCGGGAGACCTACGGAGCCGACACGGTCTACATCCCGAACGGCGTGCCGATCGAGAACGAAACCGAGGATGACGTACCGCCCCATCTCGATCTCTCGGCACAGGGTTTCATACTATCTCTGGGCCGGCTCGTGCCCGAAAAGCACGTGCACACGCTTATCAAGGCGTACCGCCGGGTCGACGGGGATCTACCGCTGGTAATCGCTGGTCCCGACTCACACTCCCCGAAATATGTCGATGCCCTGCGCGAGCTGGCCCGTGCGGACAAGCGGGTGCAGCTCGTCGGGCCGCAGTACGGCTCCGACAAGCAATGGCTGATGAATAATGCGCTCGCCTTCGTGCAACCGTCCAGCATCGAGGGCCTACCCATAGCGCTGCTCGAAGCACTCTCCGCGGGGCGCTTTCCGATCGTCAGCGACATTCCCGAGAACCTCGAGCCGGTCACGATCGACGGCGACGCGCTCGGCTTGAGCGTGCCGGTAGGGGATGCGGCGGCGCTCGCGGACGCGATCAGGCAAGCCGTGCGAACGCAAGACCGTCAGCAGATCGGTCAACGGCTCGCCGCCCACGTGCGCAGCGAATACGACTGGCACGCGATCGCGGAGGCGACCGAGTCTGTCTACGAGGGCGTCATTGCGGCTCGGCGTCGCTCGCGCCATGGCCGACGGCCGTGATGACTCGGGCTGGAACGCCGACGGCCGATCCGCCCGCAGGGACGTCGGAAAGGACGACCGCACCGGCTCCGATGCGGGCATCGTCGCCCACGGTGACGCCTCCGAGAACTTGGGAGTGCGGGCCGAAGACGACGCGATCGCCGATCGTGGGACACGGGCCCTCCTCTGACTCGTCCCCCCGATGTCCCAGCGTGACGCCGTGCTTGAGCACCACGTCGGACCCCAGTACCGTCCGCGGATGCACGACCAAGCCGTGCCCGTGGTAGAGCTTCAGCCCTGGCCCTGCGCGCAACCGGAGAGGGAGCTCGATCCCGAGGACCCACTCCACAACGAGCTTGTACAGGACCACGACCGGAATGGAGGCGCGCCGCGGACGTGCCCCCTGACCGCGCGCCGCCACGGCCACCCGAAAAAAGAGCACGACGACGGCAGCTCTAAGATCGTGCGCGTTGGCTCGCGCGTCGTTTCGCAGCAAGCCAAGCAGTCCCGGTCGAACGGCGGCGCCGGTCTGTGTTCGACTCACACCGACATCCTAACCCCGTCGGTGTCCGCGTGAGGCCGACCACGACCCCGAGCGTCCCTCGCCCGTCAACGCCTCGGGCGACCTTGCCCGCGAGCGTCGTGATCCCCGTCTTCAATCGCCGTGACGAGCTTGTCAGCTGCGTTAGATCAGTCACGGATCAGCAAAGTTGGGCGGTCCAGGAGATCATCGTCGTTGACGACGCGAGCTCAGACGGCTCCGCTGAGGTCGCCGCGGAGCTCGGATGCAACGTCGTTCGCCTCGGTGAGAACAGCGGAGCGGCGACGGCTCGTAACGCAGGACTCGAGCGTGTCACGGCATCCTGGGTCTGCTTTCTGGACTCCGACGACGTCTGGCACCCGAATCTTCTGGCCACCCTTCGCGGAAAGCTGGACACCCACGCCCTCGTCTCAGGTACCGGGCTGCTTACGGTCGACGGGCGCGTGTTGACGCTCCTTGGCACGACGCAGCTGCCCGGCCAGGAGCTGCGCACGCCGGTCGATCTCCTCGTGCCCGCCAACCCCGTCGTGACGAGCGCCACGCTCGTGCGCACCGAGATCGTCCGAGAGGTCGGCGGGTTCGATGAGCAGCTGCGCTATAGCGAGGACCTGGATCTGTGGCTGCGGGTGCTCGAGCGTGGCTCGGGATGGTGCGACGCGACTCCGGTGCTGACCTATCACCGAGGTTCGGGAAGCAAGTCGCAGCAGGCTCACGGCCGTGTCGAGTCCGTGCGCGCGACGATCGCCGGCCGGTACGCGGGCCGAACGTGGTGGACGCCATCGGTTAACGAGCGCTACCTCGGCGGCATGTATTGGGAGGGCGCGCGCTCGGCCCTGCGAGGGCATCAGCGCGCGGCGGCGGCACGGCATCTCGTCCGTGCAGCGGCGCATCCGCGCAGGATCCAGGGGGTGGTGGAGAGCGTCGCCCGCAATCGTCGGCTGCGCCGCCGAGCCGCAGCGCTCTGATGTGAGCCTCGCGCCGGCTCAGGTGTCCAGTCGGTCAGCGACCAACGTGAACGCCAGTAGCTCCAGACGATCATACTCCCGAAATCGACGCGCGAGCCGCGCCCGATGCACGTACTCGTTACGCACCAGGATCGCGGGAACCGTCGCAACCACCCGCCACCCGGCTTGGACGGCCGCCTGCTCGTAGTCGCTGGCTCGCAAGCGGTTGGGTGCGCCTGGGAAGCGCAACAGCCGGTTGTAGATGAAGTCGGAGTAGCGAAGAACGTTGAGCGGATCAACCTCCTTCAGCCACCGCATATGCGTCTGTGCATCAACGTGATGCACCATGCGGGCCGAGGGGGAGCCCAGCCTGGCGAAGCTGTGAAACAGGCTCGGCATCTCCTCGATGTGTTCCAGCGTCGCGTTGCTGACGATCAGATCGTATGTGCCCGCGACCTCGTCGAGATTCGGGAAGGTCGCACGCGTGAAGGTGAGAGCATCAGCGTCCACACGCCGGCCGAGCCGCTTGCCAAGCTCGATGTAGAGGGAGTCGGGCGCCTGGTCACGATTATCGACGAAGTCGACAGCGCCGTAGCTGCGCGCGCCGCGGGCGATCGTCAGCGCTCCTGTCGTCAGGTCTGAGCCCGGCCCACACTCCAAAACTCGTTTGTCAGTCCACTCTATGTCGCCGTGTGCCTCCCAACGATCAACAACCTCAAAGGCGTGGTCGAGCGTCCGCTCAATGTCACTCGCGCTGAACGGGCGGGGGCGGACATAGCCTTGGCGCCTGTGTCGAACGGTATTCGCCATCCCCATCACGAGTCCGGCCACGTGCAGAGGCGCGTTGTGCATCCCGATATCCTATGTGACGGTCGTGCGCCAGCTCCAGACGGACCTCGGGCGTTGCGGTGCGCGGTAGTCCGCGACGGCCTGGCTTGCTCGGCCTGTGCGGCTAGCATGGCACCTGCGGCTACAATCCCAGCTGCTGGTCAGCACCGGTAGTGCGTAGCGGCTCGTCTCCCATCAGTGTTGCTGAGCGGCTGCCCGCTTCGTCATCACTCCATGCGTCCGCGCATAAAGCTCACTGCTCTTCTTGCCGGCATCGCGCTGTTCGGCGCGATCGTCGTCGCCTTGGGCGCATCGGGCGAGGATCCCGATCGACCGTTCGTAGCATCGTCTGCGACGGCGCGGCAGGTTTCCATCAGGCCGCTGCTGCTCTCGGACATGCGCAAGCCGTCGGAAGCCCTTCCGCACGGCGTTCCCCTGAGCTACGACTGGGCGCGGCATCCCCGGGTCGGCGTGAGGAAACCGCATGGCTTCGCTGCGTTCACTGCCTGGGGGCAGGTGTACCGCTGCGCCGGCGGCACCGCTCGGCTGCGCCGGCCGATCGAGCTTCGAGGCCTCGAAAGCTGGGTCTTCTCGAGGAGCGCCCAGCGGTGGCGACGATTGCAACGCTCGTCCAAGCTCAGGGGCGCCAGCTTCCCGGAGGACTTCAAGGGCCGGTCCACCTCTGCGCTGATAGTGCGGCGAAACGCCCGCGGTACGGCCGTGCGACTGCGGCCTGGCTTCAACTTTCATTTTTGGCCGGAGGGCCCGCGAGCGCGACTGTCGGCCAACGATACACAAGCCGTTGCGGTCCTCGTCCGGGCACGACTGCGGCGCTCACGTGCTCATCCTGCGCGGTGCGCTCTCGTCAGTGTCGGCGGCGATTACTGGCGGACGGCTACATCTCCGTCCGAGGGGTTCAAGAACTCGGCCGATGCCGGCATCGGCCGGTTCAAGCGAGTGAAGCGTTCCTGGCGGATGTTCACCATGACTACCGCGAGCGCAAAGCTGCTTCGACAGCACCCGCTACCGGTGTCCGCGTCACCGAGCCAACTGCGTTAACCGTCAGCCCAGCATCATCTGCCAGAAGCCTCAGCCGTTTGTTCCGATCACGAGTCGGCCTGGGATCCAAGGGTCGAAGGCAACGCTCGTCGCGCGTGTCATGGCCAGCCCGTTGTTGCGTTGCTCGAAGGAGGCACCGCGATCGAGGCTGACCCAGACACCCGTCGCAAAAGACGTGTGTCGGAGCGCCGCCGTAGTTATCCCAGGAGGAGGTCGGGCGCGACCATGTGACGCGTCATTCGCCGCCGCCCAGGAAGCGCCACCGTCTTCGGTCGCGAAGATGCCTCCTGGCTGATAGAGGCCGTGGGTAGCTGACGCGCTGCGATCGACCGCAGCCCATAGCCGACTCGGCGCCAAGGGGTCGACTGCCAGTCCCTTGACGGCAAGTCGTGGCAGGCCGGCATTGACCGCGGTCCAACTCCGGCCAAGGTTGGTCGACCTGAGCACGCCCAGTTGCCGCGTCGCCACGTAGATCGTGCCGAGGTCGCGCGAGCTCGAGACCACGTCGAGGACGTTGATGTTCGCGCCAACCGAGCCGACAGTGGCCCAACTGTCGCCGCCGTCGCGCGACTCATAGACCCGCCCGTAGTTTATGGCGCCGGTCACTGCCGCTTTCTGCTCACGCTGATTTCCGCCGAAGGCGAGAAGGTGCCGCCGGTCCTGCGGATCGATGAGTACCTTCTGCACAGGAGCGCTGTACGGGTAATCTCCGGCGGGCAGCCCCACTCGCTTGGAAGCCCAAGTCGCCCCACCGTCGTCGGAGCGGTATCGACTCCGACAATGTCACCGCCAACCAGCACACGCGACGAATCGTGGGGACTTACCGCCAGCGACGTAATGCGGCCACCGGAGCCTGGCTCGCCGAGGGGCAACCAGGCTGCGGATGTCGGCACGTCGGATGTGGAAGCCTTCCCGACGCCGGCGCGGAAGCGGCCAGCGCGAGGAGGCAAACGGTCAGGGCGAGCGCCCATGCGGCTGCGGGCCGAGGTCGATGCCTGGAGCGCCTATCGGCACCATTCGACCAGTGCAGTAGGTGTTTAGACGGGTGTCGACGGCCGGCGGTGTAGGGAGCAGATCAGTGGCGCCTTGCCGCCCGTCGCGCCTGGTGGCGTGCTCGAAGCGCGCCGATGTCGGCCCGGAGGGCGAAGATGGCCTGGGGCGCCTGCACCAAAGCGACTTGGCCAATGCCGACGGCGAGCCAGCGCAGGTAGCCTGGATCGGCCCCGTTCGCGCGCACCCGATCAAGACCACGGCTTCGGTGGGGCGGCACGACCGCGCGCGGGCTCAGGTACGGGCGGCGGCCGGAGGGCACGAGGCCCTGGTGGACCTGCCGCCTTCCGCCGACGGCGACGCGCTTGGACTTCGCGATCAGCGCGCGAGCAGAGTGTCGCGGCGGATGCACAGTGCGCACATCTGGGTGGAACACCAGCGACCATCCGCACGTGCGCGCACGTCTACACCACTCGAAGTCTCCTCCGGAACGTAGTGCCGTGTTGAAGCCGCCGACCTCCTCAAAAGCTGCGCACGGAGCGAACAGATTGGCGGTCACGGCCACGCCTTTGCCTACGTATCGCTCTTGATCGAGGTGGTGCACGACGTCAACCATCGCGGCGATACGGGGAGTCGGGCCCAGCGGCATGCTGAGGTGTCCAGCGACGATGGTGCGCGGGCTTTCGCGCAGCCTTGCAGCGCCACGCACGAGCCAGTCTGGGTGGGGACGGCAATCGGCGTCGGTGATCGCGATCACAGCTCCGCGCGCGTGGCGGAGACCCTCATTGCGCGCGGCGTAGGAGCCCTGCGATGTGGGCAAACGCAGAAGGCGGATCCAAGGCTCTCGCTCGGCCGCACATGGCGCCGAGCCGTCCCGAGATCCGTCGTCGACCACGATGACCTCCATCCGATCGCGTGGCATCGTCTGTGCTCGCAGCGCATCAAGCGTTGCCGCAAGGCCTGCGGCGTCATCTTGCACTGCGATCACGACGGACACCAGGTTGGGATCTGCGCTGAAGGATCCAAGGTCCGCACTGCGAAGTCGGTCAATCGCGTCCACGCGGCTCGTAAGGCGGCAATGCGGTAGGGCGTAGGCGGTGCGGCCCCAAGCAACGGACACCAGAGCCGGCAACCAGCGAAGCAGCGTCTTTCCAACGTAGATGACGTTTCGCTTGGGCGAGTGGAACGGTCGAAGGCGGCTACTGACGAACCTCCTGTTGGATCGAGCCGGCGCCAGCAGAGCGTCCACCAATCGGGTGGTCGCCCGCACCTGATCGGCGTCCCCTGCCAGCCGCCAATTCGCCAGGCGCGTTGCCCGATCCTCTCGGGACGTCAGCGGCGGAATGGATTGGCCGAGGTCTAGCCCTACGACGTTACGCGCGACAGCGAGAGCGGCGACCAGCGCCGGGCGGATCTCCCGGTCGTCGTCGGCGAAGGCCAGGATCTCGCTGCCATCAGGGACATCGCTCATGCGGTCCGCAAGTGCCGCAATGTCGATCGCCAAGCGCAAGCCCGCGAAGCCGTCCCTTGCATAGCACAGCAACAGTATGGAAAGCGTCGCAGCAGGCGATGCTTGACGCAGTCCGTGCTCGCCGATCGAGCTCTCCGCCATCACGCGTTCGACGAAGCGGTCGCCGTACCAATGGACGCGCCAATGTATCTCCAACGGCGGGTGCCAAGGCTTGTGCGACCGCATCATCACGTGGAGGGCAGAGCGTGAGCCGGTGAGGTCTCGTTAGTAGCCCACTTCGCGCAACAGGTGCATAGCGGTCGGGATGTGCTCCCTGCCGATCAACAGGTCAATGTCGCCCGAGATGCGCATCGCTGCGTTACCGTGGGCGCTCGCCGCAAGCTGGGATCCCTTTAGCGGCAGCGCTGGAACGCCGCGATCCTCGAGGTGACCGACAAGGGTCCGGGTCAGTGACTCGAACAGCATGCTCCGTCGCTCGGCCCAGCCAAGGAACTTCGCGAGATCCTTGTCAAAGGACGACGAGGTTATCCCCAGCGCCCTCGCACGTGTGCCCAGCACCAACCTCGAGCGATGCCGGTCCATCTCGTCGGCAACGTCACTGGTCGAGATGATCGCGGCAAGTGCGCTGATGCGGGCCGCCGCCTCCGAGCGACGCCGCTCGGTACCGGCGAGTAACAAGACCATCTCGGCCGCAGGAGCAACCGGGGATCCTTCTACCCTGGGCATGCTGTCACTCCCTTCACGCTCATCGCGTTAACCATCCCGAAGCCGGTTACCGCTTGACTGATTGCGATCGCCAGGAGTGGCGTGAGTGCACGCGCTAGAGCGTACCCGCACCACATCCCGCTGGCCTTGCGTCCCTTGCACGATCCGGCGACCTGCTGACGGTTTGGTCTCTCAACTGGTTCGGGGGCTCGTCGGCGCATGAACGCGGCGCAGGCCTACCCCGAGTGGGTCCGCCAGCCGTCCCGTCCCGCCGGATCCGCCACTTTCGGGCGGCCGGTCAGCGCGGTCATGTCCCACCTTCTCGGCCTGATCTCGCCGCCCCAGATACCAAGGCCCATCCATCCCAGATCGACTGTGTCCGAGAAGCCTTCCGTGTCAGCGAGCTGCGCCCATGCAGAGCGCATATCGACCGACCATGAAATGTCATCGAACAGCACGACGGCACCTGAATTCAGTGCTGGCCTCAGCGCATCGAAGTAGCGCAGCGTCGGCTCCTTCTCATGGTGGCCATCAATCCAGGCAAAATCGATTCCATCCGTTAGCTGCGGAACAACCGTAGGCAGCACGTCGGAGAAGGATCCCGTCAGCACCTCGGCGTCGGGCTTGACCTGACGGATCGACTCGCTGGCCACTGCTGAAAGCTCTGGCGAACCTTCGATGCTCACCATCCGCTGAGGGTTCGCAGAAGCAAGGTAGCTCCCGGAGATGCCAACACAGGACCCCAGTTCGATGATGGTCTGTGCTCTGGACTCCTTCGCCAGTAGGTACAGCACGGTCGCCTTCTCCGGGCTCGCTGACGTCTCCTGAGCAAACCGGCCGATCGTGAATTCCCGGCCCATCGCGGTACGAGCTTCTCGGACGGTCTGTGCGCCAAGCTCGGAACGCCTGCGCTCGACCAGTTCGACGCGGCGACGGTCTTCCTGATCGAGACGCGGCCAGACATAGAAGCGCAGCGGCTTCTCGAGCAACCCTGGCATGCCTGCGCGGAGCGCGGCACTCAGTACCATCGATCGATGTGGGCGCCGAACGGTACGCTCTGCCGCTGAGTGAACCGCCTTGAGGGTTTCGCGCGCTCTCATCCAGCAACCGTACCTGGCCCGAAGTGACACCACGACGACTTCACCGGCGTAACTGGCGTCTCCAAGCCGCCTGGTCCACGCAGCACGGCCCGAACCTCGGCCCACATAGCAAGAGCCAGTTGTCGCTCGGCGTCCGCATGGGAAGCGAGCGTCTCGACGAGCGGGCGTCGCGAGCTCCTGTCGAGGACGCGGCGAAAATGGTCCTCTAGATCGCTGGCCGAGATCATCGGCATAACGACCATCTCTGCGCAGCCGTAACCACGGAAGAGTTGGTCATACTTGTGGCTCCAGCCGATCCCGATCGCCGGGACGGTTTGCGAGAGGGCGCTGACCAGCGCGTGAAAGCGCGAGCCAACGACGATTCGTGCGGCCCCGATAACACCTTTCAGGTGAAGCGCGTTCTCGAACTGAATCTCCGGAATCGGCTTAGTCAAGCTCTGCTGCAACGTATGTATCACCGTCTTGTCACCTCGTTCGTGCTGGACAACTCGAACATCCATGCCCGCGCCGAGCAACAGACGCACAGCGGTGGCAAGGAACGGGATGTAATGCGCCTTGACTTCGGATGACGTCTCGGTGAGCAGCTTCGAGCTTGGCACGATCAGCGCCAGTCGATCGGACGGCGTGAAGTCCTGCGGAAGCACACCGCGAAGCAGGATGGTGAAGTCGGGCGCCATCTTAACTCGGTCCATCGCGACACCCGCTGCGCGTGCGTGCTCGTATGAAACGGAATCGCGGGCGTAGGTGATCGTCGACGCCTCAACGATCCGTCGGAAGGCGGCCCGGCGCTCAGCCGACTCGAACGGCCCGAATGCCTGCGG
>Ga0136617_10002442_pt1 | contig 16540 bp, 13 predicted proteins | sample AntDrymUQ3222106_2_FD_129672 | JGI IMG/M metagenome (GOLD analysis project Ga0136617, IMG submission 129672) | Polar desert sand microbial communities from Dry Valleys, Antarctica - metaG UQ322 (21.06) | ecosystem: Environmental > Terrestrial > Soil > Desert | place: Antarctica: Dry Valley...
GACAAGCGGCGGCGACCGGCCCACCCCGAGGGCCGGTCGTCGTCTTTCGTGGGGTGGGCTCAGCCGCCGGAGATGGCCAGCTCTGCGTCGGGGCCGACCGCACCGCCTCGCCCGTCCGGCCCGAGACCGTCCTGGTCGTCGAGCCAGCCATCCGGGAGGTGCACGCGGTGCAACGGGTTCGACCGCCCGCGCGGCGTCCCAATCTGGCTCGATGGGTACGGCTGATCCGGGTCGACCGCACCGAGCAGCGACGTCAGCCCGGCGAGAGACGAGACCTGTCCGAGCGCGGCACGTACCGGCTGCCCGACCGAGAATCCCTTGAGGTACCAGGCCATGTGCTTCCTGGCGTCGCGCAGGCCTCGGTCCTCGCCCATCAGGTCGGCGAGCAGCTCGGCGTGGCGTCGCATCGTGGTCGCGACCTCGCCGAGCGTCGGAAGGACCGGCGGCTCCCCGCCGGTGAACGTCGCTGCGAGGTCGCGGAACAACCAGGGGCGCCCGAGGCAGCCACGACCGACGACCACGCCGTCGCAACCGGTCTTCTCGAGCATGGCGACCGCGTCGGACGCCTCCCAGATGTCGCCGTTGCCGAGCACCGGGATGTCCGCGACCGCCGCCTTGAGCTCCGCGATCGCGTCCCAGTCGGCCGACCCCGAGTAGTGCTGGGCGGCGGTCCGCCCGTGCAGCGCGATCGCGGCGCAGCCCGTGTCGGCGGCGATGCGTCCGGCATCGAGGAACGTGAGGTGTTCGTCGTCGATCCCCTTGCGGGTCTTCATGGTCACCGGGACGCCGTACGGCTCCGCTGCTCGCACGGCCGCAGTCAGGATCGCTCCGAGCAGTCGCCGCTTGTACGGCAGGGCCGCCCCACCGCCCTTGCGGGTGACCTTGGGCGCCGGGCACCCGAAGTTCAGGTCGACGTGGCCGATGCCGTACTCGCCACACAAGATCGTCACCGCCGCCCCGACGAACTGCGGGTCCACACCGTAGAGCTGTGCGGACCGGATCTTCTCGCCCGGGTCGAACACCAACATCGACAATGACTTCGCGTCCCGCTCTGCCAGCCCGCGTGAAGTGATCATCTCGCAGACGAAGAGGCCGTCGGCGCCCCCGAGCTCGGACTGCTCACGGCACAGCTGGCGGTAGGCGGCGTTCGTGATCCCGGCCATGGGCGCCAGGACCACCGGCGTCGGCAGCGTGATCGGTCCGAGCGTCAGGGGCACCCTGCGATCGTACGGACGCGCCCGGTGGAGGACCGGTCGCCGGGCAGCCACCCGTCGTTCACCAGCAGGACACCGAACGGTCGACTGCATCGTGGACCGTGCCGGACGACGTGCGCCGCGACGAGGTGCCAGAGCGAGAGCGAGCAGACATGCCCAGCCGACCCTCCAGCGCCAGGTTCCTCGGATCGGTGGGAGCCGCTGGTGCCGCCGCGATCGTGCTGGCCACCTTCGGCGGGGGGCCACCGCTGCCCTGCCAGCCACCTCGGGCGCGGAGCTCCCGCGCTTCGAGCGGTTGTCGACGCTGCCGGCCTACCTGAACAACGAGGACCCGACCGCGGAGGCGGTGGCAGAGATCTCGACCGTCACCGATGACGGCTCGACCGTCGTCTACACCGACGCGGCCGGAGAGCAGATCGGCTTCGTCGACATCACCGACCCCGCCAACCCGGTGCCGTCGGGCACGATCGACGTCGGTGGCGTGCCGACCTCGGTCCACGCGACCGGGGACTACCTCATGGTCGCCGTGGACACGAGCGAGTCCTTCGTCGACCCCAGCGGGTTGCTGCTGGTCGTCGCGGTCGAGGACCGGACCGTCGTCCGCACGCTCGACCTGGGCGGCCAGCCCGACTCGATCGACGTGGACGCATCCGACGTGTACGCGGTGATCGCGATCGAGAACCAGCGCGATGAGGACCTCGGCGAGGGCGGTCTCCCGCAGCTGCCGGCCGGCTACCTCACGATCGTGGACCTGGCCGACGACCCGGCGGACTGGACGCTGCGCACGGTCGACCTGACCGGGCTCGACGGTGCGTACGAGCCGTCGGACCCAGAGCCGGAGTACGTGGCGATCAACGCCGACGGCCAGGTCGTCGTGACGCTGCAGGAGAACAACGCACTGGCGGTCGTGAACGTGGCCACCGGAACCGTCGTCACCAGCTTCACGGCCGGCGCGGTCGATCTGGACGGGATCGACGTCGTCGAGGACGGGATCATCGACCTGTCTGGGTCGCTGTCCGACGTGCCCCGCGAGCCGGACGCGATCGCTTGGGTCGGCGACGACCTCGTCGCCACGGCGAACGAGGGCGACCTGTTCGGCGGCAGCCGTGGCTGGACCATCTTCGACGTCACAACGGGCGAGCCGGTCTGGGATGCGGGGTCGTCGCTCGAGCACCTCAGCGTCCGCAGCGGTCTGTACCCGGAGGGTCGATCCGAGGCCAAGGGTGCCGAGCCCGAGGGCCTCACGTTCGGCACGTACGGCGGTACGCCGTACGTCTTCGTCGCCGTGTACGACCTCAGTGACCCGCTCGCACCCGCGTACGTACAGACGCTGCCGTCGACGAACGGGCCGGAGGGTCTGCTCGTGATCGAGGACCGCGGTCTGCTCGCGGTGTCCAGCGAGGAGGACGACGTCGAGGCTGGCGTGCGAGCGACGCTCCAGATCTACGGCTTCGGCGCCGACGACGCCGAGTTCCCGCAGATCGTCTCCGCTGACGACGCCGATGGACGCCCGGTCGGCTGGGGCGCGCTGTCCGCGCTCGCTGCCGATCCGTCGGACCCGTCGCGACTGGTGAGCGTGAGCGATTCCTTCTACGCGACGACGAAGATCTCCAGCCTCGACGTCTCGCAGCACCCGGCACTGCTCGACGAGGTCGCCGTGGTCACCGAGGACGGCGCACCGGCGACGCTCGATGCTGAGGGCATCGCACCGGCCGCCGGCGGCGGATGGTGGATCGCGTCCGAGGGCGAGACCGGGCCCGACAACATGCTGGTCGAGGTGGACGCCGACGGCGTCATCGAGGCTCGGGTCGCCCTGCCTGACGAGGTCGCGGCCGGGCTCGGATCGAACGGGCTGGAAGGGGTCGCCACCTCAGTGGTCGACGGCAACGAGATCATCTGGGTGGCCCTGCAGCGCGAGCTGCTCGACGACCCGGCCGGCGTCGTCCGGATCGGCCGGTACGACTCGGCCGAGGAGTCCTGGGCCTGGTACGGCTACCCGATCGACGCCCCGCCCAGCGAGGACGCCTGGGTCGGGCTGTCCGAGATCATCGTTCTCGACGCGAACTCGCTCGCCGTGATCGAGCGGGACAACCAGGCCGGCCCGGCCGCCACGGTCAAGCAGGTCGCCTCGGTCGACCTGCCCAGCGAGATCCCGGGCGAGGGTCAGCTGCCGGTGCTCGAGAAGACCGTCGCCGCCGACCTGCTGCCCCGCCTCCGGCAGGACAACGGCTGGACGCAGGAGAAGGTCGAGGGCCTCGCGATCGGCGGCGACGGCAACGTCTACGCCGTGACCGACAACGACGGCGTCGACGACGCCTCGGGCGAGACCGTGTTCTGGTCGATCGGTCCGGCCGACGAGGTGTTCGCCGGTGCGATCGACCCGACGCCGCCCGGCACACCGACCCCGACTCCGACGTCGACGCTGCCACCGACCGGCGCGGGCGGCTCGGGGTCGCTCGCGCTCGCCGGGGTCGGGTTGCTCGGCGCCGGCGTGCTCATCCTCGGGCTGGCTCGGCGCCGCCTGCAGCGGTAGCAGCGGCGGAGCAGACCGCCTGAGCCGGGTTGCGGTCTGCGTCAGCTCGATCGACCGTAGAGCGTTGCGAGCCGGCGAGCGAGGGCGGGCCGGTCGAGCAGGTCGGTGCTGTCGGTGAGCTGGTCGACAGACCCGACCAGCGGAAGACCGCGCAGCACCGGGTCGGCGACGGTGTCGAGCAGGGCGTCGACGAATCGGCGACATCGGATCAACTCGACCGGCCGGGTGTGGAACGCGCGTCGAAGCGGGTCGAGCGGTTCGGTCAGCCCGAGGGCGTTGTGCCGCCGGGCGAGTGACTCGAGCGCCCGCGTCATCGCCTCCTGCCGCGCGGCGACGTCGGTCGCTGCCACGCAGACCGCGAGATCGCGATCGAGCCCGTCCTCGTGGCCGAGCTCGGCGAACGCGGTCCCGAGCCATTTCGTGTACGGCGCGTAGCGGCGGACCTGGAGCAGGGCGAGACGCATCGCGTCGCGCGCCAGCCGGGCCGCCACGACAGCGGAGCCGAGCTGGTCACCGACCTCGGCGGTGCGCGCGATGAACGGCTCCTCGTGCCCGATGCGCTGCCACTGGCAGGCCAGGAGCCACCGCCAGACGGGGTCGGGGTACCACGCGAGCTGCTCGCGCACGCGCCCCAGCGCCCCGGTCTGGTCCGCGTACACCTCACCCGACACGACCCCGAGCAGGCGATGCTGCGGCACCAGCAGCCAGCCGACCGCGTCGAGCGCCGACGGCTGGACGTCGATCTGGTCGATCAGCCAGCGTTCGAGGGTCGAAACGGTGACGTGATGGTGGACGCGGACGTCGTCCCAGCCGTACCGCACGGGCCAACCCGCGTAGGTCGTCGGCAGCGCATCCAGGCGCGAACGTCCCGCGGCCAGGTCGGCGGCACCGACCAGCACGACCAGGCGCGGTCCCCAGCCGTGGTCCGTCGACCGGGCGGTGTCATACCCGAGCACGTCCGAACCCCAGCCCAGCAGACCGGCCGCGTGGGACAACCCCTGGAGCAGCGGCTCGACGGCGTCCCGGTAGAACCCGCGGTTGAGGTCGCGGCCCGATCGGAACGCGCCGGCGGTCATCGGTCCCGCCGGTCGCAGCGAGCCCGGACCCGTACGGCTGCAGTGCCGTCCTCTCCCACGTCGAGGAGTGCCAGCGTCGAGTCGAAATGGGCCGGCGCGAGCACGGTTGGCCGGCGGGCCGCCTCGGCCAGCAGCGCTCGACGGCTCTTGTCAGCTTGAACCGGGTCGTCCTCGTAGAGGTAGCGCAACGAGGGATCGGCGACCTGCGCGGGGTGCACGAACGCGTCGCCAGAGATGATCAACCGTTCCGCCCCGGTGTCCACGACCACGCTCTGGTGGCCCGCGGTGTGACCAGGGGTCGGGACCAGCCGGATCCCGGGTAGTGGCTCTGCTGCGCCCTCGATTGCGTCGAGCAACCCCGCGGTGAGCACCGGGAGGACGTGGGTCGCGTACAGCCCACCGAGCCGGTCGGGGTCGAGGTCGGCGCGCTGGACCAGGTGCCGGGCGTTGGGGAACGTCGGCTCCGGCGCGCCCTCCGGTCCGTGCACCAGCCAGCCCGTGTGATCGAGGTGCAGGTGGGAGAGCACGACGTGCGAGACCTCCCCCGGTGCGACTCCGACCGACATCAGCTCGTCCAGCAGCCGACCCGGGCGACCGAACCAGCGGGTCGCCGGCGCCCAGGCGGGACCGGTCCCGGCGTCGACGAGGACGACCGCCGCGCCGAGGCGGAGCAGGAAGCAGTGGACGTGCAGCAGCCATTCGCCGGTCAGGCCCGAGCCGGGGAAGGCCAGCTCGAGGGGGTCAGGGAACGAGCCACGTGCATCGCAGAGCGGATGGACCTGCACTGGTCAACCCTCTCGCGTCACCGCTCGATCCGGTCCAGCCGGGCCACCCCGATCCGGGCGTCGGCCATGCCGTAGAAGACGTAGTGACGGCCGTCGACCTCCTCGATCGCGGTCGGGAACACCACGTTGGGGACAGTCCCAGCGGTCTCCTCGGCAGTCTCGGGTTCGAGCAGCGGGCTGGGTGTCCGCGCGATCACCTTCGTCACGTCGTTCGCGTCGAGGATCATCCCGCCCGCGGCGTAGCGCGTCGCCTGCTGCGGGTCCCAGCCCGGAGCGAGCACGCCGCTCACCCCGTGGTGGATGAGCAGCCAGCCCTCCGGGATCCGCATCGGCGGCGGTCCGGCGCCGATCTTGAGCGACTCGAACGCGTACTCGCTCATCGCGACCTGCCGGTGCTGTCCCAGGTGAGAGAGGGCGCGGACGTCTGCTCTGACCGCGTCTGCCGCGACGAACGAGACCCAGATGCCGGGCCGCTCGTCGCTGACGCCTGCCGGCAGGTGCGTGCCCTCGCCGTCGCGGATCCATCCGAGGTCCCACATCGGCCGGTGCAGGAACGCGTAGGACTCCGTGCCGTCAGGCGCGCGGACCGGCTCGGGGAAGAGCACGACGTCCTTGTTCGGGAACAGGTTGAGGTCGGTGTCGAGGATCGGGTCGTACTCGAGGTGGATCGGCCCGAGCCGCTCCCAGCTCACCAGATCGCTCGACCCGGCGAGTGCAGGCTTCGGGCCGAGCGGACCGAGCGCGACGTACGTCATCACGTGCAGGCCGAGGTCGGGCACCCATGTGGTGCGCGGGTCCTCGACGCCGCTGCCGAGCCGCCCGCGCTCCCATCGTGCGTCCGGCTCGAGCACGGTGCCGCGTCGCTCGACCCCGATCGGCGCACCGTCCTCGATGATCACCTCGGCGAGGCCCACGCGCGAGACGTTGCCGGCCGCGACCAGCCGCGGGAGCAGGTGCAGCCGGCCGTCCGGCGTCCGGCCGCTGGCCGGGTTGAGCACCCCTTCAGCCTCGTTCGGCTCGTCCGGGTCGGGCGACATCACGACGCCGAGACGCACCAACGCGTACGGCACGTCGGGAGAGGTCTGCGCCACCAGATCGGGCTGCAAGGTCTCGGTCATCCCTTCACGCCGGAGCCGATGTCGGTCGCGTTGAAGTGGCGCTGGAAGACCACGAACAGTACGACGGCCGGGACGGCGAGGACGCACGCCCCAGCGAGGATCGCTCCGAACGGGTTGTCCTCGCGGCCGGCCTGGGAGCTGATGAAGTTCGCGAGGGAGACCGCGAGCGGTTGCTTCGCCGCCTCCTTGGTGACCAGGAAGGGCCACAGGAACTCGTTCCACGGTCCGATGAATGTCAGCAGGACCACGGTCAGCAGGGCTGGGCGGACGAGCGGCAGCGCGACGTGCCGAAGCACCTGCAGCTCGCTGGCGCCGTCCAACCGGGCCGCGGCAAACAGCTCTGGCGGGAGCGACACGAAGAACTGCCGAAAGATGAAGACCGCTGCTCCGTTGACCAGGAACGGCAAGATCATCCCGAGGTAGCTGTCGCCGAGGCCGTACCCGCGGATCAGCTGGACGTAGAGCGGGATCATCAGCAGCTGGAACGGGACGACCTGGACCAGCAGCAGCATCGCGAACATGACCCCGCGGCCGCGGAACTGGAGCTGCGCCAGCGCGTACCCTGCGAGTACGCCGATCACCAGCGTTCCCAGCAGGACTCCGCCGGTGAAGATCCCGGAGTTCATGAGCGACCGTCCGAGCGAGATCGCGCCGTCGATGGCTCGGTAGTTCTCGAACGTCAGGTTGCCCGGATCGGGGAACGCCCCGCGAAGCGACGTGTCCGGATCACTCTGCAGCGACCCGACGAACATGTAGTAGAAGGGGAACAAGAAGGCCAACGCACCCACCGTGAGCACGAGCGGCCGCAGGAAGCGCCTTGCTCCGCTGCGCCGAGCGCCGACTGGCCTGGTGGCCGAGGGTGCAGCGTCTCCTCCGTGGCGTGGCGGCTGGGCGGCCTGATCGGCCGGGGCGTCGCTCGTCGTCGATGCCATCTCAGTCCCTTCCGGTGGCGCGTCGGATGCCCAGGCTCAGCAGCAGGACGCCGAGGATCAGGACGACGCCGATCGCGGCCGCCACGTCCGGCTGCCCCTGCTCGATGCCCTTCTGGTACATCAGCAGCACCGGGGACATGGACGCGCCGTTGGGACCACCCCCGCCGGTGAGCAGGTAAGGCTCGGTGAACAGGTTCGCGCCGGTGATCGTCGCGAGCAGCAGGACCAGGAAGGTCGCCGGTCGAACGCCGGGAACCGTCACCGACCACCATGAGCGGACCGCGCCGGCGCCGTCGACCGCTGCGGACTCGTAGCGCTCCTTCGGCACGGCCTGCAACGCCGCGAGGTACAGCAGGATGAAGAACCCGAGCTGCTTCCACGTCACGTAGACCGCGATGAGCGGCATGGCGAACGCAGAGTTCACGAGCCAGGCCGGGTCCGGTGCGAGCGGCCCGAGCAGTGTGTTGACGAGCCCGTTCGAGCTGAACAGCCAGAGCCACACGCCGACCACGGCGACGCTCGCTGCGACGTACGGCACGAAGAACGCCGTGCGGAAGAAGGTGCGGCCGCGGAGCGCCCCGTTGAGCGCCGAGGCGAGCACGAGCGCGATCAGCACGGTCAGCGGGACGTTGATCACGAGGAAGATCGCGATGTTGAGGAACGACCGCCGCACGTCAGGATCCGACAGCACCGTCGCGAAGTTGTCGAAACCCACGAGGGGCTTGGGCACGCTGACGCCGGGAGCGGTGAAGAAGAAGTCGTGGGTCGAGATCCACACCGCCTGGATCAACGGGTAGGCGAAGATCAGTGCCAGGAAGATCGCGTAGGGGAGGATGAACACGATCCCCTGCGGATGCTGGCCTAGCAGTCGGCGACGTGTTGCCGTGCTCGCCATGTCACGACCCGGCAGCGAGGTCTGCAGCCGACGCTGCTGCGGCCTCGAACGCGGCCGCTGGCTCCTCCTCGCCGAAGATCACCGACGCGGTCCACGCGTCGCGGAACTCTTGCCAGATCTGCACGCTGTTGGGCACGTTGGGCACCTCGACCGTCCGGGCGGCCTGGTCGGCGAACGCCTCGTAGGCGGGGTTCGCGGCGAAGTAGTCGGCGTAGGTCGTGGTGAGGTCGGTGCGGAGCGGCATCTGACCGGTCAGCTCCAACAGCGCCGCGTCCTGATCCTCGCTGGTCGCGAGCTTCATGACGTCCCACGCGGTCGCCCGGTTCTCGCACGAGCTGTACATCGCCACGTTCTTCGCGTCGCTGAACGACCAGGTCTCCTCGGCAGAGGTACCGGCCGAGGTCGGCACGGGCACGGCGCCCCAGTTCAGCGTCTCGTCGTACGCGGCAATCGCCCACGGTCCCACGATCGACATCGCCGACTGCGCATCACCGAACGCGTCGCCGTTGTAGGCCTCCTGCTGCGACAAACCCTCCGCGTACATCGTCTCCCAGAACTCCGCCACCGCGAGCCCGGCCTCGGAGCTGAACTGCGGCTCGCCGTCCTCGATCATCTGGGTGCCACCGGTCTCGGCCGCGAAGAGCGGGTAGAAGTCGAACCACGGCTGGAAGAACTCTCCACCCGGCGACGGCCAGATGGCCGCGACCGCAGCCTCGGACTCGACCAGCATCCGCGACGTCTCGAGGAACTCGTCGTACGTCGCCAGCGAGGGAGCCTCCGGGTCGAGGCCGGCCGCGGCGAACATGTCCTTGTTGTAGAAGATCATCACCGGGTTGGACTTCCACGGCAGCTGGTAGTACGAGCCGTCCTCCGACTTGTACTGCTCGGCGACGTCGCCTGTGCGGGCCTCGATGTACGACGCGCCGTCCTCGAAGTCGCTCAGCGGGACCAGTCCGCCGGCCTTCTGGAACTGCGGGATCGCCGCCGGTGAGGTGTTGAAGATCAGGCACGGCGTGTTGCCGGCGGTGATCGCGGCGCCGATCACCTCCTCCGACGAGCTGCCCGCGGGGATCTCCTGGGCCGTCACCTGCTCGTCCGGGTGATCAGCGTTCCAGGCCTCGACCATCGCCTCGCCCCACTCGATCTCGGCGGCGTTGTTGGAGTACCAGATCTGGATCGGCCCGCGCGCCTCGGTAGCGTCGGCGCCGGCGCCCTCGTCGCCCCCGCACGCCGCCAGGAAGAGGGCGGCGGCAGCGGTCGCGGCGACGGTGGTGATGATCTTCCTCATCGGTACTCCTCGGTCGGGATCTGCTGGGGTGCGCAGGGTGCGCACCTCAGTCGGCAGTGCTGGTAGGGGATGGCCGCGCGGTCGAGTCGCGGACCACCAGCCGGGGCGCTGGCATCGGGACGTCGTCGGCGCGGCCGTCGGCGACGAGGCGGAGCAGCGTGCCCGTGGCCACGCGTCCCCACGCGACGGCGTCGACGTGGACGGTGGTGAGCGACGGGGTGACGTGAGCGGCCATGAGGGTGTCGTCGAACCCGGTGACGGAGAGGTCGCACGGCACGGCGAGCCCGAGGCGGTGCGCGGCCGTGATCCCGGCAATGGCCATCAGGTCGCTCGCGTACACGATCGCGGTCGGTGGGTCCACGAGGTGGAGCAGGGCCGTGGTCGCTCGCGCGCCGCTGGCCGGGGAGAAGTCGGTGCGCCGAACCGGTCCGGGCGGGAGGCCGTGCGAGCTCATCGCCGCGCGCCACGCCTCGCGCCGTCGACGACCGTGGATGAAGTGGTCCGGCCCGGCGACGTGGCCGATCCGGGCGTGGCCGAGCTCGACGAGGTGGCGCACGGCTGCCTGGATGCCGGCTGCGTCATCCTCGACGACGGCCGGGAAGGGGCTGTCCCGCTCCGGACGCCCGAGCGTCACGGCCGGCAGCCCGAGCTCCTGCAGCAACGCGATGCGCGGGTCGTCGGCGAGCACGTCGGTGAGCAGCACGCCGTCCACCCGGCCGTCGGCGGCGAGGCGGCGGTACCCCGCCGTCTCCGCCGGGGTGTCGGCGGCAACCTGGAGCACGAGGGCAAGATCACGTCCGGCGAGCTCGAGCTCGATCCCGGCGATGAAGGCGGCGAAGAACGGATCAGAGGCGAGCAGCCGGGCCGGGCGGGCGACGACCAGACCGATCGCGAACGCGCGGCGGCCCGGGAGCGCCCGGGCGCGGAGATTCGGCCGCCAACCCAGCTCGTCCGCGGCGCCGAGGATGCGCTTGCGGGTGGTCGGTGACACGCCGGGACGGCCGTTCAGCGCGAACGACACCGCGCCCTTGCTCACCCCGGCCCGGTTGGCGACGTCGGAGATCGTCGGACGACGTGACGTCACGCGCAGCGCCTCCGGGACTAGGCAATAAACCGGTTTAGTGCTACGAATGATCAGCCGCCAAGAAGTCGCGTGTCAACCCCAGGAGCCTCGATGGACCATCGCCTGCGCCTCCCCGCCCTGCTCGCCACGGCGGGACTGCTCGCTGTCTGCGTCGTACCGAGCGCGTCTGCCGACCCGCCGACCGACGTCGCACCGACCAGCGCCGCCGGCGGTGCAGCGCTGACGAACCTCGACCACATCGACTGGCTCGGCGACGCCGTCGCACCGCCGGACCAGGCCGGACACACGACGTACGACCTCGCCGCGGATCCCGAGATCGGCATGCTCTGGACGTACGCAGATCGCCAGGACGACGGCACCTACGTCCAGATCGGTGGCGGGGTCTACGACCCGGAGACCGACACCTGGGGGCAGGGTGCGTTCAACGCCGACGACGTCGCGCGTGCTGCCGTGGTCTACCTGCGGCACTGGCAGCAGACCGGCGACGCGGCCAGCCGTGAGCAGGCGTACCAGCTCCTGCGCGGTCTCACCTACCTCCAGACCGCGACCGGTCCCAACGCCGGCAACGTCGTGCTGTGGATGCAGCCGGACGGCACGCTGAACGTCAGCGCGGAGCCGCCGGAGCAGCCCGACCCGTCCGACAGCGGGCCCTCCTACTGGCTCGCCCGAACCATCTGGGCGCTCGGCGAGGGACACGTCGCGTTCGCAGCCGACGACCCGGCGTTTGCCGCGTTCCTCGAAGACCGGCTGGGGCTCGCCGTCGAGGCGGTCGACCGACAGGTGCTCGTCCGCTACGGGGAGACCCTGGACGTCGACGGTGTCGAGGTCCCGGCGTGGCTGATCGCCGACGGTGCCGACGCCACCGGCGAGGCGCTGCTCGGGCTGGCTCCGTACGTGGTGGCCACCGGCAACCGGGCCGCGACCACGGCGATGGAGCAGCTGGCCGAGGGGGTGGCGGCGATGGGCACGGTCGGTGCCGGCCGCTGGCCGTACGGCGCGATCCTGCCGTGGGCACCGGCCCGCTCGTTCTGGCACGCCTGGGGCGGGCTCGGGCCGGCGGGTCTGGCCGCCGCTGCCGACGTCCTCGACCGCGCCGACCTGCTGCGGCCGGTGCGGCGTGACGTTGCCGCGTTCACGCCGCACCTGCTGGTCGCGACGGGGCCGATCAACGGCTGGGCGCCGGCTCCGGTCGACCTCACCCAGATCGCGTACGGCGCCGACTCGCGCGTCGGCTCGGTCCTGGGTCTCGCCGACGCCACGGGCGAGGACGGGCTGGAGCGGCTGGCCGGCGTCGCCGCGAGCTGGTTCTTCGGCAACAACTGGGCCGGCGAGGTGATGTACGACTCGGAGACCGGGCGTACCTACGACGGCGTCAGCGGTGACGGTGTCGTGAACTTCAACTCCGGCGCGGAGTCCACGATCCATGGGCTGCTGGCGATGCTGGCACTCGATGCGCGCCCGGACGCTGCCGAGGTGGCGCGCGTCGCGGCGCTGGAGCAGCGCGTGACGTCGACGCTGGTCGAGGCGGAGGCAGGGACGCTCGGTGGGCCGGCGACGGTGTTCGAGCCGGAGTCCGCATGGACCGGGGAGAGCCAGTGGTCAGGCGGCGCCGGCGTCCGGCTCGAGCCCGGCGGTTCGGTCTCGGTCGACGTTCCGGCATCGCCGGAGTCGGTCCTCATGCCGGTCGTGCTGCGGGAGCCGGACGCCGGCCGTACTCGCTGGTCCGTCGACGGCGACCTGGTGGGCGCGGTGCGCCACGACCGGGTCGGCGCGCAGGGTGACTCGCCCGCGCCGGGCCTGCTCGACGTCGCCACCCTTCGTGGCGCCTCGACGACCGGCGGTGCGCTGAGCGTCCTGGGCCGGACGTCGACCACGTACGTCGACGCGTTGCTCGTCCAACCCCTGGTGGAGCGGCTCGTTCTCGACGGCGCCGGCGGCGGGACCGCGCTGGTGCGCAGCTTCGCCGCGGATGACGTGACGACCACCGTCGAGCTCCCCGGCGCAGGCACCGCGGTGGTCGAGGTCTACGGCCGGCTCGGGCACCTCAAGTCGAGCACCACGACGACAGACCCGTCCTTCGAGGTGATCATCCCGAGGCGTGGTTTCGCCCTCGCCACCCGCTGACCCCGCCCCGTGCCGAACGAGGGTTGGCACGGGGCCACCCCGTGCTGGACCTATTGGCACGGGGCCACCCCGTGCCGAACGAGGGTTGGCACGACGCCGCCCGCGCCGCCCAAATCTGTCGGCCGAGGCGTTGTCCACAGCGGAGTCGTGACCCTTCCATCGACGGCGAGCGGCGACCACGCTCGACGGATGCCGCGACGTACGTTCACTGATCGCGAGGCACTGGATGCGCTCGTCCGCGCGTTTGAGTGCGTCGTGACCCATGCCCAACTCCGCGAGATCGGTGTCCCGGCCTCGACGATCACGTACCGGATCCGGCCGAACGGTCCGTGGCAGCGAGTGCTTCCAGGGGTGGTGATCACCCATCGCGGCACACCGACCCAGCGCGAGCGAGTGCTCGCGGCGTTGCGCTACGCCGGCGACGGCTCCGTCCTGACCGGGGCCGCCGCCCTCCGGTGTCACGGGGTGAGCCGGACCGGGCGCAGCGACCAACTTCTCGTTCTGGTCCCGCACCACTCGCAGCGCTCGTCCCACGGGTTCGTCACCGTCCGCCGTACGCGTCGTATGCCGACTCCCATCGCCGCCCGGAAGGTTGCCTCGGCGCCGGTCGCCCGAGCGCTGGTCGACGAGTGCCGCGAGCGAGACACCGTTGACAGCGTGCGCGAACTCATCGCCACGGTGATTCAGGCCAGTCACTGCGGTCTGGACGACGTCGTGCGCGAGGTCTACGCAGCAGCTCCCCAGCGCACGGCGCTGTCCCGAAGAGTCTTGGCCGAGATAGGCGCCGGGATCCGGTCCGTCGCCGAGGCGAAGGCGCGCGAGGCTTTCCGCAACCGTGGAGTGCCCCAGCCGCGATGGAACTGCGAGATCCGCACGGTCGACGACGAGCTCGTCGCGATACCGGATGGCGTGTGGGAGGACGTCATGGCTGCGCTCGAGATCGACTCGATGACCTGGCACCTGGGCCCGGCCCGATACCTCCGTACGCAGCGGCGGCAGCGCAGGCTGCTCATCTCGGGGGTCCCGGTCCTGCCGGTCGGTCCAGGCGACATCATCGACGATCCCGACCAGTTCGTCCGCGAGGTGCTGGCGTTCCGCCGCGAATTGGCTGGCCGTCTGCTACCGACCCATCTCCGCGTGGTCGAGCCGCGGCGCGCAGCGTGACCGCCCCGATCACCCGCGCAGCCTCATAGCGCCGATCCCCGCGCAGCGAACCGCTGCACGTGGCAGCGTCGCGACCCATCCCCGGGTGACGCCACACCGATGCCTGCTCGCGCCGGGTGGCAACGCACCGTTCCCTGGTTGGCACGGGGTGGCCTAGTGCTGGACCTATTGGCACGGGGTCACCCCGTGCGAACCAGGGCGGCGGCAGAGCGGCGGCGGGCGGCGGCGGGCGGGGAAGGGGTCAGGCGAGGGGCAGGCGCTCGGCCAGGTAGGTCACGACACCGTCGATGCCGACCCGCTCCTGGCGCATCGTGTCGCGCTCCCGCACGGTCACGGCGTTGTCCTCGAGCGTGTCGAAGTCGACCGTCACGCAGAACGGCGTACCGATCTCGTCCTGGCGGCGGTAACGGCGCCCGATCGCGCTCGCGTCGTCGAAGTCGACGCTCCAGCGCTGGCGCAGCTCGGCGGCGAGGTCACGAGCCTTCGGCGACAGGTCGGCGATGCGCGACAGCGGCAGCACGGCCACCTTGACCGGGGCGAGCCGAGGGTCCAGGCGCATGACGACGCGCTTCTCGACGCCGCCCTTGGCGTTCGGTGCCTCGTCCTCCACGTACGCGTCGAGCATGAACGCCAGCACGGACCGGGTGAGCCCCGCGGCCGGCTCGATCACGTACGGCGTCCAGCGCTCGCCCTTCTCCTGGTCGATGTAGGAGAGGTCGACGCCGGACTCCAACGAGTGAGTGGACAGGTCGAAGTCGGTGCGGTTGGCGATGCCCTCGAGCTCGGCGAACTCGGTGCCACCGAACTGGAAGCGGTACTCGATGTCGACGGTCCGCTTCGAGTAGTGCGACAACTTCTCCTTCGGGTGCTCGAAGAAGCGCATGTTGTCCGGCGCCAGCCCGAGGTCGACGTACCAGTCCCACCGCGCCTTCAGCCAATACTCGTGCCACTCCTCGTCCGTGCCCGGCACGACGAAGAACTCCATCTCCATCTGCTCGAACTCGCGCGTCCGGAAGATGAAGTTGCCCGGCGTGATCTCGTTGCGGAACGACTTGCCGGTCTGCGCGATGCCGAACGGGGGCTTCTTGCGCGAGGAGCGCATCACCGCGGCGAAGTCGACGAAGATCCCCTGCGCCGTCTCGGGCCGCAGGTAGTGCACGCCGTCATCGCTCTCCGCGGCACCGAGCCGCGTGGAGAGCAGGCCGTTGAACATCCGCGGCTCCGTGAACGCACCGCGCGTGCCGCAGTTCGGGCAGGCGATGTCGGCCAGTCCGTTCGCCGGCGGCTTGCCGTGCTTCTCCTCGTACGCCTCTTCGAGGTGATCGGCTCGGAAGCGCTTGTGGCACGACTGGCACTCGGTCAGCGGGTCGACGAACTCCGTGAGGTGACCGGACGCCTCCCACACCCGGGTCGGCAAGATCACCGCCGAGTCCAGCCCGACGATGTCGTCGCGCACCTGGACCATCGAGCGCCACCACTGGCGACGGATGTTCTCCTTGAGCTCGACGCCAAGGGGGCCATAGTCCCAGGCGGAGCGGGTGCCGCCGTAGATCTCTCCGGTCGGGTAGACGAACCCCCGACGTTTCGCGAGGTTGACGATCAGGTCGTTGCGGTCGGCGGGCATGGAGTCTCCATCCGGCTGGCGGTCGGTGGGCGGTCCGTCAGGGTACCTGCCCGGCGCGTGGCAGGCGCACCGGTTCTGTGAGGCCAGACCGTTTGGCGCGGCGTCCGTGCGCTAACAGGTGCTTAGCCCGGCAGGTCAGTGCGGACGTCCGGCCCCGACGCGTCACCGAGCCCGACGTCGTACGCATCGGTCGCGCGATCGCTGCGCCCGGTCGTCCCACCGTCGGCACCGGCGCCGGTCGACACCAGCACCTCGTACGCGCTCGGCTCGTCGATCGCGCGGGAGAGCAGCGGCACGGCGTGCAGCTTGACCTCGTACGCGGAGAGCGCGCGCCGGTACGCGCCGACGTGCTCCCACTCGGTCGCCATGATCCAGTACGACGGGTCGTCGGCCGCCCGACCGATCCGGCCCGACCGAAAACCGGGTCTGGCTGCGAGCACGTCGAGCGCGGCGCGGGCGAGCCCGAGGAACGCACCCACCGGGCCGACGCTCGCGTCAGGGCCGCTTCCGCCGTCGGGATCGGCGCCGACGCGGTAGCGGGTCACGACGAGCACGGTCGGCCTCGGCCCGGTCGGCGGTGGGCTCGTCGATGCGTCACGATGGACCACCGTACGACGGGTCGCCGGCCAGGCCGCCCGCCCCCCGACGCCGAGGACACCATCGTGGCCAGCTCGCGCCGACCGCCGTCTCGACCGCGCCCGGC
>Ga0136617_10002443_pt1 | contig 16536 bp, 13 predicted proteins | sample AntDrymUQ3222106_2_FD_129672 | JGI IMG/M metagenome (GOLD analysis project Ga0136617, IMG submission 129672) | Polar desert sand microbial communities from Dry Valleys, Antarctica - metaG UQ322 (21.06) | ecosystem: Environmental > Terrestrial > Soil > Desert | place: Antarctica: Dry Valley...
ACGATCCTGCGGCGGATGCCCGACTTCGTGAACTACATCTGCCCGCAGTTCACCCGGACCCACATCAACTTCCAGCGCGTCCCCGTCGTCGACACGTCGAACCCATTCATCGCGCGCTTCATCCCTACCCTCGACGAGAGCTTCCTCGTGATTCGGTTCCGTGACCCGCGCGACATCGACTTCCCCTATCTGCTCTCGATGATCAGCGACTCATTCATGTCCCGTGCGAACACGCTCGTCTGCCCCGGCGGCAAGATGGATCTCGCCATGCAGCTCATCTTCACGCCGCTGATCTGGCGCCTCATCGAGCAGCAGCGCCACGCGCTCGGACGCACGTGAGGGGGCGACTCGGGACGGCTTAGCGGCGGCTCTTGCAGAACCGGCCGGGGCCGAGAGTACACTGCCACTTGACCAGCAGGGACGGAACCAGGAGGCGTGTGCGTGGAGGTCGCGGAACTCCGGCTGCGAAGCGATGTCCCGGTCATCTCGGCTGACCACCGTGGGTACATCACGTGGATCAATGATCGGTTCAGCGAAGCGTACGGCTGGACGGAGGCCGATCTTGTGGGACGGCCGCTGCCGACGATCATCCCCAGGCGATTTCACGATGCTCATCATTCCGGCTTCTCGCGCTTCTTGACCACGGAGACCCCGGTCATCCTGGGGCAGTCACTCGAGCTGGTGATCGTGACCAAGGACGGACGCGAGCTCCTCGCCGAGCATCTCATCGTAGGCAGCCTTGCCGGCGGTCGATGGGAGTTCGCAGCGATGATCGATCCGGTGGGCTGAGTCGCCGATGGAAGATGAGCCGCGGGACGCACCGGGTCCCCTGATCGATCAGCTGCGAGCCGCCATGGGCCGCATGGAGGTCGCGCTCGGCGAGGTCCTGGAAGGGATCGTCTGGACCGATACCGAAGGGCGCATCGAATGGTGCAACGCGGCCTTCGAGCGCTTGCTGGGCCGCTCCCGGATCACCATCCTGGGCGGCCACTTCGCAGAGCTCCTGCCGCTTGAGGAGGTGGGAGGTCCGACTCCTGTTACCCGTCGCTCCCCGCCGGCCGGGACCCTGGTCACAGCGAGCCATGTCCGGACCTACCGCTGGAGCAGACCTTCCGGCGAGCTGTTCCTGGAGATTTCGTCCTTACGCCTGGATCGCTCCCCTGGTGGGCCGCGCACGTTCTACACGATCCGCGATGTGACGCAGCGCCAGACCCTTGTCGAGGAATTGCGGCATCGTGCGCTGTTCGACCCGATCACCGGTCTCGCCAACCGCTTGCTCTTCGCCGACCGGATCGAGCATGCCATCGCTCGGATGCGTCGCCACCAGCTTCCGATCGCGGTGTTGTTCCTGGACGTCGACGGATTCAAGGAGATCAACGACAGCCTGGGGCACGCGGGTGGCGACCAGAGCCTGCGCGCCATCGGAGAGCGCCTCGGCAGCGTCCTGCGACCTTCGGACACGCTGGCGCGCATCTCGGGCGACGAGTTCGCGATCCTCCTCGAGGATCTCGCTGGTCCTGACGCGGCGGAGGATGTCGCACGCCGGATCGGGACCGCGTTCCGGCGGCCGGTGTCGGTGGCCGGACGTCCCGTGGCCGTGACGCTCAGCCTCGGCCTCGATGTAGCCCTCGATGCGTCGGGCTCGCCCGAAGGCTTGATCGCGAACGCTGACTTCGCGATGTACGCGGCCAAGCGTTCGGGCCGGGGGCAGTGGCGCCGCTACATGGCCTCGGATCGGGAAGCGGCCCATCGCCGGACGACCCTGATCGCAGAGCTGCGCGGCGCTGCGCGACGCGGAGAGCTGGTCGTCCACTACCAGCCCATCGTGCGACTCGATACGGGTCAGGTCGAATCGATCGAAGCGCTCGTCCGGTGGCAGCATCCGGCACGCGGGCTCCTGATGCCCAGCGACTTCATCGGTATCGCTGAGCAGTCGGGGCTCATCGTTCAGGTCGGTGGCTGGGTCCTGGAGACGGCCTGTCGAGACCTTGCGATCTGGCAGAGTGCCGACCCGGATCTGAGCGTCTCGGTCAACCTCTCACCCCGCCAGCTTCAGCACGGCGGCGTAGTGGCGCAGGTCCGGCGGACCCTCGAGCGGACCGATATCGAGCCGAGCAGGCTGATCCTCGAGGTGACCGAATCCTTCCTGCTGACCGATGAGGAGCGCGCACTGGCCCGGCTGCGACGCCTGAAGTCGCTGGGCATCCGCATCGCGTTCGATGACTTCGGGACCGGCTATTCCTCGCTCAGTCACCTGCAGCGCATGCCTGTCGACATCGTCAAGGTCGATCGGCAGTTCGTCGACGCCATCGACACGGCCGAGGGCCGGCGGTTCCTGGCCAGCATCGTCGAGCTCGGTCGCAGCGTAGGCGTGAGCCTCGTGGCGGAGGGTATCGAACGGCTCGACCAGATCCCCACGCTGGTGCACGCGTCCGTCCTCAGCGGGCAGGGGTACCTGTTGGCCCGCCCCTTGCCCGCGGCGGCCATCGCACCCCTCCTGCGCGGGGGACTCCGACTGGCTTCTGTCGGTCGCAGCTAGACCGAGCCCGAGGAAAGGTCATCCGGTCCGCGCCACCACCCGGGCGCGCCGTCGCGTCGCGTCGGTCGGATCCCGCGGACCGTCTACGCCCCATGACAGGATCTTCTGAGGCGTTATCCTCAGGCACTCCGGCGGAAAATCCGGGTGGATCATCCGGCCGCCCTCGTCGGCCGCGTGTGCCTGGCCTCGGACCTCGATACCTCGCGGCTGCCAGGGCGGCGGCACGTCATCGACCACGAAGGCGACGACCTTTCGCTCGACGGCGTCGCGGTACTTGCGCGTCTGGCGCAGGATCGGCCCGCCGATGACGATGGTGCCGTCCGTCTCGTCGTAGTGGAAGCCGACCGGCACGACGTGCAGCTCCCCGTCAGCATCTACCGTGGCCAAACGACCCAGCTTCTGGCTGCGCAGGTACTCGACCTCCTTGCCGGTGAACACGCTCATGTGATCGCGAACCTCTCTTCCTCTACCTGGGACTGCCCGGTGGGCGCCTCCGGCTCGGGCGCTCTCAGCTGGATCCGTGTGCCGACCGAGCTCGGGATGAAGGCGTCGGGGAAGCGCGCCGCCAAGCGGTGCGTCGCCCGCCAACCGGTGCAATGGCAGGGCACCAGCACGTCCGGCGCCAAGAGGGCCAGCTGGTCGCAGGTCGCCGAGATGAGCGCCTCGTACAGCGGTCCGTTGAGATGGAACCCACCCATGACGGCGTGGATGCGGTCGACGCCGGTGAGTCGCTGCGCGTAGCGGAGCGTGTTGATGATGCCCGCATGTCCGCAGCCCGTCATGACCACCAGGCCCCTGCCGCGCACGTTGACGATGATGGCCTGGTCATCCAGCACCAGCGGGTCGGGCTGCCAGTCGTCACCGTTCCACGCGTCCTGGAACGGGAACCCGGGCTCGAAGTCGCTGGTCCGATCGATCTCGCCGGTGACCAGCAACCGCCCGCCGAGCAGGAACGATGGCCGGCGCCCTTGCACGATGTTGAACCCCACTCCGATGAGTGCCGAGCGGCTGGTGGTGGGCAGCTCCCACGGCTCCCGGCCGGGCAGGAGCAGCCGCCGGCGACTCCAGAACTCCGGATGGATGACCACGGGCAGGCGCGACCGGCCCATCAGCCTGGCCAGCCCGTCGAGACCGGTGGTGTGATCGAAATGGCCGTGGCTGAGCACGATGGCCATGATCGCCTGGTGGTCGAGGCCCAGGGTCCGGAGGTTGTGACGCAGCCCGTCGGGCGTTCGGCCGGCGTCGAAGAGCACCGTCTGACGTTCCGTACCCGAGGCGACGGCCACCAGGGCGGCGAAGCCATGCTCGGCCGTGGGCAGCTCGTCGACGGCACCACCCTCCAGGGTGCGGGATGACCGACTGCCCGAAGTGCCTTCGCGGAACCTGGTGGCGGGGCCCTGGTCGGGCATGAAGACGTCAACGACGTTGTCGATGACGACCGTGATCGTCACTTCCTCGACTGGCTCGAGCCTGATCGGTTCCACGGGTCCCCCGTCCGGTGGGTACGGACACCTGCCATACTGAAACGGCACGTCGTTTCTGCGCGGCAGAATATCATTCTGGCGGGGGTCGTGGACAAGCCGAAGTACCCCATCGAATCGGTCGACAACGCGCTGAAGCTGCTGCTCGAGTTCAAGGAACGCGAGAGCGTGGGCGTGTCGGAAGCAGGTGAGCACCTGGGCGTGGCCCCCTCCACCGCGCACCGGCTGCTGAGCATGCTGCAGTACCGCGGGTTCGCCATCCAGGACGAGGAATCCAGGAGCTACCGGCCGGGACCGGCACTCATCGAGATCGGGCTCAAAGCGGTCCGCGACATGAGCCTCCTGCGCCAGGCGCGACCGGCCATCGAGCGTCTGAGCGGACTCGTGGGGGAGACGGTCCACCTTCTCGTGCGCGACGGCGCCGATGTCCGCTTCGTGGATGGTGTCGAGAGCGTGCGAGCCCTGCGGGTCACGTCCCGCACGGGACTGCTTCTGCCAGCCCATTGCACGGCCGGCGGCAAGGCACTGTTGGCCCAACTGGACGTGGATGCCCTTCGTGAGCTCTATCCCGCTGCGACGCTACCCGGACTGACGTCGCGGTCCACGCGACGACGCGCTGACCTTGAGCGTGAGCTGGTGACCGTGCGAGAACGCGGGTTCGCCTTGAATGTAGGAGAGAGCGAGGATGATGTCACCGCCGTGGGCGTTGCCGTGAGCGACCATCGCGCTCGCCACCGAGCGGCCATCGCGGTGGCCCTGCCATCCGTGCGGGCGAGTGAAGAGCGGCTGGACGCCATCACGGCGGCGGCCCTGGCCGTCGCCCGCGAGTTGGGAGCCATGCTGGACTGAGCGCGCGGTGGATCTCGGCCTCCCGCCCGCGCGTCCCCAGACTTGACAGACGGCGCATGCACTGGAACACTTCCTTCCATCCTCACGAAAGTGGTTCTGCTGTGCAGAAGCACCGTGGTCGAACCCAGACACGTCTCGGTGTTCACAGGAATCGAGGGCGATGATGCAGATCGATCAGGAGCGCAAGACGCACCCGGAGCCGGAGTCCACTGGTCGACGTAGCAAGGGGGCGATGTGGCGTGGCGCCGTGGCGCTCGTGCTGTTTGCGCTGATCACCGCCTGCACCGCTCAGACGGGTCCGTCGTCCAGCCCGGTGTCGACGCCCACGAGTGCTGGCTCGGCACCGACCAGCGCCTCACCGGTCGCCGGGAGCCCATCGCCGGCTGCCCCGAGTGCCTCCTCGGCCTCCGCGAGCGCATCTCCCGCGGCCACGAGTGCCTCACCGGCCGCCAGCAGCGCCTCACCGTCCGCCACGAGCACGAACGCTGCCGGCGAGCCCCAGCCCGGCGGCACATTCGTGATGGCGGTCGGCGAGGATGTCCCGGAGCTGGATCCGCACAGCCTCCAGTCCTTCGCGAACCTGCAGATCTACGAGGCCATGTTCCGCCGCGATCCGCAGGAGTACGGCAAGTTCCTGCCCGCCCTGGCCGAGTCGGTGGACGTCTCGGAGGACGGCCTCGTCTACACGCTCAACCTGCGCGAGGGAGTCGTCTTCCACGACGGAACGCCCTTCGACGCGGATGCCGTGGTGTTCAACCTCGAGCGACAGGCGTACCCGGACAACCCCTACCACCAGGGCGGTCAGAACTGGGCCGGTTGGGCCTTGGGCAATCCCGGTCTGGTCACGGGGATCGAGGCGGTCGACCCGTTGACCGTGCGGTTGACCCTCAGCGAGCCGATCCTCGACTTCGACTTCATCCTGGCCGACGAGCAGGCCGGCTTCGGGATGATCAGCCCCGCGGTGATCATGGCGGATCCCGAGGGCTTCGGCCAGAACCCCGTCGGTGCGGGCACCGGAGCGTTCATGTTCGAGGAGCGAGTCACCGGCGATCGCGTGACCCTCGTCCGCAATCCGAACTACTGGGAAGAGGGAAAGCCCTACCTGGACAGCTGGATCCTGCGGACCATCCCCGACCCGGGCAGCCGCCTCCTGGCCCTCAAGGAGGGCGACATCCAGATGTTCGACGTGTCGGGTCCGGAGATCGCGCAGCTGAGCGGAGACCCCGAAGTCGAGCTGATCACGGTACCGCCGCTCTTCGGAAGCTTCATCGCGTTCGACTACAACGACCCGATCACGGGCGACCCGCTGGTCCGGCGCGCCATCAGCCAGGCCATCGATGCACAGAGCATCGTCAGCACTCTTTCGCCCTTCGCCGAGGTGACACCTAACTTCGGCCTGTTCCCCGGCATGCCCGGGCATCGCACGGACATCGAGTGGTACGGGTACGACCCGGCTGCGGCCCGCGCCACACTCGAAGAGGCGGGCTATCCGGACGGCGTGGACCTGACCCTGTCCTTCTCGACGCCACCCGTGGGCCTCAACCATCAGCTCCTCGCCCAGGCCATCCAGGGCCAGATGCAGGCGGCGGGCTTCCGCGTGACACTGGCTCAGGTCGACGGCCCCACCATGTTCCAATCCGGCTTCGGACCTCCCGGACGCGAGGAGTACCCCTTCCAGATGGCGCTCAACGTGGCGGGCAGCGACGGCGACTCGTTCGCGATGCTGGGTGGCTGGACGTCCCGCTCCAACTACGCCTCGAAGAACCCTGCCTTCATGGAGCTGTTCGAGCGGATGAACGGGGCGGTGGATCCGGAGCTGCGGCTGCAGGTCTTCGGTGAGATGCAGCAGCAGCTCTACGATGACGTGGCGTACATCCCGATCGCTCATACGGAGGTGGTTCGCGCCGCGTCCACGAATGTCAGGGGGCTGGATACGGCGGCCTTCCACTTCCACAACGTGTGGCTCGAGGAGTGAGCGGGGTCGCCCGCAGCGGGCGACCGACCGGCTGACCCACCGGATAGCGGATGCTGCGATTCAGTCTCCAGCGTGTCGCCAGCGCGCTCCTCACCGCTTTCGTCGTCGTCAGCGCCACGTTCTTCATAGTCCGCCTCGTGCCGGGCGATCCGGCCACGGCCATGGCGCCGCCCAATGCCAGGCCAGCCCAGATAGAACGAGTCCGACAGTATCTGGGCTTGGACAGGCCACTGCACGAGCAGTACGGGCTGTACCTCCAGCGCGTGGCGGCGCTCGATCTGGGAACGTCCATCCGCACCAATCAGCCCGTGCTGTCGGACCTTGCCGCCAGGGTCCCCGCGAGCATCGAACTGGCCGCCGCGGCGTTCGTGCTGGAGGTCCTCGTGGCCATCCCCATCGGGATCCTGGCGGCCGTCAGACGCGGGTCACGCTTGGATCTCCTGACGCGACTGACATCATCGACCGTGGTGGGTCTGCCGGTGTTCTGGGTGAGCCTGATGTTCATCTGGATCTTCGCGTTCCTGCTGGGGCTGTTCCCATTGGGAGGCCGCCTCGATCTCCAGACGGACCTGGACAACGTGACCGGTTTCGTGCTCATCGATTCGCTGATCGCGGGACGCCCGGACATCATGCTGGAGGGCCTGCATCACCTGTTCCTGCCGGCGCTTGCCCTGGCCCTGCCCTCCATCGCCTTCTGGACGCGCCTCATGCGCGGGAGCCTGCTCGAGGTGCTGGGTGAGGACTACGTGCGCACCGCGCGAGCCAAGGGACTCAAGTGGCGCACTGTCGTGATGCGTCATGGTGTCCGCAATGCGATGAACCCGATGGTCACGGTCTTCGGTTTCGAGCTGGTCGCGCTCCTCACCGGGGCCCTGCTGGTCGAGATCGTCTTCGCCTGGCCGGGGGTGGGCAACTACATCTTCGGCTCGCTCCAGGTGCGCGATTATCCGGTGGTGCAGGGGTCGGTCATCATCGTCGCGCTGCTGTACGTCGCGGTGAACTCCATCGTCGACATCGCCCAGGCGCGGCTGGACCCGCGTGTACTTGCCTCCATCCAGGCCCGAGCGTGAGCTCCACGCCGGACATCCATGATCCGGATACGACCTCAGCCGCGGTCGCCGTCCTTACCGGCGCCGGCGCTGGCGCCGGCGGTCGCCGGATACGCGGTATCGGCGCCATCATCCGATCATCCCGGACGATCCAGGCCGGCTTGCTCATCGTGCTAACGCTACTGGGGCTGGGACTCCTGGCGCCGTTCCTGACACCGTACTCGCCCACCCAGATCGACCTTGCGAACGTTCTTCGGCCGCCGTCGCCAGCCCACCTCGTTGGGACGGACGAACTTGGGCGAGACCAACTGACGCGGCTCCTCTACGGCGCTCGCGTGTCGATGGTGATGGGCTTCGTCGGGGTGCTCATCGCGGCGTCCGTCGGTGCTGCCATCGGTCTCATCGCCGGTTACTTCGCGGGCATCGTGGACGACGCGGTCATGCGCGTGATGGACGCGATCCTCGCCTTCCCCGCACTCCTGCTCGCTCTTCTCGTGGTCTCAGTGGTCGGGCCAGGCCTCGTCCAGGTGCTCATCGCCTTCGGGATCGCCGGTATCCCGTTCTACGCGCGCTTGATGAGGACGATGGTCCTCTCTCTTCGCACGCGCGAGTACGTCGCTGCCGCAGAGGCCCTCGGAGCGTCGCCGTTAAGGATCATCTTCCTGCACATCCTGCCCAACGCGATGGCGCCGCTCATCATCACTACGACACTGGCCATGGGGCTTGTCATCGTGGGGCTTGCCAGTCTCGGCTTCATCGGGCTCGGAGCCCAGCCGCCCACCCCGGAGTGGGGCGCCATGTTGAGCGGCAGTCAGTCGCGCTTCTTCACTGCGCCGTGGTTGCTGCTCAGTCCCGGCCTGGCCATCGTCCTGGCGGTGGTGGGCTACTCGCTGGTGGGCGATGGCCTCCGCGACGCGCTCGACCCGCGACTGCGGTATCTGCGGGTGTGAGCGAGGCCGAACCGCTCGTCCTGATCAGCGACCTGTCCACCTGGTTCCATACCGGCTCAGGCATCGCCCGAGCCGTCGACGGCGTGTCGTTCGAGATCGCCGCGGGCCAGACCGTAGGACTGATCGGCGAGTCCGGCTGCGGCAAGAGCGTCACCGCTATGTCGATCACCGGCCTCATCGATCCTCCGGGTCGCATCCAGCCGGGTAGCTCCATCCGCTACGCTGGACAGGAGCTCGTGGGCGCCGAAGAGGAGACGCTCCGAAGGATCCGCGGCGACAAGATCGGGATGGTCTTCCAGGAGCCGATGAGCTCGCTGAACCCGGTGTACAGCGTCGGTGCCCAGATCGCCGAGGCCGTCCGGGCGCACCAGGATGTGAGCCGCAGGGAGGCCATGGATCGCGCGGTCGAGATGCTCAAGCTCGTGCGCATCGCTGCTCCCGAACGCCGGGTACGCGACTATCCGCATGAGATGTCGGGTGGTATGCGCCAGCGCGTGATGATCGCCATCGCACTCGCCTGCGAGCCCAGGCTACTCATCGCCGACGAGCCGACGACCGCTCTGGACGTCACCATCCAGGCACAGATCATCGCGCTGCTGGCTGAGCTGCGCGAGCGTTTGGACATGTCCATGCTGCTCATCACCCATGACCTCGGCGTGGTCTCCCAGATCGCTGATCACGTGGTCGTGATGTATGCCGGCCGGGTCGTGGAACAGGGGCGGACAGCGGAGGTCCTTGCCTCTCCCCAGCACCCGTACACCGAGGCGTTGCTGAAGTCCATCCCGGGCGTCGCTACCGAGCGCGGTCAGCCTCTCCCGGTCATCCGGGGGACCGTGCCCAGCCCTTTCGCCTGGCCCGGGGGCTGCCGTTTCGCTCCCCGCTGCGAGTATGTCTTCGACCGCTGCGTGATCGAGGAACCAACCCTGTTCGTCGTCGAGACGGGCCTGTCGCGATGCTGGCTCCGCCAACCTGAGGTCGCCCCCGACGCCGCCGGTTCGGGCCCGCCATGAGCGTCGAAGCCCTGGGACCGATCATCTCGGCCCGGGCCGTCACCAAGCACTTTCCCGTGCGCGGCGGATTCCTGGGTCGAGCCGTTGGGCAGGTGCAGGCTGTCGCGGGGGTGGATCTGGACATCCAGCCGGGCGAGACCCTGGGGCTGGTAGGCGAGTCTGGCTGTGGCAAGTCGACGCTGGGCCGGGTGATGATGGGGCTGCTGCGCCCGACGTCCGGCGATGTCCGGTTCGAGGGTCGCGATATCGTCGCCATCGGGCGCTCGGAGCGCAAGAGGCTGCGACGCCAGATGCAGATCGTCTTCCAGGACCCCGTCGGGTCGCTGGATCCGAGACGGACCGTGCGACAGACCGTGGGCGAGGGCCTGGACATCCACGGCCTTGGGACCGGCTCCCACCGTGACCAGCGCGTTCTCGACATGATCGAACGGGTGGGCCTTGGCCCTGACTCCCTCGACCGGTACCCGCATGAGTTCTCCGGCGGGCAGCGGCAGCGGATCGGTATCGCCCGCGCGCTCATCCTGGAGCCACGCTTCCTGGTGGCCGATGAGCCCATCTCGGCGCTCGACGTGTCCGTGCAATCACAGGTGCTCAACCTCCTGCTGGAGCTCAAGCAAGGATTTCACCTGACGTTCCTGTTCATCGCGCACAACATCGGGGTGGTGGCGCACATCTCCGATCGCGTCGCCGTGATGTACCTCGGCAGGATCGTGGAGACGGCCTCGCCGCAGGAGCTGATGGAGCGACCGTTGCACCCGTACACGGCTGCGCTCCTGTCCGCCGTGCCCGATCCCCAGAGGAAGGGCCGGCGAGAGCTGATCGTCCTGGAAGGGGAGCTGCCCAGTCCGGCCGACCCGCCCTCTGGCTGCCGCTTCCGCACGCGCTGCCCCCTGGCGCAGCCGGTGTGTGCGGAGCGGGATCCGGCGCTGCTGGAGCATTCGCCGGGCCACGCCGCCGCCTGCCACTTCGCCGGCACGCCCATCCCGGCCAGCGCTCGCCGGGTGCTCGGATCCGCGTCGAACGGAGCCTGACCTAGGCCGCCGGGCGTCCCTCGGCCTGGCGGGCGTGCTCAACGATCAGGTCGATCACCTCGGGCCACTTCTCGTCGGGAAGGTCGTGGGCCAGGTCCGGGATGATGACCAGCCGGGAGCCGGGGATGGCCGCGGCGGTCCGATGCGCGTTCTCGACCGGAAGATGCGGGTCGAGGGCGCCGTGCAGGATGAGCGCCGGGACGCGGGTCTCGTGAAGGGCGGCCGCCCGCGACCCGCCCGCATGGACCGCCGCGGCCTGACGCTCGGCGCCAGCCGGGTTACGGGCCCGGCGCATCGACCGGATCACTCGCGGGCGGATCACGTCCCGGTCGAAGTACTGCGGTGTGCTCATCCACTGGATCTCGTCCAGACGACGCTCGACCATCTCCTCGAAGGTCATCTCCACCGGCGGCTCATCGTCGTCGTGCCAGCCGCCGTCAGGCGCCCCGTAGATGTTGTCCGGCCCGCCCACTCCGGAGGCCATCGAGACGATGCTCAGGGTGCGCTGGGGATGCTCGATGGCCATGACCTGAGCGATGTAGCCGCCCAGGGAGATGCCCACCACGTGGGCGGCCTTGGCGCCGAGGTCGTCCAGGACGTCCACCGTGTCGCGGGCCATGTCTTCCAGGAGGTAAGGTGCCTTCTCTCGTCCCTCGCGGACCGCCGGCACGTCCGGGAAGCCATGTTCATCGAACGACGTCGAGAGGCCCACGTCGCGGTTATCCAGGCGGACGACGCAGAAGCCATGGCCGGCCAGCTGCTCGCAGAAGGGCTCCTGCCAGAAGGTCATCTGAGCGGCACCACCGCTGATCAGCAGCAGCGGCACATCCCGCGGATCGCCGAACGTCTCGTACTCGATCTCCACCCCGTTCGCGTGGGTTCGCGGCATGCTGCTTCCTCTTGCTCTGGGCTATCCTTCTGTCTTGCAGAATGGCTTTCCATTGTACGGCCGAGTCGGTACGATGCACCCATGTCACCACTGAGTCCCAGCGGGTCGCTGCCCAGCGGGTCGCGCTACCAGATCGAGGTCCCCCAGGGCTGGAACGGGGACCTGCTGCTGTACAGCCTGCCCATCCCGGTCGAGCCGGGCCAGCCGCCGTGGCCGCCCGGAGACGGGCTCATAGGCGACCTCACCGGTCAGGGCTACGCCGTCGCCGGGGCGGCCAACACGATCTTCTGGCCGGTGGAGTCGTCGCTGACCAACCTCCCCGCCCTCCTGGACACCTTCACGGGACTTGCCGGCAAGCCACGCCGGACCATCAGCCTGGGCCTTTCCATCGGCGGGCTCATCACGGCCGCCATCGTGGAGCGCTACCCGGGCCTGCTCTCCGGGGCGCTGCCCATGTGCGGCAACCTGGCCGGCGCGGTCGCTGTGCATGACCGAGAGCTGGACATCGCCTTCGTCGTGAAGACCCTCCTCGCGCCGGATAGCGGGCTGACGCTGACGGACATCGCGGATCCGGAGGCGAACCTGGAGCTGGCCACGAAGGTCCTGGCCGAGGCGCAGGCGACACCGGTCGGCCGGGCGCGTCTGGCGCTGGCCGCCGCGGTGGGGAACATCCCCGGCTGGCACGAGCCCGGCTCGCCCGAGCCCGACAGCGCTGACTACGAGGGTCGCCTGCGCAACCAGATCGCCTGGTTCGAGGAGCCCGGGTTCCTGGTCTACTTCTGGGCCCGGGAGCAGGTGGAGCGCCAGGCGGGGGGCAACCCGTCATCCAACACGGGCACGGACTACCGGTGGCTGCTCCAGACGTCCATCGGGCAGGACCAGGTAAGCGCGCTGTATGACGCCGCTGGGCTCAGCCTTGAGGCCGACCTCGAGACGCTCGCCGCAGCCCCCAGGATCGCCGCGGATCCGGAAGCCGTGGCTTACCTCGAACGGAACATCGTCTTCAGCGGCGAGCTGGGCGGGGTGCCGGTGCTGGCGATGCATACCGACGGGGACGGGCTGGTGACGCCGGACAATCAGCACGCCTACGCGGATGCGGTGCAGGCCGCCGGCAACGACGCCCTGCTGCGGCAGGTCTTCGTGCATCGCGCCGGCCACTGCAGCTTCACGCCGGCCGAGGTGAGCGTCGGGCTCAAGGCGCTGGTCGAGCGGATCGAGACCGGCGATTGGCCGGATCTCGACCCCGCGACGCTGAACGCCCAGGCTCACGCGCTGGGACCGGAGCGGCAGGGACTTCGCTCGGGCGCCACGTCCAAGCCGGGTTTCTTCGACTACGAGCCACGCCCGTTCCCCCGAGCGTATGACATGCGCGACGCCGGCAGGAGGCTCGGCGCCAACGGAGCCGGCCTCCGGTGAGGGAAGGCGGCGGACCGCTGGCCAGAACGGACGAAGAGCTCCTCGAGCTGGCCGGGCGGCTCAACAACGCCGGACGGTGGGGGCCGGCCGACGAGCTGGGGACCCTCAACCACATCTCAGCCAGCAAGCGGGTCGAGGCTGCGGCCCTGGTGCGCTTGGGCCTGACGGTCTCCCTGGCGCGGCCGCTCATCCGCGAGAGCGTCCCCTCAGCGGCCGTGGAGCTGGACCGGCGGCTCATGGCCAGCGCCCGACCGGACCCGCATTCGGGCATGCCTCCTTTCGCCGCGGACTACGTGGGCATGGAGATGCACCAGCAGGGAGTGACCCATATCGATGCCCTCGGCCACGTCGGTGGCGCGGACGGGTGTGCCTACGGCGGGCGGTCATTCGGCGAGGCGCTGGACGAGGAGGGCCTGCGCTTCGGGTCCGTGTTCGCGCAGCGGGACGGGATCGTCTCGCGTGGGGTGCTGCTCGACGTGCCGGCGGCTCTGGGGCTCCGCTGGCTGGAGCCGTCGCACGAGATCTCGCCGGCCGACCTGGAGGCGGCCGAGCTTCACGCTGGCGTGCGGCTGGCGCGCGGTGACGTGCTCGTCCTGCGGGCCGGTGTGGAGGCGCGCGAGCGAGCCCTCGGGCCGTCCGCACTGGCGTCCGGTCCCGGCCCGGACGCGGCGGCCTGGATGCACGCCCGCGAGATCGCCCTGTACACGGGCGATGCCCCGGAGCACATCACTGCCGTCGGCGCGCGCATCCTGGGCCGAGCCGAGGGTAGCCGCGATGGGGACGCGGGCCGCGATGGCGACGACGGCGACGGGGGCCGCGATGGCGACGGACAGCCGGCCGCGACCCGCTTCCCGCTGGCCTTCCACCAGTTGGCCCTGGCGGCCATGGGCCTGGTCCTGTTGGATCACGCCCGGGTGGAGCCGCTGGCGGAGACATGCCGCGAGCTGGGCCGCTACGAGTTCCTCTTCGTGGCCGCGCCGCTGGCCCTGCCCGGCGGCACGGGCTCCCCGGTGAACCCGCTGGCCATCTTCTGAGCCGGCGATGACGACCGAGGAAGGCTGGCGCGGGCCATGGCGGGGACGCTGGATATGGGATCGCGCGCCGGAGGAGGCCTACTGGTGGCGCGCCACGGATGTGGCGGCTCGATCGGTGTATCTCAGACGGGTCTTCGAGGTGGCGGAGGTGCCGCTGCGGTCTCCCGTGCGCGTCACCTGCGACTCCCGCTACGAGCTGTACCTGAACGGCGCGTTCGTGGGGCGCGGCCCGGTGCGCAGCGAGCCGGAGCACCTGGGCTGGGATGAGCACGACCTCGCGCCGGGGCTGAAGCCCGGGAAGAACGTGCTCGTCGCCCTGTGCCACTACTACGGGCAGCCGGGACCCTGGTGGCTTCCCGCGGCACCGCTGGGCACGCTGGGGCGCGGCTCGTTCTGCCTGGAGACGCCGCCCGACGCCGCCGTGGAGATCCGCACCGACGAGTGCTGGCGCAGCGCGGACGCGGGGCGCGGCACGGCCGGCGAGCGCGGCATGCACTCGTTCCCGCCGGAGATCGTGGACGGACGGCGGCTGCCCACTGGGTTGCACGACCCCGCGGCCGATGATGCCGGGTGGCCTGCCTCCATCGTTCTCAGCGGCCGAGGCCACGGCACGGTGCTGGACCGGCCGCCGGCCGCGCCCTACATGACGCCGCTGCGCCGCACGATCCCGCCGCTTACCCGCCTGTTCCTGGACCCTCGAGCGCTGGAGGTGGACGTTCCCGTGCGGGCCGAGATGACCGATAGCCCCGTCACGACCTGGGCCAGCCTCGGGCGCGCGGATGGGGATGACGCCGGCGATGGGCCGCGCGTGTCCACGGTCTGGGACCTGGGCGGCATCTCCATCGGTCATGTCCATCTGCGGGTCGCCGCCGGGACCGATGCCCGCGGGGCGCTGGTCGACGTCGTGGGCGGTGAGGACCTGCGGTCGGACGGGCTCCCCGAGATCGCGCCGCGCGACTGGGGCGCCCGTTACGTCGTTGCCGGCCGCGACGACGAGAGCGTCAGCTTCTTCGACCCCGTCGGCGTCCGCTATGTCGCGGCCCACCATCCGCCGGGCGTTCGCGTGGAGCTCGGCTTCGAGGAGGCGCGCTACCCCCGCCAGGAAGGCGCATCGTTCGAATCGGACGATGCGCGCTACGACGAGCGCTGGCGGGTCGGCCTGCGGACGGTCGATGTCTGCTCCACCGACGCCTTCCTGGACTGTCCCGGGCGGGAGCAGCGGGCGTGGGTCTCGGACGCCTATCCCCAGATCCTCGTCTCGCTGGCCACGAACCCGGACCGGCGCCTGGTCCGCCATCACCTGGCGCTGACCGCGCGCAGCCGGCTGGCGGGCGGTCTACTGGCGGCAGCCGCGGCCTGCGACTTCGCGCGGGTCGGCTTCACCAACCCGGAGTACTCGCTGCACTGGATCCGCTCGCTGGTGGCCTACTGGCGCTACACCGGCGATGAGGCCTTCGTCCGGGGGCTGCTGCCGGTGGCCAACGGCATCATCGAGCGCTATGAGCACCAGCGCGGGGACTCGGGGCTGCTCGAGGACTTCCCGGGCTGGGTCTTCCTCGACTGGGCACAGGTCGACCGCGACGTGGTGACCGGCACCCACGACGCCCTCTATGCGGCGGCGCTGGGCGACTATGCCGAGCTGCCGGGCGCCTCTGATGTCACGGCCCTCGTCGGCCGGACCGCGGAAGCCTTCGAGGCGATGTGGGACGCGGAGCGCGGCGTGTACATCGATGCCATCGGCCGGCGCGGCCGCAGCCGCCGGATCAGCCAGCACACGAACGGCTCAGCGCTCCTGGCGGGCATCGTGCCGGCGGAGCGGGTGGCGGGCGTCATCGAGCGGATCGTCGACCCGACGCATCTCGGGGGCCGCCTCGTCGTCACGCAGACCGCCGCCGACGCCCGTGCCGAAGGCCGGATCCCCACCTACCAGTACGAGCCACCGGACGGCTTCGACGCCGAGCGGGACGTGGTGGCGGCCCAGCCCTGGTTCTGCCGCTACCTGCACGAGGCCTTCTTCCGGCACGATCGGCGAGACCTGATCCTGGCCAGCCTCCTGCGCTGGAAGATCATCCCCGGAAACGGCACGTTCCAGGAGTTCTGGGACGCCGAACCCGGGCGTTCCAGCCGGTGTCAGGGCTGGTCGGCCAGCCCCACCTTCGACCTGACGACCTACATCGTGGGTGTCCGCCCCACGGCTCCCGGCTTCGAGACGATGGCAGTCGATCCCTACCTCGGATCGTTGGGCCGGGCCGCCGGACGGGTGCCCACGCCGCACGACTGGGTCACGGTGGCGGTCGACGGCCAGACCGTCGA
>Ga0136617_10002444_pt1 | contig 16535 bp, 17 predicted proteins | sample AntDrymUQ3222106_2_FD_129672 | JGI IMG/M metagenome (GOLD analysis project Ga0136617, IMG submission 129672) | Polar desert sand microbial communities from Dry Valleys, Antarctica - metaG UQ322 (21.06) | ecosystem: Environmental > Terrestrial > Soil > Desert | place: Antarctica: Dry Valley...
CGGACGGCTCGAGGTGAGCATCCCGTTCGAGGCGTATCGCTCGCTGGTGGACGGTGCGGTCGGCAGCGGTAGTGCCCTCGTATCGACCCTCGTCCAGGCCACGCCGCTCGTGCTGGCCGGTCTTGCGGTCGGCATCGGTTTCAAGGCCGGGCTCTTCAATATCGGCGCCCAGGGCCAGTTCCTCATGGGTGCGCTCGCTGCTGGTGGGGTCGGCGCAGCCATGGCCGACTCGGGTCCCGCCATCGCCGTGCCGGTCGCGCTGCTGGCGGCCGCCCTCGCCGGCGCCCTGTATGGCGCGATCCCTGGCTTCCTGAAGGCGTACACGGGCGCGCATGAGGTCGTCACCACGATCATGCTCAACTTCATCGCGATCCTGACGATCGCGTATCTCGTCACCGGGCCCCTCCGGGCTCAGGGCGCGTCCTTCGCTCGAACAGCCGATGTGGGCGACGCGTCCCTGCCCATCCTCATCGGGCGTGACGGACATATCGGGCTGCTCATCGCGCTCGCGGCCGTCCCCCTGGCCTACTGGCTGCTCTGGCGGACCACCGTGGGATTCGAGATCCGGACGGTCGGGGCGAACCCCGAAGCGGCGCGGTATGCGGGCATGAGACCGCGGCGGCTGATCGTGATGGTCATGACACTGGGCGGCCTGCTGGCCGGACTCGCGGGCGCGGGAGAGATCCTGGGTCGATCAGGTTTCATGCCGGCCGCATTCAGCACGAACGTCGGATTCGATGCCATCACCGTGGCCCTGCTCGGACGGGCCCACCCGATCGGCATCCTGCTCTCAGGGCTGCTGTTCGGCGCGATGCGAGCCGGGGCCAACCAGATGCAGATCGTCGCGGGCGTTCCGGCTGAGATGATCGACGTCCTCCAGGGCGTCATCCTGCTCTTTCTTGCGGCCGACATCATCGTCCGCCGCGTATTCCGGTTGAGGGCTTCGCGTCTGCCGGTGGACGAGCTCCAGACGGTGACCCGCTCGTACGGCGAGCAGGCCAGCCGCTGATGGAAGGTCTCATCGAGGCGCTGTACGCCATCCCCTTCCTTGGCGTCGTCTTCCAGTTCGTTGGCTACGTCCTGGAGGTGCTCCCGAACGTCGCGCCCATCGTCCTGGGCCTTGCCACGCCCATCGCCCTGGGCGCGCTGTGTGGGCTCATGAATGAGCGGTCGGGCATCGTGAACATCGGGATCGAGGGCATGATGATCACCGGCGCCTTCATGGGCTTCACGGTGGCCGCCTTCCTCGCTCCGTCGTTCCCGGGCGATCCCTTGCCGCTCTTCGGCCTCACGCCAGCGCTGATCATCGGCGTGGTCGCGGCCGTCCTCTCGGCCATGGCCCTCTCGCTCCTTCACGCCTGGTTGTGCATCACCATCAAGGCGGACCAGATCATCAGCGGGACGATCATCAACATCATCGCGCTGGGTCTCACCGCGTACCTCAACCAGCTGATCTCGCGCACCTCCCCAGCGAGCCCCGGTCGGTTGGACAAGTTCGACGTGCCGGAGGGGCTGGTCGAACTACCGTTCGTGGGCTGGATCATCGAGATGTTCCTGCGCCAGGGGCCGATCGCGATGAGCGTCATCATCCTCGTCATCGTTCTTCAGGTGCTTCTCTTCCGCTCTCGCTGGGGACTGCGTACGCGGGCCGTCGGTGAGCATCCGAAGGCCGCCGAGACGGTCGGCATCGACGTCATCCGGCTGCGCTACCGGAACGTCGTGATGGGGGGCATCTTCGCCGGGCTTGCTGGCGCCTACCTGAGCATGGAGGCCACCACGGGGTTCCAGAACGGGATGACCAACGGCCGTGGGTTCATCGCTCTGGCTGCCCTCATCTTCGGTCGTTGGACACCGATCGGCGCGTTGCTGGCGGCGCTGCTCTTCACGGCCTCCGAGGCGCTTGGCACGGCCATCCGATTCGGGCCCCCGGAGGGACAGCTGGGAGAGCTGTTGACGGGCGTCCCGTCCCAGTTCTTCAGTGCTCTTCCCTATCTCATCACGATCATCGTGCTGGCCGGGGTCGTGGGTCGGAGCATCCCACCGGCGGCCGTGGGACGACCATACGAGAAGGAGAGCACCGCCTGAACCCGGACGAGCGCCTCCGGGCGCGCGACATGCTGGACGTCCAGGAGGGCACCGGGCCGGTGGAGGTGCTCGACCTCGAAGGCGCGCTGGAGGCCCTGCGGCAGACTCGCCGGATCGCCATCGTGGGAGCGTCAGCGAACCCCGGACGGCCATCACACGGCGTGATGCGCTACCTCCAGCACCATGGCTATGAATGCGTGCCGGTCAACCCCACGGTCCGCGACGTGCTGGGGATCCGCAGCCACCGGACGCTGGGAGAGGCCGTTACGGACAGCGGCCCCTTCGACATGGTGGACGTCTTCCGGCGCCCCGAGCACACGCCGGCCATCGCCCGCAGCGCGGTGGCGATCGGCGCGACCTACCTGTGGTTGCAACTGGGTGTCGTTAACTGGGAGGCAGCGCGCATCGCCCAAGCGGGCGGCCTGAGAGTGGTGATGGATCGCTGCACGGCCATGGACCACCGGCTCCTGCGCGCGAGGTGACTCCACGGCCTACCGGACGACGAAGCCCGCCACGATGAGCACGATGCCGGCCACGATCACGGCGCCCCAGCGGATCGACGTGGAGCGCAGCTGGGCGCGCATGATGTCGGCGCCGGTCACGCCGGTCTCGACCGCCGTGCGCTTGCCGCCGCGCCACGAGTCGTAGCGCCTCAGGTTAGCGTCGGTGGCCTGGAGCTCGCGGTACCGCGCCAACGGCCGCCGGATCGCCATCACGCCCACGACGAGCAGCACCAGCCCCCCGACCCAGAGCGCCAGGTTGAGGAGCATCAGGCCGCGTCTCCATCCCCCGAGAGCGCCTCGCGGAGCAGCCGCTGCACCACGGCCGCGTTGGCCTGGCCGCGCGTGGCCTTCATGATCTGCCCCGTCAGGAACCCGACCGCCTGCTGTTTGCCCGCCGCGAAGTCGGCCACGGCCTGGGGGTTTGCGGCGATCACCTCGCGCACCGCCGCCTCCAGCGCACCCTCGTCGCTGATCTGACGAAAGCCCGACTCCTCGATGATGGCCGTCACGGGCTGACCGGTCTCGACATTGCGGCGGAGGACGTCCTTGGCGTTCGTGCCGGAGAGCTCGCCCGACTCGACCGCGCGCACCAGGGACGCCAGCTCCGCCGCGTTCACCGAACCAGCGCCGCCCTCAGACGCCTCGGCATCGCCGCGCAGGCGCAGGTACTCCCCGGTGACCCAGTTCGCGACCTTCTTGGCGGGCAGCGACGGGTCGGCCGCGAGCGTCCCCTCGAAGAGGCGCGTGGCCGCCGGGTCGGCGACCAGCACAGCGGCGTCGTACGCCGAGAGACCCAGCTCGTCTGCGTACCGCTTCCGGCGAGCGGCTGGCAGCTCTGCCAGCTCCGCGCGGATCTCCTCCAGCCAGCCGCGGTCCACGCGCAGGGGCGGCAGGTCCGGCTCGGGGAAGTAGCGGTAGTCGTCGGAGTCCTCCTTGATGCGCATCCGGTACGTCTGGCCGCGAGTGTCGTCCCAGCCGCGCGTCTCCTGGATGAGCTCCTCGCCCGCGTCCAGGGCCCGCGCCTGGCGCTCGATCTCGTAGCTGATGGCCCGCTCCACCGAGCGGAACGAGTTCATGTTCTTGACCTCGGTCCGCGTACCGAACGCCTCGCGGCCCACCGGACGCAACGACACATTCGCTTCCACCCGCATCTGGCCGCCCTCCAGCGCCGCCTCCGACGCGCCGATGGCAAGTAGCACCAAGCGCAGCTCCTCCGCGTAGCGCCGCGCGGTCTCCGCATCGTGGATGACGGGCTCCGTGACGATCTCCATGAGGGGCAAGCCGGAGCGGTTGAAGTCGACCAGGCTGAGGCGGCGGCCGGCCAGGTCGACCTGGTGGATGAGTCGGGCGGTGTCCTCCTCCAGATGGGCACGACGGACCGCCACCGTCGCCGTGCCGGCTGACGTCTCAAAGGAGAGCGAGCCGCCAGACGCAAGGGGCAGGTCGTACTGGCTGATCTGGTAGCCCTTGGACAGGTCCGGATAGAAGTAGTTCTTGCGGTCCCAGCGCGTGACGTCGGGCACCTGCGCGCCGATGGCCAGCCCGGTGGCCAGGACGTGACGCACGGCCTGGCGGTTGATGGCCGGCAGCGCGCCGGGCAGACCCAGGCAGACCGGGCAAGTCCGAGAGTTGGGCGGCGCCGTCTGCACGTCGGTCGAGCAGCCGCAGAACATCTTGGACGCGGTGCGCAGCTGAACGTGGATCTCGATGCCGATGACGGCCTGGTATCGCGTCGGCGACGGCGCGGCAGTGACGCTCACGCGGTCTCTTCCGTGGGAGCTCCGAGGAACCGCTCGATGCGCATCAGCGCCTCCTGGATGCCCTCGAAGCTGGTGGCGTACGACGCACGTAAGTGCCCCTCCCCCGACGGACCGAAGGCGCTGCCGGGGACCGCCGCGACCTGGCCGTCGAAGAGCAGGCGCTCGCTGAAATCCTCGCTGCTGAGCCCGGTCCCGCTGATGCGCGGGAAGGCGTAGAAGGCGCCGCGAGGCTCGAAGGTGGCCAGGCCGATCCGGTTCAGCCCGCTGACCATCAGACGTCGGCGGCGGTCGTACTCATCCACCATGCGCTGTACGTCCTGCTCGGCGCCAGTGAGCGCCACCACAGCCGCGTCCTGCGCCGTCGTCGGGGCGGACATGATCTGGTACTGGTGGACCTTGACGATGCCCTCCAGCAGGTCGTGCGGCGCGCAGACGTAGCCGACCCGCCAGCCGGTCATGGCGTACGTCTTGGAGAAGCCGCCCAGCAGGATGGTCCGCTCGCGCATGCCGCGCAGGGCGCTGAACGCCTCATGGCGATGATCGCCATAAACGAGTCGATCGTAGATCTCGTCGCTCACCACCAGCAGGTCGTGACGCGCGGCGATCTCGGCCAAAGCCACCAGCGTCTCGTGGGACAGGACGGCACCGGTCGGATTGCAGGGGTAGCCCAGGAAGAGCGCCTTGGTGCGCGGCGTGATGGCCCCTTCCACGGCTGCCGGATCGAGCGCGAAGTCGTCCTTCATGCGGGTCGGCACGAGGATCGGAACCCCGCCGTTGAACAGGACCGCCGGCTGGTAGGCCACGTATGACGGCTCGTGCAGGATGACCTCGTCGCCCGGGTCGATGATGGCGGCCATGGCCGCCGCCACCGCCTCCGAGGCACCCACCGTGACGCAGATCTCACGCTCCGGGTCGTAGCCCACCTGATAGAGGCGCTCCAGGTGCCTGGAGATCGCCCGGCGGAGCTCCAGCGTGCCGTAGTTGCTGGTGTAGTGCGTGCGCCCGGCGCGGAGCGAACGGACGCCCTCCTCGATGATCTGCGGCGGGGTCGTGAAGTCCGGTTCCCCGATGCCCAGGCTGATCACGTCGGGCATCGTGGCGATGACATCGAAGAAGCGCCGGATACCGGACGGCGGCACGGTCCGGACGCGTTCGGACAGGCGCTGGCGGGCTGCGATGACGGGCTCGGTGGACATCAGATGGGGACCTCGACGGCGTGCGGCCGAGTATACGGTCCGGTCGCCTAGCCGCCGACGGTAACGAAGCCGAAGGTAGTTCGAAGCCTTGGTCGAAGGTCAACGACGCTGGTCGATCTCCCCGAGCATCACTTCGATATCGGCGGTGGGAAAGCTATGGCTCGTTGCCGCTCGGACGGCGGCGAGCTTCGCTGGACGGTCGCCGCTCGGGTCATCGAGCGCGTCTAGGTCGGACGGCTCGAGCCGGCGCCAATCGGCATCAGCGGTGATGGCCTCGTAGGCTCGGCCCAGGCGGAACAGTCGCCCCTCATCCCATGGCTTGCCGATGAACTGGAGACCGACCGGGAGTCCCTCGGAAAGACCGCAGGGGACCGAGATACCGGGCAGGCCGGCCACGTTGACGGGCAGCGTGCACGCATCTGAGAGGTACATCGCGACCGGGTCGTCCAGGCGCGCGCCCAGCGGGAAGGCGACGGTCGGGCTCGTCGGCGCGACGAGCGCGTCCACAGACTCGAACGCTCGGTCGAAGTCCGACTTGATAAGCGTGCGCACCTTCTGCGCCTTCAGGTAATAGGCGTCGTAGTAGCCGGCCGACAGCGCGTACGTTCCGAGCATGATGCGCCGCTTCACCTCTGCGCCGAAGCCCTCGCCGCGCGTGGCCAGGTAGTCGCCCAGCACATCCCGACCGCGATCCGCGCGACCGTAGCGGATGCCGTCGTAGCGAGCCAGGTTGGCCGACGCCTCGGCGGGCGCGATGATGTAGTAGGTCGCCAGGCCGTAGTCCGTATGCGGCAGGTCGATCTCGACCACCTCCGCCCCAGCTGCCTCCAGCGCTGCCACCGCCTCGCGGACGCGGGCCTCCACACCCGGCTCCATGCCCTTCACGAAGTACTGCTTGGGAAGGCCCAGACGCATCCCCTTGAGGAGCGCGGCGGCCTCGTCGTCACTCTCCGGGAGGTCCGCGGCGTAGTCGGGGACCAGGATGGGCGCGGAGGTGGAGTCACGTTCGTCGCGGCCGGCGATGGCGCTCAGCAGCAGCGCCGCATCGCGCGTGTCACGCCCGAACGGCCCCACCTGATCAAGCGAAGATGCGAAGGCCACGATCCCGTAGCGGCTCACACGCCCGTACGTCGGCTTGATGCCGACCGTGCCCGTCAACGCCGCCGGCTGGCGGATCGATCCGCCGGTATCGGTGCCGATGGCCAGCGGCGTGTGGAACGCTGCAACAGCCGCCGCGGAGCCGCCACTGCTGCCGCCCGGCACGCGGCTCAGGTCCCAGGGGTTGCCGGTCGGTCCCCAGGCCGAGTGCTCCGTCGACGAGCCCATGGCGAACTCGTCCATGTTGGTGCGGCCCAGGATCACGGCACCAGCGTCACGCAGGCGTTCGGTGACGTGCGCGTCATAGGGGCTGACGAAGCCCTCAAGGATGCGGCTGCCGGCCGTGGCGGGACGACCCCGCTGGAGCACCAGGTCCTTGAGCGCGACCGGGATGCCCAAGAGCTGAGGGAGTGCAGCAAGCGCGTCGGTGCCGCCGTTCCCCTCCCGCCGCGCTGCGGCGATCCGCGCATCGGCCGCATCGGCGGAAGCCAGCGCGCCCTCCCGATCAGTCGAAAGCCAAGCGTGCATCGGACCGTCCTGACGATCGATCAGGTCGAGATGGGCTTCGGCGAGCTCCCGCGCGGAGAGATCGCCTGCGCGGAGCGCCCGGGACATGCCGTACGCCGTCAGCCGGGTGGGATCGGTCTGTCGCCCCGTGTCGCTCATGGGCGTCCGCCGCGGCTCATCCAGCCTCCTCGGCCATGATGGCCGGCACGACGAAGTGGTCGCCGCTCCGCTCCGGGGCGCCGGCCAGTGCCTCCTCCACCGTGAAGCCGGGCGTCATGACATCCTCGCGCAGGATGTTCTCGACCTCGATGGTCTGCGCCGTGGGCGGGATGTCGTCCGTGGGCAGCTCGGCCAGCACGGCGTACTGGTCCAGGATGTGGTTGAGCTGCCCCTCCAGGCGCGCCAACTCCTCATCCGAGAGGCCCAGGCGAGCGAGATGCGCGACGTGCTCTACGTCTCTTCGTGACAGCGTGGCCATGGCGGAAGGATAGCGAGACCGAGCCGCCGGCCGGTCAGCGCGACCGCGACCCCTCCGCCGGGGCGAAGATGACGAGCACGACCAGCTGCGCCGCGACGCTGTGGAAGCGGTGGGCGATCCCTGCCGCGACGAAGACCGTGCTGCCCGGCTTCACCGAGCGCTGCTGACCGTCCACCTCGAGGACCGCCTGGCCCTCTAGGACGTGGTACACCTCGTCCTCCGTGTGCGGCCGCTGGAGGTCGTCCGCGCCCGCATCGAGCACGTAGAGCCCTGCGCTCAGCTGCCCGCGGCGCAGGAACTCCAGGTACGGCTTCCCGGCCACGAGCTGCTCGGCCTGGAGCGTGGAGAGCTCGAACCGCTCGACCGGCTCCTCGGAAGCCGGCTGGGATCCTAGGTCGGCAGGGTCGGGATGGTCCGATACCGGGTGCCCGCTTCGGCTGGTCTCGTTCGTCGCCGTGCGTCGTTCATCCATCGCTCACCTTCTCTCCTGTCAGCAGTCGTTGAAAGCCGTCCTCGTCGAGTACGGGGACGCCCAGCTCATTCGCCTTGGTCAGCTTGGAGCCTGCATTCTCGCCTGCCACCAGGTAGTGGGTCTTCCGGCTCACCGACCCCGAGACCTTGCCGCCAGCTGCCCGGATGGCCTCCTCGGCGCCCTGTCGGTCGAAGCCCTTCAGGGTGCCCGTGACGACGAGGGTCTTGCCGGTCAGCGGCCCGTCGCCCTCGGCCGCAGCTCGGGGAGCGGGTCGCAAGGGCTCCACGCCGGAATCGACCAGGTCCGCCAGGACGCCGCTCGTTCCCGGGTCGGAGAAGAAGCGGCCGAGGGAAGCCGCCACGTTGGGACCGACGCCTGGAACGGCCTCGAACGCCTCCGCGGGCATCGCGGCCAGCTCACCCGCCACGCGTGCGAGCCAGCCGTCCGCGCCGCCCATGGGCTCCTCGTCGCGCAGCGCCCAACGGTCGCGGATCCAATCGGCCAGGTCGATGGCCGTCTGCTCGCCGATCTGGGGGATGCCCAGGGCGTAGAGGATGCGCGGCAACGGCCGTATTCGCGCCCGCTCGATGGCCGCCGCCAGGTTCTCCGCGCTCTTGCGTCCGAACCGCTCCAGCGACTCAAGATCGTCCAGGGTCAGGCGGTAGAAGTCGCCCCGCGTCCTGACCAGGCCGCGCTCCAGCAACTGGGTCAGCACCATCCAGCCGGCGCCCTCGATGTCCATGCCGCCGCGCCCCGCGAAGTGTCCGAACTCCTGCCCGACGCGTGCCGGGCAGGCCAGGTTGGGACAGTAGTGCCGGACGGCGCCATCGTCCTGGACCACGGCCGTGCCACAGACCGGGCATGTGGCGGGCATCACGAATTCGCGTTCCTCGCCAGTGCGGCGCTCCGTCAGCACACGCACCACCTCCGGGATCACGTCACCGGCTTTGTGCAGGATCACCCGGTCGCCGATGCGGATGTCCTTGCGCCGCACCTCGTCCAGGTTGTGCAGCGTGGCCCGTGCCAGCGTGGACCCTGCCACCTTGGTCGGCGTGAGGTGCGCGACCGGCGTGAGGGTCCCGGTACGCCCCACGTACGGCACGATGTCCTCGACCGTGGACTCGACCTGCTCGGGCGGGAACTTGTAGGCGATGGCCCAGCGGGGAGCCCGGCTGACCATGCCCAGGCGGCGTTGCTGATCGAAGCGGTCGACCTTGACGACCACGCCGTCGGTCTCATAGGGCAGATCATGGCGGGGCTCGCGCCAGCGCTCCAGGAAGTCGATGACTAGGTCCATGGTGAGATCCGCGGCGTGGTCGGGCTCGACGGGGAACCCCAGGGCGGTGAGTCGGGTCAGGGCATCGCTTTGGCGTTGGACCGGCTCGGAGGGCGCGTTGCCGCCGGGCGCACCGGGCTCGTCGATGAGGACGTAGAACCAGGCCGAAAGGCGGCGGCTGGCGGTCACCTGCGGGTCGATCTGGCGCAGCGAGCCGGCCCCGCTGTTGCGCGGGTTGGCGTAAAGCGGCTTGCCTTCCAGCTCGCGTTCGGCGTTGATGCGCGCGAACTCCGCCTTGGGCATGAAGACCTCGCCGCGTACCTCCACGCTCACCGGCTCCGTCAGACGCTCCGGGATGGCCCCGATGGTGCGCAGGTTGGGTGTCACGTCCTCGCCGGTGGTGCCGTCGCCGCGCGTCGCGCCCTGCACGAAACGGCCACGCTCATAGCGCAGGGCGATGGCCAGGCCGTCGATCTTGAGCTCGGCGATGTAGCGCAGCTCGGCCGTCTCGTCGCTGGCCGGTAGGCCCAGGCCGCGCCGGACGCGTGTGTCGAAGGCGCGCAGCTCATCGGTGCTGAAGGCGTTGCCCAGCGAGAGCATCGGCGTGCGGTGCTGGACCTCGCTCAGAGCGCCGGTTGGAGCGCCTCCCACTCGCTGGGTAGGCGAATCGTCCGTGCGCAGCTCCGGGAAGCGCTCCTCCAGCTCGACCAGCTCCCGGAACAGCGCGTCGTACTCGGCATCGGTGATCTCCGGCGCGTCCTGCACGTGGTACAGCTCGTTGGCACGCTCGACCTGCGTGCGCAGCTCCGCGGCACGGTCGGCGGCGGTGACGGTGACGGATCCTGAGTCGCGCTTTGGCACCTCGTCGGGAGTCGGCTCCGCTGTCATGAGCTGGAGGATACGCAGCCCTGCGGGTGAGGGCGTCGCGATCGGGTGCCATGCGGGCTGCGGCGGTTTTTCGCCCATGCCTTTTCCGCCTACGCTACCCGGAGTAGCACTACGGACGGATCCGCTCCCTTCGGCGCTCGAAAGGGCCGTCCACAGCGATCAACAGCCCGATTCGAAGGCGTAACGCTACCCGCAGTGGCGTAAGCGGACAACGGGCCGGGCCGTCACCGCGTAGCGCTACCCGGGGTGGCGCAAGCGGACAAGGTCGTCACGGCGGGGCGCCGCGGCGGCGTCTCTAAAGCCTACGCCCGCCTGTAGCAGCAACGTAGCGTCCCAGATGATCGCGCCGGATGTCCTCGACCACCCGTCCACTGTACGTGACGCGTCCTGCTCGGCGTCGGCGCAGAATGGACCCGATGCGATCGTCAGACCTGCGCGTGCCCGTCGAGGACCGACCGTCGTGAGCGTGGAGATCCGTGACGTGGCACCCGGCCTGTGGCTGTGGCGTCAGCCGCACTGGGAATGGCGCGAGGACGACGACTGGGAGCCCGAGGTTTCGTCCTTCGTGGTCGAGTCACGAGGCGAGGTGGTGTTGCTCGACCCGCTCGCTCCGCCGCCCAGCGCCCCCGAGGTCTATGAGCGCCTGGAGGCGGCCCGGCCGACGGCCATCGTCGTCATCAAGCCCGACCACAGGCGTGACGTCGACCTCTTCGTGCACTGGTACGCCGCCGCCGCCTGCGGTCCGTGGCTCTACGAGCGCGGCGACGCGCCCACGACCGAGCTGACTCCGGTGCGACCTGGCGACGAGCTGCCTGGTGGCCTGCAGGCTCTCTCCGACGGGCGAGGCGGGGCGGAGACTCCGATCTACCTGCCCGAGCAGCGCGCCATCGTGTTCGCCGACGGCATGACGGCGCCGGGCGGCGTGCTCCGCGTTTGGTGGTCACCCGCCCTCGAGAAGTGGGGCTTGCCCGCCCTGCGCGCCATGCTCGACCTTCCGTTCGAGCACGTGCTCGTGTCGCACGGCGAGCCGGTGCACACGCGGGCCGACTTCGAGGCTGCGCTGCACCGCGAGCCGTGGTCCAGCCCAGATGGGGCGCGGACGCCGGATCTGCTGGCGTCGGCGGGCACGGTCAGCGTGCCAGCGGCCAAGCGCGACGCAGCCTGGGCTGAAATCCGCCAACAGACGCAAAGGACGCGCTCCGATCAACGACGGTGACCGCCTTCCTAGACACGAACGTCCTGAACCGCCACCTCATCGGCGAGTCGCCGCACCAGCCGCCCGGGCGACCCGCGAGGTCTACGACGTGCACCGGCTCGTCCGTCGCGAAGAAGCCTGCTTGACCATCGACCCGTCAAGGAAGCAGGACGAAGCCCTCGGCTGCGGCAGCGCGTCGGAGACCAGCATCGAAGCAGGCGAACGAGTCGCAGCCAGGATCGGCGTCGCGCGCGGCGAGCGCGCTGGCCAGCTGGATGGCGTCGTACGCTCGGAGTTCCTGGGTCGCGGCAAGGACCGCCGCGTGGTCCAACAACCTGACGGGGAGCGCGACGACTACGAAGGGACGCCGCGCTGCGTCACTGGCGTTCCAGTCGGCCTCGAACGCCTGCGTCAGGATCGCACCATCTCCGGCGCCGACCTCGCCCATGCGGACCTTGCGCCAGATGGCTGCCGGAACCTCGACGCGAGCGAGCATCGACACGACGACGAGACCCAAGGCTCGGATCGCGTCACTGCCGTCCTCATCAGCGTAGAGCTTCACCAGGGCCGACGAATCGGCATAGGTGGTCAGCCGCGCCCCTCGCTCACCAAGTCAGACAGCGGACGGCCCCTTCCGGCCGCCTTGCGTGCCCGTGCCACGGCGTCCGGGTCCGGTCGTGGTCTCGGCCGGCCGAGATCGACGGCGAGGATCCCGGCGCGCGCCAGTCGTTCGCGAACTCGGGTGGCTTCGTCAGTCGCGGTCTCCGGGTCGACGGCGGCGCTCAGCACGGCTGAGATCCAGCCGTTGAGGCTCCGGCCGCTCGCGACAGAGGCATCCTTCAGCTGTGCCGCCAGTCCGTCACTAATGCGAATCGTCAGTTGTGCCACGCCTGCATGATAGCACTCATGAGTGCAGGCTCCTTTGTGAGCCTTGCGGGTCTCGACCCATTCGGTAGACCTGTCGATGACTGACGACCACATCGTGCTACGCTGGTGCACATGCCGAGAGTGCACGACCGCCTCGCGAGCACGGGACCGCGCGCGCCCCGGCGCCACCGCTCGTTCCGCCTCCAAGAGAAGACGCTGGAACGCCTCGAGCTCCGCGCCCAGGAGTCCGCGCAGTCCTTGACCTCCCTCGCCGAGCGTTACCTTGACGAGGGGCTGCGCTTGGATCGCCATCCCGGCGTCGTCTTCGTGGATGGACCGGCTGGGCGTCGACCACGCCTGGCGGGCACCGGGCTCGACATCTGGGAAGTGGTCGAGACCGTCAAGGACGAGGGCAAGTCGGTCGAAGCGGCGGCGACTTACCTGGGCATCCCCGTGGGCCGCGCCCACGTGGCCATCCGCTACTACGCCGACCATCGCGACGAGATCGATGCGTGGACCGAACGCGTACATCGCGTGGCGGACCAGGAAGCCGAGACCGACCGGCGGGTGCGCGGCATCCTGGCTTGAGGCTGCTGCTGGACGAGCACTTCTCGCAACTGGTGGCGCGGCGCCTGCGGGAGGATGGCGGACACGATGTCGTCGCGGTCACAGAGCGTGCGGAGCTTGTCGGCCTGGACGACGAGGCGCTCTTGGAGGTGGCGAGCGCGGAGCGACGGGCGCTGGTCACGGAGAATGCGGCGGACTTCCTGATCCTCGTCCAGGCGGCCTCGGCGTCGGGATCGCCACATCCCGGTCTGATCGTCACGTCCCATCGGGCGTTCCCACGATCGAAGGACTCGACCGGCCGGCTGGTGACAGCCCTGGATGCGCTGCTGACTTCGCATCCCAGCGACGAAGCCCTGGCCGATCGCGTCGTATGGCTCGGCTCGCCAGGCTCGCCGCCGTGAGGGGGCCGCGCTACCATCCCGACCATGACTGAGACGATCGCGGGCGTGACCGGAGAACAGCTGTGGGAGGTCGCGCGTCGCCACGGCGTCCTGAGACTACGCGTGTTCGGCTCTTGGGCGCGAGGCGATGCGGGAGCCAACAGCGATATCGACCTCCTGGTGAGGCTCGAGACCGGACGTGATCTGCTGGACCTGGTGGGACTGAAGCAGGACCTGGAAGATCTTGTCGGTCGATCGGTCGACGTCGTCGAAGAAGAGGGCATGAGTCCTTACATGAAGGACTCGATCCTTCGGGATGCCCGTGTGCTGTGAAAGATCAGGAACCCTACTTGCGGCACATCCTCGACGCGATCGCGCGCATCGAGACATACACGGCGGGAGGAGACGAGGCTTTCTTCAGCGATCCGATGCAGCAGGACGCCGTGGTCCGGAACTTCGAGATCATCGGCGAGGCGGTGAAGCATCTCTCACCCGCGATGAAGGCCACCGTCCCGGACGTATCCTGGCGCAAGATCGCCGGCATGCGTGACGTCTTGATCCACGACTACATCTCGGTCCGGCTCGCGACCGTCTGGGAGGCAGTGGAGGGCCGTCTCTCAGAGCTGAAACGGGCCGTGGAGCGACTCCTTGAAGAGTCGAAGGGCGTCGACTGATCGAATCGTTGCACGGGTCCGGTCAGGGTTCGGTGCCCACGGAACCAACGTCGAGCGGCGGCCGGCTCAGCGCGTCGAGTTCCTCGCGCGTCAACGGAGCCGGACGCCGTTGCCGGCGTGCGGTCCCCATGAGCGCGGCCACCTGGCCGGTCGTCAGCAGTTCCTCATCTCGGGTCTGGATGGCCATGGGAACTCTCGAGCGTGAGGCGGCGCTGTCCGTCAAAGTGTAGGAACGGAACGGTTAGGCGCCGAGTGTCGTTCCCGCTCTCATCAAGGGTCCTCCGACCGGAACCCCACCGAAATGGCCTCCGGATCGAGGCTGATCGTTGCGGTGATCACCTCGGTAAGGGCCCCATCCAGCGCCGGAGCCAGCCGGATAGCTTCGCGGACCGCCCAGATGGCTGACTGGTACATCGCGATCTGCTCGGCATCGAGTCGACGTCCGCGACGGTCGGTCAGGAAGTGCTCCAGTGGCCGGAAGGCGCCGCCCCAGGCCCACGCTTCGGTCGGCACGCCCGTGAAGCGCTGGGTCGCGTTGATCCACACGGCCGCGTCGTCCGGATCGTGGCGCGGCGGCCCCACGACGCCGTCGCCCTCTCCTTCGAAGCGCACTTCCGCGGGCACGGGCGCCTCCAGGAGATGGGCTCGACCGAGCTCCTCGCCCAGCGAACGCATGCGCTCGAACGGCTCCGCCGCCGCGGGGAAGGGGATCCGGGGATGGTCGATGGCCAGGGCCGCGCCGAAGCGCTGGCGGTAGGCCGGCGCCGACAGCACGCCGAAGACGAACCAGCCCATGTCCTCGACCGAGGGCCGACGGCCATACGCGGTGGCCAGGCGAGTCGCCAGCTCCGGCTGAAGGTTCTCGCGCCAGGCGTTGTCCGCCGGCAGCAACTGCATCTCGTCGTCGGTCTGCTCGGCAAGCCGGAGGGGATAGACATAGTCCCAGTGGCTGGTCACGTGCGCCGCCGCGATGCCGCGCGTGACCGTCGCGATGGTGGTGATGGGCCGTGCCCGCTGGACGATCAACGCGAGCCGATCACCCCCGCCGTGACCGAGCGGTCGCGGAAGAAGATGCCGCATCACCTTGAGACGCGGCCACTGGACGAACGATGGATCCCAGTAGATGTACCGGCGATCGAACAGCCGATAGAGCCACGGGATGACGTGGGTCGGAGCGAAGCCCGTGAACTTCTCCCGTTGCTCGGACCATCGCCACCGTGGATTCTCAGCGATGGCGAAGCGGTCCCTCAGCACGTCGTCCGGAACGGACCGATCCTCGACCAGACGCATCCGCTCCGAGATCGGCTCTGGGCTCGTGTCCGCGACCAAGTCGTCATGCGAGCTCTGGACGCCCGAGCTGGAGAACGGGAATATCTCCGGGACAAGAGGCCAGGCTTCGTAGTCGAGACCGGCTGCGTCGGCGGGGGCGAATGACCACATGGGAACTGTCGGCTCGATGGTGGCCCAGCCCTCTCCGCCGAGCTCGATCGACGAAGCAGCCGCGTACTTCTCCGCCCGTGTGCCACGCATCGCCCGGTAGCGGACGCGCGCAGAAGCGGCATGCTCCGGGCCGCGGCGCACGAGGACGGTCAGCGCGACGCCCTGCTGCACGTCGGGGAACACCTTCTCGTCGACGATGCCCTTGACCCACAGGCGCTGGTTGCCCTGGAGGTTGAAGACCCAGATGTCGTCGAAGGCGTCGATGAGTGCCCTGCGGATGCCGCGATGGATGCGTCCGTTGATGAAGCCATGATTCGCGACGAAGGCCACGATGCCGTGCCCGGCGCCGCCCGGCTGCTCGACGACCTTCCAGACCGCCCAGCGCAGGAACTTCAGGTAGTCGTCGTTGAGCGCTATCTGGGCGTCCGGGATGCGCCGGCTGCCCGGTCGTCCGTCGACGGTCTTCCAGGCCGCGAACAGCCGCTCGATCTCGGGTTGCTTGTTGTGGCTGCTCGCTGACCACGGCGGATTGCCGATCACCACGAGGATCTTCTCCTCCGCCTTGACTCGCTCCGCCGCGGCCGCTTCCTCGATCAGACCCGGGACGAAGAACGCGAGGAGGCCACCGTCGTCCGCCCGCGCGACCGGGTCGCCCAGGGTGTTGGTCAGGTAGACGGGCGCCCGTCGGTCGAGGAATCGAACGTGATGATCGCGCGCGAACAGTGCCAGCTTGACGTGCGAGATGGTGTACGGCGCGGGGAGCAGCTCGAAGCCGTAGAAATCGCGCAGGACGTGGTCTTCCAACACCGTACGTATGGCGCCAGGACCCAGTGAGGACGCCACCTCATCGACCACCGATTGCGCCGCGGCGAGCAGGAACGTCCCGGTGCCGGCCGCCGGGTCCAGCAACCGAACACCCTTGTCCGCCAGCCCCAGCGGCCGCCCGAACGACGACTTCAGCGTCTCGTGCACAGCTCGCACGAGGTAGTCGACCAGCGGGCGGGGTGTGTAGTAGACGCCCTTGCGGATCCGCTCGACCTTGTCGTAGGCCGCGAGGAAGTGCTCATAGAAGTAGAGGATCGGGTCGGGCTTGCCCGCGCTGGGGTGGCCGATGGAGCGGATGATGCCGTCCGGCGTGGAGGCCAGGAG
>Ga0136617_10002445_pt1 | contig 16534 bp, 16 predicted proteins | sample AntDrymUQ3222106_2_FD_129672 | JGI IMG/M metagenome (GOLD analysis project Ga0136617, IMG submission 129672) | Polar desert sand microbial communities from Dry Valleys, Antarctica - metaG UQ322 (21.06) | ecosystem: Environmental > Terrestrial > Soil > Desert | place: Antarctica: Dry Valley...
ACCTACGCACGCTCGCGCTGATGTACGACGCGCCGCTCACGCAGCTCGCCGACCAGCTGATCGAGTGGGGTGTGCTCCGTCAGGAACCGACCCAGCCTGCCGGCAGCTACTGACACAGCTCAGCGGTCGCTCCGCAAGGCGGATTCAGGCAGGCCAGCAATCCTTGCGAGCAGGCCGTTCACGAACGCCGGCGAGTCGTCGGTCGACAGCTCGCGCGCCATCGCAACCGCCTCGCTGATGGCGACGGCGGCGGGCACCTCGTCGACCTCCGTGAGCTCGTAGACCCCGATCCGCAATATGTTGCGGTCGACGGCCGGCATCCGCTCGAGCGGCCAGCCAGACGAGTACCTCGTCAAGGTCGCGTCGATGCTGCTCGTGTGGGTAGCGACCCCTTCGACCAGGGTGACGGTGTAGTCGTTGAGCGGTTGCTGCGCGGCTTCGCGGCGCTCCTCGAGCGTGCCGCCAGCGGGCAGGCCACGGAGGTCGGACTCGAACAAGATGTCGAGCGCACGCTTGCGGGCCTTCGAGCGGGCGCTCATACGGACCTGAGGTGACGTCTCAAGAGGAGACGCGGCCGAGGTAGCTGCCGTCACGGGTGTCCACCTTGACCTTCTCGCCGGTCGTGATGAACAGCGGGACGGCGATGTCGTAGCCGGTCTCGAGCCTGGCCGGCTTCGTCCCCCCGGTGGACCGGTCGCCCTGGAGTCCGGGCTCGGTGTACTCGATGACCAGCTCCACCGACGCCGGCAGCTCGATGTAGAGCGGGAGGCCGTCGTGGACGGCCACGATCGCGTCCTGGTTCTCCAGCAGGAAGTGCGAGGCGGTCCCGACTGTCTCGGGGCTGACATAGGTCTGTTCGTAGGTGTCGGAATCCATGAACACGTACGACTGGCCGTCGTTGTAGAGGTAGCTCATCGTGCGCTTGTCGACGTTGGCGGTGTCGACCTTCACGTCGGCGTTGAACGTCTTGTCGACGACCTTCCCCGACATCACGTTCTTCAGCTTGGTGCGGACGACGGCCCCACCCTTGCCGGGCTTGTGGTGTTGGAACCAGATGACGGACCACAGCTGCCCATCGAGGTTGAGCACCATGCCGTTCTTGAGTTCGTTGGTCGTGGCCATCGTGCAGCAGTTCTCCTGTCGCGGATGTGGTCCCTAGCGGTCTGACGACGAGATTGGCGATTCTCGGCATCATCCGGTGCACCTGCGGATCCGGGATGCCCGTGCGACAACGCGTCGTCGGGACAGCGGGCAAGTCTAGCGACGCGGCGCCAGCGGGCCACCCAGCGCACTACGCTCACGTTCGTGTCCTGGGTGTTCTGGGTGTTCTTCATCGCGATCGTGGTGCGCGTGCTGTTCGCGAACGCGACCAAGTCGGCGGCGAGGGACCGCGGCAAGAGGGCTCGAGGCTCGGCGCGACGTACGACGGGCGGCGCGGCTGCCGCTGCGACGGGACCTGCTGGGCCGTGGGCCCCACCAGGGAAAGCTGGGCCATGGGTCCAGCCCGGGCCTCCCCCATCAGCGCTGCCGTACCCCGAGCAGCAATACCCACAGTCCTACCCGGGGTCGGCCGAGATTCGTTCGGCAGCCGACGCGGCCGTCGCGGCGTACGCTCCCGGCGAACTGCCGCCCGACGTACGCCGAGAGCTCGAGCAGCTTGAGCACGAACTCGACGGCGCGGCGTCGACGGCCCGCGCCGATCCGGCGCCAGTGCCCCCTCCGCCACGGCCGCAGTCGCAGCGTTACGTCGGCTCGGCGGCGTTGGAGAGCACCCTCGACAGCACGATCGAGAGCAGTCTGTTCGGAGCCCGCGACACCTCCGTGACATCCGCGTTGCTACCGGGCTCACGATCGGTCACGTTGCCGGACGCGCTGGAGTCACAGGTTCGCGCCCTGATGCTCGACGGTCACGAGGTCGCCGCCGTACGTCTCGTGTGCGACGAGCTCGACCTGGGCATTCTGGACGCCGTCCGGGCGACGCGAGAGGTCATCGGTCTGCCCAGCGTCTGACGGCTCCGAGCAGTCCGGCGGCAGCGCACACGCATGCCTCCCGACAACGTGCTCCGCCCGCCAGGCCGGGCCTGACGGGCGGAACTCAATGCTGGACGTTGCTTTGTGCAGCTACTACCGGGTGTTGCGGTCCCGATAGCGGGTTACGGGATGCCGATCCGGACCTCGCAGGAGACGCCGGTGTCGCGCAGCGGGCCCCCCTGGCAGCGGTCGAACGCCTTGCCACCGTCGAGACGGTCGCGGCCTTCCTGACCCTTGAGGATGTCCGGACCCTCGGCGCCGCGGAGCAAGTCATTGCCCTTGGCGCCGCTCACGGTGTCCGCGCCCGTTCCGGCGTTGACGATGTCCGAGCCGGAGCCGGCGAAGACGACGTCGTTGCCACCGCGACCGTTGATCCGGTCGGCGCCCGCGCCACCACAGATGACGTCAGGGCCGTTCGTGCCGTTGAGCACATTGGCGGCGCTGTTGCCTGTGATGCTGCACAGCGGCGCCAGCCGGATGTCGTCGATGATCGGGGTCAGGAAGAACGGCGTGCCGTTCGCCCGCAGGTACTGGAACACCACCCGGTCCACCGGTCCGACGCCCTCGACCGCGATCCGCTGGTTCATGACGTCGTCACGGTTGAGCACGACCTCCTCGACCCTCACGGTCGAACCGTTGCGGAAAGCAGTCAGTCGGGCGACATCGCCCACGACGGCGATCGACGGGTCGTCATTGCCGAACGCCATGCTGATCTGCACGCTCGGCTGCGCCAGCCGCAGCTCGATGCCCGAGTCGGCGCCGAACGCCGCCAGCGCTTGTCCGTGCGACTGCACGCCGAAGTCGCCGACCGAGAGGTCAGCGCCGTTCGTGTCGAAGAACGACACCCGCCCCGAGTCGACGCTGCTGAAGCCGTCGGCCTTCGCCCCCGAGGTGTCGTTCTGGAAGTTGATCTCCACTGCGCCCGTGTCGGCGGCCAAGCTGCTCGGCGCCCCCGACACCATGAGGCCAGCTGTCGCCACCACGGTGGCCGACGCTGCTGCGAGTCTCTTCACGTTCTGGTTCATGTTCTGGTTCAGGTTCATGGTCAAGGCCCTCCCTCTCGGAGTCGACCGCCAATCGGCCGTGCTCCTGCCTTGGCCGTGAAGAGCACGCTGCACGCGTTCTCGGACACGCGAGCGCTAGATTTCTCTTCCCACGGTCGACCTCGTTCGAATGTCAGCGACTCAGGGGTCGGTGACATCCGGACAAGTGGTGAGTGATCAGGACAACAGGTCGCGCACGGCGACCAGGGCCAGCCGGTACGACGTGAGCCCGAAACCCGCAACTGAACCCGTCGCGACGCCGGCCACCACGCTGGTATGGCGGAACGCCTCCCGCGCCGCCGGGTTCGACAGGTGCACCTCGACCAGCGGCGCCGTCAGTTGCGCGCAGGCGTCCCGCAACGCGTAGGAGTAGTGCGTAAATGCCGCGGGGTTGAGCACGACCGGGATCGACGCGTCGGCCGCCTCGTGCAACCACCCCACCAGGGTCGCCTCGTCGTCGGTCTGGCGCACCACCACGTCGAGCCCGAGCTCGGCACCCCACTGCGCGACAGCCGTGACGAGGTCGGCGTGGCTCGCTGCGCCGTACACCTCAGGCTCACGCGCACCGAGTCGCCCGAGGTTGGGCCCGTTCAGGACGAGTACGCGCACCCGCGCAGCCTAGTGGCCGCCTCGTCAGATCGGCGGGAGCGGCCTCACCGTCACAAGCGTCTGGCACCTCAGCCACGGACTTTGGCGAAGGCCGCCGTCAGCAGGGCCGGGTCCGGGCCCTCGAGGATCGCCGGGCGGGCCAGCCCGTCGAGCACCACGAACCGGAGCAGGTCGCCGCGCGACTTCTTGTCGACTTTCATCGCGTCGCGCAGGGTGGTCCAGTCTGCCCCGGCGTACGACGTCGGCAGGCACAGCGCGTCGAGGACGGCCCGGTGGCGGTCGGCCGTCGTGTCGTCCAGGCGTCCGGCCAGGCGCGCCAGCTCCGCGACGTAGACCATGCCCACCGACACCGCCGCACCGTGTCTCCACCGGTAGTGCTCGGCCCGCTCGATGGCGTGGGCCAGGGTGTGACCGTAGTTGAGGGACTCGCGTCCGACCTGACTTCCGGGCGTGGCAGCCGTGGTCGCCTCACGCAGATCCAGCGACACGACGTCCGCCTTGACCTGGACCGCGCGTTCGATCAGTTCGCGGCAGCGAGCCGACGCTGGCTCGGCCGCCTCGATCGGGTCCGCCTCGACCAGGTCCAGGATCTGCGGGTCGGCGATGAACCCGCACTTGACCACCTCGGCAAGCCCACTGCCGATGTCGTCGCGACTGAGCGAGGCCAGCGACTCGAGGTCGCAGAGCACACCGGCCGGCTCGTGGAAGCTGCCGACGAGGTTCTTCCCTTCGGCGGTGTTGATGCCGGTCTTCCCACCGACCGCGGCATCCACCATGCCCAGCAGGGTCGTCGGCATCTGCACGACCCTGATCCCGCGCAAGAAAGTGGCGGCGACGAATCCAGCGAGATCCGTGGTGGCCCCGCCGCCGACCCCGACCACGGCATCGCTACGGGTGAACCCCGCCTGGCCCAGGGCACTCCAGCACGACGCCGCCACCTCGGCGGTCTTGGCGTCCTCGGCGTTCGGCACCTCGATCGCGTGCGCCCCGAAGCCCTGCGCAGCGAGGTGGTCACAGATTGCCCGGCCTGCGGCGGTCAGCGCCCGCGGGTGGATCACGGCAACCCGACGCACTCCGTCGCCGAGCAGCCCGGCCAGTTCGGCGAGCAGACCAGCTCCGATCACGACGTCGTACGGCGCCGCGGTGGTCACGCGTAGCCGCGTCGACTCGGTCATGAGGCCAGCGCCGCAAGCGACGCCTCGACCCCGTCGGCGACCTCGTCGACGCTCAGGCCGTCCGTGCCGACGGTGGCCATCGCGACGGCTGCGTACAACGGTCGCCGTTCGTCGAGCAACTGCTTCAGCTGAGCTCTCACGTTGCCGAGCAGAAGCGGACGGGTGACGCCGAGCCCGACCCGGCTGGCCGCATCGGCAAGGCCGACGTCGAGGAAGATCACCCGATGGCCGCCCAGCGCCTCGCGTGTCTCGCCGGTGGTCACGGCGCCCCCGCCCAGCGCGAGCACGCCGTCGTGCGTCCCCAGCGCCGTCGCGACGGCGGCAGCCTCGAGCCTGCGAAAGGCAGCCTCCCCGTCGTCGACGAAGATGTCGCTCACGCTCTTGCCCGCGGCGGCGGAGACGTCGGCGTCCGTGTCGCGGAAACTCACCCCCCAGCGTTCGGCCAGAGCGCAGCCGACCGTCGTCTTGCCCGACCCGGGCGGTCCGACCAGCACCACACGCGGCGTCATCGCAGCCTCATCGCGGCCAGATAGCCTTCCTGGTTGCGCCGGGTCTCGGTCACCGAGTCTCCACCGAACTTCTCCAGCGCTGCATCGGCGAGCACCAGGGCCACCATGGCTTCGGCCACGACCGCGGCAGCCGGTACAGCGCACACGTCGGAACGCTGGTGATGGGCGACCGCCGCCTTCCCGGTCGCCGTGTCGACAGTCCGCAGAGCCCGCGGGATGGTGGCGATCGGCTTCATCGCGGCCCTGACCCTCAGCACCTCGCCGGTCGACATGCCACCTTCGGTGCCACCCGAGCGGCCCGACGTACGACGGATGCCGTCGGGGCCGGCCTCGATCTCGTCGTGTGCGGCCGAGCCTGGGCCGCGCGCGACCGCGAACCCGTCACCCACCTCGACGCCCTTGATCGCCTGGATGCCCATCAGCGCGCCGGCCAACCGCGAGTCGAGACGTCGGTCCCAGTGGACGTGCGACCCGAGCCCTGTCGGGAGGCCGTGCGCGACCACCTCGACGACTCCACCGAGCGTGTCGCCGTCCTGGTGCGCCTGGTCGATGGCGGCCACCATCGCCGCGCTGGCGGCAGCGTCGAGGCAGCGCACCGGATCGGCGTCCAGCGCCTCGACGTCGTCGAACGCCGGGATGCTGCCCGCCGGCGCCGACGCGGACCCGATCTCGACGACGTGTGCGACCAGGCGGACACCCAGCGCCTGGACGAGGAACGCGCCCGCAACGCTGCCGAGCGCGACTCGGGCCGCAGTCTCGCGGGCGCTCGCCCGTTCGAGCACCGGTCGCGCCTCGTCGAAGTCGTACTTTTGCATGCCGACCAGGTCCGCGTGACCGGGACGCGGGCGGGTGAGCGCGGCGTTGCGCGCCAGCCCCTCGAGCACACCGGGGTCGACCGGGTCGGGCGACATGACCTGCTCCCACTTGGGCCACTCGGTGTTGCCGATCGTCAAGGCGACCGGGCCACCCATGGTGTAGCCGTGGCGGACCCCCCCAAGGACCGTCACCTCGTCGCGTTCGAACTTCATCCGGGCGCCGCGTCCATAGCCGAGCCGGCGTCGGGCGAGCGTCGCCACGATGTCCTCAGTGGTCACGGCGACACCGGCGGGAAGGCCTTCGAGGATCGCCACCAGGGCGGGCCCGTGCGACTCTCCGGCAGTCAACCAACGCAACATGGCGTCAGTGTTCCACGCACCCGGCAGGAGCTGTCAGGTCCCTCAACCCGTCCACCACTGCGCCACGGAGTCGCCGAGGTACAGGGCCACCACGGCACCGGCCAGCATGAACGGGCCGAACGGGTAGTGCTTGCGGTCGAAGACCCGCAGCACCGACAACAACCCGCCGACGACACCGCCCAGCAGCAAGCCGGCGTACGCGCCGAGAAGCACATCCGGCCAGCCCACGTACCCGAGCGCCAGCCCGAGCAAGCCGGACAGCCGTACGTCGCCGTACCCCAACCCGCCGGGGTAGATCAGCCACAGCACCACGAAGAAGCCACCGAACGCCAACCAGCCCAGCCCCGAGCGGATGAGGGCGTCGATGTCACGGTCGAGGACTCCCGCCAGCAGCAGCAGCGCCGCGAGGACGCCGTAGCTCGGAGCGATGATCCTGGTCGGCAGGTAGCGGGTGCGGAGGTCGATCCACCCGAGGATCGTTCCGACTGCGGCCACGAACGTCCATGCGACCAACGCCGGCTGCCAGCCCAGCGCGCCGCCAACGAGCCCACCGAAGACGGAACCGATGACGACCAGCGTGACGCGGGCGCTCGGCAGCTGCGCGATGTCGGCGTACAGCGGCTTGACGTCCCGCTCGCGCTCGGACGTGTCGCCTCGGCCGATCCCGGCAAGCACCGCGGTGTCGGCGTCGACCTCGCTCCGGTCCGGTAGGTCGACGACGGACTCGCCCCCCTCGGGCTCGCCTTCCACCACCTCGGAAGGCTGCGCTCCCGCCGGCTTCGGTTTGTCGTCTGGCTCGGGGTCCTCATCTGGTTCAGGCTCCGGCAGCCGAGCGATCAGCTCGGGCGCGGTCCCGCACACGAGCCCGGAGACGAGTGCCGGCAACGCCACGGCGAGCACGGAAAGCAGTTCGGCCGACACCTCGGCGAGCCTAGTGTCCGGGGGCACGCTTGGTACGGGTGCCAGCCGGGCCTGTGCGAGCGGGTCCCGGGTTGGCTCAGACGGTGTCCGCCGAGCGGAGGAACCGGTCGGGATCGTTGCGGCGCCTGACCCGTTGCAGCACCCGCGACAGGCGGCGTACGTCGAGCCTCAGCCCGCCGACCGTCGACGCGCCGACGTACGAGTGGCCGCCAGACCGCGGCCTGGTCACCAGCCCGAAGCGCCTCGCGAACCGAAACGCCTCCGCGACGTCCTGCGCGGATGCGACCTCGAATACGGCCCGCGGTCGCGCCCGAAGCGAGGGTCGAACAACCACGACGCCGATCCGTTGTCTCAGCCGTCCAACCGCGATGCGAGCGCCGCCTGCCCGGCGGTCCGCATGGCGTCGATCGGAGCCTCACGACACCCGGTCATCAGCTCCACCTGAAGCACCGCTTGGTGCAAGAGCAGCGCGAAGCCCGGCACCGAGCACGCCCCACGCGCGGCCGCGGCCCTCAACAGCGGAGTGCTCGCCGGGTGGTAGGTGACGTCGAAGACGGTCTGCGTCGAAGCAGCCAGCCGCGCGGCCATCGGCTCCTGGGCCGCGGCCGGGATCGTGGAGATCAGCAGCTGGTTCGCGGGAAGGTCGTCGCTGAGGCTGAGGACGTCGAGATCGATCCGCAGGCGGGTGGCCAGCTCCCGGACCGGGCCGGCCTTCTCGGGTGAGCGGGCGAGCACCACGACGCGCTGCGTCTTGAGGTGGGCGGCGGCGTACACCGCCGCTGCAGCCGTCGCACCCGCACCGACCACCGTTGCCTGCTGGACACTTCCAGGCTCGACACCGGCCGCGGCCAGCGCTGCGACCATGCCCGGGACGTCGGTGTTGGCGCCGTCCCAGCCGCCGTCCGCACGGCGTACCAGGGTGTTTACCGCACCGATCGTGCGGCCGACCACGTCGACCTCGGTGCACCAGCCCAGGACGGACACCTTGTGGGGCATCGTGACCGACACCCCGCGCCACGCGGCGTCCAGGCCACGCATGAACGCATCGACCCGGCTGGGCGGCACGTCGTGCGCGTCGTACGCCCACGCGAGGCCGAGCGCGTCGTACGCCGCACGATGCAGCACCGGCGATAGGGAGTGCTCGATCGGGCTGCCGACCAGGCCACAGCGCGGGGTGATGGTGCCCTCAGCAGGCATCGGACGTTTCGCAGTACTCCCGGTAGAGCGTGACGTTTCGCTGGTGCTCGGCGAACGACGTGGCGAAGCGCGTCTCACCGGTGGCCAAGTCGACCGTCACGAAGTAGAGGAACGTCGTGTCGGCCGGCTCGAGCGCGGCGGTCAGGGCGTCCAGGCCTGGCGAGTCGATCGGCGTGGGGGTCAACCCCTCCTGGCGATAGGTGTTGTAGGGCGAGTCCACGTCGGTGAGGTTGCCGCCGTCCGGCACCACGGCGCCGCGACTCTCCACGGCGTACAGCGGCGCCGAGTCGAACTCCAGGCGTTGCGGTACGTCCAGCCGGTTGTAGACCACGCTGGCGACCTTCATCATGTCCTCCGCGTTGGCGGCCTCGGCCTGGACCAGGCTCGCGATCACGACGATGTCGTGGGGGCTGTATCCGAGTTGGCGCGCCTTCTGCTCCAGTGCGAGCTCCTCGGTCTGCTCGGTGAACATCGTCACCATCTGCGCCAGCAGGCTGGCTGCGGTGGTCTGATCGGTGATCTCGTACGTCGACGGGTAGAGGAAGCCCTCAGGGTCTCCCTCGGCGTAGGACGGCAGCCCGAGCGCCTCGGTGTCGGCGTACGCGCGCTGCACCTCCCGACGCGTGAAGTCGGTCTCCTCGACGACCAGAGCCAAGATCTCCTTGGCGTGCAGGCCCTCCGGCACCGTGACCGTCGGTGTCTCGATCACGGAGTCGGGGTCGAGGAGCAGGTCCACCGCACTCTCAGCCGACATCTGCCGCCGGAGCTGATACTTCCCCGGCATGATTGAGGTCGCGTCCGGGTGGGCGTTGTAGGCGTCGGCGAAGGCCTCCTCGCTCTTCACCACGTCGGCCTCGACCAGGGTGGAGGCGATGTCGACGCCGCGGTCACCCTTGGCGATCGTGACGACGGCACGTCCCGATCCGTCACCGGAGTAGTCGGCCGGATCCGAAAGCGCGTCCTTGATCAACTCGACACCCTTGACGTAGGCGAAGACGCCGAGGCCAGCGATGACGACGAGGGCGACCAGGACGGCCAAGCAGCCCTTGCCGGGTCGGTGCCGGGTGCGGTGGCTGCCGCGCAGCCCGCCGACTCCGAGGTCACTCACGCAGGTCCCACGCTGACGTCATACTCCCTCACCTGGAGGTCGCCCCGTCGACCGCTCACTGTCCATGGCGTGCTGCAAGATCACGACTGCAGCGGCCTGGTCGACGACTTCTCGGCGGCGAGGGCCACGCCGCCCCTGTTCGCGGAGCACGCGTTCGGCACTCACCGTAGTCAATCTCTCATCGACGAGGCGAGTGGACGCGGCCAGCCCGCGCGCCGACAGGGCAGCCGCCAGGTCCACTGCGAAGGCGGTTGTCTTGGTTGCCGCCGGCCCGTGCGCTCCCGACAGCGACCGCGCCAGGCCGACCACGACCTCCACGGCCGCGTACTCCTCGACCAGGTCGACGATTCGCGCGAGGTCACCCGGGCCGCGTTTGACCGTCTCCACCGGGGTTGCCACCAGGGCCTGCGGGTCGCTGCGCGCGACCCCTATCCGGACGTCACCCACGTCGACACCGATCCGGACGCCGACCCGCAGGCCGGGTCCTCCGGCAGCAGCTGAGGAGCCATCGCCTTCGTGGTCAGCCGGCATGTACCCGCGCCGAGACCGCGGCCCGCACGTCCGCGATCGCGGTGGGCGCCTGGCTGGCGTCGGTGCCGCCGCCTTGCGCCACGTCGTCCTTGCCGCCTCCGTTGCCGCCCAGACGGCCGGCCGCAACCCGGACCAGCTCGCCCGCGCTGAGCCCGAGCTCACGCGCTCGGACGTTCAACGCGACGACCACGCTCGGCTTGGCGTCGACCGCCCCGACGACCACGACGACACCCGCGCGCTCGGCATCCATCCGGCCGCGTACGTCGAGAGCGAGCGTGCGGGCCTCGTTGCCACCGGCGCCTTCGGCGAAGGAGCCGACGAACGCCACGCCCGAGACGTCGTCGGGTGCTGAAGCGAGTGCTCCGGCGCGTGCCAAGAGGGACTGCACGCGGACTCGCTCGATCTCCTTTTCCGCTACCCGGAGGCGTTCGACCAGGTCCTGCACGCGGGCCCCTACGTCGTCGGGCTTCGCCTTGAGCAGGGTTGACAGCTGTCGCACCAGATCGCGCTCACGGGCCAGGTAGCGGAATCCCTCGATGCCGACGACCGCCTCGACGCGTCGGTTTCCCGACCCGATGGACGACTCGCCGGTCAGCACCACCGTGCCGATCTGTGCCGCGCTGGCGACGTGCGTGCCACCACACAGCTCGCGCGACCACGGACCACCGATCTGAATGACGCGCACCTTCTCGCCGTACGTTTCACCGAACAACGCCAGCGCACCCTGCTCCTGCGCCTCGGGCAACGTCATCCACGCCGCCGACACCGGCAGGTCCAGCCGCAACGCGTGGTTGGCCGCCTCCTCGACGTCGTGGACCTGGGTGCCGTTCAGGCCGCTCCCCCAGCCGAAGTCCAGCCGCAGGTACCCCGGGCGGTTGTACGATCCGCTCTGCAGCGCCGAGGGGCCGAGCACCTCGCGCAAGGCCGCGTGCACCACGTGCGTGCCGCTGTGCGCCTGACACGCACCCAACCGCCACTCCTGGTCGACGCTGGCCTCGACGACGGTGTCCGGGGTGAGCGTGCCGTCAACGACCCGCACCTGATGCACGACCAAGCCGCGGACCGGACGCTGCACGTCCAGGACTTCGGCCGAACCACCGTCCCAACGCAGCACGCCGGCGTCGGCGTTCTGTCCGCCGGACTCGGCGTAGAACGGGGTCCGGTCGAGCACCACCTCACCGATGCCATCGGAGTCCAGTGCTTCGACGACCTCGCCGCCCCGCAGCAACGACAGGGCCGACGACTCGGTGGTCAACGCCGTGTAGGCCTGCCAGTCGGTGGGACCGTGGCGGTCGAGCATCTCGCCGTACACCGCTGTCTGCGCGTACTGGCCACGCCGCGCTCGCGCGTCAGCCTTGGCGCGTTCGCGCTGCTCGCGCATCAGGTCGCGGAACCCGACCTCGTCGACGGTGAGGCCCTGTTCGGCGGCCATCTCGAGCGTCAGGTCGATCGGGAAGCCGAAGGTGTCGTGCAGCTGGAACGCGTTGGCTCCACTGAGCTCGTGCTCGCCGGACCGCAACGTCTCTGCCGCCGCCACATCGAAGATCGCCGTACCCGACCGCAACGTCTGGCGGAACACCTCCTCCTCGGCGTACGCGACCCGGGTGACGCGCTCCCACTCGGCGTCGAGCTCGGGATACGACAGGCGCATCCGCTCGTACGACGTCGGCAGCAACTCGGGAAACGTCACGTCGTCGACGCCGAGCAGCCGCATCGCCCGGACCACGCGACGCAGGATGCGGCGCAGCACGTAGCCACGCTGCTCGTTGCCGGGCGTGACCCCGTCGGCGATCAGCATCAGGCCACTGCGGACGTGGTCGGCGACGACCCGCATCCGGACGTCGTCGGTGTGGTTGACGCCGTACGACTTGCCGGCCATCTCGGCCGCCTTGGCGAGCACCGGGTAGACCTCGTCGATCTCGTAGATGCTGCCCTTGCCCTGTAGCAGCATCGCCATCCGCTCCAGACCCATCCCGGTGTCGATGTTCTTCCTCGGCAGGTCGCCCAGGATCTCGAAGTCGTCCTTGCCGATGCCCTCACCTCGAAGGTTCTGCATGAACACGAGGTTCCAGAACTCCATATAGCGGTCGCCCGCCTTGGTGATGTCGCCGTCCGGTCCGTACTCGGGGCCGCGGTCGACGAACATCTCGGAGTCGGGCCCGCACGGTCCGGGAATCCCCATCGACCAGTAGTTGTCGACCTTGCCGAGCCGGTGGATCCTGTCGTCGGGTAGGCCGGCGATCCGCTTCCAGTACGTGACCGACTCCTCGTCGTCGAGGTACACCGACACGTGCAGCACGGACTCGTCGATGCCGTAGCCCCCCTTGGAGACCGGCCGGGTGACGAGGTCCCAGGCGTGCTGGATCGCGCCTTCCTTGAAGTAGTCCCCGAACGAGAAGTTGCCGTTCATCTGGAAGAACGTGCCGTGTCGGTCGGTGTTGCCGACCTCGTCGATGTCGATCGTGCGCACACACTTCTGCACGCTTACTGCGCGGGCGTAGGGCGCCGTCTCCTGGCCGAGGAAGTACGGCACGAACGGCACCATGCCCGCGTTGACGAACAGCAGGTTGGGGTCATCCAGCAGCAGAGAAGCGCTCGGGACGACGGTGTGGTCGCGGGTCTCGAAGTGCGCGAGGAAGCGTCGTCGGATCTCAGCGGTGTCCATGGGTGGTGCTCTCCGTCTCGGGGATGATCAAGAACGATTGCGAATGTCGCGCGGGTGGGAGGTCTCGGGGAGCCCTGCTGCCGGCTGGGCTGGCGTTGCCCCCTCGGCAGCTCGTCCCGACGCCGACGACGCGGCTCGCGGCTGACCGCCTGCACCGGTCCCGTCCGTCACCTCGCCCCGGCGCCCGGGCTCTACCTCAAGCTGATGACGCAGCTCGGTCTCCCGCACCACCATCCCGGAACGCACCTGCTCGCCGAACTCTCGCGCGCCTGCGCCCCACGCGGCCACCCGCGCGCCGACCCCGTCGGGCGTGAAGTTCTCGGCGGTACGCCGCGCCTTCAGCAGGCCGTACACGCCCGTCGCCGCGCCGGCGACGAACCAGAACGACCGACTCATGAGCGCCACCTCGTCGAGGCTGCCTGCTGCGAACGGCGCCGTCGACGGAGCTTTCGCTGCCGCTTGAGCTCTCTACGCACGGCGAACCCGACGCGCATCCGCTGATCCTCGGCGAGCGCGTGCCGCACGCCGTACGACAACGCCGCCGCCTTGAGCAAAGGTCCGGCGAACGCGACGGAGGCGACCCGAATCATCGAGGGGTCGTCGGCGTTGCCCTCGTGGTCGATCGCGGTGATGATCCGGACGTCGTCGGCTGCGTCCCCACCCCTGGCTCGCGCAGACTCCGCTGGTCGAGCTTGTTGAGACCACTGTCGTGGCCGGTCGGGGGTGGTCTCCACGGAATCGTCCGACGAATCTTCGTACGAGGCCCCGGGTTCTGCCACCTCGACACCCACCGCGGAGGTGCGCTGCCGGTCTCGTTCCTGTCGCTGTTCCTGCAGGTCCGCCCCCACCTGCGTCACCACCCGGGACAACCGCGCCACCAGCACAGCCAGCGCGGCGACGACGGCCATCACAGCGACCAGCGCCACGACCAGCAGCACCTCGCCGACCGACATACCCGGCACCTCTCCATCGTTCGCGTTTGCCAGTGCGTAACCCTACCCGTGGGTCGCTGGTGGCTCCTGGCCCGTCAAGATCGCCTTGATCCGCTCCAACCGTCCGGTCAAGGCAGCTTCGCCGCCGCGCGTGGTCGGCACGTAGTACGTCGCATCGGCGACCACGTCGGGCGCGTGCTGCTGCGGTGCGATGCCGCGTGGGTCGGCGTGGGCGTACCGGTATCGGTCGCCATGGCCGATCGTCTGCGACCCCCGGTAATGGGCGTCGCGCAGGTGCGCCGGCACGGACCCGATCTTGCCGTCGCGTACGTCGGCCACGGCAGCGTCGACGGCGGTGATGACGGCGTTGGACTTAGGCGCCAGCGCTAGCGCGATGACGGCCTGACCGAGCGCCAGCCGCGCCTCCGGCATCCCGATCAGCTGGACGGCTTGGGCCGCCGCGGTCGCCGTCGTCAGTGCAGTCGGGTCAGCCAGCCCGATGTCCTCGCTGGCCAAGATCACCAGGCGCCGTGCGATGAACCGCGGGTCCTCGCCGGCTTCGACCATCCGGGCGAAGTAGTGCAGCGCTGCATCGACGTCGCTCCCACGGACCGACTTGATGAACGCGCTGATGACGTCGTAGTGCTGGTCGCCCTGCCGGTCGTAGCGCACCGCCGCTCGGTCGACGGCCTGCTCGAGCGCTTCGACGGTGATGTCGGTCGTGGACATCGACGACGCCGCGCCCGCGGACGCCTCGAGGTACGTCAGCGCCCGGCGAGCATCGCCGCCGGCCAGACGTACCAGTTGGTCCTCAGCGTCGGGGTGGAGCGTGACCGCGCCGTCGAGTCCGCGCACATCGACCAGCGCCCGGTGCACGACGGTGCGTACGGCGTCGTCGGTCAACGGCTCGAGGGTGAGCAGCAGCGAGCGGGACAGCAGCGGTGAGATGACGGAGAAGAAGGGGTTCTCGGTGGTCGCTGCGACCAGCGTGACCCAGCGGTTCTCGACGCCAGGAAGCAAGGCATCTTGCTGCGCCTTGCTGAAGCGGTGCACCTCGTCGACGAACAGCACCGTCTCGCGCCCTCCAGACGCCAGCTGTCGGCGGGCCGAGTCGATGACGTCACGGACCTCCTTGACCCCTGCCGACACGGCAGAGACCTCGACGAACCGCCGGTCGCTCTGCGCCGACACGATGCCGGCGATGGTCGTCTTGCCGGTACCCGGCGGCCCCCAGAGCAGGAGCGCCGTGGGCTCGTCGGCCTCGACCAGACGGCGCAGCGGCGATCCAGTCGCAAGCAAGTGATCCTGACCGGTCAGCTCCTCCAACGTCTGCGGCCGCATCCGAACCGCCAGCGGCGCCGCCCGATGGTCACTCTGGGCCAGGCTTCCGCCCGATCTCGATGTCGGAGTCGGCGCCACCTCGAACAGCGCGTCCGAGCCCTGGTCGTCGCTCACGCGGTCAGCCTAGTGACGAGCGCCTGGAGGGCTCTGGCACAGATTCGCGATGGGGAGGGTCAGCGGGACTCGACAGCAGGGGTCGGGCTGTCACTCACCTCGAGCTGCTCGCTGAGACGGCCGTCGTCCACCGCCACCACCTGGATCGGCTCGGCGAAGTGGCAGGCCACGTCTCGTCCGCCGATCTGGAGCAGCGGCGGCTCCTCGTTGGCGCAGATCTCCTGCGCCTTCCAGCACCGGGTCCGGAACCGGCAGCCGGACGGCGGGTTGATCGGGCTCGGGACGTCACCTTCGAGCCGAATCCGCTCCCGCCGACCACCGATCGCGGCCTGCTTGACGTCGGGCGCCGCCGACAGCAACGCCTGCGTATAGGGGTGGTGCGGGGTGAGGTAGATCTGGTCCCGGTCACCGATCTCGACGATCTTGCCGAGGTACATCACGGCGATCTGCGGGCAGAAGTGCCGGACGATGGCGAGGTCGTGGGCGATGAACAAGAAGGCGATCCCGAACTCCTTCTGCAAGTCCTGCAGAAGGTTGACCACCTGGGCCTGGATCGACACGTCGAGCGCAGAGACCGGTTCGTCGGCGACAATCAGCTTGGGGTTGAGCGCCAGCGCCCGAGCGATGCCGATGCGCTGCCGCTGACCACCGGAGAACTCGCTCGGGTAGCGGTTGTAGTGCTCGGGGTTGAGCCCCACCGTCTCGAGCAGATCCTGCACCCGGGCGATCATCTTGTTCTTCGGCACGGTGTTGTGCACGAGCATCGGCGTACCGACGATCGTGCCGACGGTGTGACGGGGGTTCAGCGAGGAGTACGGGTCCTGGAAGATCAGCTGGATGTCGCGTCGGTAGGGCATCATCTCTTTGCTGCTGAGGGTGGCGATCTCGTTGCCCTCGAACTTCATCGACCCCGAGGTGGGGTCGTAGAGGCGCGTGACGACCCGCCCGGTCGTCGTCTTGCCGCAGCCGGACTCGCCGACCAGGCCGAGCGATGACCCGTGCCCGAGGCTGAAGGACACGCCATCGACGGCCTGGACCTGACCGATGGTGCGCCGCAGGAGCCCCGACGACTTGACCGGGAAGTGCTTGACCAGGTCCGTCACTTCCAGCAGGGGCGCATCAGACGCGCGGGGATCCGCCGCGTGCTGGGGTTCGTGCTCCACCGTGCTCGACTCGGTCACCT
>Ga0136617_10002446_pt1 | contig 16533 bp, 14 predicted proteins | sample AntDrymUQ3222106_2_FD_129672 | JGI IMG/M metagenome (GOLD analysis project Ga0136617, IMG submission 129672) | Polar desert sand microbial communities from Dry Valleys, Antarctica - metaG UQ322 (21.06) | ecosystem: Environmental > Terrestrial > Soil > Desert | place: Antarctica: Dry Valley...
ACGACAGTAGCCTGGTTAGCCCGCTGCCAAAAGGACTTATGCATAGGTCTGCGCGATGGTCGGGAAGCTCTGCAAGCCCGCGCACGGGCACGTTGCGCGATGCTGCAGTTGTTGGCATGGTGCACGCGGTGCGGGTCTCAAGAGTTACCGACCCGTGATCGCAGACAGCGTCAGCGGCTCAGATCGACCATCTCGTCCTGGACCCACCACTCGCCATCCATGCGCGTGAGGAGAGCGTCGCCGGTCGCGATCGCGCCCAGCATCGCCGCGTCCCCGTACAGAAGCGCACCGCCACGATAGAGCATCAGGCAACGGCGGACTGCCAGCGGCTCGAGCAGGCGCGGCTCGACCCGTCCCTGGACGTTCGCTGCCCCACCGAGCCATGCCTCGTGCAGGAGGTGATCGAGCACCTGCCCCACGTGGCGCTCGGGAGCCGCGACCTGGAGCACGCGGCAGCTGCCGCCGCGCTTGGGCATGCACACGTACCAACCCAGGGCGCGGCCGCGGCGTGTGCGCACGAGGCGCGCGAGGAGCGTCCCGAGCCCGGCCAGCCGGGCCAGCTCGGCGAACAGCCACGTCACATACGGCACGTCATAGTCGACGTAGAGGCGCAGACGGTCGCTGACGAGCGGGAGGTGCTCGACGAGCCCCTCGGGCGTCAGCGGCTCGGCTTGCACGTCGGGGCACGCGGGCGCGGGGAGGACCGGCACCGACTTCGCCAGCGCGCGATCCAGCCCCGCCACCAGATGCGGGGCAGCCGGCGGCCGCCGGGCGTCGCGCCAGGCGCGCGCGGACGCCTGTGCCAGCTGCAGCGGTCGCATGATGCGCACCCAGCCGATGCAGCTCAGATGTGAGACCGTCGCACCCGTCATCACGCCGAGGCGCTGCACCGCCGCCGTCGCGGTGTCCGTCAGCGTCAGGTCCTGCACGCCGGCGAACTGGGCGTTGACGAGCGCTCGTCCGACCGTGCCTGTGCGCGCCTCAGGGTGCGCCACGAGCTGTCCGATGCCGGTGAGGCGAATCGCGCGCCCGTCGAAGCGCCCGCGGCGCGTATGCGATGCCTGAGACGCGACGATGCGTCCCTCGGCGTCGAGGGCGACGAGGCCGGGAAGCTCTGGATCGGCCCACGGTTGGTCGAAGAGCAGCCGCTCGAAGTACGGCGCGAGCCCGGGCGCGGGCGTCGAACGACCCGAGCGCATGACCAGCTCGTACAGGGCCGCCACCTCCCTGACGTCCTGGCGCTGCAACGGCCTGATCTCAGCCACCTTGCGAGGTTCCAGCACCCCGGCCTGGGAACCAGCGTCCTGCGGGCGTCGATTCCACCCACCCAGCGTCAAGCGGCGGCTCACGCCCCCGACCTCGCCGAGGAGGCGCCGGCGGCGATGCGGTATAGCCCCGGGCTGAGGCGCTTGGCGGCGCTCTTGGCCTGCCACGCCAGCCACTGCGGGGCGCACGCCGCGGGGTTGCCGCGAGCGAAGCCGGCGACCCGGCCGGCCGGAGTCGTGTTGCGGATCGCATAGCGCCCCACCAGGCTCAGATCGCCGTAGCGCTGGATGCGCGAGCTCGGGTTGGAGGTCATCAGCACGCGGTAGCCCGCGCTCGCGGCTGCGCGGATGACCGCCGGCGACAACGCGCCACCGGGCACGGAGGCGAATGTCGGCGCCTTGCCGAGCGCGTCGCTCAGCGCATCGCGGCTGCGCTCCCACTCCTCGAGGATACGCGGCGCAGGAAGCGCTCCGATCGCGTCCGGGTGGGTGTGGGAGTGGCTGCCGACGACATGGCCGCGGCGGGCGAGCTCGCGCACCGCGCCGAGATCGACGAAGCGCGGCGTTCCGACGCGGGACGTCGTGACAAAGAAGTGCCCGCGCCAGCCGCGGCGCTCGAGCGCGGCGGCGATCCGCAGCGCGGAGTTGCCGCCGTCGTCGAAAGTGATCGCCACGGCCGGGCCGTTGGCGCTCTCGCTCAGCACGCCGACCTCTGCCCCGCTTGCCTCGATCCGGTCCAGATGGTCCTCAAAGCGCGCGAGATCGATCTGGTAGCGCTCCGCGCCGGGACCCTCGAAGCCGCCGGGATCCTCTCCCGGCCCGGCCGCCACATCGTGATACATGAGCACGTTGGCCCCGCGCGACCGGCGCGCCGCCGGGCGCGGGCGCCGCCGCGGTGCCGGCGCGCCGCCACCCTCGGGCACGTGCTCGCGCATGAACGCCGCTACGCGATCGAGCTGCACCTCCATCGTCTGCGATCGCACGCTGTGCAGGCCGGCCTCGATCAACTCGCGGCGCAGCGCACTGTCGTCGCGCAGGTGCTCGAGCGCCTGAACGGCCGCGGCGCCGTCGCGAGGCGCGACCAACAGCCCGGTACGACCGCCCGACAGCGCATCGCTCACGCCGCCGACGTCGGTGGCGACGATCGGCAGGCCGGCGGCATGGGCCTCGAACAGAACCTGGGGCAGCCCCTCGGTCAGGGAGACGTGCAGGAACGCGTTGGCATTGCGATAGAGGTCTTGCAGGGGCTCACCGTTGGGGACGTAGCCCCGCAGGCGCACGGCCTGCTCGACACCGAGCTCGCGCGCTCGCTCGCGCAGCGGCGCCATCAGCGGGCCGACGCCGGCGACGTCCAGCGTCCAGCGCGGATCGGCGGCGCGTAGCTGCGCGACGATGTCCGCAAGCAGGGTCGAGTTCTTCTCCTGCTCCAGGCGGCCGACCGACAGCAGCCGCAGCTCGCCGTCCCACGACTTGTCGAGCGCGACGTCGAGCGGGGCCAGGTCCGCGCGGCGTACGAGCGACACGCCCATCTCGAGCACCGGGTTGCGGTCGGCGCCGAACTTGTCGGCGAGCTCGCGACCGACGACGGTCGTCGGGATGCGGCGCGCAAGCCGGCGCTGGACGCGATCCAAGCCGTGCGCGAGCGGTATCGCCCAGGCCCAGCGACGGCTGGGCAGCCTGTTGGCGATGTACTGCGGGGTGTCCTGGCGCTGGCCGAAGATGACGGGAACGCCGCGGCGCTTTGCGACGACGGCGAAGATCATCGCCAGTGGGCTGGGAAGAAACAGCCACACGGCGTCGAGCCGGTCTAGCTCGCGGCTGAAGGCCGTGCACGATCGCCGGATCGCGCGGCTGACGCTGCGCAGCTCCGTGAGCGTGTCGTAGTGCGGCAGCTCGACGTAGCGAACGTTGTCGCCGGTGATCGGATACGGGCCGCGACTGCTGCCCGGCGTGAGGCGACCGAAGAGCGCGACCTCGTCGACGCGCGAGGCCAGCTCGAGCGCGAAAAGCACGACGGCGTCGTCCGTCGTGATGCCCTCGGCATCGGCGAAGAACGCGAGCTCGAGATGGATACCGATACGCATGCGCAAGCCGGCCGAACTGCCCGAACCCGAGAGTATCTGGCGCTCGGTGCTGACACCTGCCCGGCTGGGGAGGATGCTCGCCGCGCCCAGCCGAATGGTCGCACCGTTGTTCGCTTCTCAGCTGGTCAAATCGACCGCTTGATCCTGAAGCCACCACTCACTGTCCAGGCGAGTCAGCAGGCTGTCGCCCGATGCAATCGCCCCGATGATCTCCTTGTCGCGCGCATGCAACAGCGCGCCGCCGCGGTAGATCGTCATGCAGCGCCGGCTCGTCACCGGCTCGAGCAGCCGCGGCTCGAGCCTTCCCTGCACGGCAGCGGCGCCGCCGATCCACGCCTCGTGAAGAAGGTGGTCGAGCACCCGCCCGACGGCGCGCTGCGGCGCGGCGATCTGAAGCACTCGCGCACTGCCGTGAGGCAGGAGGTAGTACACGTACCATCCGAGTACGCGGCCGCCGTGTGCTCGAACCAGGCGAGCCACCGGTCTGCCCAGGCCGGTGGCGTGCTCGAGCTCCGTGAAGACCCAGTCCAGGTATGGCTCGTCGTAGTCCAGGCGAAGACGCACACGATCGCCCACGGCAGGCAGATGCTCGATCATCGCGGCAGCTGTGAGCGGTCCGCCGGTCGTGTCAGGCGCCAAGGGCGGCGAAGCCATTGGCGCGACCCTCGAGACACCGGTGTCGACAGCCGACAGCAGGCCGGCAAGCGGCGACGCCGGTCGCCGTGAGCCTCGGCGTGTTCGCAGCAGTCGCTGCGCGTACCGGGCGGGGCGCAGCACCCGAACCCACTCGACGCAGCTGAGGTGCAGCAACTGCATGCCGACGGCCATACCGATCTGCCGCATCCGGTCGCTGGCGGTGTCGGTCACGGTCAGATCCTGCTCGCCGTGGACGTACGCCCGAACCAGCAGCCCTCCGACCGCGCGGTGGCGGACGTCGGGATGGGAGACGAGTTGGCCCGCGCAGCCGATGCGGACGCGACGGCCGTCGAACAGCGCCCTGCGCACGCTGGAGCCATGAAAGCCGACGATGCGACCCCCGGCGTCCAGTGAGACGAGTGAGGGGATCTCCGGATCGGCCCACGGCTGGTCCAACAGCACGCGCTCGAGATACGCCGCGAGTCCCGGTGCCGGGGTCGAGGACCCCGAGCGCATCACCAACTCATAGAGCGCCGCGACCTCCTCGAGATCGCTTCGCTCGAAGGGCCTGATCGCGCTCACCGGCGTGTCCTCGTCCTGCCGCGCAGCTCAGCGAGCGAAAAGCCGTGGTAGGTAATCGCGCTTGCTTGCGCAGTTCGGTAGTCGCGGATGTATCCCAGCAGCCACACGCGCAAGGCTAGTACCTACCGCCAGCCCCCGGCGAGCGCCTGCTGCACGAGTTCGAGAGTTCGAGCGCACCGCGGATACAGTGTGAGCCGCATGAGAGTCGTCATCACGGGGGCCGCTGGCTTCATCGGGTCCCACCTCACCGAGCGATGCCTGGCGCTGGGCTGGGACGTCGTGGCCATCGACTCGCTGACCACCTACTACTCGCCGGCCGCCAAGGTGCGCAACGCGCATGCCTTTGACGCGCACCACCGCTGTACCTATCTCGAGCAGGATCTTCTCGACCTGGATCTGCGCGTGCTGCTCGCCGACGCGAACGTCATCTTTCACCTCGCCGCCCAGGCAGGTGTGCGTGCAAGCTGGGGACAGTCCTTCGACGCCTACACGCAGCTCAACGTCACGGTCCTGCAACGGTTGCTCGAGGCGGCCCGCCACGCCACCGCGCTGAGCAAGCTCGTGTTCGTGTCGTCGTCGTCGGTCTACGGCGACGCCGAGGCGCTTCCGACATCGGAGGACCAGATCCTGCGCCCGGTCTCCCCGTACGGCGCGACGAAGGCTCTGGGAGAGCATCTCTGTTACCTCTATTACCGCAACTACGGGCTGCCCATCGTCATGCTGCGGTACTTCAGCGTCTACGGCCCGCGCCAGCGGCCCGACATGGCCTTTCACCGCGCGATCGAAGCCGCGTTGCACGGACGTGATTTCGTCCTGTATGGAGACGGTCTGCAGACCCGCGACTTCACGTTCGTCGAGGACGCGGTCGAGGGCACGATCCGCGCCTGCGACGGCCTCTCCGGCCAGGCCTACAACATCGGCGGTGGCTCGCGCATCTCGATGCTCGATGTGGTGAAGATCATCGCTGACGAGCTTCCCGATCTTGCCGTCCGTCACGAGCAGGCCCAGCAGGGCGATGCCCGCGACACCGCGGCCGACTTCAGCCGCGCGCACGAGCACTTCGGCTACGAGCCCTCGTGGGACGTGGAGCGAGGTCTGCTCGAGCAGATCAAGTGGCACCGCGTCCGTCAGCGGGCGTGAGGCGTCTACCGGACCGACGCGGGCGCGCTCGTCATGCCTGACGACGACAGCGTCAGACGGTCGACCTTGCCGTTGTCGGTCTTGGGCAGCTCGTCGTGGATGACGACGCGCCTGGGGACCATGAAATCCTCGAGACGCTCGGCGCAGTGGCGACGCACGGCCTTCGGATCGATCTCGAGACCGGCGGCCGCGGACACGTGGGCGATGACGGCCTCGCCGAGGCGGTCGTCCGGCGCGCCGACGACAACCGCCTCGTAGACGCCCTCGAACGTGTAGAGGACCTCCTCGACCTCCTTTGGCGCGACCTTCTCGCCGCGCGACTTGATGATGTCGTCGGTGCGCCCGACGAAATACAGGTATCCCTCCTCGTCGCGGCGGAAGAGGTCGCCCGAGCTCAGCACGCGGTCTCCCGGAAACCTTCCTGGCCTGAGCTTGCGGGCGGTCGCCTCGGGGTCGCGCCAGTAGCCCTGCATGACGTGATCGCCGCGGATGATGAGCTCGCCGACCTCCCCCCGGGCGGCCTGTGCACCGTCCTCCGCCTCGATCCATACCTCGGTGCCCGGGATCGCGAAGCCGACGGAATCGGGCCGCTTCTCGATCTGGTCGGGCGGCAGGTAGCAAACGCGCTTGCACTCGGTCTGGCCGTACATCGAGAAGATCGCGGCATTCGGAAAGGTTCGCCGGACCTCCCGGACGCGGGCGACCGACAGCGCGGCGCCGGCGTTGGTCAGCAGCCGCAGATGGGGCAGGTCGCGGTCGGCCAGCCCCTGCAGCGAGACGAGCACCTGCCAGACGGTCGGCACGCCCGGCATGACCGTGATCCTCTCCTTCTCCAGCGCGTCGACGATCCGCCCCGGGAACGTCATGCCCTGCTCGAGCGCGAGGGTGGCACCCACTCGCACAGCCATGATCAGCTGGTAGAGCCCATAGGTGTGCGAGAGCGGCAGCACGCACAGGATCCTGTCGTCGCCGTGCAGGCCCAGATACTCGACGATCGAGCCCGCGACGAAGTGCATGTTGCGATGCAGGAAGACGACGCCCTTCGGCACGCCCGTCGAGCCCGAGGTGTAGATGATCGAGGACAGGTCGACGTCGAGAACTTCGCCGAAGGGCACGCCGGCGCAGGCCGCAGCGCCCGACTCCGGCCCGCCCGCGACGAGGACATGATCGAACGTGCCCAGTCTGTCGCCGACCGCCCGCACGCGCTCGGCGACGTCCGGGTCGCAGATCGCGGCGACGGCCTCGCAGTGCCCGAGCAGGTAGCCGAGCTTCTCCTCCTTGGCAGTCGGGTTCAGCGGCACGAAGGCCGCACCCGCGCGCACGATCGCGTAGATCGCCACTGCAAGGTCAGCGCTGTTGCGCATGACGACGGCGACGCGATCGCCGCGCACGACGCCAAGCGTCCGCAGCCCGAGCGCGAGCTCTTCGACGCGCTCGTCGAGCTCGCGGTACGTCACTCGCTGCCCGCTGGCGACGATCGCCGTACGGTCGGGGCCCGCCGCGGCGGAGGCGCGCAGGTCGCCGTCCAGCGTGCCGCTCGTCACCGGGCTCGCTTTCTCCCCACGAAGGCCACGATCGCATTCACCGAGCCGAAGTTCTCCTCGGTGATCTCAACGTCCTGGACCTCGAGTCCATAACGGTCCTGAACCTCCTCGACGAGCTCGACGAAGCCGAGCGAATCGAGCAGCGCCAGCGCCATGAGGTCGTCGCTTGGCTGCAGGACGTGATCGAGGCGCATGTAGAGGAAGTTCTCCTCGATGAACTCGCTGATCTCGTCGCGAACCGCCTGGTCACGTGGATCGGCGCCCAGCGCGTCGACTTCGGTCATGTCACACACGCTCCAAAGCGGATTCGACGTCCAGATCGATGAACACCTTGGGCTCCCCGGTCTCCGCGACGTAGTCGCCGCTACCCGCGCCACAGAAGTGCTCGTACCAGACCTGGGTTGAGAGGATCCCCACCAGCGCCATGCCCTCCCGCAGGCCGGTAGCGCGGCCCGCGCGACAGCGACGCACGAGCCCCTCGACACGGCGCTCGTCGAAGAGACCGGTCGCGCGCAGCGCGACCGGCGACAGCGCCTGCTCGACCCATTCGGGCGAGTCGCCGGCGAAGAACGACGCCACCTCGGGCGCGCGGTAGGGCTGCTTGGGTCGCCGCGCGACGGTGCTCGGCAGCACCGTCGCGGCCAGCTCGCGCAGCGCGATCTTGTCGTGCAGCTCGGCGTCGAGCTTGCGCTCCTCAGGCAGCCGGACGGAGAGCTCGAACACCCGGTGATCGAGGAACGGATAGCGCCCCTCGACGCCGTGGGCCATCGCAACGCGATCGCCCTGCGCCGCGAGCAGGTAGGGCTCGAGCAGCGTCCGCAGCTCGACGTACGCGGCGCGCTCCAACGCGCTCCAGCGCCCGAAGCTCTCGGGCAGATCGGCCCGCAGCCGCTCCATGGAGTCCTCGGCGAGCAGCTCGACAGCCACCTCGTCGCGGTAGAAGTCCTTGACGGCGCCCGTCGCCGCGGCGCGCGTCTGGTGGGAGAAGAGCGGGTCGTCGGCTGCACCGGCCTGCGCAAAGAAGCGCCGCCATGCCGGACCGCGGCGTGCGCCGGGCCCGCCGAGATACGGATACAGCTCGTTGAGCCGGTCAAGCGCCGACTCGTCGCGTTCGGCCTGCCCGCGCAGGACGAGCTCCTTGAACAGGTCATAGCCCCAGAACAGCTCGTCGGCGCCCTCGCCGGTCGCGATCACCGTGATCCCGTGCTCGCGTGTAGCCCGCGCGAGCAGGTACAGCGGCACGGGCGCCGTGCGGATCAGCGGCGTCTCGGCGTGATAGACGACGTCGCAGAAGGCGCCGGCGATGTCAGCCTCGTCGATCTCGAGTACGTGGTGGCGCGTGCCCAGCTCGGCGGCGACCTCTTCCTGGTGGATGCGCTCGTCGAACAGCGCGTCGCGGAAAGCGACTGAGAACGTGCGCAGCTCGTGCTCGGAGGCGTCCTGCGCCAGGGCGGTGATGAGGCTCGAGTCCAGGCCGCCGGAGAGGTAGGTGCCGACCGGCACGTCGGCGCGCAGGCGCAGGCGCACGCTGTCGCGCATCAGCTCGTCCAGCTCCTCGGGGCTCGAACCCGGGTCCGCAGGCGCATACTGCGGACGCCACCACGTCCGCTCGGCAACGACCCGCCCGCTCTCCCACACGAGCAGGCTGCCCGCGCGGAGCTGGTGGACATTGCGAAACGGCGACCGCGGCGCCCGCGCGCCCCACAGCGTGAACACGTCGTCGATCCCGACGAGGTCGGGCTCGGCGGCGATCTCGCCCGAGGCGAACAGGCCCTTCGCCTCCGACGCGAACACGAGGCTGCCGTCGGCCGCGAACGCGTAATGCAGCGGCCGCACGCCGAAGCGGTCGCGCACGAGGGTTAGCCTGCGCTCGCGTGGCTGCCACCAGGCGAACGCGAACTGGCCGTTGAGGCGATCCAGCGCTGCCAGGCCGTCGCGCTCGAGCAGGCGCAGCACGACCTCGGTGTCGGTCAGCGTCCCGGTGGTGATCCCGTCGCGCGCGAGGTCTGCGCGCAGCTCCGGGTGGTTGTAGACCTCGCCGTTGTAGACGATCAGTCCTCCGCCCTCGGCGCTGATCGGCTGCCAGCCGCCGGCGATGTCGAAGATCGCAAGCCGCGTCGAGACGAAGCCGGCACCAGGGCCGGTCGCGAGCCCAAAACCGTCGGGGCCGCGATGGCGCAGCGTGCTGGCCATCCGCCGCAGCGACGACACGTCGACCGTGGCCGCCCGATCGGGGCGCACGATTCCGCCGATCCCGCACATGTCAGCCGTCACCGCCCGTGCCGCCGATCATGACGGCCGGGGCATGGAGATAGGCGGTCGCGCTGCGCCGGTGGCCTATCTCGCGGTATGCCATGCCGACCGTCTCAGCGTCGAGCCCTGTCCGGTGCGCGACGTCGTGCGCCGCGATCCCGTTTCGCTGCCCCCACACGAGCATGTCCATCTGCTCATACGGATAGCCGAAGTAGAACTCCTCCTGGGACTGCGGCAGGCTGAAGGTCTCGGTCGTCGGCATACGCTCGGAGATGCCCGCGGGCAGCTCGAGGTAGCGCGCGAGCGTGAACACCTGCTGCTTGTACAGCCCGGCGATCGGCTTTACGTCGGCGAGGCCGTCGCCGCCCTTGACGAAGAAGCCTTGGTCGTACTCGAGCAGGTTGGGCGTGCCCGCGACCGCATAGTGCAGCTTGTCCGCCCATGTGTACTCGATGAGCTTGCGCACTCGCTGTTTCATGTTCGTCGCACTCAGTATCGCGCGATAGGCCGCTGACCTCACGCGGCGGCGCTCGTGCGCGCCGTCAGGACGCTCGACGACGAGCGAGAAGACGATCATGCCGCCCGTCGGCTCGGATCGCACGAGCTTGTACGGCCAACCGGACTCGTACTCCGGGAAGACCTCGCGGATCGCGTCGTCCTGCCGGCGGTAGCAGCCGAGCGCCTCGAGCACCGGGCTGATGGGCTCCTCGACGGTCGGGGAGCCGAGCGTCTGCGCGAGCTGGAGCCCGAGATCCGAGGAGCCCTCGCTGAGGTTGCGCTCGGGCAGACGCAGCGCCATCACGCGCTGCGCCCCCAGTGCACCCGCGCACAGGCCGGCGACGACGCCCGAGTCGACCCCGCCTGACACGGCCACGACGACGCCCCGGCGTCCGAGCTTCTGAACGGCGTCCACGATTCCCTCGTGCAGGAGCGCGACCGTCGCTGCGGGGTCCAAGACGTCCGGCCTGTCCTCGGTGAGAAGCTCGTCAATACGTGTCATCGCGACCACTTCCTATGGCTCGTCCGACGCCGGTCGAGCAGCGGACAAACGCTAGTCGTCCTGGGTTCCGCGGGTACACGACCCGAGCGATGACAGTCTCCCCGGATATTCACGTCCCCGCAACCGACGATGGTTTAGGCAGACGCCCAGACTGCGGGCCCGGTCAGCTTGTCCAGCGAACGAGGCGCAGCGGCTGTGCAAGTACGGCCGCCCACGTGGGGCCATCCGTCTCGCCGCTGGCGGGCAGGCCGTTTGCGCGCTGGAAGGCCTTCAGTGCGTTGCTGGTGGCGGCCGAGAAGCGCCCGTCGATCTTGACCGAGGAATCGCTCGCCGCCAGATGCTGCTGCAGCCAGACGACCTGGTCGCCGGTCGTGCCCTTGGCGAGCGCCGGCCAGCCGGGATCGGGCGCCGCCACGGGCGCCGGCGCCCGCTTGGACAGCGCAGCCCACGTGCCCGCGCTGGCCGACTGCCAGCTCCACCACGACAGCCCGCCCGCGCCGTAGCCCGACCACAACGACCGGAAGCGCTGCAGGTCGGCGCTGCGGGGCGCATCGTAGGCTTGGCCCAGCGGCGCCATCGGCACCCCATAGATGCGGTTGTGCGCCACGGTGCGCGCGCTGACCGCGTCGACGGTGCCGCCGATGTCCTTCCAGTAGACCTGCGGCATGTTCGCCTGCGCGCCGCCCGGCGCGAGGAAGACGGAGTACGGGAAGCGCGGGTGAGCGTCGACGTAGGGGAACGTCGTCAGACCGAGCGGGTAGCTCGGCCCCACCTCGGCGCGCAGCCGGGCCATGTATCGCTGGGCGGCGGGGTAGCGGCCCTCATACGTGGTCTCGGCGTCGATGACGAGGCAGTCCGCTCCGGCCGCCACAGCTGCTGCGCCGACGTCCGCCTCGGCCTCGGGCTGCGTGCCGTAGACGAACTGCCAGGCGCACACGCGTAGCCCCCTGGCGTGCAGCCCAAGCACCAGCGCGGGCGAGAACTGGCTCCAGCGAGCGCCTCCGTCGGAGCTCTTGACGTAGACGGTCGACATTCCCGCCCCGCGCGCCCGCGCGGCGATCGCGTCGAGGTCGCCGCCCTCGCTGCTGGACAGGTACCAGATCCACATGCCGTTGCCGCGGAAGACCGCCGGGAGCGCTCCCTGCTGTGGCGCGTAGCTCGTCGCGACGACGACGATGCGGCGCCGGTTGGACCTCCGGCCGACGCGGTTTCGCACGGTCACCGAGACGCGCCCCGCCCGCGTGCCCTGCGGTACGCGGGCGGTCCAGCCGAGCCGCCGCGTGCGCCGCAGCCTGGTCGCAAGAGCCCCCTTCGGCCAGCGGAACGTCACCCGCATCCCGGCCGACAGCCGCCGCCCTTTGACCAGGAGTTGCTTGCCGATCGTCACCCGCACCGCCGTTCGGCAATCCGGCGACTTGATCGGAACGCAGCGCAGCGCCGTAACCCGCGGAGCCTTCGACCGCGCCTGCGCCTGCGCCGGCGCCACGCCGGCGAGCGCGATCGAAACGACAACCACGTACAGCACGGCAAGCCAACGCGTTCTCATCGCTATAGCGTCGCAGGCATGGTCGCGAAATGTGTCAGGAACTCATCCGGCGCGCAAACGCCGCCCGACTACCAGCGGTAGTGGGCGAAGGCCTTGTTGGCCTGCGCCATGCGGTAGATGTCGTCTTTGCGCTTGAACGCGCCACCTTGCTGGGACTGGGCGTCGAGCAGCTCGTTGGCCAGCCGCTGGGCCATCGTCTTCTCGCGGCGCTGGCGGGCGAACTCGACGAGCCAGCGTACGGCGAGCGTACGGGCGCGCCGCGACGGAACCTCGACGGGCACCTGGTAGGTCGCGCCGCCGACGCGGCGCGAGCGGACCTCGAGCACCGGCGTCAGCGTCTTGATCGACAGCTCGAGCTGCTCGACCGGGTCCTTGCCGGTGCGCTCGGCGATGATCGCCAGCGCGTCGTAGACGATCTTCTCGGCCGTCGACTTCTTGCCGTGCAGCATCACCTTGTTGATGACCTGCTGGACGATCCGCGACCGGTGGACGGGATCGGGCTCGATCGTACGGATCTGGGCTGCTGCACGGCGCGGCACGCTCGCCCTACTTCTTCTTGACGCCGTACTGGCTGCGGGCCTTCTTGCGGTCGCTGACGCCGGCTGCGTCGAGCGTTCCGCGAACGACCTTGTAGCGCACGCCGGGTAGATCCTTGACGCGGCCGCCGCGCACGAGCACGACGGAGTGCTCCTGCAGGTTGTGGCCCTCGCCGGGGATGTAGGCGGTCACTTCGATCGAGCCCGTGATGCGCACGCGCGCGACCTTGCGCAGCGCGGAGTTCGGCTTCTTGGGCGTCGTCGTGTAGACGCGCGTGCAGACACCCCGACGCTGCGGGGCGGCCACCTTCTTCTTGCGACCCTTGCCAGACTTCAGGCCGGGGGTCGCGAGCTTCTTCTTGGGAACCTTGCGCCCCTTGCGCACCAGCTGCGAAGTCGTCGGCATGCGGCGCGGAATGCTAGCAGCGTCCCCGCGGCTCATCGCCTCGCGGGCACCGCCCTGATCGCGAGGCCGCGCTTGCGGCTTCCCGGCGAGCCGGGGTACGTCAGCCGGTAGATCGCGTTGCGGCGGTGGCGGACGATGCGCGTGAAGGCGGACTGGCCGTCGACGTTCAATCGAGCGATCGTCCTCCAGCGCCCTTTGCCTGTACGGCGCTCGAGCGTGACCGCCTGCTTGGCGTGTCCCAGTCGCAAGCGCCCGTAGAGCATTACGTCGCCGTTGCGACGAAGCTGAGCGAAGAGGCCCGCACGGAAGCTCCGTGCGGCGGTCTTCGGCGTGCCGTTGGCCTGCAGCAGCCCGGTCGAGAACTCGCCGTGGGGACGCGCCTTGCTGTCGGAGACGACGGTGGCCGCGGGCGGCTGGTCGCGCAGCAGGAACTGCGCGAACGAGCGCACCGCCGGCACACGGTCGGCGAGGTACTCCGACCAGGTCAGCCAGCGCGCATGATCTCTCTTCGAGACCACCGGTCGTTTCCCCACACGCTTGGTCTCGAAGCCGAACTCCGTGAGGTATATGCGCGCGCCTGCGCGCGAGATACGGCCACGCCTGGCCAGCGCCCGCAGCGTCCGGGCGAGCCGCGGCAGGTCGGCCAGCATGACGTCGTCGCGCCGTGGTTGGCTGCGCGTGTCGGGTGGCTGATTGCGCGTGTAGGGGTGATGCGCCCAGCCGTCGCCGGGAATACGCTTGAAACGCGCGCAGCCGCCCTTCCTGCGGGCACGAAAGCGCTTGTCGACACAGGCCAGCTCGCGCAGGAACTCCAGCGGGGCGACCGCTCCCCTGCCGCGGTAGCCGCCGACGCTCGACGTGTTCCCGATCAGCAAGCGCGTTCCGCGGCGCACCCGTTTGATGGCCGGATAGGCGGCCCGGATCATCCGCCGGTAGATGGACGGGCTGGCCGGCGTGTCGTTGTCGCGTCTCCACTGCGGCAGCATCAGGCCGGGATGGTTGGGCTCGTTCCACAGCGCGAAGACGCTGACGAGCGGCAACGGACTGGCCGGCTGGGCGGCCGGCGAGCCCGACCCCGATGGCATCCCCAGCAACTGCCCGAGCAGCTGCGCGAGCGCGTTCTGATCCTGGGCGGGCGCCGCCGTAAGCCCTTCCGGCGCGCGACCGGGAACGACGAACTCCCCCGAGTAGCGCCGCGCGACCGCGACGGCGAAGTCGGCGTAGTCGCGCGGCTTGACGTTCGTGCGCGCGCGGGGCCCGGGTGGATCGCTCGTCGCCCAGTGCGGCGCCCAGAAGCCGATGTCGATCATCACGGTCATGCCGGCCTCGCGCACCACGCGCACGGCCGCGTCGAGATTGCTCCAGCGCGCCTGCTCGTAGGCGGCCGGGTCGCGCGCGTCGAAAGCCGGCTTGCTCTTCGAACTGCTGTCACGCGTGAGCACCGACCAGTTCGCGGTGATTCGCACGCGGTCGACGCCGAGCTGCTTCAGCTGCAGCATCGCGAAGCGAAGCTGCGGGGGCGGGCTGTAGAGCAGCACGCCGTCATCCTGGACGACCGTCTCGAGCGAGGCTTCGGCCGGCGTGGCGAGCAGCGCTGCAATGACACACGCCAGCAGAACCGTACGAACCCCCGCGCGCCTCATCGCCGCGCAGTCTGCCTGGTCTGCAGGGCCGATGCTCTCTACCGTGGCGCGGGTGTTCGACTTCAAACTGCGAGAGGCGACGCGGCAAGACCTGGCGACGATCGCCGACACGCTCACGCTGGGGTTCGAGAGCTACCGCCGCTGGGCTCCGAGCGGCTGGCGGCCGCCGGAACGGACGGCGATGCTGCTCGGCCTGCTGCACCGTTTCCAACAGGACGGCTCGTGGTGCATGCTGGCGTTCGACGGCGATGCCCCTGCCGGCCACGTGACCGTCCGCCCGGAGCAGGACACCGGCGGTGCGGGCCTCGCACGGCTGACGCACCTCTTCGTGCGCGAGCCGTACTGGGGCAGCGGCCTGGCAGGTCAGCTCCACGCGCTCGCCGTCGATGGCATGCACGAGCGCGGCTTTGGCTCGGCCTGCCTGTGGACGCCCATCGATCAGCAGCGCGCGCGCGCGTTCTACGAGCGCCGCGGATGGAAGGCGACGGGCGCCCGCGATCCCGACAACGAGCTTGAGCTCGAGCTGCTCGAGTACGCACTCGAGCTGTGAGTGTGCGAGGCGCTTGCAGGCCGAGCCGGTCCGCGGATCGAGGTGCGAGCGCCAGGGTGGCGTGTGCGGCTGAGCGGCTTAAGGGTTCACGACCGGATAAATGCGAGTGTTTGGGTTCCGGATCGTGGATGCCAGGAGCCGCGCGCGAGCGCAGGCGGGCGCCAGCCCGTCGAGCATCGCGGGTGGCTCCTGGCGCCGCGAAACGGTGCCCAAACACCGCAGTTATCCGGTCGGGAGCCCTAAGCCGGCGCTGGAGCAGGAACGCCGCGAGCGGCGCGAACCGGCGCCGGCGTCAGCGCCGAGGCGACGATCACGAGCACGAAGGCGATCGCCTGAAGGACGATGCCGAACGCGTCGCCCGGAAGCGGATCGCCGAAGACGACGATGCCACCGGCGATCGACGCGACGTTCGCGGCGGTTCCGGTTATGGCGATGACGGGCACCGCGTCGCCAACCTGCAGGGAGCGAGCGGATGCGTAGAAAGCGGCGGCCGAGCCCGCGAGCGCGACCCACAGCCATGGGCTGAGCGCGACGCCCATGACGCCCGTGAGCCCGCCGATGCCGGTGAGGGCCTTGACGCCGATGTTGCAGACGCCGAACAGGATGCCTGCGGCCGCGGCGAGCATGATGCCGTGATGCCTGGCGGGGCTGCCCAGACGCGGTCCCATGATGAAGAGCGCGCCGAGACCGAGCAGGCCGGCCTCGAAGGCGGCCAAGACCGGCACGGAGTACGACGAGTGCGATCCGTGGCTGGCCGGTAGCGTGACGCCCAGAAGGACGAGGCCAACCGCGGTGAGCCCGAGCCCCCACCATTGGCGCTTACCGACGTTGTAGCCGAACATCCGGTCGGCCATCACGGCGAGCAGGACGAGGCCGCCGGCGAGCACCGCTTGCACGATCGACAGCGGCGCCAGGGACATCGCGCCGACGTGCAGCAGCCAGGCGATGAGCCCCACGCCCATACCGATCGCAAACGCCTTCTGGCTCCACAGCGAGTGGGCCGTCCGCAACGGGTGGCGGATCTCGACCTTACAGGCCGCGCACGCCCCGCGATGCTTGTAGAGGAACGCCAGGTTCGAGGCGAACGCGCAGAGCAGCGCAAGGAGGATTCCAAGGTGAAGGGTCATAAGGAGCAGCGCGGGCCGGTCAAGACGAGGCGAGCTACATCCCTACCATCGTCAGCCCGTTGGGCACGCTTGATGCGTGACATGGCCTGCGAGCAGGTTAGCGGGATCGAACGGGGTATGGGCCAGCGCGGGTCAATTGACGCAAGGCTGGCGTATTTGCAGGACAAATGCGTGCTGTTCGTTTGCATCAATGGTGTCAAACTCCGGGAAATTCCGGCTCG
>Ga0136617_10002447_pt1 | contig 16533 bp, 19 predicted proteins | sample AntDrymUQ3222106_2_FD_129672 | JGI IMG/M metagenome (GOLD analysis project Ga0136617, IMG submission 129672) | Polar desert sand microbial communities from Dry Valleys, Antarctica - metaG UQ322 (21.06) | ecosystem: Environmental > Terrestrial > Soil > Desert | place: Antarctica: Dry Valley...
CCCTGCGTGAAGGGTGAATTCACGCGCAACCCGTAGTCGGCCGGTGTGGCATGTCCGGACTCCGATTACTCATTTTCAAGGAGTAGGAACAATGCGCACCACCGGCACGGTCAAGTGGTTCAACGACGCCAAGGGGTTTGGCTTCATCACCCCCGAGGATGGTCAGAAGGACTGCTTCGTCCATCATTCCGCGATCCAGGCCGAAGGATTCAAGAGCCTGGCCGAGGGTGAGCGCGTGGAGTTCGACGTGGTTCAGGGCCAGAAGGGTCCTGCCGCAGAGAACGTTCGGAAGCTCGGGAAGTAATCCGATAACCGGATAGTTGTACCAAGGTGGCCGGCTCGCCTCACGGCGAGCCGGTCACTTTGCTTTTCCCGCCTTCAGGTAAGCTGCCACCTTCGTAATGTCCCGATAAAACTCCTCCTCGGCCTGCTGCCGGTCCGCATCCCGGGCCCGGAGCACCGCGGAGGGATGCACGGTCGCGAACACGGCTTCCGCCAACTCGGTAGACACCGGCTTTCCCCGCTGCTGCGTCACCCGAAACTGGTTGCCCAGGAGCGTCTGGGCCGCGGTGGCGCCCAGCGCAACGATCACCCGTGGGTGAAGCAACCGGATCTCTTCCTGCAGCCAGGGTTTGCAGGCCCGCACCTCGGCCGCGTTGGGCTTCTTGTGCAGCCGCCGCCCTCGCTCGATGACTACGAACTTGAAGTGCTTGACGGAATTGGTTAGGTACACCTGCTGCGATCGATCCCGGCCCGCTCCAGCGCCGCATCAAGCAGTCTCCCGGAAGGCCCCACAAATGGGTGGCCCTGACGGTCTTCCTGCTCCCCGGGCTGTTCCCCCACGAGCATCACCTCAGCCGATGACGAGCCTTCACCGAACACGGTCTGGGTAGCGTGCATCCAGAGGTGGCAGCGGCAACCCTGGGCCGCCTCCCGGAGCTTCGGGAGCGTGGGTCTAGGCGGGATGAAGTCAGCGGCAGAGCCGGTCACCACCGGTGCATGTTCTCGAAGCGGCGCCATGGAACATCATGGTGTGTGCGTCGCTCGAATGAAGTGGCGCCGATCACCTAGCGGTCTCCCAAAGTTGGAGATACTATAAAAATCGGTGGTAACCTCCGCCTTTCCAATACACTATCGAGTCGCTTAGTCGAGGGTACGCTCCTTGCGAATCTCATCGGGCACAGCGCAACAACATGCGCGAGTCTGTTGATGTCGCAGCCGAGCCGAACTCTTCGTGCTTCGGCCAAGGTCTCTCGTTCGATCAGCGTACCGGCGGTATCCATGAATCGCACCATTCGCAGAGCGTTTTCACCCCTTGCCACACCAGTGTGCGTGGCGCTGGGCCTCCAAGCCTGTGGCGTTTCCACATCGACGGTCAGCCTCACCGGCGGGCCCGAACCGGTCGAGCTCACCATGACTCCTGCCATGGCTCAGGAGGGTGGCTCGGTGCAGTTGAAAGTGGCGAGTCCAACATCAGACAGCATCTCCATCGAATCAGTCGATGGATTCGATCGCTACTGGGGCAACGGGTCCACGCTGGATACCAGGCTTGGAAGTGATTTCGGCGACAGCGTAGCGGGCACCCGCTATGCGGTTCGGGAACACGGCCGGCTGTTCGATGTGCTCAAGAAACCGATGAAGGTCGTTGTCTGCCGACAGAACCGCTGCCGGGACTACTACCATGAGCTTGCGGTGCGGTTGCCGGAGCGCAACGAGCGCTCGGTTGCCGTGACCGGCGGGTGGAGTACGGCATTCACCAAGCGGGCGGTTACCGGCCGGGACAAGTCGGTGCTTCTGAAGGAAGCGCTGAGCCACACTGTCTGGAACGTTCAGGCGGAACTGGCAACCGGAAGGCTCAGCGGGCGGCTTCAGGGTTTCTACGGCGCCGAAGAGCGGGGCGGATCACTGGATCTCTCCCATGAGATCAAGCGCATGGGCGAGGGGATGGGCTATGGCCTGGCCATGCGTCTCGCCGCCACCCACGCCGAGTGGCTGCCAACGGAACGCAACGCGGCCCTGACGAGGGGTACGGCCTACCGCGCCAGCATTGGGCCCAGCATCATGATCAGAGGGCTCACCGCGAGCTCGCAAATCGGCATCTACACCGACGGCAAGGAGACGCTCCAGGAAGTGAGCACCTTCGTATCCCTGAATGGAGGCCTCACTGAGGTTCGGACCCCCATAACGGTCACTCTGGAAAAGACCTTTGCCTTCGGCGGAGAGCCACTAATCCCTCGCCGGCGCGATCAGCTCGAGCGCCTCACCCTGGGCCTGGACTTGATACGTAACTTTGCCTTGCGTCTGGGGATGACCACGCACCGGAGCGCCTGGCCTACCCAGGACGGGCTAAGTGACCTTCGGGCTAGTGAGGTCTATTACACCATCGGAGGGCAGTACACACTGAGCTGGTAAAGCAACGAGGGAAGCCGAGGTAAGGGGTTGGAACCGCACTGGTTCCGACCCCTTTTTCTTGCCTGCCCCGCTCTGGGGTGCGACCCCCGGGGCAGCTCAGGCAGTAACTATTTCTAGACCCTGCACATAGGGAACCAAACGTGCCGCAGAACTGTTTCTTCGTCAACCAACCAAAGCTCTTTTCGGCCCGGTATGGCGGGCCTAAACCGAGGAGTTTCGACAGTGGCAGTTACCAAGGGTAAGCGTCGGCGTGGCTCGAAGCCGGCGACCATGGCAAAGGCGGCCGATGAGGGGCGTGAAAGCCTCGATTTCTATCTCAAGGACATCAGCCGCATCCCCCTGCTCACGGTGGAGGAGGAGACGGCGCTCGCTCGGCGGGCCATCAAGGGCGATATCGAAGCTCAGGAAAGGCTCGCCAGGCACAACGTGCGCTTCGTGGTTTCGGTGGCCAAGAAGTTTCAGAATCGCGGAGTTCCGCTCATGGATCTGATCGGCGAGGGGAACGTTGGTCTCATGACGGCGGCCCGAAAGTTCGATCCCGATCGGGGTGTAAAGTTTATCTCCTATGCGGTCTGGTGGATCCGACAGGCGATTCAGGCTGCTATCGCGAGGCACGGCCGGCCGGTTCGCCTCCCACTCAACCGCACCGCGGATCTGACCCGGTTAGGCAGGGTCACTACCCTGCTGACCGAGCAGCTCGGACGGGTGCCCACCACCGAGGAGTTGGTGAAAGCCACGGGCCTCACTCCCGAGGCCGTACGCTCACTCGGGGCCCTGCACATCGAGGCGTTGCGGCTGGACCAGCCCCAGAGGGAGGGTGAGGACTGGGGCCGTCTGGATCGATTCGTGCCGCTCACCCAGGAGGGGACCGACGCATCCACCCTCGCCAGCAGCCGTACCAGCGATCTGGAGGCGGCCCTTGCCGCCCTCCCGCCTCGGGATGCAAAGGTCCTCCGTCTGTACTTCGGACTGGATGACGGTACCAGCCGCACCCTGGAGGAGATCGGCCGGATGATGGGGGTTACCCGGGAGCGGATTCGCCAGCTTCGGGACCGTGCCCTGCGTCAACTGAGGGAAGAGCACGGGGACGTGCTCCGAGAGCTCGCTGCCTAAGCCTCCTGTCCACAGTCGAGGGTCTAGGATGTACTAGGCCCTCGATTTTTTGCTTTCTAGACCTTAGACCCCAGACTCTTCACAACTGCCTCCAGCTGCTGCTGTCCGGGTACGATTCCCTGGGCCAGCCTGGCCGACCCACCACCTCGCCCCCCTACGCTCGTCAGCAAGCTCCTGAGCAGAGCGGCAGCATCGATCCCGGTGTCCGGAGAGGCTGCCAGTACGACGGCTGGAGGGCTCGGCACCGCTCCAATGAAGATCGCCCTAGGCATCGAGGTGAACGCGTTGCCCAAGCCACGGAGCGTCTCGAGCGACGTGCCCTCATCGCGCAGCGTCACCCGGCGTATCCCGGTCGTGTCCGGCATGGCGGCAGTGTAGAGCTCACGCGCCCGGCTGAGGTCGAGCTTCTCCTCCAGCTCCCGGTTTATAATGTTGACCTGCCTGATCTCCTCCCGTTGGCTTGCCAGGAGACGCGGAAGTTCCTGGGCCGATGCCGTAAATTCGGCAGCAAGGTGGGAGAGGAGGGCGTAGTCCGCCCGGGCACGGCGCGTGGCTCGTCCACCGCACAGAAACTCCAGCCGCATCCCCTTTCGGACGCGTTCTATTTTTCGGATCAGGATGGGGCCAATCTCACCGGTCGTGCGTACGTGGGTGCCCCCACACGCACTCCGGTCGAGGTCATGGATACTGATAATCCGAAGCGTTCCACTCCGGTCGGAAGGTTTCCGAAGTCCGGCGGCGAGCTCCGCATCTTCGAAGCCAATTTCGACCGGCCGGTTCTCCACCACGATCTCGTTGGCTCGTTCCTCGACTTTGGCCACCTGGTCCGTCATGAGTGCCGCTCCATTCAGATCCAGGGTGGAGCTTTCCTGTCCGAAATGGACTCCAATGGTCTGATCCCCGACGAGATCGGACAGCACCGCGGAGAGAACATGTTGACCGGTATGCTGTTGCATGTGATCGAAACGGCGGCCCCAATCGACACGGCCCGCCACCTGATCTTTCGAGAGGGGCCCCGCCAGGAGGTGCGCCACTCTCTCCCCTTCGTCTATCACGTCAATAACCTGGATCCCGTCGAGCCGGCCGGTATCGAACGACTGGCCACCGGAAGTGGGGTAGAAGGCGGTTCGATCCAGATAGATCCGGCGGGAGTCTTCGGCCCGGTCAGTGACCGCCGCCTCGAAATCTCGGATGTAAGAGTCGGTGTAGTAGAGTCGGTGAGTCATCGGGAAGCCGGCACCTCAGGAGGAGTTAGCTGGCATAATCTACGGCATCGACACACGTGTCAGGAGAGGAGGTAGTTCAGTGGGAACTCTGAAGCGGATGGTCGCGCTGCCCCAACGGGCTGTGCCCTGTATGGGCTCGGCGGAGCTACGATTCATTCCGGTGGAGCACCTGGACACGAGGGCTATAGCAGTGCTGGGGCGAGTCCAGTCGCAGTGAGGCGGTTCAGGTCAAGCGCGTGGGGACTGGTGCGGGCGTAAGGAGCTTGGCCAGAGCCAGCTGCTGGATCTGCGCTGCAAATTCCAGCACGACTGAGAGCTCATGCGCCAGGTCGTGGAGCTCGGAAGGGTGAAGCGCAGGATCGACGCCCAGTGTTGAGGCCCGCTCCTGGAGCAGTGCAAATCCTGCATGCGCGAAGACCATGCGCTCCCAGAGCGGTAGGATCTGTTCCAGCTGCGAGGTGGACAGGGCGGCGGTTGTGTTCTCGAAACCCTTTTCGAGCGGCCCCATCACCCCAGCCAAATGATGGGCCAGAACTCGAGCATGCTCGGCGCTTTCCAGCGTGTCGGTTGCTTCGGCTATCGCCACTGCCCAATGTTGAAGATCACTGTACTCCCGACCCAGGCTCACCAGCGCGGCGCGGCTGGTATCGCTGCGCAGTGGCGCAGTACCGCCGGAGCTGGCGAGGTTGAGAGCCAGAGTGGTCAGGCTCGCCAGCATCAGGGTGCGCCGCACAGATACCTCGCCGGAAACGGATGCGCCGGGGAATGTGCTGCGGCGCTGGTGCTCTAATCTGACTTTAATCTTGCGCAGTCAGATGGAATCCGTCTGTGATGCCGGCTACGTACGGCAATTGCACGGCCATGTCTCGGAGCTCAGCGTTTCTCCAACGACGGACATTTTCGATTCACTCTCTCAAGAAACTCGCGCCCGGCTGTCAGAGGTTTCAAGTCGAGCCAGTTCCCCACCCCCGCAGCGCTCGGACGAAGTCGTGCAGTACTAGAAACTTTTCATACAGGTTGACGCCCTTGCGCTTGCGGCCGAACTCGCCGAAAAGATCGCGCAGGCGGCCGCGGCGAGTGACGTAGAACCGGAAGGTCTCGGCAAAGTCTTCCTGCGGGTGCTTGGCCGCGTAGGCGCTCACGAAGTTGGTGGGCGCAATAGCTATGCGGCGTCGTTGGAAATACACCCAGGTGTTATCCATCCCCCGGTAGGCCTTGTCCACCTCACCGAACGCGCGGCGAAACTGCCGGGTCCGGGTCCAATCCCAGTGATTATAGAGGAAGCTGTGCCCCAGCTCGTGAGTAAGGAGCCCGACGAGCATGGTCCACGATATCTCATCTCTGCGGCGGCGTCCCACCACATAACGCTGCTCGATCTCTACGATGCCGGGATACAAAGGATCGACTCCCGAGACACCAGGACGCAGGAGGACGCGATAACCCCAGTCCTTGATCCTGGAGACGAGCAGGAGGCGCCGCACACGGGTCAAAGCCCGGGGAATGAGGTCCCGCCCGGTGGGGTCGCCGCCACACCAGGGGCAGGCGTTCATCCGGTCATCCACCCCCCGGCTGCAGTGGGGGCACCCGCCCTCGAATAGGTGGTCCTCATTCCAGCTCTGGGGCCGGCTGCACCAGGGACAGTGCCGCATAGGATACTGGACGCCCCCGCCGCAGCCCCAATCGCACTTGGCATCCATCCTGAACCCACGTGGCGCCTTGAGCGGCTCCTCGCTGGAATAGCCTTCCTCGTGGATGTTTACTCCGCACCAGGGACAGTGGGCGAATTTCTCCGAGACCGCCCAGCCGCACTTGTAGCATTCCGCGCCGGTAACTCCACCGTCATCGTTCCATCGCTGCGCCCGCCCGCAGGCCGAGCAGAAGTTACGGTATCGCTGCACCATGTTGCCGCAGACGCAGCGCTGCTCCCGTGCGAACGTGGAGGACCGCCGCCTACGAGCGCTCATACCGCGCCATCGCCTCATCGACGATGCGTTGGATGAAATCCGAGTATTCCATCCCGGCCTTGGCGGCTGCGTTGGCCATGTCGTGACCGTAACTGATAAAAGGATTGGCGTTGGCTTCGAGAACCCAGACCTGGCCGTCAGGGCTGAGGCGTAGGTCGAGCCTGGCGTAGTCTTGCAGCCACAGGGCCCGGTAGGCGGTCCTGCAGGTCTGCTCGATGCGGGCACGGACCACTTTCGAGATCGGCCGCGCGATGACGTTGCGAATCCCCTTACGCTCCCGGTAGGCCTCATCCCACTTGGCGAACTGGGTGGCGATCCGCTCCTCCGGGCGGGTCTTTCGCTTGTCGAACACCATTTCGATTATCGGCAGGACCTCGAGCGAATCGTCGTTGCCGATGACACTGACGTAGAGCTCCCGTCCGTCAACGAACTCCTCCGCTATGGCACCCTGGCCGAACCGTTCCTTGATAAAAGTGACTCTGTCGGCGAGGGAACCGAGATCCTGCACCACAGAGGCTTGAGCGATCCCAGCGGAGCCATCCGCTTGAAGGGGTTTCACGAACAGTGGAAAGCTCAGGTTGGGCGCTGCTTCCACCTTATCGTGTAGACGGTATGTCATGAAGCCCGGCACCCGGATACCGAAGTAGGCCAGAATCTTCTTGCTGATGGCCTTGTTTCGAGTCATCTGGAGCGCCAGCGGTGGAGCGCCGGTGTAGCGGTATCCCTCCGCTTCCAACAGGCCTGGGAGGAGGTACTCCAGAGCCTCATCCCCCCGAAACGCCTCGGCGCCGTTGAAGACCAGGTCGGGCTTCCAATCGCCAAGGGAGCGCACCAGGTAGTGCAAATCGTCGCGGATGCCGAGGAGGTGGATCTCGTGCCCCAGCTCTCGCAGGGCGTGCGCGATCTGATATTCCATATCCGGCTCGTCCGTATGCCATGCCGCCACATCCTTCTCCATCTGGCGCTCGTGGTCGGGATGGTCCCAGCCGGTATATGGGGTGTCAAAAATGACGGCAATGCGCATAGGAGAGCAAGATCCACGGGTACAAGGTCTAACGCTAGGCCGGCGCTGCTCTTGCGTTGCCTCCGCACCCCCTGCGAAATGCCCGCCTGTCGGCGGCTTAGGAGTTCTTAACATAAAGACATGAAACAGTTTATAGAATGGCTCGACGATTGCTCCTTGTCCTGACCGTTCCTGCTACCAGCCAGTCAAACCGTCCTGCAGAATCGAGCCATTAATGAACCAACGTCTCACCCGGACGCTGGTCATGTTCCTTTCCCTGTGCGGCCTCCTCCCCGCGGGCATCCTTGCTGCTCAAACGCTCTCGCCGGGTGAACGGGCCCAGGTCGAGGACTGGTTTCGCCGAACCACCGCCAAGACAGGGGACGGGCAGTGGGGCGTCGCTATTGGCACCATGGACGGCCGGGTTCTCTGGAGCGCCAATCCTCAGCAGGAACTGATTCCGGCCTCCACCGTGAAGATCTTTACGGTGGGATTTACCCGGGCCCGGGCCGGCGGTGGTGCTCGCATCGCTACCCGGGTGATCGGCCGTGGCCGGCTGGATTCCCTGACCGGGCGCTGGCAGGGCGGCTGGCAATTGGAGCTGGGTGGAGACCCGACCCTCGAGCGTTCGGGCCGCGCGGGCCCCACCTTGCGCGCGCTTGCGACCCAGCTGCGAGGCCGTGGTGTCAGCATTATCGAGGGGCCTCTGATGCTCACCAGCCGGACTGGCCCGGCTACGTCGAGCTATCCAACAGTCTGGTCCACCGACTTTGCCGGCCAGCTTTACGCTCCACCCGTTGGTCCGGTCACCCTGCATGAGAACACGATATCTCTGAAGCTCCGCCCGGGGAGAGACGTCGGCTCGCCGCCGAGCTTCGTCTGGGCCTACCCGGCCGGCGTCGACCGGCTGGTCCGGATGAGCGCAACGACTGTGGGCGGAAACCGGCGAAGGCTTGCCTTAATCGTGAACAACGAAGGCGGCTGGACTCTGGCCGGCACCATTGGGATTGATTCCCGGGTAGCCGGCATCTCCGCGGTGGCGCACGACCCAGTGAGCGTTCTTGCCTACGCCTGGGCCGCTGCGCTCGAGCGTGCCGGGATCCGCTGGGAGAACCGGACCTCACCTCCTGCCACGTGGCCGGCGCTCCCGTCGGTGCTTGCCAAGGTGGAGTCCCCACCGTTTGACAGCGTTGCCATCGAGATCAATCGGCGGAGCCTGAACATCGGAGCGGAGCTGGTACTCCAGTGGGCCTCTGCCAGCCAGACGTCCGGCCCACACCTGCTCACCCAGCATGTCCGGGACGTCGTGGGTCCTGGAGCCAGAGTCCATCTGGTCGATGGCAGCGGGCTCAGTGAACTGGACCGAATCAGCGCTCTGACGACGATGCTCTATCTCGCGCGCTACCCTCAGCTGAAAGGTGCGGAGCGATTCCCGCTGCTGCTGCCGGCCAACGGCGTCGGGACGTTGCGCAGCCTGCGCTATGGAATGGGGCGCGGCGTGGTGCATGCCAAGACCGGGACGCTCGACCGGGTGGCAGCGCTGGCGGGCTATCTGGGGCGGCGCGACGGCGTCCTGGTAATCTCTCTCATGTACAATGGCCGCCGAATTCATGCCGCTCGCGCCGCCGAATGGGAGCTCTTCCGGCTCCTGGGGGCAGAGGGGGTGAATCTGAGCGGGGTGCTGGAGACCTACATGGGTGGTGGAGGCGAGCCACCCGCGCAATAGACCTATGGGAAGCCGCAAGCCAGAACCTACCCCTCGAGTGGCACGCCGCGTATCTAAGTCTAAAGCTGGACTAAACTTCGACCAACTTCCGAGCTTCAATGCTCAAATTGCAACGGCATCAAGATGGCTCGATGCGTACTCGCGTTTGCCGAAGGGAGGTGGCGTCGACTTGAGTGGGGCAAAACCGCGGCCCAGGGGTTGCGGTGAAAGCAAAGCTTGGAGCCCCTGGTGGAGTAGCGCCGATACGCGCATTATCTCTGCCTCTGAAACTCGCTGGTGCTCCGGCAACCTGATCCACTCGGAGAAGGCATGGATTCGACAGCACGTCAGGCCAGACTGAAGCCCGAGTTCGCTGGCTTGTACCCTCCCCTGACCCCGGACATCTGGGAGCCGGCTGCCGAAATAGGTGCTCGCGTGCTTCTCTGGCAGGTCCAGCAGCAGGGAACGGCCGCTCTTGGCATGCGTCTCCTCGACGAGCAGCACTTTGAATTCAGGGGAGGATGGTTCCGAGGCTCCGAAACGGACCTGCGGACGCGGGTGTGCGATCCAGCGTTTAATGGGCCCTTCTGAGCTCCCAGCTCCCAGCTAGTACTGCTCTATCAAAATCTTACAGGCCCACTCCATCCCCCGGTGGAGCATCGAGCGCTTCCGCCATTCTTCCAATTTGATCTCGCGTGAGCGGGCAAAGTCAGCGATGAGTCCCTCTTCTATAGACTGTGCAAACGTTTGGTCGGCGATTCCCAGCACATTCTCCTCGTTGATCTCCATGCTGCGCTCATCGAGATTGGCTGAGCCGACTATCGACCACGCGCCGTCGACTACGCAGGTCTTGGCGTGCATCATCGCCGGCTCATATTCGAAGATTCTTACTCCGGCCGCCAAGAGTTCTTCATAGTAGGTTCGTCCCGCCCACTGCACCGGCACGGCATCGGTCTGATTGCCGGGCACCAGCACTCGCGTATCCACTCCGTTCTTCGCGCGCCCAATCACGGCAGCGCGCAGACGGCGGTCTGGAATGAAGTATGAATTACTGATCCAGAGGCGGCGTCGGGCGTTGCTGTAGCTGATCCAGAAGAGCAGGCGTATCGGCTGCAACGCGTCGGATGGGGAGCTCACCACGGATAACCCGAAGGGACCAGATTCGCGGTCGACGGCAGGAAAGAAGCGCGGGCCCGCGAGAACCTCGCCGGTGCAGTAGACCCAGCTCGCCGCGAACGCCGTTTGGATGCCGGCGACCATTGGACCGGTAACGTGGGTCATGCTGTCACGCCATTCGTGCTGGTTGGTGACATTCCCCTTCCACTTTTTCGCTACCGCCGCACCCCCGGTGAAGCCAATCCGTCCGTCGATGACGATGGCCCGCCGGTGGGTACGCTTATAGATCCGCACCAGATTGCGCAGTCCAAAGGGCCGGAAGCGGGCGACAATGACACCCGCCTCGCGAAGCTCGTCCCGGTAGCGCTTCGTCATCTTGATGCCACCGATGCCATCGAGCATCAGGCGCACCTCCACGCCGGCCCGCGCCCGCTCCATGAACACCTCCATGAAATGGCGGCCGATCTCGTCAGGCTCGAAAATGTAGACCTCGAAATTGACGGTATCCTTGGCTTTGCGGATGGCGTCCAGCATTACGGGATAGAACGCGTCCCCGTTTTGAAGAAGGGCGACCTGGCCGCCTTGAAGAACCGGGCTGTTCAGGTACGTCGAGGTGGACTCTACGAAGCTCTCCGAGCCCGGGTCAGCCTCGAATCCCACTGTCAGATCGTCACGGGGCCAGTCGGGAAAGAATAGGGCGCCGCAGACGCCCACGATGGCGAGCACCCCGAACACCATCAGGGTCCAGGCCCACCAGGGCAGGTCCGAGCCTAATCCCAGCAACTCGCTCACCGCGGCTCTTCCATTGGGGGTTTTAGATCGACACGAGCCAGCAGGGGATGGTGGTCCGAGCCAAAGACCCGAGCCCCGCGATCGTCGGGATGCTCGTCGAGCCGGTGAACCCGGGCCCCAGCAATGGCAGCGCCCCGATCGCGCACCAGGAGATAATCCAGGACCAGCCGGGGCAAGGCGTGAAAGGTATGCCGCCAGCGGGGCAGGGAGGGTGGCACGCCAAAGGTGAAGCCGGCCTCACCCAGGAGTCGCCACGCCTGCTCGTATCGGCCGCGGCCCAGGTTGAGGTCGGCTCCAAGAATCGCGGTATCATCCTCGACCAAAGAGATGAGGTGCTGGGCCTGTAAAGCGCGGCCGGATGCACCCAGCCACTTGTGACCTGGCGGACCCCGGGGGTCGAGGTGAGCGCTGATCAGTCTCACTCGAGTCTGACCCAGCCGGACCGCGGAGGTCACTGCGACTCGACGCTGAAGGACCAGCGGAAGCTCGAAGGCATGGGCATCCTCGAGAGACAGAGTGGAGAGAATCGCATTGCCACGGTCACTTGGCCAGGCGCCGTTCCGCATCGAAGGAGCGTAGCGCAAATTCATACCCAGCTCCTCGGCGGTCTCCACGATGTCCACCTGCTCCCCCAACTGAGCGACAAGCACTCGGCCGGTCCCTCCCCCTTCGCTCAGGGGCGGAATGGATGGATCGCTTCGATAGGCTTCCTGAGCGAGCACCACCAAAGGCAAGTTGGGGTCGGCGCCGAGCTGGGCGTAGTCTCCACCCCGAATTCGGGATACGACTTCCTTCAGCCGGCCGCGACCGATCCAGATGTTCCAGCTCAGCACTATCAGGCTACGATGGGTGTGATTCTGTGCCGAAGGGGCGGTGAGGTCGAGGGCCACATGTGAACCGACATTGCGGCGCCACCCGTCCAGGCGGAGCCGGCCGTCATCCTCGTGGCGGGTGAGGCGAAAGTTGGCGGGGTTGGGGACTAGGCTCACCAGGTCAAATCTGCATATGCCGTGTATTTTCTACCAGATACGAAGCGCACCAACGCATGCAAAGGGGAGCTCGGAAGCGATGAAGGCAAGCGATATTCGACGGGGTCACGTGATATTCTTCCAGGGGCAACCCTGCCGCGTTATGGAGTTCACTCACCGGACTCCGGGCAATCTGCGTGCGTTCGTACAGGCTCGAATGAGAAACCTGAACAACGGCTCGACCTTTGACCACCGATTCAGTGCCACCGAATTCGTGGAGGAGGCGCGCCTGGATACCAAACATCTCCAAGTGCTCTACCGGGATGTCAATGGTGTCCATGTAATGGACTCGGAGACGTACGAGCAATTCACTCTGGACTCGGAGACCGCCGGAGACCAGGCGCAGTGGCTGGAATCCGGTGTAACCTTTCAGGCGGATTGGCTCAACGGCCGCCCGATTTCCATCGAGCTGCCGTCCACGGCCGAGCTGGAAGTAATCGAAACCGCGCCCGTCATGAAGACCGCAACCAAGACGGCCAGCACCAAGCCGGCCAAGCTGAGCAACGGCGTCACGATTCAGGTGCCCGAATTCATCAGCGAGGGCGAGCGGGTGCGGGTGAACCCGAGAGACGGGGTTTATCTCGAGCGGGCCAAGTAGCGTCCCCCGCCGCGGGTCTACGTCCAAACGCTCGAGTTTCCTCCGGCTGGCGATTGCCGGGGAGGCCGGTTTGCTCGTGCTGGCGTGGGCCGCGGGGCGCTGGCTCGGCATCTCTCCGGGGGAGCGGGTGCACCTGACCCCAGGGGCTCTGACTTTTGGAGTCGCCGCAGTCTTGCCCTTGCTTCTGGGGCTTCGATGGACGTTAACGACTCGCCTCAGCCCGGTGCGGCGGTTGGTGGATCTGGTTGAGAAGCAGCTCGGGCCGTTGCTGGCATCAACCTCCGTCACGGAGCTGGCCCTACTCGCAACGCTGGCGGGTCTGGCGGAGGAACTTCTCTTTCGCGGGGTAATTCAGGAGGGTCTCACCCGAACACTTCCGGCCGGCGGACCCTTGCTCGTGGCGAGCGTGGTGTTTGGGCTCGCCCACTTCGTTACCCCGACCTATGCCGTACTGGCGGCTGTCGCTGGGTTGTATCTCGGCGCCTTGTATGTCCTGCAAGGCAACTTGCTGGTGCCGATCGTGGCACACGCGCTCTACGACTTTGTGGCGCTTCTGTACCTGGTTCGACGGTACCGTCGTAAGGAGGCCACGCTGCCCGGATGCGCAGGCGGCTAGATTCCCTCACATGGATGCAATTACCGCTATCAACAAACGAACGTCAGTACGCCACTTTCGATCCGAGCCGGTGCCGCGCCACGTCGTCGAGCGGCTGCTCGAGTGCGCCGTACGCGCCCCGAATCACAAGCTGACGGAGCCCTGGCGCTTCGCGGTTCTCGCAGGCCCCGCCCGGGATCGATACGCCGAGATCCGCGCGAGGCACCGGCTCAATCGGTATGCTGACCCGGCCACACCCGAGGCTCAGGCGGCCGCAGACAAAGTGCGGCGTGAATCATTGGAGACGCCGGTCTACATCGTTGCCATGGCGGCGGTAAACCCTGACGAGATTATCCGGGAGGAGGACTACGCGGCCACCATGATGGCGGTGGCCAACCTCATGATTGCCGCGGAGTCTTTGGGGCTGGGCACCTTTTTGAAATCCGGAGGCGTGATGCAGGAGCCGGAGCTGTTGGAACTGTCCGGCGTACCGGACAAGTACCGAATCGTTGCTCTCGTTTCGCTGGGGTATCCCGCCGAACAAGCTGCTCCACGCCGGCGCAAGCCGGCGGCTGAACTGACCCGCTGGGTCGAGTAGGCGGCGGGCAGGGCAGGAAAGCGCGCATCCTCATCCCCGAGTGAGGAGGGACGCTCTCAACTTGGCCGCATCCCGTATGGCGTACCCCCCCCCAGTCGTTATTGAAGTAGACGTAGACCTCCTTGCCCGCACTCCGGAGGGCTCGGATTTGCGCCGCCCAGGTCATGATCTCGTCATCGGTAAACCCGCCTGCCGGCTCCCGTCCCCGGTGCATACGGATGTAAGTGAACGGCGCGGTGGTGACGCGATCGGGTTCAACGGCACCTCCGACCGGCACGCAGAGTGCCACCGAGTGGTCAGTCAGCTGCTGGTATACCTCGCTTATATGCCAGCTGGGGTGTCGGAACTCGATCACCCAGCGATCCTTCGCCAGTGCTTTCAGGAAGGCGGTCAAACGGGCCCGGTCGAGCTGCTGGGTCGGCGGGAGCTGGCATAGAATGGGTCCGAGTTTGCGGCCGAGATGATTAGCCCGCTCCAGGAACAGGGCGAGCTCATCGGTTACGTCCTGGAGCCGCTTGATGTGGGTAATGTGCCGGCTGGCCTTTACGGCGAACTGGAAATCGGGCGGCGTACTGTCCCGCCAGCGCTGAAACGTCTCCGCGGTCGGCAGCCGGTAGAACGGGTTGTTGAGCTCCACCGTTAAGAATCGGCTGGCGTAGTAGCTCAACTCCTCCCGGGCCCGGTGCCCGGTGGGTAGAAAACCCCCTTCCTCCAGTGCCGGTAGACGTACCCCGAGGTACCGATCCGGACGTCTGCCAAACCCGCCATGTGGCAATATACCGTTGCAGGAACGGCGGTTGGGGGCTAAACTTGCGGACCTCCTCAGGTGGCGTATAAACCAGCCGTGAGACAAATCACTGCAATTGAGCCCCTGGAGTGGCAGTGTCTACGCTCGACTCTGTGGGGCGGCCTGGAAAAGATGGGGCGGAGCCTCGACATAAGCTCACTATTTAGGGGGTCAGATGAAAACAGTAATGGCTGCAGTTCTGTTGCTTGGTCTAGCGGCGTGCGAAAACCGCGCGGACCGGGAAACTGGGCGGGTTGGTGAGTCGGCCGACACCAACGTAATGACGAGGACCACGCAGGACACCATGATCGTCACCAGCGACACCGCAATCGATACCGATACGACGATGAAAGAGGGCGACATGAAGAGGGAAACCGACATGAACAGAGACACCGCAACAAGCCGCTAAGCACCTCCGGGCGCGTTGCTCAGGGTCCGCCCGCCGGCACCGGGTAACGCCGGTTCCGGCAGGTTGCGGGCAAGACCTATCGTGAAAGGCAGACCTCTCACAGTGCCCGCACTGAGCGCCACGCGTTCTCAGCAGATTCTGCTCTTCGGACGCAACTTTATAAAGCACCCTAAAATGCTCGGGAGCTTGATCCCCAGCTCCCGGTTCCTGGTCAACAAGGTTTTGGGCGAAGTAGACTGGGCCCGAGCCCGCGTTTTCCTGGAGTACGGGCCCGGGGTCGGCACCTTCACCACCGAGATCCTCCGACGCATGCGTCCCGACGCGGTTCTGATCGCGCTGGAGACCAACGCCGATTTCGTCCGATTCCTGCGAGCTAAGATCCACGACGACCGGCTGCACGTGGTTCACGGGTCGGCGGCCGACGCGGATTCCGTGCTGGCCCGCCTGAACCTGAGCCAGGCCGACTACGTTATATCGGGCATTCCGTACACCACGATTCCGCCGGAAGAGCGAGAGGTCATTCTCCGCAAGACCCATTCGGTGCTCCATCCGACTGGTGCGTTTCTGGTCTATCAGTTCACCCGGACCGTACTGCCGTACCTTCAGCAGGTTTTCGAGCGGGTTCACCAGGACTTTGAGCCCCTGAACGTGATGCCGGCGCGCTTGTTTTTCTGCCGGCATCACACCGATCGTAGCCCGGAGCGAAACGGCCGGACTAATGGCTCGGCCCGATCGACCCCTCTTCAGCCCGCGGCGCTTGATCCGACTGCGTCCGCCATACCTCCTCGATGACGCGGCTGACCTGGGGGAGCATACTCTCCTGCACCGGGAGACCGTCTTCCTTCAGGTATCGAACCACGGCCGCCGGTACGAAATTTTGGAGCCGGGTCACGGCCTCCGCGTAGTCAGCGAAATGCTGGTGCGCTAAATCAGCCACTTCCTGGTCGCCGAGTGAAAGCCCCGTGGTGTACAGCATGACGTAGCCGATGGAGGCGAGGCTGAATGCGGTATAGTCATCGCGCAGATTCTTCGGCAGTCCCTCCCGGCGGACGAGGTCTACCGCCGCAGCACCCAAACCCAGCACCGCCGAGCCAGCCCTCTTAATCACATTGGAGGCTCCCCCTGCCGACCGCCGCTCGCTGAGCTGCTTGAGGTCGGCTATGTGGTGCTCGACCTTGTAATGAATC
>Ga0136617_10002448_pt1 | contig 16524 bp, 14 predicted proteins | sample AntDrymUQ3222106_2_FD_129672 | JGI IMG/M metagenome (GOLD analysis project Ga0136617, IMG submission 129672) | Polar desert sand microbial communities from Dry Valleys, Antarctica - metaG UQ322 (21.06) | ecosystem: Environmental > Terrestrial > Soil > Desert | place: Antarctica: Dry Valley...
CGCTGACGGCGCTCGATGCGCAACTGCTCGGACTGGACCTGGAGCACCTTGCTGATCGAAACGCCCAGTTGCTCAGCCTGGATGATGGCCCCGATGAAGGTGCGCAGCGCCCGTACATCGGTGCGCTCCACGACGTCGCGCAGGGCATCCCGGCGCGTCTTGCCCACGCGGATCTCCGCCAGGGCACGGCTGAACTCATCGGCCAGCGGCCCGGTGGTCTTCTCCACGACCTTGGCCAGGGCGGCGTCGAAGGCGAGCCCGGCCTTGACCGAGATGGTCAGCAGGTCCAGCGTGTCCGGGACCGCCTGCAGGATGGCCTTGCGGCGGGACTTGATGCGGCGGCTGAGCCAGAACTCCGGCGCGAAGAAGCCGATGGCGCCGGCGCCGACCGCTGCGAAGAGACCCATGGCGATGCTGCCGGCGAGCACGCCCAGCAGCAGGAACACGACGCCGGCCACACCCAGGGCGACCACGGCCTTGAGGCCCAGGAACTCCGTGGTGCGCAGACCGGCCGGGTTGCCCGCCATGGACAGGCGCCGCTCGGTGCGACCGGCGCGCTTGGAGCCGGTCAGCTTGCGGCCGACTCCGGACAGCCTGGTGGCCAGGGGGCGGATGGTGCGCTCGAAGACCGGACGCTGAAGCTCCAGCTCCTCAAGAGTCCGCGCCTGCATGGAACCAAGTTGGGTGAGGCGGGCCCGGACCGGGTCCGGGGTACGGGAACCGGCCAGACCGACGAAGACGAGCAGGATGCCGGCGGCGGCCACGATGGCCATGAGCAGGGGCAACATCATGTCCTAGACCTCGATGGTGACGATACGACGGATGAAGAAGATGCCCAGGGCCATCGACAGCCCGCCGATGCCCAGGACGACCAGGCCGAGAGGCAGACCGATGAGCTCGGGCGGCTTCGAGAACATGGGCGCCATGAAGCTCGGTGAGATGACGGAGATGGCCACGCCCAGGCCCACGGGCAGAAAGCCCACCACGTAACCGGACATGCGGCCCTGGGCGGTGAGCGTCTTCACCTCACCCTTGATGCGCACGCGCTCGCGGATGGTGTAGGCGATCTGGTCCAGGATCTCCGCCAGGTTGCCACCCACCTGATGCTGGATCTCGATGGCCGTGGCCATCAGCTCCAGGTCCTCCGAGCGCACCCGGCGGACCATGTTCTCCAGCGCCTGCTCGAAGGGCAGGCCCAGGTTGACCTCGCGAATGACCCGCGCGAACTCGGTGGAGATGGGCGGTTCGGTCTCACGCACGACCATCTCGATGGCCTGCAGGAAGGATGAGCCGGAGCGGAGCGCGTTGGCGATGAGCGTGATGGTGTCAGCCAGGCCAGTGTTGAAGGCCTTGAGGCGGCCGCTCTTGCGCCTTCCCAGCCAGAGGCGGGGAAGCAGGAAGCCCGCCACCAGGGCCACCACGTAGGCGATGGGGTTGCCCAACGGCGAAGCGACCGTGGCGCCCAGCAGGACGACCGCGGCGGGGACACCCAGCAGAGAGGCGGCGCGGATGGCCAGGAACTCGCTGGGCTTCAGGGACAGATCGGCCCGGGCCAGCTCGCGGGCCAGGTTGGCGCTGAAGTCCCGCCGCTCCACCACTTTGTCGAAGTTGCCGAAGGCCGCGGTGGTGGCGATGACCTTGCCCAGCGAGCGACGTTCGCCCTTGGTCTTGGCCGGCTCTGCGGCAGGCTGGCCGGCGGCATACTGCTCGAGTCGCGCGTTGACGCCGGCTTTGCGGCCTCCGAAGAGGCCTACCAGGAGAAGCATGACGGCGACCGCCGCCAGGACGCCGACGCTGACGGTTGCAAGGTCCATGATCGTCGTCTCCTAGAAGCTGAAGCCGAAGAGGCCGGGCGGCAGGTGGATGCCCATGCTCTCGAACTTCTCGGCGAACTTGGGCCGGATGCCGGTGGGCTTCAGACGCCCTTGGATCTTGCCCTCCACCACACCCGTCTGCTCGAAGACGAAGACGTCCTGCATGACGATGACGTCACCCTCCATGCCCTGGACCTCTGTGATGTTGGTGATCCGGCGGGTGCCGTCCTTGAGACGGCTCTGCTGAACGATCAGGTCGACCGCGGAGGCGACCTGCTCGCGGATGGCCCGCAGCGGCAGGTCCACGCCGGCCATCAGGACCATCGTCTCCAGCCGCGAGAGCATGTCCCGCGGGGTGTTGGCGTGGCCCGTGGACATGGAGCCGTCATGCCCGGTGTTCATGGCCTGGAGCATGTCCAGTGCCTCGCCGGAACGGCACTCGCCCACGATGATGCGGTCGGGCCGCATGCGCAGCGAGTTGCGCACCAGCTCGCGGATGGGGACGGCGCCCTTGCCCTCGATGTTGGAGGGGCGTGCCTCCATGGTCACCACGTGCTCCTGGCGGAGCTGGAGCTCGGCGGCGTCCTCGATGGTCACGATGCGCTCATCGTCGGGGATGAAGGAGCTCAGGATGTTGAGCATCGTCGTCTTGCCCGAGCCGGTGCCGCCGGAGACGAACAGGTTGAGGCGCGCCTCCACGCAGGCCTTGAGGAAATCGAACATCTCCGGCGTGGCCGTGCCGAAGCGGATGAGGTCATCGACGGTGAACGGTGAGGCCGAGAACTTTCGGATGGTCACCACGGGGCCCACCAGGCTGATGGGCGGGATCACGGCGTTGACACGGGAGCCGTCCACGAGCCGCGCGTCGACCATCGGGCTGGACTCATCCACCCGCCGGCCGAGCGGCGCGATGATGCGATCGATGATGCGCATCACGTGCTCGTCGTTCTGGAAGGTGACGTTGGTGAGCTCGATCTTGCCGGCGCGTTCGATGTACACCTGGCGCGGCCCGTTGACCATCACTTCCGTGATGCTCTCGTCACGCAGCAGCGGCTCCAGGGGTCCCAGGCCGACGATCTCGTCGGTGATCTGCTCCAGCATGCGCACCCGCTCGGCGCGCGTCAGCGCCAATCCCTCCTCATCGACGGCACCGCTGAAGACCTCTTCGATCTGGCGCCGTACCTCGACCTGGTTGGACAGGTCCAGCTTCGGATCCAGGTCAGCGATGACCTTCTGCTGGACGCGGAACTTGGTGTCCCGGAAGGACTCGCGGACGGGCGCCTGGGAAAGCATCCGTGAAGGCGAGGCCGCTGCCTGGCCCGACGAAGCGGCCTGGCCGTGGCTCGGCGGCCGCTCAGTGGGGACTACCGGCGGCGGGGTGCCCTCGGCACCCGGTCGTGAGCTTTCGATCCGCCTCAGCAGCGACATCGCGACATCTCCATGACTTTGGGGCGGGACGAGATCATCGTCATCGCCGGGCGAAGAAGGACTTGCGTGGAAGGGGGCGGACCTCAGGCTCGACCACCTCAGCGGGCACACCGGTCACGGCACGAGCGATGGCGATGACGTCCTGGCTGACCTGCGCCGGTCGGTCGCTCCAGACGAAGGGCACGCCGCGGTTGAGGGCGTAGACGACGACCCGCCAGTCACTTCCCACCGTGTGGTCCACCTTGCGGCCGATCGAGTTCTCGACATCCTCGAGGCGGATGCCGCAGGCGGTGTCCCCGCGGTTGAGGACCAACTGCACCTTCTCGGGCGGGTAGCCCAACTGATCCACCACCTCCAGGAAGAGGCGGATGTTCTTGATGTTGGTGATCTCCAGCGTCAGCAGGCCCAGGATCACGTCCGACATGTCCAGCAGCGCCAGGGTAGAGTCCTGGAAGAGCGGCCAGGAGTCCACCACGACCAGGTCGTGGGTCTCGCGCAGGCGACCGACGACCTTCCGGATATGGTCGGCGGTGATGAGCTCCGCGGTCTCCGGGCTGGGCGGCGCGAGCAGCACATCGATGTTGGTGCTGTGATGGATCAGCGTGGAGTCCAGGACGTCAACGTCACCGTTGCTCAGGTCGGAGAGCACGTCCGCGATGGACTTGTTCTTGGGGTTGAGGTTGAGCAGGACCCCGACGTCACCGAACTGGAAGCTGGCGTCCACCAGGGCGACCTTCTGGTCCAGGACCGCTGCCGCCGCGACCGCCAGGTTGACCGCCACGGTGGTCCGGCCAACGCCGCCCTTGGGCGAGAAGATGGTCACGACCTTGCCCGGCTCGCGCTCACCGGAAGCCTGGCGGGGATCCCCACGATGGACCGGCTGGCTGGCCATGCGGCCTTGCTTGCCGCGTTCCCGGGCGTGGACCTGTCGGATCGACGCGGAGAGCTCGTCCGAGCTGAAGGGCTTGACCAGGAACTCGCGTGCGCCGGCCAGCATGGAGCGGCGGAGATAGTCCGCCTCGCCCTGGACGCTCATCATCACGATGGCTGCGGAGGGCACCTCCGCGTTGAGACGCTCCGTGGCAGCGATGCCGTCCATGCCGGGCATGTTGATGTCCATCAGCACGATGTCCGGCTGGGTGCTGGTGGCGATCTCCAGCGCCTCCACTCCGGAGGACGCCGAGCCGACGACCTCGATGTCCGCCTCGAAGCCCAGCAGCTTGGCGAGATGGTCGCGGGTCTCTGCGATGTCGTCGACGATGACGACTCGGATGCGCTCGGTCACTGGGGAGGATCTCCTGGATGGTTTGGCAGGATCACCGACTGTATGCGGCCGCGGATGGGCGGGCGATCATACGAATGGGCTATTGCGGCATAGGACGGTGTGGAGAGGTGCAGTGCCGATGAGCCCGCTGATACGAAGAAAAGCGGCGCCTTGCCCATCAGGGAAGAGCACCGCTTAGTGCGAGATACAAGAGGTCGGACTAGATGCTGTTGCCGACGTTGGACATGATCGTGCCGATCTGCCCGCCGAGGAACGTGACGGCGCCGATGACGAAGACGGCGATGAGTGCGAGGATCAGGGCGTATTCAGCCAGTCCCTGGCCGTCCTCCTTGCGGAGCAGTGACGTCAGGTAGGTTGCGATGAAAGTCATTGGGTATTTACCTCCTTCCCTCGAAGAGTGGGCGCGTCGGGTGAGGACGCCATCCAGAATCTGACCGATGCGCAGGCCGGCGCATATAAGACATGGGTACTGACCCGTACCGCCGAGGGTCATCCTGGTACGCAGTGATGTAACGACCGGCCACGACGAAGAAGACGCCGGTCACAAGGCCGGCGTCTTTCTTGGGAGCCGCAGCGGTCCCGATGTTCAAAGGGCCTGGCTGATCGTTGACATGGTCCCCTGGATGCCCTGGCCCAGGAAGGTCACGGCGCCGATGGTGAAGACCGCGATGAGGGCCAGGATCAGGGCGTATTCGGCCAGCCCCTGTCCGCTCTCTCGCGTCCGAAAGACATTCCAGCTCATGTGAGCCTCCGGTGATGGATGAGTCCGAGATGATGGATAGAGGCTCACGCTAGGTGTCAGCGCCGCGCGGCGGTATGGGACGGGGGTCCCACTGCGCGCCGCCGACGGTCCCGCCGTAGTCGTGCCGGTCGGCTGAGCTGCCGTCAGGCTGAGTGGCCCGTCAGGCTGGGTTCTGCGCCGTGGCCTCCAGGGTCTGGCCGTCGTCCACCAGGCGCACCGCCACACCCAACGCCTCGGCGCGTGCCCGGATCTCCTGCCACCGCTCGGGCGGCAACGCGTGCGCCACGCTGCGCTGCTGGAACTCCTCCGTCCGCTGCTCATGGATCATCTGCGCCAGGGCCGGCGGCACGTCGGCGTCCGGGTCGGCCGCAGCCTTGAGATCCGCCGCGGCGCGCGCCATCACGGCCCGCTCGTCGGCCCGGCCGCTGCGGACCGTGGCGTGCACCTCACCGTCCGCCCAGTCGAGCCGCACGATGAGCTGCGACGGGCGCAGTGAGAGGAACCCTGTCAGCGCCTCATCGATGATCCGGAAGAAGCCCGATTCCAGGTCGGGCGGGAGCCGCCGATCGGTGCCCGAGGAATCGAAGTCGATGACGATGCCCGCCCGCTTGCCGCGGTCGATGGTGGTGCGACGCAGGGTTGGCACCAAGCCCAGGTCATCCAGGACCATGGGGCGGACATCGAAGATGAAGCTCTTGGTGGCATCCAGGGCGCGCTGGACCATCCGTCTGAGCTGCTCTACCTCTGCGGCGGCCCGTTGCGGGTCGCGCGCCAGAAGCCGCTGCACGATCTCCGCCTGGAGGGCGATGTTGGCGATGCTCTGGGCTGGCCCGTCGTGCATCTGCCGGGCGATGTCGCGGCGCATCTCCTCCTGGGCTCGCAGGACGGCGCGGGTATCGGCGGCGTCCAGTCTCCGGACAGGCGCCGCTGCCGCGCCACCATCTCCGGTCGCGGATCCCGTCTCGTCGGTCGCCGCCAGGTCGCTCAGCAGGCGCGTCATCTGGTCGCGATAGCGTTGCAGGGTGCGCTGCTTGCCCTCCAGGACCTGCGACTGCGCGTCCATCATGGCCGCGCGGCGCGTCAGCGTGAGCAGCTGCTCCCGGGCGGCATCCAGCTCGTCGCCGCTGGGAGGCGGCTGGCGTACCAGCGTGGTGACGCGCTCCTCCCCCTTCAGGCGCCGGGCCTCGTGCCGCTCCGTCTCGGCGCGGATCTGCTGGACCAGCAGCTCGATCTCGGCGGCCTCCTCGTCCAGGCGCGCCAGATCCTCGGCCAGCGTGCGGCGGATCTCGCCCAGGCGCCGAACGGCGCCCGTCCCGGGAACGGACATCAGTCTTCCGGGATCCGGATCCAGCCCTGCTTCATGGCGTACACGACTGCTTGGGTCCGATCGTTGACCGACAGCTTGCGCAGGATGGAGCTCATGTGGTTCTTGACGGTCTGCTCGCTGATGCCCAGGGCATAGGCCACCTGCTTGTTGGTCATGCCCCTGGCGATGTTGTCCAGGATCTCCACCTCACGCGGCGAGAGGGGCGCGAATATCGGCGCCGCCTCCTGGCCGTAGACGGCCAGCTCCCGGAACTCCTTGAGCACACGGCTGGCCACCGCCGGGCGGGCGAAGACCTTGTCGTTGATGAGGTACTCGCCGGTGTTCACGCGGCGGATGATCGTCACCAGGTCGTCGGGGCTGATGTCCTTGAGGATGAACGCGGCCGCTCCGGCCTTGATGGCGTCGAAGAGCTGATCCTCGTCCTCCGAGACGGCCAGGGCGACGATCCCCGCGCTGGGCACCTCGCGCTTGATGCGCTGCGTCGTCTCGATGCCGCCCGGCGCCGGCAGCGACAGGTCCAGGAGGACGATGTCAGGGGTGTGCTGCTGCGCCGCCTCGAAGGCACCGCGCGGATCATCCGCCTCCGCCACGATATCGAAGTCCGCCTCGCGTTCCAGGATCTGACGCATCCCCACGCGGAACAGCTCGTGGTCATCCACCAGCACGATCTTCACGCGCTGATCCGGATCACGACGATCAGGGCCGCCTCTGCGGCGTTCGATGCCGCCGTACTCCATGGTCATTGCCTCTGACTCCTCTCCCCGGGGTCCAGCGTCAGCCGGACGACCGACCCTTGGCCGGGCTCGGACTTGATCTCCAGAAGTCCACCGATGAGGGCGGCCCGCTCGCGCATGAACCTCAGCCCGAAATGGTGGCGGTCGGTCCCGGAGCTGACGGATCCCACGTCGAATCCGTGCCCGTCGTCGCGGACCTCCATGATCCAACTGCCGCCCACGTCGCCCGCCGAACCCCCCTCATAGCTGGTGGCCAGCCAGACATGCTGCGCGCCGGAGTGCTTGCGCACGTTGCGCATCGCTTCCTGGGCCACGCGCAGTATGGCCATGCGCTCCTGGGCCTCCAGGACATCGGCCGGTGCTTCCAGGTGGACGTCCACGGCCAGGCCGCCCCCTTCTGCGTCCAACTGTCGAGCGTTCTCCTCGAGCGCCTCGTCAAGGCCCCCGTCCTCCAGCAGCGCAGGTCGCAATTGGTGGATGAAGCCCCGCAGGCGATGGAGCTCTCGATCGAGCATGGCCCGCAGCGCGTCGACCTCGGTCGCGGCGGCTCCGGCGTCGTCGCGCAGCGTGCGATCGATGATCTCGACCTGGAAGGACACGTTGGCGAGGGCCTGCGCCGGTCCATCGTGGAGCTCCTCCGCGATGCGCGTGCGCTCCTCCTCCTGCGCCTCCAGGACGTCCTGTGACATGAGCTCCACGGCGGCGCCGGACAGGCCCTCCGCATCGCGGCGGGCGCCATCACCATCGCTGTCAGCGCTATGTCTCAAGATGAGCCAACACTGTTCGACGTCCCGCACGGCCAGCTCCAGGCGGGCCACCAGCCGGCGCCCCCTGGCATCGGTGGCATGGGCCCGACGCAGTCTCTCGGTCAGCGCTCGGAGCTGGTCGGTGCTCGTGCCGAGCACGCCCTCCGCCTCGGCATACAGCGCGTCCAAGCTCGTCTCAGGCGGCTCGTCGAGGGTTCCCATCTCCATCGTCGGGCGAGTATATGCGGTGCCCGGAAGGGTTCCGTCGATCACGGCAGCAGGCAGTCGGAGCGCAGTCGGAGAAGGAGTGCCGGATCGTCCAGCCCCAGCAACCGCTCCGGCGGAACGGCCAGGCAGGCCGCGCCGTCCGGGGTGAACCAGGCCGCGGGGTGACGACCACGCTCATCCAGGATCAGCACGAGACGGGTGCCGAAGTCAGCCGCCAGCTGTCCCACGGCCCGGGGCGGCTCGTCGGGGAGGGCGATGACCGGCCGGCGGAGCGCCTCGGCCAGCCACACCGGCCGGTCGCTGATCAGCGCGGCACGCATCCGTGGTGCCTCGCCGGCTCGAGGCGCCGCGGCCAGCTCCGGAAGGCGCTCCAGCGCCGCCGCCGCCGCCGTGACCCGCTCCTCACGCGTCTCCGCCTGTGACGAAAGGACCGAGACCTGGAGCAGGCCGAAGGGGATCACGAGTGCCAGGGCCATCGCCGGGCCGAGCCATAGGTTGGCCCGCGACCAGCCTCGGCGCTGTCGCCCCCAGCTCAGGGCGGCGTCCAGGCCCAGCATGGCAGCCACGATGAGACCGGCCAGCAACGGGCCGGAGGCGTGGAGGAACGTGCCCCACTGCGTCGCCACGGGAAAGACGAGGCTGGTCACGAGGAATGTGATGAGACCGCTCAGCAGCAGCGCGTGGAGCGCCGTGTGCCTCCCCAGCGCGGGGGAGCGCCGCAGTGCCACGACCGCGGCAAGCCCCAGCAGGCCGACCGGCATGGCTGGCAGGAGCAGCACCTCCACCAGGTTATGTATCATCGCCTGGACCTGGCCGCTGATGATGGTGAGAGGTCCCTGCGCCAGGTAGGAGGCGGCCGTCGGTCGCTCGACGTAGGCGAACATCTGCTCGTTCGTCCGGAGGAAGGCGGTCTCGATGGTCTGGCCGAACAGCGTCCCGAAGGTGGCCAGGTTTCGAGCCAGCCAGGGACCGACCACGATCAGCCCGCCGGCCACCACCGGCGCGACGAGCCCCACGCCGCCGTGCAGTCGAGCAGCGACGGGTCGACCGGACGTGGCGCCCCATGCCAGCCACAGGTAGGCCAGTCCCAGGTACAGCGCGTCCTGCCGCGACAGGTAGGCCAGCCCCAGCATCACGCCCAGCACCAGGCCGGTCAGGGGTCGCGGCTTGTCCGCCATGCGGGTCATGAGGAGGCAGCACGCCAGTCCAAAGACCAGGAACGGCGTGGTCGAATCCGGGGCCGCCGCCGCGACGAGGAAGGGACCGAAGGCGGCCGCGACCAGGCCGCTGCCCAGCGCGATCATCGCACCGTGACCGGCGGGCAGGCCGGCACGTGTCGCCGCCTGACGAGCCACCAGCCAGACCAGCGGCGCGACGAGCGCCCCCAGCAGGACCGATGAGATCGGTGCAGCAGGAAAGGAGGTTCCCAGGACGGCCATGGGCAGCGCGGCCAGGAAGCTGGCCATCGGCATCCAGATCTCGAAGGCCGGCTTGGGCAGGAGCAGCGGCGGTGTCGCATAGCTCCAGATGGCGTCGCTGACGAGGCCCCGACCCTCGATCAGGTTCCTGCTCACGCCCACGTATGAGGCGCTGCCCTCGTTCATCGCGAAGGAGATCTCGGCCGCGGCCCAGAGACGCACGGTGACGGCCAGGCCGAAAAGGCCCAGCGGCAGGAGCCAGGCAGCGAGGCGCAGGTGCTCAGCGTCTCGCGCCGTCCCCGCTGCTCGGCTCGCCAGGGCGGTCACTGGTCGCACCGGAGGTCGGCCGGCTCAAGGCAGACGGCATAAAGAGTGGCGTGGGGGATGGGAGCCCCAGAGGAAAGGCTGAAGACCGGCGCGGAGAGCCAGGCGGGGCGCACCTCGCCCTTCATCACCGGGACGAGCGATGACACGATGTGGGCGCGTTCCAGGATCAGCCAGCGGACGTCGTACGTTCGCAATGCGTCTTCGATGACGGGCAGGGGGTCATCGGGCGTCACGATCCCCGCTCGACCCGCGTGGTAGCGGTAGGCACCCGCGTCGGGGCTCATCAGCCGGTCGCCCGCCGGCACATCCGCCAGGGCGGTGGACATGCCCTCCCGCACGGCTTGGTCGGCGGCCCAGTCGCGCGTCGTCAGGAGGCTCGCTCCGACGGTGCCCAGGAGCATCATGCCCACGATGACGGCCGCGAAACCACGACTGGCACGCTCGGCTTGCCAGCCGCTCCGGCGAGCAGCGACCGCTCGGACGACCCTGTCCACGCCCACGAGGCCCAACAGGTACGCATGCGGCAGAAGGGCTACGGCGGAGTGCAGGAACGTGCCGTGCGGAACGTGCACGGCAAAGACTATGGCGCTGAAGGCGAAGAGGGTCGCGGTGTACACGATCCAGGGCGTGAACGCGTTGTCACGGCGCCGGAGCCACGTGCCGATGATCACGAAGGGGGCCATCGTGATGAGCAGCGGCCCCGCGGCGAAGATGCCCAGCGCCGCAGCCAGACCAGCCAGGCGGCTGCTCAGCAGCGCTGCCGGGCCTTGGGCCAGGAAGCTGGAGAGGGTCGTCTCACCGGTCACGCTGTACAGCTCGCGATACTCCGTGATGAAAAGGATGCGGCCGCTGGCGCTCGACGGCGAGAGGGTCCCGAACTCCTGGAGCTGGCGCAGCCACCAGGGCGCCGTTACCAGCAGGAAGGCACCGGCGCAGAGCAGCGCGGCCCGCCAGCCGATGCGCGACAGGCGCGGCCGACGCACCAGATCGGCCAGGAAGGCCAGCGCGAAGGGCACTCCCAGCAGGACGCCATCGTTGCGCGAGAGCGTCGCCAGGCCGACCACCAGGCCGCCCAGCACGAACCAGCGGCGATCGCCACGCATGCCCCGGGCACAGGCCCACAGGCTCAGCGCGCCGAGCAGCATGAAGAGGCCGAAGTTGTCTGGCTGGGCCAGGAATGGTGATGCCGCGCCGGGGATGGCCACCAGGAGACCGGCCGCCGCGCAGGTGATCGGCGGCAGGCCGGCGTCCCGGCCGATCGCCCAGGTCAGTGGTGCCGCCAGCGCCGCGGCGATCCAGAAGGGCAGCCCGGATGCCAGCGCGGTGGGGCCCAGCAGCCAGATGAAGGGCACCTGGATGAACGCTGCCAGCGGCATCCAGTGAGCGTTGGAGGGGATGGGCAGGACGCCCTCGGCCGGCAGGCGACCGCCCACGTCCACGAAGTTCCAGATGTAGTCGACCTGGAGCCCGTTGCCCGCCGCGAGCTCGCGCGCGAGGTTCACGTAATAGAAGGAGTCGGGGTAGGCCGGGTCCCCGAAGATGGCCGCGGTAAGGCCGCGAACGACCAGGGCGACAAGAAAAAGGGCGATGGGGAGCCACATGGCCGGTGCAGTCTAGCAACGGGTCTTGGCGGTTCCGAGGGGTACCTTCGACCTATTCCCATCGTGTCTCGGTGACATCGAGCACCACCTTGTCACCGTCCCGTCCACTCCCAACGGCACCCGTTACCATCGCGGGCCATGCCTCAGCCGGTACTGCGCCCTAGCGTCTCCATCGTCTTGCCGGTGTTCGACGAGGCAGCGCGCATCGGTCCCGCCCTTGACGAACTCTTCGGCTACCTGCGGCGGCGCGGGCCGGCACGTGAGGGAGGCCGTTCAGCTGAGGAGCTGGGCAGGTGGGACGTGCTGGTCGTGGACGATGGGAGCACCGACGGGACCGCGAGCATCGTCACCACGCGGCCGGAGGCGTCCGGCACCGAACCAGTCCTGCGCGTGCTGCGCCGGCCGCATCAGGGCAAGGGGGCGGCGGTCCGCGCGGGCATGCTCGCGGCAACGGGGGAGCTGGTCATCTTCGCCGATGCCGACCTGGCCACACCGCCCGACCAGTTGCCGCTGCTCACGGAAGCTTTGGCCGGTCACGATCTCGCGCTGGGCAGCCGCGTGCAGCCCGACGGCACCGACCGTCGCGCCAGCCAGCCGCTCCACCGTCGCCTGGTGGGCCGTGCCTTCCACTCATCGGCCGCGGCCTGGGTGACCGGCGACGTGCCCGACACGCAATGCGGCTTCAAGGGCTTTCGTCGAGACGTGGCGCAGGACCTGTTCGCGCGGCAACGGATCGTGAGCATCGTCTTCGACGCGGAGATCATCCATCTGGCGCGGCGTCGCGGCTACCGCGCGGCAGTCATTCCCGTCCAGTGGTCGGACAAGCGCGGATCCCGCATGCGCGTCCGGCCCTCCATGGCCTGGCGCGTGGCACTTGACCTCATCCGCATCCCCCTCATCCATCGACGGGTCCGCCGAGCCCCCCGCTGACGAAAGGAGACTGGCATGGCCACACCCAGCAGCGTCGAGGAGTACCTGGCCGCCCTGCCGGAGGAGCGGCGCGCCGCCATGGAACGGTTGCGGCAGGCGATCAGGGCCGCCGCGCCAGAGGCGACGGAGCTGATCTCCTACAACATGCCCGCGTTCAAGAGTCACGGTGGGCAGTTCCTCGTGTCCTACGCCGCGTTCAAGCACCACTACAGCCTCTTCCCCGCCAGCGAGGCTGTCATCGAAGCGGCCGGGGAGGAGCTGACGCCCTACCTGTCGGGCAAGGGAACCATCCGCTTCCCGGCAGACGATCCCATCCCCGTCGCGCTCGTGGAGCGGATCGTCAAGACGCGGCTCGAGGAGAACGCCGCACACCAGCGCCGTTGAGGCGCGGCGACGGCCCGGTGGTATCCTCGCCACGGGTGCGAACGCTATAACGGCCGTTCGTCCCTTCACGAACACGCTCGACCTTGTTGATGCCCCTCCCCACCGACACCCCCGTTCCGCCCCGGCACACCTCCACGGCCTCTCCCGCCATCGGGGCCGATCTCGAGTGCCGCACGGTGCCCTTCGATGCCATACCGCGTGAGGCCTGGGACCGACTGCTGGCCGCCACGCCGGCCGCGACACCCTTCAGCCGCTGGACCCTCCACCGTGCCTGGTGGGACGCGTACGGCGACACCGCCCATCAGCAATATCTCTGCCTCACCGCGGCCGACGCCGCGACCGACGACGAGGCCGCCCTCGACCCAGGGAGCCTGGTGGCCATCGTGCCCCTCATGCACCGCCACGAGGTCGAGCCCACGGACGCCGCCACGGCCACGGCGCTGCGCCGCTCGAGCCGCACCGTCTCACCCGTCCCGCCCGAGGCCAAGGCGATCTTCATGGGCGCCTCCTACCACGCCGACTACGCCACGGCCCTGTGCGCCCCGGACGATCAAGCGGCCGTCGCCCAGGCCCTGGTGGCCAGCCTGGCCGGAGCCCCGGACCCGGACCACGGCGACCAGCCCTGGGACGTGGTCGACCTGCGCCGGCTGCGCGACGACGACCCCTTCCTGCCCGCCCTGGAGAACGCCTTCCGCGAGGCCGCTGCCACGCACCACTGGGAGGTCCTGCGCGAGGAGGAAGACGTTTGTCCGATCACCACGCTGCCCGCCGACGATGACTGGGAGTCCTACCTGGCCAGCCTGGATAAGAAGTCGCGCCATGAGATCCGCCGCAAGATGCGCCGCGCCGAATCGGCCGGCCCGCTGGAGTTCCGGCTGGTCGATCCCACGCCGGAGGCGGTCGACGTCTTCATCGACCTGCATCAGTCGCGCTGGGGCCAGGAGGGTCTCTTCCCGGACACGCCCGGTGGCGATCGCAGCCGTCGGTTCCTGCACCGCCTGGCCGAGCTGGAGGCCGCCGAGGGCGAGGGTCGGCAGCTGCAACTGGGGCGCGTGGAGGCCGGCGGACGGCTCATCTTCGCCACCGTGGGCTTCGACGACGGCACCACCTGCTACTTCTACAACGCCGGCATGGAGCCCGACGCGCGCGAGCTGTCCCCCGGCGTGACGGGTACCGCGGCCTACGTCCGTGATCGTCTGGCGGCGGGCCGCCGCAGGTTCGACTTCCTGCGCGGCAATGAGCCCTACAAGTACGAGTGGGGCGCCGTGGACGAGCCCATCCACCGGCTGCTGGTCAGCCGAACGGTGAGCACATGACGGCACCGCTCATCACCGATCCCTGTCTCGACCAGCCCGTGCGGGCGCCCCTCTCCGGCGGCCGGCGCATCCGCGTGGTCCAGTTGGTCGCCACCGGCACCAACGGTGGAGCGCAGGAGCACGTCTGGTCGCTGCTGGAGCGACTCGATCGGAGCCGCTACGACCTTTCGGTCATCAGCCTGAGTGACGGCCCCGCGGTCCGCCGCTTCCGTGCCCTGGACGTGCCGGTCACCGTGGTGGAAGAGCCGGGCGACGCCGCGGCACGGGACCAGGTGGTGCGCCTTCTCGCTGAACGGCCCCCGGCCGTGCTCCACCTCCACATGTACCGCGCGGACCTGATCGGCACGCGGGCGGCGCTGGCCTTGGGCGAGAGCGGGCTGCCCCGGCCGTACGTCGTGAGCACGGTCCATTCCAGCCGCGTCCGCAGCGACATCGACAAAGAGTCGTTGCGTGCCCTCACGCCGTCCATGGACCGCCTGGTGGCGGTCAGCCGCGCCATCGTGACCAAGCTGCGCGCCGAGGGACGCGACACGGTGCCCATCGAGCTCATCTACAACGGCGTGGACCTGTCGCGCTACGACCATCAGGAGGCGTGCTGCACGCTTCCCGAGGAGTACGGCTTCCCGGCGGGCACGCCGCTGGTCGGCGTGGTTGCGCGCCTGGAGCCGGAGAAGGGCCACGCCACCCTGCTGGATGCCTGGCCGGCCGTGTTGAAGCGCGTCCCGGAGACGCGCCTGCTCATCGTGGGGGAGGGCTCCCGACGCGAGGCGCTGGAAGCGCAGGCACGCGGCCTGGGCCTGCTGGGCGACGAGTGCGCCGGCGAACGATGCGTGGGCACGCGACGCGCGCGGCCGGGCGCCAAGGTCGTCTTCACCGGGCGTCGCGACGATGTCCCGGCCGTGACCGCGGCCCTGGACGTGGCCGTCCTGCCCTCCTACCGCGAGGCGCAGGGCCTGGTCATCCTGGAGGCGATGGCCCTGTCACGCCCGGTGGTGGCCACCAATGTGGGCGGCATCCCGGAGATGATCGAGGATGGCGTCACGGGCCTGCTTGTGCCGCCCCGAGACCCGCGCGAGCTGGCCGCCGCCATCACCCGCCTGCTGGAGGACCATCCCCTGGCCGACACGCTCGCCCGCGCTGGACACGACCTGGTCCACGAGCGCTTCTGCCTGGAGCGGATGATCGCGGAGGTGGGCGATATCTACGAGGCCGGCGCGCAGACCGTCAGGCGCCGCTCGGCGGGGGCGCGGACCGCGGCCTGATCAGCCCGGTAGCGGGGATGCGCCGGTCGGCGCACGTGCCGCGCCCCTGAGCGCGCGTTCACGAAGCCAGCGCTCAGCGAGCATGCCCAATATCGGCAGCACAACCAGCCAGTACCCATAACTCGCCCAGCGATCCAGGAAGAGCACCACCAGGAAGATGGCCGCTCCCGAAAGCACCATCACGGACCAGCGCCGCACCAGCAGCGAGACCAGCGCCAGTGGGATGGCCAGGATTCGCAGAGCGGGCACGTTCAGGCTGTTCTCCGGCACCGGGTGGATCGCCGCGGCCATCTCCACAGAGCGCAGTAAGCTGGCCGGCCCCCACGCCAGGAGCGGGCTCCAGAGCACGCCCGTCACGCCCACCAGCGCCGCCACCGTGGCCACGCCGCCGTAGCCCATGGCCGCCGGGAACCAGGCCAGGCAGTACGGCTTGACGGCCGCCGCCACCGCCAGCAGCGCCCCGCCCGCGACGCGATGCCGCTCCAGCGCGACCAGGCCCGCCATCAACAGGAATCCCGGCGTAAGGTCGTTGATGCCGGACGAGCCCAACTGCACAGCGAAGATGAAGCCGGCGAAGATGCCCAGCGTCAGGAAGCTACGGGTCAGCGCCAGCACGGCCATCGTTCCCGCCGCGGCCAGTGCCTCACCGGGCGCCCGCAACAGGGAGGTCAGCAGCGCCAGCGGGCCGTAGACGTAGGGCGAGCCTGGCGGCTGGGATGCTGCGTAGCCGATGCCGTAGGGATTGCCGCCAGACAGCACCGTGTCCAGTGCCGCCCGCCCCACGATCAACTGATCCGCCGTCTCCGGCAGCGCCGTGAACACCAGACGGAGCCAGAACCCGCCCGCCGCGATGGCCAGTCCCACCAGGATCGGCCGCCGGATGAGCAACAGACCGGCCGGCACCGCCGCCAGGGCCAGCCACGCCTGGGGCAGCCCGTGGTTCGCCGCGTGGCCCGCCGTGGCGGCCCCCAGCAGCGCGAAG
>Ga0136617_10002449_pt1 | contig 16523 bp, 17 predicted proteins | sample AntDrymUQ3222106_2_FD_129672 | JGI IMG/M metagenome (GOLD analysis project Ga0136617, IMG submission 129672) | Polar desert sand microbial communities from Dry Valleys, Antarctica - metaG UQ322 (21.06) | ecosystem: Environmental > Terrestrial > Soil > Desert | place: Antarctica: Dry Valley...
CCTTTCCTCAGCAGTCACGCAGGGATGGTGGGCCCTGTTGGCACGTTCGCCGTCTCGTACGCAGTGCGATCGACCCGTCTTCGCGTGCCGATCGCCGACCACGGCCAGAGGAGGCAGCGCCAGCGAAGGCAGCGCCGGCGAACGCAGCGCCGTCTCGCAGTTGGTGGGTGCCGGCGCGCGTACGGTGATCGCTCGGCCCGACGACGCATGCCGAGATCCAGCGGCGCCGACGTCAGCACTGGCGGGCACGGCGGACAGTCCTCCACCGATCACCGCCACCACCAGAGCGGCAAGCAAACGGCGCACAACCCAGCCGACGGTCATTCTCAGGCTCTCGGCACGTCGCCCGACAAACTTGAGGGCCTATATCGCGACTTTCACCACAACCGGCGCGTGATCAGACGGCCCCGTCCCCTTGCGGGCGTTGCGGTCCACGTACGCGTCCTCGACGGCATCGGCAAACGACTGGTTTCCGTACACGAGATCGATGCGCATCCCCATGTTCTTGTGGAACATGCCGGCGCGGTAATCCCAGTACGTAAAAGGCGTGTCGTGCTTCAGAGCTCGAGGCATCACGTCGTGCAGTCCGAGTTCGCGCAAGGCAGCCAGCGCGGCCCGCTCGGGCGGCGTGACGTGGGTGAAGGTCGCATAGAACGCGGGGTCGAACACGTCATCATCGGTCGGCGCGATATTGAAATCACCCATGACAGCGAATGGGCCATCAGCAGTGGCCACCTCAGCGGACACTGCAGAACGCAACGCCGACAGCCACGCCAGCTTGTACGCATAGTGGTCATGCCCGGGCTCTCGCCCATTGGGTACGTACACCGACCGGATACGCAGCGGGCCACACGTCGCCGCAATCGAACGCGCCTCTAACACGTCCGCTGTCGGGTACCCAGGATCGCCTGGCAACTCCTCGGCCACATCAGCAAGGCCGACCCTCGACAGGATGGCCACACCGTTCCAGCGGCCGTCGCCGTGCGCGGCCACCTGGTAGCCCAGTTCGGCAACCTGAGCCGAGGGGAATCCATCATTGACGACCTTCGTCTCCTGCAGGCACAGCACGTCCGGCGCCGTCTCCCGCAACCAGTCGAGGAGGCGCGGTAGTCGCGCGACCACAGAGTTGACGTTCCACGTAGCCACGAGCATCGGCGTCCCCTCAGGTGCGATCGTCGGTACGTCGTCAATAGCTTGCCCGACCGACCGGCGTACGAACGAAGGAGTTCGAGCCCCTGAGAGCCAGCTCATTCGAGGAAACCCGAGACGCGGCTCTCGGAGTACGTCAAGCTAGGCCCGCCCGAAGGGGCAGGGCGATCAGCCGGACGATCATCGGAAAACCGACAGTGGGGGGCTTGGGGTGGAGAAACCCTTCGCGGAATTGAACAATGGCCCATCCAGGCCGCCGGCCTGGGCCGAGCCGGCAGACAGCCACCCCCCTCGCTCGACGGCCACCGCTGCCCCGCCGACTACGAGGCGCAGGCGACGGCGAGCCATGTTGGCAATCGGGGGGAGCGCCGCGTTCGTTCTCAGTTTGCTGCTCGCAGTGAACGTCGTATTCGGTGTGCCGGCCCTTCCCCTTGCCGATGATCACAAGGCCAGTGGACAACAGGTGGCGTTGGTGCGGTTCGACAGTGGGCTGCACTTCGAGAAAGGCCATGCTCTTTCGAATCGATCCGCTACCCCAAGTCTGCTGGTGTCGGCCAGGTGGGCGCACCCGACCGGAATCGTCTGCTCGGCGTCCGGTTTCCGCGCGCGACAAGGCCAGCAACGAGCCAGCCGTTGCCAAGTTCACTGGCGTCGCCACCCAACTGCGGTTTCCGGCAATAGCCGGCCGGACGTACGAAACGACGGTGAAGGCGCGCAGTTGCACCGGGGTATCCAAGGATGTGGTCAGCACCACCGACTTTGGCTGGACCCTGCAGCAAGAAACCGTCGCAACCTACAGCAGCGGATGGACCGTCGGACGGTGCACATGCTGGTCAGGCAAGTCGATCCTGGCGAGCAGCGGCGCGGGTCAGACGGCGACGTTCCGCGGCACCTTCACGAGTTTCGGGTTGATCACCGACCATGGCAAGAACCGGGGAACCGCGGACATTTTCCTCGATGGCGTCAAGGTCGGCAGCATCAACGGCTACTCACCACGGGCACAAACGCCAATGCAGGTCGACTTTGCCATCCGTGCGAAGGGCGACGCCGAACACACGGTGCTGATCAAGGTCACGAGCGGTCGGGTCGACGTCGACGCGTTCGTGACGAGTGGCCCGCTAACAGCACATGGGGCCAGGCAAGGGGACGCACCCCTAGAGCGCCCCTGACCCAGGGACGGTCGTGTTGTCCATCTGGCACTAGCGTTTAGCTGGAGTTATCGGGGTCATTCCGCCGCAGGAGGGCCCGACAACTCCAGGTAAACGAGGTACGGAGGGCGACCGCGTGGCTGGCAAGCGTTCCGCCGGGATCCTCCTGTACCGCCACGCCGCCGATGGCCCAACCGTCGAGGTGCTGCTCGCTCATATGGGCGGGCCGTTCTGGGTGCGACGAGACGCCGGCGCGTGGTCGGTACCGAAGGGGGAGTACGAGCCGGACGAGGAGCCACTCGCCGCTGCTCGACGGGAGTTCACCGAGGAGCTGGGCCTGCCCGCGCCGGGTGGCACCTATCAGGACCTAGGTGCTGTACGGCAGTCAGCCGGCAAGGTGGTCACCGTCTGGGCCGTCAAGGGCGATCTCGATCCGAGCCAGGTCGTTCCTGGCACATTCGAGATGGAGTGGCCGCGCGGCTCCGGCCGGCTCAAGCGGTTTCCGGAGATCGACCGCGTCGAGTGGTTCGGGCTCGCGGACGCAGAGGAAAGGGTAGTCGCCGGGCAGCGGGACTTCCTGGGCCGCCTGGCCGAGCTACTCCGGTAGGGCCACGGCACCGCGCGCAGGAACCGTCGGCGCGTCCATCCGCACGGCATCTGGATAGAGCAGGCCCGAGCCGGTGTTCAGGAGCACGACCTCGTCATCGGTTGAGATCCAGCCGCTGCGGCGCAGCGCCCTCGCGGCCGTGACCGTCGCCGCTCCCTCCGGGCAGAGGAAGACGCCTTCGAGTCTCCCCGCCAGCATGATGTCGGCCAGCAACTCGTCATCGGTGACGGCAACCGCCGTACCGGCCGTGGCGTAGAGAGCATCGAGTACGAGGAAGTCGCCGAAGGCCTTGGGCACGTTGATGCCGAACGCAACCGTACGAGCGTCTGGCCACGGCTCGCTGACCCGCGCGCCTTGCTCGAAGGCTGCCACGATGGGCGCGCACCCGCTTGACTGCACGGCGACCAGGCGGGGCAGGGGGCCAGTGAGCCAGCCGCACTCGACGAGCTCCGATAGTCCTTTGTGGATGGCGATGATGCCCACCCCACCGCCGGTCGGGTAGATGATCACGTCGGGCATCCGCCAGCCGAGCTGCTCGGCGATCTCGAAGCCCATCGTCTTCTTGCCTTCGATGCGGTACGGCTCCTTGAGCGTCGCCACGTCGAACCAGTCGCCCCCGCTGGCGGCGACGGCTGAGCTGATGAGCCGGCCGGCGTCGGAGATGAGGCCGTCGACGAGGCGCAGATGGCCACCGGCGGCAGCCGTCTCGACTCGCGTGACGTACGGGGCGTCGACCGGCATCGCCACCACGATCTCGATGCCGGCTCGGGCGGCGTACGTCGCCCAGGCTGCTCCCGCATTGCCGTTGGTGGGCATGGCCACCCGGCGTACACCGAGCTCTGCCGCGCGCGACACACCGACCGAAGCGCCGCGGGCCTTGAATGATCCGGTCGGCAACACTCCCTCGTCCTTGATGAGCAGCCGCTGCACGCCGAGCTCGGCCGCGAGTCTGGGCGCCCGCAGCAACGGCGTCATCCCCTCGCCGAGGCTGACAACGTGTTCGGCGGCGCTGACCGGCAGCAGCTCGTGATATCGCCAGAGATCAGGCGCACGGCTGGCGAGATCGGCGGGGCGCGGGCCCACCGCAGCCAGGTCGTATCGCGCCAGCAGTGGCGAGCCGCAGCCGAGGCAGACACCCTGCCGGACGGCTGCGTCGTACTCACTCCCGCACCGAGAGCACTCAAGACACCGCAGGTAGCTGAAGCCCGACATCGCCCCATCGTCACCTAGGGTCCAGCCCCTGCGTGGCGTGGCCTATCCCATGCGGCCTTGACGAAGAAGGCAACCCCGCAGGCGGCCACAGGATCCAGTCCAGCTGAGCCCGGGCGGCAAGGCCGTGTCCGAGCATCCTGATCACCACGTCCTCGGCGCCCGGCCCCGACTGCCTTGAGGGTGGCTCGTACGCCCATCTGACGTTGCCCCGTGACACCAAGCTCGTCGAGGCATGGATGCTGGACCGTTCCAAAGGGCTACCGTCGATCTGCGATCGGGTCGCGGTGTCGCCGTGGTCGTGCGTCAATGAGTGACATTGTGGATCGGGTATCCGCGCCAGCGGTCCTGCCCTTAGGTGTCCAGTTGCCGGAAGTCATCGGCGATCCGGGCCAGGTGCTCCTGGGCCGCCGGCCCGAATACGGCCACCTTCTCCAGCGCGGTGAACAACTCGACGTAGGTGGCGATGTCGGCTGCTCCCGTCATCGTGGCGGTGGCGGTTTCCGTGCCTACCATGGCGGCATCCTCGTCGTAGAGCTGGAATCCGTGTCGGGGGAAATACCTGACCGGAGTGGTCCAGGGGATCAGTCCAATCCGGACGTTGGGCCGGCTGGCCGTGGCGATGGCGTCGATCTGTTCGGCCATCAGCGCAGAGGAGCAGGCCTGCCACCGCAGCGCTCCCTCGCTCATGATCAGTACGAACTGCATCGTCTGGTCGTCGAGTGTGTGCTGACGGCCTATCCGGGCGTCGACGGCGTGCTCGACCTCTTCGGCCGATTGCTCGCGCGAGTCGGGCGTGCTGAATACACACCGCGCGTAGGCCCGCGTTTGGAGCAGCCCGATCACCATCGTCGGCGAATAGCTGCGAATCAGCGACGCGGACGCCTCCAGCTGCCCGATGCGCCGCTGCGTCTCAGCCACCCCGCGTGCCAGGATGACTCGGCTTGAGGACTCGGCCCGCAGCCCGTCCACAAGTGCCAGCAGCTTCTTGCGCTCTGGCGCGGTGACGCCGTAGACCTGGCACAGTGCCGTCACGTCTTCTGCGGAGGGAAGCAGGAAGCCGCGCTCGATCTTGGAGATCTTCGACTGCGACATGCCGGTTTGTTGGCCGGTCTCGACTCCCGCGAGACCCGCGCGGTTGCGTGCCTCCCGCAGTGCTGCTGCCAGCCGGGCGCGGTCACCCGGCCCGCGTCCCGTCGGCGGCTTCGAACTCTTGGTCATACCAAATGGTGAGCTTGCCACTCCTCGGGATGGCGAGACCACCAGGGCGCGAACGGCTCCGATGCCGTGACGGCCGCGTCTCGGGCTTGCTGGTATCTCGGTAGCTCGGTGTCATCGACCGGCTCTGCGCCGAGGTAGCGACCGCCCTCGTCGTAGTGCATCCGGATGGCATGCCGGTCATCAATCAGCCAGAAGTCGTGGTCGGTCAGTCCGTCAGGCGCTGTCTGCTCGGCCAGGTCAAGGATCCGAATGTCCTCGACGACAGCATTGGCTGCGTGCCCCCACTCGCATTCGTAGCGGAGGTAGGGGGTGAGGGGAGTGCGGAGCACGTGTACGCGGTGCCGGAAGATCCCGGCCTCGCGTTCTTTGCGGAGGCGTTCGAGCCATCGCTGCTTCCGCTCGGGATTGGGCGCGGGCTCGCCGCGCAAGTAGCGCGCGAAGTCGTCGCCGTCGGAGTCGACGTCGTAGCGGTCGAGCTGCTCTAGACGGAACGCCGACTGGTTCAGCCGGGACTCGATGTACTCACCGAGCTCAGCCACAGTCAGCACGAGCAATCCCTTCCAGCAGCGAGGCGGGGATCTCGACGGCCGACTCACCGTCGGGCAGGGCCATCTGGATCAGATCACCGCCGGTGAGTCGGTGGCCCTGCACGACCAAGGCTCCCCTGTCGGTCCGGTAGATGGCCCAGTACTGCCACGAGCTCTCCCCAGCCGCAAGGTAGCCGGAGGCGCGCTCCGACCGTCACTGGCCGGTTATCCGAGGCGTCCCAGGCTATGTCGTGCGGTGCGGAGCAGCATCGGAGGCGGTATTTCGCGGACCTTCTCTCTTCCGTGAGCGAAAGCCTCGTGCCGCCGGATATATGCCGGTGAAGTGGCCCGGATGCGAGTTTCCGTCGCGAAGTCGGCGGTTCAGATAGTGTGACGACCCGGAGAAGGGCGGGGCCAGTTGAGCGGTGATCAGGACGCGCCTCGCGGCGTGGTCGACGCGGTCTTGCCGGGAGGGACCACCGTCCGCGTGCGGGTGGCCGAGGAGCCAGCCGGCGGTATCGGCAGTGTCGGCGTGGCCGGCAAGCTGCATTTGGAGGAGGCTTTGGCCCAGATCGGCGAGGTGGCCTCGCTGGTGCGGGAGAAGCTTGAGCCGTTGAGGCCGAGCAAGGCCACGGTGGAGTTTGGGGTGAGCTTCTCGGCCAGCTCAGGCAAGCTCACGTCGCTGGTCTTCGAGGGCAAGGGCGACGCGTCACTGACCGTGACGCTGGAGTGGGACCGGCCACCCGACGGCCCTTCTCCCGAGGTCATCGGGACCTGAGGTGGTCGAGGAGTCCCTTGAGAGTCTTCTCCGGGCCGCCACCGTACGCGTCGAGGGGGGTCCCAGGCCCGGGGCGGGCTTTTTCGTCGCCCCGGGCCTGGTCCTCACCTGTGTGCACGTGGTCGGAACCGCTGATGGGCTGAGCGTCCGCTCGGCGGCTTCGGGGCCCGAGCGTGAAGCAGTGGTGGAGGAGGTGGTGTGGCGGCTCCGCGATCGGGGCCGGCCGATCCCCGCTCTTGCGGAGGACTACCCCGACCTGGCCTTGCTGCGGGTCGGCCTCGAGGGCCACATGTGTGTGGCCGTGGACGGGGACTGGCCTTCCTTCGGTGATGAGTTCCAGACTTACGGTTTCCCCGACGAAGGCGGCGCACGAGGGCTGCTGACGCCGGCGCTTCTTTCCTACCGGGGTACGAAGGGCAATGAGCCGGAGGTGTTCATCGACCTGGCATCGGACACGGTCCGGCCGGGGATGAGCGGAGGGGCGCTGTTGAATCTGCGGACGCGGGGGGTGTGCGGGATCGTCGTGGCCACCCGAAGCCCGGCCAGCCCCGAGGGGGGGCTGGCCGTTCCATGGCTCGCTCTCGGGGGGCACCTGGGTGCAGTCCTCACGGCGAATCACGAGTTCCACCGTGTCAACCGAGGCTGGACGCTGGCAGTGCAGAGCGCGGTCCGACGCGTCCGCTTCCGTCTGCCTCGGGTGGTACAGCACTTCGCTGGGCGCACCGGCGAGCTCGACGCGCTGGAGCGGGCGCTCGGCGCCGGTGGGCGAGCGGTCATCACCCAGGCAGTGACCGGGCTCGGTGGCGTGGGGAAGACGCAGTTGGCCGCCCGCTACGTGCATGCCCAGCTCGACGCCTACGATGTCATCGCCTGGGTCCGGGCCGAGGACGGCGGCGTCGGCGACCTGGCCGAGCTGGCGGTCGCCCTTGGGCTGCCACTCGGCGAGGGGCTCGGCTCGGGGGACCGCGCCGCCGCAGCGCTGCGCTGGCTCGAGGGCTGCGAGCAGCGGTGGCTGCTCGTGCTCGACAACGTCGCCTCTCCCGAGCAGCTCGCAGCACTGTCCCCCGGATCGGGGAACGGGCGGGTGCTCGCCACGTCCCGGCATCGAGGTCTGGGGCAGTTCGGGCCTGCCCTGCCCGTCGGCGTGTTCGACGACGACACCGGCGGGGGGTACCTGGTGGCCCGAGCCGGCCGCCCGGCCGAGCGGGCCGCCGCACGCCGACTCACCCAGGCCCTGGGCGGGCTTCCACTCGCACTGGCCCATGCCGGCGCGTACTGCTCCGCGGGAACCACATTCGAGGAGTACCTGGGCCTGCTGGAGCTGCCCGCCGCCGAGATGTTCGACGCCAGCCCCGGGGTGTTCTACGAGCAGACGGTGGCCTCGACCTGGCAGGTCTCGATCGAGGCTGCGGCGGCGGCCGCACCCCTGGCGAGGCCTGTCCTGGCGATGGCCGCCTACCTGGCCCCAGAGAAGATCCCGACGGTCCTGTTCGAGGTGCTCATCGACGATGCCACCGACCTTCGGCAACGCAAGAGGCTCATCGACGGCCTCCACGCGCTGCACCGATTCTCTCTGGCCGAGGTCCAGGACGGGAGCCTGGACGTTCATCGCCTGTTGCAGAAGACGGTACGCGACGACGCGGTGGCCCATGATGACCCGGCCGGCGCGCTTGCGGCACTGGAGGCCCTCACCGCCGCCTTTCCTGAGGACACGTCGTTGCCGGCGTGGTGGCCGCAGTGCGAACAGCTCCTGGCTCACCTGCTGGCTCTTGCCGACACCCTCACGGCAACCGGCGAAAGCGGGCCACGGCTGATCCCCCTCCTGAACCGTGGATGCGGGTACCTCCTGCGGACGGGAGGGGGAGAGCGAGCCGTCACCGTCGGCGTGGCAGCGGCGGAGCTAGCCGAGCGCCTCCTGGGCCCCGGGCACCCCCACACGCTGACCGCCCGGGCCAACCTGGCCTCCTCCTACCGGTCGGCGGGGCGGACCGGGGAGGCCATCGCCATCGACGAGCGGCTGGTGGCCGACCGCGAGCGTCTCCTGGGCCCCGGGCACCCCGACACGCTGACCGCCCGGGGCAACCTGGCCTCCTCCTACCTGTCGGCGGGGCGGACCGGGGAGGCCCTCGCCATGTTCGAGCGGGTGGTGGCCGACCGCGAGCGTCTCCTGGGCCCGGAGCACCCCGACACGCTGACCGCCCGGGGCAACCTGGCCTCCTCCTACTGGTCTGCGGGGCGGACCGGGGAGGCCATCGCCATCGAGGAGCGGCTGGTGGCCGACCGCGAGCGTCTCCTGGGCCCGGAGCACCCCGACACGCTGACCGCCCGGGGCAACCTGGCCTCCTCCTACCTGTCGGCGGGGCGGACCGGGGAGGCCATCGCCATCGAGGAGCGGGTGCTGGCCGACCGCGAGCGCCTCCTGGGCCCCGAGCACCCCGGCACGCTGACCGCCCGGGCCAACCTGGCCTCCTCCTACCGGTCGGCGGGGCGGACCGGGGAAGCCATCGCCATGTTCGAGCGGGTGGTGGCCGACCGCGAGCGTCTCCTGGGCCCGGAGCACCCCGGCACGCTGACCGCCCGGGGCAACCTGGCCTTCTCCTACTGGTCGGCGGGGCGGACCGGGGAGGCCCTCGCCATCGAGGAGCGACTGCTGGCCGACCGCGAGCGTCTCCTGGGCCCCGAGCACCCCGGCACGCTGACCACCCGGGGCAACCTGGCCTTCTCCTACCGGTCGGCGGGGCGGACCGGGGAGGCCCCCGCCATGTTCGAGCAGCTGGTGGCCGACCGCGAGCGCCTCCTGGGCCCCGAGCACCCCGGCACGCTGACCGCCCGGGGAAACCTGGCCTTCTCCTACCGGTCGGCGGGGCGGACCGGGGAGGCCCTCGCCATGTTCGAGCAGCTGCTGGCCGACAGCGAGCGCCTCCTGGGCCCCGAGCACCCCGACACGATCAGCGCGAGCAGCGCACTCAACGACCTCACCCAACCTCCGTAAGTGCCAACACGCCCGAGCGGCGGGTCCGTCACCGTGCGGCTAGGGCCAGCTTCGGGAGAACTGGGCCCAGATCGTGGGCGGTCTTAACTATCCTGACGATTTGCCAGCGATGCGGGTGAGTTGCACGGCCCCCTTCGATGCAGAGTGAGATCTTCCTGACTGGAATATTTCCTGACACGAGACTCTCGCCACGCGTTGGCCTCGCCGACCGGCACAACGTCGAGCGGTGAGTCGCCGCGGAGCAAGGGCCCCATCTCGCGCGGCAGCTCGGTGCCGGCGGCTACGCGGAATGGCGCACCATCATCGAAACCGAGGCCGGCGCATACTTCTCCTGATTCGCGGATCAGCCCTGACCTCCGTCGAGACGCTATTCTGTAACGCCCGCCTGTTAGAACGAGCCCGCGGCAACGCGTCACAGTCGACGAATGTGAACAAGAGTCAGCCCGCGGCTGTGCGTACAAGCGGTCGGTTCTCGCGATGGCCGTCCACCTGTACGGGGGTCATATCTGGGCTGCTGCGCGCTTGCACAGTTCGGCTGCATCGGAGCCCGTAGCGGCCACTTCGAGTAGCAGCCCGCGGTTCCGCCAGTATCTGTCCACCTCAGCGGGGTCGGCGAGCTCTAGGTCCCCACCGGCGTGTTCGAGGGTGAGCAGGTCGTCCCGTAGCGTCCATCCTCCCAAGGGGGCGACCGGCCATGGTCGACTGAATGGCACTATGCCAACGGTGACGTTTGACGGTGTTGTCTCAGCGACCCGCGCAAGGTGTGCGAGCTGATCGCGCATCGTCCCCGAGCTTGTCAAGCGAGTCCTGATCGCCGCCTCTCCCATCAACAGCGTTACCTCTCGGCCCGGTTCGTACAGGATGGCGGCTCGGCGCATGCGTGAGGCGATCATCCGAGCGATGTCATCCTTCGAGGTGATCTCAGCTGGGCCACCGGCCAGGTGCAGCAGTTCATGGGCGTACTGCCCGGTCTGGAGGAGGCCCAGAATCATCGTGGGCTGGAACTGTGCGATACGAGTTGCCGCCTGTTCGGCAGCGCCAATGGCGGACTGGTGAGCATCGGCACCACCAGCCTGTGCGTACAGGTCCTGAATAGTGGCGTACTCGCGGCGTGCCTGGGCCAATAGCGTCAGTAGTTCGACCTGATCGGCGCCCGTGACGGCGGCCCACGCCTCCAGGTCGGCCTGGCTAGGGAGTCGCTTGCCTGTGTCGAGCTTCGACACCTTCGGCTGGTCCCACCCTGCGCCCAGTCTCGCGGCAAGGTCGACACCAGACAACCCGGCCTGCCTACGGGTCTCACGGAGGCGGTCGGCGAGACGCTGCCGTGCACGTCGGTGGGCGGGCTCAGCCAAGGGTGCGCTCAGATCGGTTGGCGGAGACCGACGCCCGGCAGATACTCGGCCCAAGGCACTGCCGCCCGCCAGGCCGTGGCTGCCCAGTGTTGGTGCATCGCTATTTCGTCAGGGCCGATGACCTGCTCGGCTGCTTCAAGCGCGCCGTTGTCGTCGTACAGCAAGGTCCATACCTGATCCTCATCGAGGATCCAGAAGTCGTGTCGGGGGAGACCCACCGGCCAGTCACCAGCCGGTGTCGGCACGATTCGGACGTCTTCGCCTGCTGCAGTGGTGTCGCGATACGCCGCGAGTTCGAAGGTGATGTACGGATCATGAGGCTCTTCGACGATGTGGACACGATGCAGGCTGCGGCCCGCTGCAGCGTGCGTGCGAAGCATGTCGTACCAAGGCCCGTCCTGGCGGGGAAGCGGCCGACCCAAGGCGACTATCCGGCAGAGGTCGGCGTCGGCGCTGTACCGCTGCAGCGCCTCTAGTCGAAACCATGACCTCTCAATCGCGTTGAACAGTTCGCCGTACGCAGGGTCACTTGCGGCGATGACGCGCGCCATCATAGCCGCCTGCCGATCGCGACCTCGGCGAGGTACGCCTCGATCTCGTCCGCTGCGCCAGGCCGGCCGTGTTCTGCGAGCAGACGGCCAGCAGCCCGAAGAACGGTCTCGGTCGGCACCCGCACGCCGGTCTCGTCCGTCGCCCGGTCCGCTAATTCGCCGCTCGTGTGCTCGTCCAGGATCTTGCCCTGCGCGACCATCACGGCTGCGTCATCTTCGGCGACATATATCGCCGGGCAGTCGCCTGACGCACTGTTCCCGTCCTTTGCCAGCTTCCGCAACTTCATCCTGGGCCCCTTCCTACAAAGAGAAATATGCAGCCTTCATGCTCGCAGAGGTTGGCTCTTACGTCCATACTAGGCAAGAATATGCTTATTATATAATATGTACAGCAATGCAGTATGAGTGAGGCATAATATGCGTCAGTCGGCCTTCCGGGCCGCGTATGGCGCGGACGCCGGGGTCGTGACCCCTGATTGGAGGTCGATCTGTGGATGACGGTATGGCGCAAGCCAACAGCGGAAGGCCAGTGGCTGACGAGCTGAGGTGGGATTCACATGGGCCGGTCGGCCGGGGTGCGGGCCACGACGAGTCTCTGCTCGCGATGAGATCCACAACTGTGTTGCGCGGCGGGTTGGCGGTCGGGCTGTCGTCGTATGACACGGTGATGGCGGAGCATGCCCCTCAGTTGCCGCGCGGAGAGTCGTGCCGGGCCTGTGGGTTCGTCTATGCCGGACAGTCTGCCTGCCCGGCAGTGATCCTGGCCGAGGCGGGGCATGCGGATGTAGCGGACCGAGTGAAGATCGTGCCGCAGGCCGACCCGGAGTACGGCGCCTTGTGCGAGTTGACGGTGGCGGTGGAGCGCCTGGGTGCCCGGGTGGACGTGATCGGCGCCAGCATCTCTGCCGTCTCACCAGTGACGAAGGCGCGTCGCCGTCGGCTGTGGCCGAGGCTCGTCGTCTCACGGCGGCTCGGATGAGGGCGGACATGCGGCCGTTGGCGTTCGGCTACTTCCGGCTTCGTGCGGCCGATCCACCCGACGTCGGCGAACGGTTCACGGCGGAGATGCAGGGCTACGCGGAGCGGGAGGGGCTGACGTTGGCCGAGGTCTACAACGACCCGTTCGAACCGCCCGCCGGGGTTTCTGATCGATCGGCGTTCTGCGCGCTGGTGGACGCCCTGCGTCGCGACGACACCACGGCCGTGATCATTCCCGCACCCGAGCACCTTTCCCGCCGGTCCGGTGGTTACACAGAGCGGCGCACCATCATCGAAACTGAGGCTGGCGCCAGACTTCTCGTGATCCGCGGATGAGCGGATAGCTGACGGAGAAGGAGATCAGACTCAGTGGCTTCCCGGCACCGTGCTATTCGCCCGGTTCGTGTTCTCGCCTCGTCGCCACAGTTTCCCTAGGGCCTGCGGAACCTGAACAGCCGCAGGCTGTTGGTGACGACGAAGATGCTGGACAACGCCATCGCGCCGGCGGCGAGCACCGGAGTGACGACCCCGGCGGCAGCCAGCGGAAGCGCGGCGACGTTGTAGGCGAAGGCCCAGAACAGGTTGCCCTTGATCGTGCGCAACGTGCGACGCGAGAGTCGGATCGCATCGACTGCAGCGGTCAGGTCGCCCGTGACGAGCGTGAGATCGCTGGCTTCGATGGCGACGTCGGTGCCGTTGCCCATGGCGATGCCCAGGTCGGCCTGAGCCAGCGCGGCGGCGTCATTGACCCCGTCGCCGATCATCGCCACGACCTTGCCGCGGGCCTGCAGTTCCTTCACGGTCGAGACTTTGTCTGCCGGCCTGACCTCCGCGAAGACCTGCTCGATGCCCACCTGATCGGCGACGGCACGGGCCACGGTCTCGTTGTCGCCGGTCAGCAGCACCGGCTCCAGGCCGATGGCGCGCAGCGCCGCGACCGCCTGGGTCGAGGTGGGCTTGATGGTGTCGGCGACAGCGAGCACGCCTCGGGCCTGGCCGTCCCAGGAAACCAACACGGCGGTACGGCCACCCGCAGCCACGTCGCGTTGCACGTCGGCGAGCTCGCCGGGGATGGTGAGCCCGCGCTCGGAGAACAGCCGTGCCTGCCCGACGAGAACCGCGTGGCCGTCGACAGTGGCTTCGGCACCAAGGCCGGGCAGCCCACGAAACCCGTCGACGCCGGGCAGCTCGCCTACTCTTGCGGTGGCACCGGCCGCGATGGCCTGGGCAATCGGGTGTTCGCTGGCGTCTTCGACCGCGCCTGCGTAGCGCAGCAGATCGTCGACAGCGACGCCCTCGGCGGCGATGACGTCGACCAGAGCCATCTTCCCGGTGGTGACCGTGCCCGTCTTGTCGAGCACGACGGTGTCGACCCGCCGCGTCGACTCCAACACCTCGGGCCCCTTGATCAGGATGCCGAGTTGGGCGCCCCGGCCGGTTCCGACGAGCAATGCTGTAGGCGTGGCCAGTCCGAGTGCGCACGGACAGGCAATGATGAGTACGGCAACAGCGGCGGTCACCGCGGCTGCAGTGCCACCTCCGGTGATGATCCAGAACCCGTAGACCGCAGCCGCGAGGGTGATCACGACGGGGACGAACACCGCGGAGACCCGATCGGCGAGCCGTTGCACCGGCGCCTTGCCTGACTGGGCGTCCCGCACGAGCCTGGCCATCTGCGCCAACTGGGTGTCCGCGCCGACACGGGTCACCCGCACGACTAGCCGGCCACCGACGTTGACGGTCGCGCCCACGACCGGGTCTCCGGGGCTGACCTCGACGGGAACGCTTTCCCCGGTGAGCATGCTCTGGTCGATGGCGCTGCCGCCTTCGGCGATCACCCCATCGGTGGCGATCTTCTCACCCGGCCGGACCACGAAGAGGTCGTCAATCCGCAGTTGGTCGATGGGGATCCGATGCTCACGGCCGTCGCGCAGCACGGCGACGTCCTTGGCGCCCATCTCGAGCAGGGCGCGTAAGGCCCCGCCGGCGCGCCGCTTGGCGCGGGCTTCGAAATACCGGCCGGTCAGCAGGAAGGTGGTCAGCGCCGCGCCCACCTCGAGGTAGATCTGGTCGGTGGCTGACCCCCGCGGGGCGAGTATCTCGAAACTCATCCGCATCCCGTGCTCGCCTGCGCCGCCGAGGAACAGCGCGTACACGCTCCACAGATAGGAGACGACCACGCCGAGGGAGATGAGGGTGTCCATGGTCGCGGCACCGTGGCGCAGGTTGGTCCACGCGGCGCGGTGAAACGGCCACGCGCCCCACACAGCCACCGGTGACGTCAGCGTCAGCACGAGCCACTGCCAGTTGTCGAACTGTAACGCCGGCACCATGGCCAGCAGCAGCGCCGGCGCGGTGAGCAGTGCAGCGATGACGAGTCGGGTGCGCAGCGACTGTTCGGCCTCGCTCGTTTCGTCGCGCTCGGTCGCCGCGGCCGGCTCTCGCGGCTTGCTCGGTGGCGGCGGTGGAGTCGCCGTGTAGCCGGTCGCCTCCACCGTCCGTACCAGATCCTCGACGCTGACCGTGTCAGGGTGGGTGACCCGAGCGGTCTCGGTAGCGAAGTTGACCGATGCCTGTACCCCGTCGAGTTTGTTGAGCTTGCGCTCGACCCGGGCGGCACAGGATGCGCAGGTCATGCCGCCGATGGTCAGGTCGACCTGGTCGGGCGTGGAAGTCTCGATCGTGCTCACGGCTGTGTCCTGACCACGTCGTAGCCGGCCTCGGCAACCGCGGCGTGTACCGCCTCGTCGGGAAGCTGCCCCGAGCTTTCGATTGTCAGGCGGCCGGTGGGGAGGTCCACGCTCACCGCTTGCACACCGGGCAGTTCCTGGACTTCTTCGGTGACGGAGCGGACGCAGTGCTCGCACGTCATGCCGCTCACCGTGTATGTCGCTTGCGATGCCATTGTCTTGCTCCTATGCCGGATCGGTGCGTGCGTCGGGTTAGGACCGGACGAGCCGGGCGATGGCGGCCGAGGCTTCACGTACCTTCGCCGCGCCCTCCTCGCCGCCCTTGGCGGTGGCCTCGGCCACGCAGTGCGCGAGGTGATCGTCGAGCAGGCTGAGCGCGACCGCCTCGAGCGCCCGGGTCGCAGCGGAGATCTGCGTGAGGACGTCGATGCAGTAGGTGTCTGACTCGACCATCCGGTGCAGGCCGCGGACCTGACCCTCCACCCGGCGCAGCCGCTTGAGGTAGGCCTCCTTGTCGGCCTGATAACCCGGTCCGTGGTCCATTGCTGCCTCCTCGGCAAATACCCCTGGGGGGTACGATACTCGCTCAGTGATGGAACTCGTGCACGACGGCGTGACCCTTGCCGCGGCCGATGAGCCAGCGGTTGACCGGGACGGTGACCACGAACGCGATCGCCAGCGCCACGGCCAGGCTGCCCCAGAAGAGGGTGTCGGTGAGTCCGGCGTCCATCGCGCCGGGAATCACCAGCAGGATCGCATTGTCGACGATTTCCATCGTGAGGATCGAGAGGGTGTCGGCGGCCAGCGCGATCCGGACTGCTTGGCGTAGTGGGAGGTTGGCCCGCAACACCGGAATGATCGTGAGCAGGTAGCCGAAGAAGAAGGCGAGCACGACGGCCAAGGCGATCGTCGGGCCATCGGCCCAGCCCCACCAGGTGCCGAGGACCACACCGAGGACCTCGCCGATCGCGCACCCGGTCAGGCAATGCAGCGTGGCTGAGACTGCCAGTCGGGTCAGCTCCCGCGGATCGGTAGCGGCGTCGGAGTTGTGGTGCTGCTGGGTTTGACCCGCGGCGGCCGGCTTCACTTCGTCGTGCGTGTCGTGCTGGGTCATGGCAGCGGCCTCCCTGTGTAGTGATTGGCAGCCTATACCCCCATGGGGTATGCTCGTCAAGCATTCGGCAGACGAAGGAGCGTGCGGGGGACAGCTCGCTTGGCAGGGCCAGCGCCGACCGCTGACCAGGAAGTAGCCTCGACTACTACGTCGGCTCGGAGAGGACGTACAGGCACGCCATGGGATCGCGCCGCAACGAACGACCGC
>Ga0136617_10002450_pt1 | contig 16517 bp, 16 predicted proteins | sample AntDrymUQ3222106_2_FD_129672 | JGI IMG/M metagenome (GOLD analysis project Ga0136617, IMG submission 129672) | Polar desert sand microbial communities from Dry Valleys, Antarctica - metaG UQ322 (21.06) | ecosystem: Environmental > Terrestrial > Soil > Desert | place: Antarctica: Dry Valley...
CACTCCCATGACTTTCTGCCTCCGGCGCTTCGCCCGCTTCCGTGACCTGCTTTGCTTTTTCCTCATAACGCTCTCCGCCTGCTCCAAGACCGACAACGCCTCTGGCGACACCGAAGCCTCCGCCCCTGCCGCCACCGGCAACCGCAGCCTCGACTCCGATCTCGAGCAGCTCCAGGACTTCAAGCTCTCGATGCCGCGCATGCAGAAATGGGTACAGGCGCAGCGGAACCTGGTTGCCCTGTCGAAAGCCCGTCCCGACCTCGAGGGCAGCTACAAGGTGGAGAAGAACGCCTCGATCGACCAACAGGTCACTGCGCTTGAAGGGCATGCCGACGTGAGAAAAGCGGTCAGGGACGCGGGCGTCTCACCGCGCGAGTTTACCCTGACTACATGGGCATTACATGCAGGCGGCCACGGCGCACTCGGTTCAACGCATGCCCACTGGCAAGACCCGCGACTCAATTATGCAGTCGCTGAAGGTGCACCCGGAAAACATCACCTTTGTTCAGAAGAACATGAGCGAGCTGGAGACGCTGATGAAGGAGATCGAAAGGTGAGACTGGGCTAACGCTGTGTGCCTGAGCTGACCGAGCAGGCCAGGGGAGTTCAGCGCACATATCTGCTGCTGACGCTGCTGTCGACGTTGTCGGCATCCTTCATCTGGGGCATCAACACTCTCTTCCTGCTTGACGCCGGTCTTAATAACGCCGGAGCGTTCGCGGCCAACGCTTTCTTTACCGCCGGGATGGTGATCTTCGAGGTACCTACCGGCGTCTTCGCCGATACCCGGGGCCGGCGCTCGTCCTACCTACTCGGCGCCGCCACCCTGCTGGTCTCGACACTCCTGTATCTGGCTATGTGGCGGATGCACGCGCCCCTCTGGGGTTGGGCCCTGGCGTCGGTTCTCCTCGGCCTCGGGTTCACGTTCTTCTCGGGAGCGACCGAGGCCTGGCTGGTGGACGCTCTTGCCTTCACTGGCTCCAGGGAACAGCTGGAGCCCGTGCTCGCCAAAGGCCAGATCGTGGGCGGGGCGGCAATGCTCACCGGCTCGGTGGCGGGTGGGGTGGTCGCTCAGATGACCAACCTGGGGGTTCCGTATATCCTCCGGTCGGTTCTGCTCGGGTTCACCCTGGCCGCGGCGTTTTTCCTGATGAAGGATCTGGGGTTTTCACCTAATCGAAGCAAACGTCCTCTAAGCGAGCTCAGGAGAGTGGCGCGCGCTTCTCTCGAGAATGGATGGCGGAACCCTCCGGTGCGCTGGCTGATGCTGGCCGGGCTTTGTGCCGGCGGAGTGGAGATCTTCGCATTCTATGCGCTCCAACCGTATCTGCTCGAGCTTTACGGCGATCCAGGCGCTTTCGGAATCGCGGGGCTGGCGGCGGCCATCGTCGCCGGAACCGAGATGCTCGCAGGCATAATCGCGGCCCGAATGCGCCGGCTGTTTGCGAGGCGCACCCACGCGCTGATCCTGGCCGCGTTACTCGGCATCGCCTCGCTGGCTCTGCTGGGCGTGACCTCGAGCTTCTGGGTAGCCATCGCTCTGTTGGTCGTTTGGGGGCTGACGTTCTCGGTGAGCGTCCCGATACGCCAAGCCTACATCAACGGGCTCATTCCCTCTGAGCAGCGGGCCACTGTCCTGTCGTTCGACAACCTCATGGCGTCGGCCGGGGGCGTGGCCGCCCAGCCGGCGCTGGGACGGGTGGCGGATATGAGGGGCTACCCTGTGGCCTACGTTCTCAGTGCCTTCATTCAACTGGGAGCAGTACCGTTCCTGCTGCTGGCCCGGCGGGAGCGTGCTGCCGCGGATAGGATCGAGGAGTGACACGCGGCCACCGGTGCCGTCTGATTCGATTGACCACAGAAACAAAGGGGCGCCTCGTTCGAAGCGCCCCCGTTTTTCCTGCCCCGCTGCCCCGCTTACCAGCGGTAATGCGCAAACGCCCGGTTAGCTTCCGCCATCCGGTGGGTGTCTTCCTTCTTCTTTATCGTGTTGCCCTCGCCCTTGGAAGCCAGGATGAGCTCCGCCGCCAGCCGTTCGGCCATGGTTTTTTCGGTGCGAGCACGAGAGAAGGAAATAATCCAGCGCATGGCGAGCGCGGTTCGGCGATCGGGCCGAACCTCCACCGGCACCTGGAGAGAAGCACCACCGACCCGCCGGCTTTTCACCTCGAGGGTGGGCTTGGCATTGTTCACCGCCTGCTTGAAGACCGAGACGCCCGGCTGGCTGGTGCGCTCCTCGATCAGATCCATGGCCGAGTAAAAGATTCCCTCGGCCACGCTCTTCTTTCCCTCGAACATCAGGTTGTTGACGAACTTTGATACGGTCTGGCTGTCGTACCGCGGGTCCGGCGGCACCGGCCGCTTCACTGATTTGTTGCGGCGACTCACTTCTTGCCTCCCTTGGCTGCCGGTGCGCTTCCCGCCGCCTTGGGCCGCTTGGCGCCGTACTTGGACCGGCTCTTCCGTCGGTCGTTGACGCCAGCCGAGTCCAGCGTTCCGCGCACAATATGATAGCGCACGCCGGGGAGATCCTTCACCCGGCCGCCGCGGATCAACACGATCGAGTGCTCCTGAAGGTTGTGTCCCTCACCCGGAATGTAAGCCGTGACCTCGAAGCCGTTGGTAAGGCGCACGCGAGCAACCTTACGGAGAGCCGAGTTGGGCTTCTTCGGGGTGGTGGTATAGACCCGGGTGCACACGCCGCGTTTCTGGGGGTTGTCCTTGAGGGCCGGCGCCTTGTCCTTGGCCTCTACGTCTTTCCGGCCGTGCCGGATCAGCTGATTGATAGTTGGCATAGCCCGAAAATGTAGCCGCGCGATTCACTTGGGTCAATGTCGCCAGGCAGCGGGTCGGTGGGACAGTGCGAAAAGTGCGAAAAGTGCGAGTGCAGAAGCACCTCTTCCTGAGCGAAGCGAAGGACCCAAGTCACAACACCGGTAACGTGCTGGGGAGGTCCCTCGCTGTGCTCGGGATGATGAATCATTTTTTTCCCGCTTACCCGCCTACCCGCTGTCCCGCTTCCCCGCCTGATGGCGTGCTTTTCCTACCGGATCCAGGGACATCGAGGCTCGGGGGAGCGCACACTACACTCCACAAGTAGCCGGGCGCGGCAGCGGCGTGTCGGATGTGGCGGGGTAGCCTCTGGAGTAAACCGCGTGTGCCCGGCTCCGCAGCGCCCCTGAAACGCCTCAACCGGCCCCAGGGACGGACCGACCCTCGATTCCAACCGCCGGGAAACACCCCCGCCCGCCACATGAGATTCCGCAGCCGAACCGAGGGACAACTCACGCAGGTGGGCATCAGGCCCCGGCTGAAGTGCCGCTCCAGGATTCGAAGCGCGGTGTCAGGCAGTGGCGGGCGCAGGCCGTCGAGCACATCGGACGGAACGGTCACGCCCGCCGCTGCCTGGGCCAGCCGGAACGTCCAATAGCAGGAAGTGGCACCACCACTTTCTCGCGCCAGCACGACAAACTCCTTCCAATCGATCGATCCCGAGCCGGCTAGCGCCGCCACATCTCTGAACGTGCGCCACGCGGATACGCTCATCAGATGTCCATAAGCAAAATGGAGGCAGGCATGAAACAACTGATGTAAAGGGTCCGGCACCAGCAGAACGTGCTGATCCACGCAGAGTCGCCGGGCCCGGGCACGCACAGCCTTGGGCGAGAAACGAAACGGGTGTCCCTCGAAGAAGAGATCTGTGTGCAGCTCTACCGTAGCATCACTTCCTTTGGCGTCGGCGTATGGGGGAAGGTGCTGATGCCCATCGTACGCATCGTCAGCGAAGCTGTTGGAACGCCTCACCCAGCCTGCTGCCTGGAGAGCCTGCTTGGCAGCGTCGGCCTGCTCGGGCTCAACCAGGAGATCGATGTCCCGCATGGGCCGTTCGACGAACCGGGGGTATGCGGTGTGGGCCACCGCGGCCCCCTTCAATAGCACCGCATCAATGCCGCCGGCAGCCAGGGCATCGCATGTCTCGTACAGGCGCCGTTGGAGACGGAGGAGACTGAACTCCGAGACCATGGCCAGTCTCTTAAGCGGATCGCTTTCTGGTCCACCGCCGCATCCCAGCCGCCTGACTTGCGCCCAGAGTATCGGCGAGGCCTGTTCCCGGTCGGCCAGGGCACAGAGGAGGGGCCAGTCGATGTTCTGCGCCAGCAGCTTCCGCAACAGGGGGGACGCCGCGTCACCCCCGGCACTGAGCAGGATTACGCGCGCCTCGAGGGGAAGGCCGTCGACCATGGCACGCGGGATATCGCGACCATCAGTACTGCGCAAGCGTTCCCGAGCCTTTGGCATGCCGCACCGCCAGGGTGAAGACGTACAGGCTCAACCCGAAAAGTGCGAGCGCGAACCCCGACAGCACCGCCAGATCCGGCGCCGAAGCGCGAAGCGATCCACCCTCGAGCACGACCGCCCGAAGAGCACGGAGACCATACGTCAGAGGGACCGCCATGGAGAGATCCTGCAGCCAGGATGGGATGACCTGGGTGGGGTAATAGACGCCTCCCAGCAGACCCGAGACGGTCAGAACCGCCGCCGGGAGCGAACCGCTGGTCTTGAACGCAAGGACGCCGGCCGCGGCGAGGAGGCCGAACGGGATGTAGGCCAGGATGATCAAGCCGAGGATTAACAGTGCGGCCGGCGAACGCTCTCCCATGAGGGGCGCGCCCAGCGCCAACCCGACGACCAGCAGTAGCAGGGCCCGGACAGCGGTCCAGATAAAAGCATAGCCCACCGTGCCCGCCACGATCTCACCCAGACGCGCGCGAGTCCCGAGCAGGGCCTCGAAGGTTCCACTTGCGATGCTGGAACCGAGAGCGGTGGGCAGCGAGGTGACGGCGGTCGTGAGAAACATGAGTGTGATGATGCCGACCAGCAGGAAGCCGAAGTACTCCCCGCCCTGCCCCGCGATCGAATCGGCCATTACCGGTTGCAGCGCTCCGGCAACGAAATACACCGGGATGACCATCATCAGGAGGGAGACGAGCGAGACGAGCATGTTGAGTCGATAACTCGCCGCCGTCAGCCAGCTGGCCCTCACCAGAGCGAGCATTCTACGCATCGGATGATCTCCGCCGGCGGTCTATGATCCCTTCTATCAGGTCGGCGAGAGTGCGCGGGACGCTCTCGAACCGCCCGACCGAAGCTCCGGCTCTGCCCAATGCGTCAATCACTTTCGCTGCGCCTTCCAGTCCTCCGGCTACGTCCATTTCGGTCCGGGTCCAGCCCTCTGCGTCCGGCTGGGACACTATCCCATCTACCACGCCTTCGCGCTCGAGCGCGGCAAGGCTGCCCGGTACCGGGCACCGGGTCCACAGTCTATATCGTTCGCTGCCCATCTGACGGATGAGGTCCGCTGCTGAGCCCACCGCCAGGAGTTTTCCCTGGTGCAACACCCCCACCCTGCCGCAGAGCTCCAGCGCTTCCTCTGTGTTGTGGGTGGCCAGCAGAACCGTACAACCCTGGCGACCCGAGATCTCCTCCCGCAGAAAGGCGCGAAAAGTCCGGGCGGAGAGTGGATCGAGGCTCCGGGTGGGCTCGTCGAGAAGGAGGATCCGGGGCCGCGCCACAAGTGCGCGTGCGATCAGCAGCCGCTGTTTCATCCCGGAAGAGAACGCGCCAACCATCTTGCTGCCCGCATCGCACAGGCCTACGGCGTCCAGAAGCTCACTCACCCGGCGGCGGCCAGCTTCTTCCGGGAGATCCTGCAGCCGAGCGTACAGTTCCAGGTTTTCACGTGCGGTGAGCCGCCAGTACAGGCTGCGGTCGTCGGTGATTACCGGCGCCAGGATCTTCCGCACCTGATTGGCCTGCCGGATGACATCGTACCCCCCCACGGCGGCCGAACCTCCATCCGGCAGGACCAGCGTAGCAAGCACCTTGAAGAGGGTCGTCTTGCCCGCGCCGTTGGGCCCGAGAAGACCGAAGAACTCGCCATCTTCAATAGTGCAGCTGATGTCCACCAGCGCTGGAGACCATTGGCGTAGGAATGGCTGGCGCAGCGCCGCCCCCAAGCTCCGGCGGACCACGAATCGTTTGGTCAGCCCCGCCAGGTGGATCGCCTCGCCGGCCAAGGGGATTCGGGCCGCGGGGGACACGGTGTGAGCCCCGGCAGCAACGACGCTCATGCTCCCACCTGGAGTGGAAGCCCCGCCTCTGCCTGCTCGCCGTGCCACTCACCGATGATTCCCACCACCTCCGGCAGACGCTCGAAGTCGCGGACGATATCCAACTGGTAGACAGGAACCGTGCGTGCAAGTGCCGCGGCCCAACGCAACCACACGACGGATTGGGGTCCGCCGAACAGGGGGCCAAGCTTGGCGTGGCGAACCAGCGCCAGCGCGGAGGGAACTTGGGACATCCGTTGCCGGCGCGCCGCAACCCTCGCTTTGGGAATCGGTGAGAGAAGGTAGATAGCCTGGAGGCTGACCGGGTCAACTTGTAGTCGGTGGGCAGGGGGTTCGACCAGCTGCTTGTCGCCCGGAAGGGTATCTCTAAGGGGCACGTCCGACAGCCTGGACGCCGAATCAACCCACAGACGAAGGGCGTGCACGCCGGGCTGCAGCCGGGCCGGGGGGCCCGGATCCACGGCAACAGTGTCGTCGGTGCCCAGCCTGGCGCCCCCGTTGGTCAGCGCCAGAGCCAGCGTCGATTTGCCGCCGAACTTGGGTGCCAGGAACGCTATGCCCCCCGACTGAAACGCCACCGCACTTCCATGGAGACAGAACATGCCGCGCACATGCAGCGCCAGCGGCAGTACTCTTCCGAGCAAGTCGATCCTGGCAGCTTCAAGACGGGCGCCGGAAGCGGGGCACCATTCAATGCTGAGGCCGTCGTCCGAGATCAGGAAGTCGCCGGTGTCATCGAAGCGAAGTAGATACCCTCTATCAGTTCGGTATAGCCGTACCTGAATATTTGGGTCGACCTGATCCTTACCCAGGTACTCTGATGGCTCCGAGTGGCGGATACAGGTGGTGGTGCTCAACATCCAGTTGGTGACCGGATCACTGCAGGGCATCAACTCCGGAAAATCGACTTCGGAGCTCAAGCAACCCCCGAACACGGCGTACCGGTTCATCGCGCACCCGAACCGGGTAGAACGTCGACATTCATGAGCGGCTGGAAGTTGCGCACGTGCGCGGGCCAATCACCCAATACCCGGTTGCCGTACTCGACCCAGGCGTGCGCCAGAAGCTTTCCACCGGTGGGCCGAACTCCTATGCGGAGCCTGGCCCCAGGTATTCCACTCCGTTCCAGCAGGCTGATCAACGCGACCGAACGAACCAGACAGCTCGGCCGGAACACGCCGAAACGAGCCGCCCGGCGCACCGCGTGTCCCAACTGGCTGGCACGGGCGTCCTGGACGGCGGCGACCTCGATGGCTGCGTCAGGAGAAGCCGCCACAAGATTCCCCCGCGGTCGAGTCCAAACCGTGATCTGGGTTCGGACAAGTATCGCCTGGGCCAGCAGCAGATCGCGCCACTGGGCCGTTTTCATCCGCCTGAGCCGGCCAAAGAAGCTCTGCGACATGCTGGTCTAAGCTGCTGGTGGCGGCAGCAGTAACTTCTGCGCCAACAGGTCGTCGATCAGCTGATGGATATCGCTCCGCAACTTCTCCGGGTCTACGCCCGGGTAATGTGCGGCCACCGCGGTGTAGAGCTCGTCCCATGAGGCGGTAGCCGGCAACGCCTCCCAGACCCGGGCGGCGACCTCATTCAGGCCGAAGTAGACTTCGTCCGACGCCGAAAAGAGCACGGCGCCTTCACTCAGGGACTGGTAGATGACATCGGGTTTGGCTACAGGTAGCATCATGACATCTCCCAGGTAAAAGACGCAACCCGAGCCACCCCGGTTCCCCGGAGCAGCCCTGGCTGAATTGAGGTTTCGTCAGCTAATCGGCCCGGTGCCGAAGGTACCGGCAATGGCCAGCACCGCCTCCACATCGAGTGGTTCATCGAAGGCTTCGGTTGCCGCATCCCTACCTTCGAACCCGGCGACGTCGATGCCGAGGTGCGTGGTATTCTGCTCGCCGGCGTAGGTGGGCGCGAGCGCCGCGACGTCGGTCTCGTTTCCGGTGATCCAGCCCTTCTGCCCCCGGAGCCGGCGTATTTCCGAGGCGTGCCGCGCCTCGACCGAGTGAATGCGGAGCGCGGCGGTTAGAATGTCGTCGTTAGAAGCCACGTTGCCGGCCTGCCCCTTGTACGCCCGCACGCCGGTGTCCTCCAGCCCCTGCGAGACGGCCAGGAAAGTCTGGTAGTTGGTAAGGACATCGGGGAACGCGCCCCGTCCGGTGGGGTCGAACGTCGGCCGGCGAGCCTTCTTGTCCCCCAGCACGCTTTCGAGAAACACAACGTGCGCGGCTTCGTGCTTGCTGACCTGCTCGAACACGGCCCGGTCCGACGAGGGGATCAACCCCGAGGCGGCGAGGCCGGCCACGTAGAAATCAGACTCCAGATATTCCAGAACCAGAGCTAAATTCAGTGGATTGATGATGGAGTTCGGAAGCGGCCCCTGGGCGAACGCGCGTCGCGTCAGGCTGGCGAGCAGCACGGGCATGGTGGCGAGCGCCACCCCCACGCCGAACATCCCACCTCCCCGGACGGCGTCCCGGCGGGACACTGCCCGCTCGAGCCCGTCGGGATTCTCGAGCGCATCGAGAATAAGTTTCTTGTCCCTGTCCATGGTTGGATGCTCCTCTATGTGGTCGGCAGCGTGCTGCCGTCGATTTCGGTTGTGATGAAGGGATCGGCCGCGGCAAAGACATCCGCGGGGGTGTTGACAACATCCAATCCCTGCTCGTCGACGACATCGTCGCCGGCGAATGCCGCGGTCTTGGGCGCCAGAAGATCCCGGATCGCCGCCGCGTGTCTGGCCTCAACCGAGACGATCTTCCCCGCCACGAGAAGGTAGTCCAAGTTTTCGAGATACTTCCCGGCGCCGTTGTAGGCCGAGACGCCGAGGTCCTCGAACGTTCTGGCCGTCTCCAGCACGCTCTGTCTGCTGCCGAAATCGACGTCGGTGAAGTCGACCTCCAGAGCGGGGATCGCACTCGAGCCCAGTGCCGCCTTGAAGAAGTCGCGATGGATCAGCTCGTGCTTCCGCACATCATCGAGAAGACTGGATTCTTCGTCGGTAATCCCCGAGAACGGGGAGGCGATCACCTGGGTGTAAAACGCGGCCTCGAGCTGCTCGAGCGCGTAGGCGAAGTTCAGGACGAGGAAGTCTCCCGTCCCCAGATCGACCGGCTCCGTGGCTCCACCTCTGGGTGACCGCCCCGAAGGCTGAAGCCCGTCGTCGGCTTTACAGCCGACCGCGACCGCGGCTATCGTCACGCCGGACCACGTAAGAAACGTCCGCCGTCCTTTGACTTGTGTCAGGCGAGACAGGAACCGCAGCTCCTCGTCACCTGTGTCTAGTTTTCTGAACATACTCTACCCTCCGGTGAGATTCGGCTGCGGATGCAACCAGAAATCGGGAATGTGCCACGGTTACGAGCGTCCACCACCACCACCGCAGCCGAAATCGCTCGGATCACCCGGATTGCACCCTGCCGGAATACCAAACACGGCAGAGATGTCGCTCCCGACCGCGGAGCCGATCTGGGTGAGCTCCCTGAACGTCCCGAATCGTTCCAGGGTGGGTTTCACGTATTGCCTGCCTTCGCCATCCATGACTCCTCCTGCACCTCGTGTGAGTTCCGGGCTGCCTGCCCGGGAGGCGATGCGGTCGCTGCGGCCGCACCGATTTTGTACCGTCCCACTGGAGCGCCGGCTCCTGCTGGTTTCGTGTTTGGCGCGCGCGACCGAAGCCAGAGCTCGGCCTGCAGGGTGAGAAACAGGCTGACGCCAACTTCCCCGCCACCGCGCCGCACATACTCGTCCCACCGCTTTCGAAGGATGGACGGGTTCACGATGCCCATCTGCGCCAGACACATAGCACCGTCGATGAGCTGGCCCAGATATGGGGCAAAGGTCTGCCGCATGGAGCGGGCGAAATAGCCCTCTGAGCTCCCGGTGCGGAACGCCCGGCGGGCCAGGACCTGTTCCGGCAGGAGTCCGCGCATCGCGCGCCGGAGCAAGCGTTTCGTCTCGGTACCCTGGGAGCGCTCGGAGCGCGGCCTGCCGGCGGCGAACCGCACAATCCGCCCGTCATAGAGGGGAGAGCGCACCTCGACGCCATGCTCCAGGGCAAACCCGTGAACGCAGGCGAAGGCGCGGGGGAAGTAGGGGTGAGACAGGTACCACTCGGTCTCGTACGCCGCGCGGTCGGGGCCGACCCTTTTGGGCGTGTGGAGCCGCTCCCGCTCGATCAGCCCCGTCCGCCGCACGAAATCACGGTCGATCCACTCAGGCAGCGGCCGCTGCAGTTGCCCCCGAAGCGGACGGCCGCCCCTCAGCGTGCCGGCGCCGCGGAGGAGGACATCGGGCAGCAACGGCTGCATGGCGCTGCGGAAGAAGCTTCGGAAGCCGCTGCCGCTCATTCCCTTGAGCCGCCACTCCTGGGCGAGCGTCAACCAGGAGCCGGTCCGGAACAGATCGGAGAGGTAGACGTTGGAAACCTGGAAGAGCTGGTCGCCGCCGACGCCATCGAGGGCCACCCGGGCGCCGGCCGCGCGGCTCCCGTCCGCCAGCGCCCTGTTGACGTTTTCAAACGCATGGGCGAAGGGCTGGTCCCGAGCGGCGGCGGAATCCAGGGGATGGTCGAGCAGCGGGATCTGCGCGATATCGAGCCAGTGCACCGCGCTGCCCCAGTGGTTCGCGACTGCGAGAATAAGTTCGTCTTCCCGACCGACATCGCCGGGGGGGAAGCTGATTGAGATTGCCTGCAGATGCCGTTCCGAGCCCCGTTCCCGTAGCATCTGTTGGACAGCGCCAAACACCGCGGTGGAGTCCCAGCCTCCACTCAGCCACACGCTGGTTGCCCCATGGGGGTCAAGCCGCTCGGCGACCGCGGCTTGCAGCAGCCGACGCAGCTCGCCGGCGGCCTCTTCGAAGTCCAATCCCCTGCCCTCTCGCACCGCCGGTGGCGTCCAGTGGGGTGCCACCCGGGGCCTGCCTGACTCGGCTACAAGGGTACAGCCCGCTGGAAGCTGGGAAATACCGGAGTACGCGGTCTCGGTCGGAGCGGCGAAGAGACCGGCCGCGTCCGCGCCGATGGACACAAGATCGAGGTCCCTGGGGCTTCTGGGATGCCCCAGGAGCGCGGGGATCGTAGAAGCGATGGCGAGGGAGTTGCCGATCTGGGCATAGAAGAGAGGCCGCTTCCCCCCGAAGTCGCGGGCGCAGACGACCCGCTGCTCATCGCCGTCCCAGAGGATGAAGGCAAAGTCGCCTTCGAGCCGCTCGGCGCATCGCTCACCCCATGCCCGGTACGCGGCAAGGATGAGGTGACTCGCAGTGCTCCCTCGCACGGGCACTGCGGCTTGCCTGAGTTGTCGGAGGAGGTCCTGCTGATAGTAGAGAGTTGCATCGGCGGCGACGGCGATGGCGCCATCTTCGAGTACGAACAGAGACCCGCTGAACCCGTCGTCGAGCTCCCAGAACTGGCGGCAGGCCGCCAGCAGTGCCGACCCTCCGAAGTCGTTCCGGACCTCGGACTCGGTACCACGACGGGCCAACCCCGCGAGCATTGCCCGTATCGTTGGGGCATCGGTCCGCTCAGAAGGTCGCCCAAAGACTCCCAGGACTCCACTCACAGAAATACCCGACGGGGAGAGGGCTAGCCCTCGCACGCCTCAACTGCAGGTGCGTAACCCGCATTCGTTGTTGGAATGCCGGGTGACAGTGACGTCCTATACGATCTCGGACGGCAGGAACGGACTCGGACCACGACCGAGGAACTACTCCAAAATTAGATACGTAGCCCACCGGTGATTTGGATGTATCGTCGCTCCAGGACCTCTGATGCGGTGCTCTGGCGGACCAGCGAGCGATGTGACCCCACGCTTTTTGCGCACATCGCTGGCTTTTTGACAGGATGACCCTAACCACAACCCCCTTTAAAGCCTCACGTTGGAGTCATTTCCCCGCACGGCCTCCAACTTGCCCCTGCCTGCCCCAGACCTGGTCCCGCCGCGGGCCGTTTCACTTTGTCATCTGTCGTCCGGAGTTGCCGTGCCCCACTCAGCTCGATGGTTCCTCGGCGCTATGCTCGCCGGGTGCACCTCCATCAGCGCCCACGCGCAGTCGCCAGAGTCGCCGATTCCATCGCGCTCCGCCACTGCCGAGAGCGGTGTGGCCCCCGACTTGTCGCGTGCGGCGGTCATCCATCTGGAAAAAAGCCACAAGGACGGACCCTGGAAGTCGTTTTCTGAGGTAACCAAGGGAGCGGAGGTCCGGACCGGCATCTTCACGCTCTATCTGAAGCGGGATAAGGCCTACCTCTCGCTCACACCAGCTCAGCTCGATAGAGACTATCTGCTGGTCACCCAGCTTTCCCGCGGCATCGGAGAGCTCGGCCTGGACGGAGGCAGCTCCATCCGGTCGGATCTGGTGCGCTTTCACCGGGCCGGCGACCGTATCGAGCTTCAGGTGGTGAATCCTCGCTTCACCGCGGCGCCGGGAACTCCGATGGCTCGCACCGTCGATTACTCGTTCGGCAACTCGGTGGCCCAGTCGTTCACTATCGCAACGATGCGCGAAGAGGGTGAGATCCTGGTCGATATCGCGCCCTTTCTCCTGTCGGATTGGGCTGATCTCGGCGCCTTCTTCCAGGGTGTGGCCGCGCAGCGCAAGCTCTCAGGCACGGTCATCCTCGACCGCGAACGGTCCAGCCTCGAGCAGATGCAGCTCTTCCCCGAAAATCTCGAAGCCCGGGTGCGGCTCACCTATCAGGCCAGTCGCAATCTCGGGCTGGAGACGATTTCGGATTACCGCTGGATCCCGGTCGGCGTGCACTACTCCTTCCTCGAGCTGCCCGCTACTCCTATGCGCCCCCGCTATGCCGATGAGCGGGTGGGTTATTTCGTATCAGCAATCAAGGACTTCTCGCGGGATACAGCCGAGAGCTTCTTCGTTCGCTATGTGAACCGGTGGCGGCTGGAAAAGCGTGTCCCCGGTACTGCGCTGAGTGAGCCCGTCAAGCCGATCGTCTACTACATCGATCGAACCGTCCCGACCGAGTGGAGGTCGTGGGTCAGGGCTGGAATTCTGGAGTGGAATCGCGCGTTCGAGGAAGCAGGCTTCAGGAACGCCATTCAGGTGGTAGACGCGCCGGACGACACTCTCTGGAATGCTGAAGACGCCCGCTTCTCGACCGTGCGCTGGACCGCTACCAACCGCAGCGTCTATGCGGTGGGGCCCTCGAACGTCGATCCACGCACCGGCGAGATCCTGAACGCCGACGTACTGGTTTCCGCAGCCTGGATTCAGACCTGGCGGGGGGAGTCCGGCGAGTACCTGCCTCCCGAAACATCAATTCGTTCGGTTTTCCGCGAGGATTCCATCCTGGCCGCCTCCAATGGCGATGCCCGACTGTGCGGTCTGGCCACGGGGATGCAGCGTCAAGGCACTTTGACGCGAGCGTTGTTGGGCGCGCGTGCTGCCGGCGCGGATGGCGGGGAGGCCACCCGGCGGTATATCGGTGAAGCGCTGAAGGCGCTGATCATGCATGAGATCGGACATACGCTGGGCCTGCGGCACAACTTCCGGGGCTCTGCCGGTGTGACCAAGGCTCAGCTCACCGACCGCAAGTTCACGCAGACGCATGGCCTTGCCGTTTCGGTCATGGATTACAGCCCCCCCGCGCTCTCGCTCGACCCTCGCGACCAGGGAGATTATCACGGCGGAACCATCGGCACGTACGACCGCTGGGCTATCCGCTACGGCTACTCCCCCCTAGGCACCGGCGAGCTGGCTGCGGCAGCCGCGAAGGGATCCGAAGCCGCTGCGCCAGTCTGGACACCGGACGCAGAGACCAACGCCCTTCGCACTGTTGCCGCGGAAGCGGCTAAACCCGCCCACCTGTACGGCACAGACGAAGACGCAGGGTTCGGCGGACTCGGCCTGGACCCCACTGTTTCCCGCTACGATCAAACAAGCGACCCGCTGGAATGGGCTCGGGATCGCGTGGCGCTGATCAACGGGCTGTTCGACTCACTGGACACCCGGATGGTCGCACCGGGCCAAGGGTATGCACGGCTGCGTACCGCGTTCACCGACCTGCTCAACGATCGCTGGTACGCTATGCTGGTCACGACCAAGTACCTCGGCGGTGCCACAACTGCTCGCGACCATCGCGGCGATCCCTCGGCCCGCCCGGCGTTGGTCAGCGTACCAGCGGCGCGCCAGCGTGAAGCGCTTGCCTTCCTCACTCAGGCGGGCTTCGGAGAGCAGGCCTACCGTTTCAGTCCGGAGCTGCTGAGCAAGCTGGGCCCCGACCGGTGGAGACACTGGGGATCGGGCTCCGGCTCCGATGGACGCATCGATTTTCCAATACACAGCTGGGCCACCAAGCAGCAGGCAGCGCTCCTGGGACAGCTGCTCGACCCAGCAGTGCTATCCCGGATTCGTGATGCTGAGCTTCGTGCCAGCGAGGGCGAGCAGATCGTCACGATTCCCGAGGTGTTCAACACATTGACCAGGTCGATCTGGGCCGAAGCGGGTTATCCAGAGGCAGGCAAGACGGCCGTAACACGCAACATCACATCGGTGAGACGCGATCTTCAGCGGCTCTATCTCAACAGCTTGACAGCGATGATCGTGAGTCCGCCGCCTGACATTCCCGAGGACGCTCGCACCCTGGCCCGCGCTACGCTGGCCGAACTGGGAGGCGAACTGGACCGCGCGCTCCTGCGACGTGGAACCGAGCTGGACCCCTATACCCGGGCGCATCTGGTGGATTCCAAGGAACGAATCACCCAAGCCCTCAATGCCCAACTGTTTCAGACCGCCGCATCGGCAAGGTAACTATCATGCTCCTTATCGCTTCTTCGGATCCCTCCCCCTTGGTACAGACCGCGGTCTACATGGCCGGCGTGCTGACGGGCTATGTGCTGCTGGTGCGCCCGGACGAGTGGCAGAGCGCATGGGAAACGCTACGTAACAGCTGGACCGGACGCAGCGAGAGCTAACGTCGGGAGTCGCGCCACCGGTTACCGGTGGCGCTATGATTCTCCGATGCAATCGCCTGCCGCAGGAACAGCCCTCCAGGTTCGCAATCTCCGCAAGGCTTACCAGGATGTCGTGGCCGTGGATGGCCTCGATCTAGAGGTATTCAGGGGCGAGTGCTTCGGCCTCCTGGGTCCCAACGGTGCGGGAAAAACCACCACCATCGAGATCTGTGAGGGGCTCAACACCCCCGACGCGGGTGAGGTTATCGTGCTCGGCCGCCACTGGGGCACGGATGACCGGCAGCTTCGGGAGCGGCTCGGGATCTCGCTCCAGGAGACTCAGTTCTCCGAAAAGCTCACGGTGGAAGAGACAGTGCAGCTGTTCCGCAGCTTCTACCGTGCCGGCGCCTCGCCCACGGCCGTCATCGCGATGGTGCAGTTGGGTGAGAAAGCTCGCTCCCGCGTAGGTAATCTTTCAGGCGGCCAGAAGCAGCGGCTCGCCCTTGCGTGTGCCCTGGTGGGAGAGCCCGAGCTGCTCTTTCTCGATGAGCCGACTACCGGACTGGACCCCCAGTCCCGCCGGCAGCTCTGGGGGCTGATCGAGGGGCTGAAATCGGCAGGACGCTCGATCCTGCTTACCACTCACTATATGGAAGAGGCCGAGCGGCTGTGCGACCGCGTTGCCATTGTAGACCATGGCAAGCGTATCGCGCTCGGCACGCCGCGCGAGTTGATCGCCGCGCTCCGGGCCGAGCACGTGCTGGAGTTCGCCCTCGCAGGGCATGCGGCGGTCGATCAGGCGCCGCTCCTCGATATCGAGGGAGTATGCGCCGCGGTTCAGCAGGACGGTACCTATCGCCTCCAGGTCGAGGAGCTACACCTCGCAATGCCGGCGCTCCTGGGCGAGCTCCGCCGCCAGGGAGCACAGCTCGCCGAACTTCGAACTCATTCCGCCACCCTCGAGGACGTCTTCGTGTCGCTCACCGGCCGCAACCTGCGCGATGAGTGAGCCGCGGGGCTGGGTCGAGCATCCCCTGGTACATCTCACCAAGGTTCGGTACCGGGAGTTCTTCAGGGAGCCCGAGGCGGTCTTCTGGGTGTTCGTCTTTCCTGTCTTGCTCGCCGCCGGACTCGGCATCGCCTTCCGCAACCGCGCGCCGGAGCGAACCAGCATCGCGGTGATGGCTGTGGACACTTCGTCTTCCACGCTGGCAGCGGCCCTCCAGCGCACCGAAGGAGTGGATGTCTCGCTCTTGAGCGACTCGGCCGCGGGCGAGGCCCTTCGAACCGGAGAGGTCGTTCTGGTACTTGTCCCCACTGGGGCCACCGGGGTGGAGTATCGCTACGACGACACCCGCCCGGAGAGCCGGGTAGCGCGTCTCCTGGTGGACGACGCGTTGCAGCGCGCGGCGGGGCGGCGCGACCCGGTGCGGCTGCAAGAGCGCCTGGTGCGCGAGCGCGGCTC
>Ga0136617_10002451_pt1 | contig 16497 bp, 14 predicted proteins | sample AntDrymUQ3222106_2_FD_129672 | JGI IMG/M metagenome (GOLD analysis project Ga0136617, IMG submission 129672) | Polar desert sand microbial communities from Dry Valleys, Antarctica - metaG UQ322 (21.06) | ecosystem: Environmental > Terrestrial > Soil > Desert | place: Antarctica: Dry Valley...
CTGTCGCACACGCCGGGAATCCGCATCATTGCGATGTCGGGTGGTGGGCAGACGAGGCGGCTCGATCTCCTGGGCAATGCCACCATGCTCGGAGCCGTCCACACCATTGAAAAACCCTTCACTCTCAATGAGATGATGACGACCGTGAGGCGAGCGCTCGCGGGAGTGGAGTAGCTACCGGTCTGGCTATAGGGCAGCGGTTAACTCCAGAGGTATACCGTCCGGATCGCGTGCCGCCAGGGACTCGCTAACGGCGTGGTCCGACATGCCGCAGAGCGGGTACCCAGCGCCTTTTGCCCGACTTATGCGCGAGGAGGTGTTCGACCCGCTGGGCATGAAGCGGAGCAGCTATGTCTGGCAGCCGGAATTCGAATCGGCCATGGCGGGCGGGTACGATGGTCAGGAGAAACGGCTCGATGTCCAGAGTGCTATCGGCCGCAGAACTCAGGCGATCGCCCAGGAGTGGGCCAAGCCGTTAACCGAGTGGAGATACGAGCACTCTGCCCGCGCCGTACAAATGGTAAATCCCCAGTGGCCCGTCCTGCCGCTCTATATGGTACCCAACGCGGCGGCATCGTTGCTGACAACGGTGGGCGATTACGCGCGGTTCCTGACCCAGATCGTGGCTCCTCCTGACGGAGGAATTGCCCTTGCTCCAGCCACCCGGAATGCGATGGTCACACCTCAGATCCGGCTTAACAGCGCACTTCAGTGGGGTCTGGGATGGGGAATCCAACGGGACGAGCATGGAGAGGTGCTCTGGCACTGGGGCGCTAACAACTCATTCCGCAACTTCGTCATTGCCGACATAGCCAACGGGCGGGCGATCGTGGTGTTCACCAACAGTGAGAACGGCCCCCGCATCTACGAGCGAGTGATCGTTGCCGTGACGGGGCACGACCACCCGGCCTTCCTCTGGATCTAGTCTGATCACTTCAACCTGATGGTTTCCTCATCCCGAGCGTAGCGAGGGACCTACTCTGCTAGTTTCCGAGGCTTGTTGAGCAGGTCCTTCGCGGAGTTTACCCTGAGCGCAGTCGAAGGGCTCAGGATGAGGAACCGTCTTGATCCAACTCCGTTGGAAGATCGCGATCGCCTTCTTCTGCGTGTACGTATTCTGGGGCATGACGTATCTGGCCATGCGCGTTGCCGTGCAAGACATTCCCCCCTATTTGATGGCGGGTAGCCGGTTTGTCCTGGCGGGCATGGTGCTTTATTGGTGGGCGCGGTGCCGGGGCGAGGGACCTCCCACCGCCGTACAGTGGCGAGCGGCGGCCATCGTAGGCGCCTTCCTGTTGCTGGGAGGAAATGCGAGCGTTGCCTGGGCCGAGCAGCGAGTGCCATCCGGGTTGGCGGCGCTTCTCATTGGGGTGATGCCGATCTGGATGGTCAGTCTGGAATGGTTACGCAGCGGACCGCGTCCCAGCTTGCAGGTCATCGCCGGGTTGTTGCTCGGCGCCATTGGCGTGGGGCTGCTGGTACTCCCCCAAGGGGGGGCAAACGACATCGATCTCCTCGGCGCGGGGGTACTAATTCTGGCCGCAGCCTCCTGGGCATGGGGCTCGGTGATCTCGAAATCGGTTCCCCTTCCCAGATCGCCGTTCCTGGCCACGAGCATGGAAATGATCGCTGGGGGCCTGGTGTGCCTGATCGTTGCCGCGGTGGCGGGCGAGCTCGGCGGCTTCCGTCTGGCCCAGGTGTCCGGCCGTGCGTGGCTCGCTTGGCTCTTTCTGGTGGTGTTCGGTTCGCTGGTGGCCTTTACCGCCTACATCTGGCTGCTGAGCCACACTACCATCGCAAAGGCGGGAACCTACGCCTACGTCAATCCCATCGTTGCGGTATTCCTCGGGTGGGCGCTACTGGGTGAGCCGATCACGCTGACAACGGTATTAGCCGCGCTGGTAATCCTGCTCGGCGTTGCGCTGGTATCAGGAGTGGGCACGGAGCGCGCAAAGTGAAGGCTCGCCGAGCATGGCAGCCCGGTCTCACCAATCCTTCTGACCCGCAGCTCCACCGGCGTTCTGCCGGCCCTCGTGGCCGGTCAGCTGCTCCCGCTCGACGGCCTCCAGCAGGGCTCGCGCCTCAGCTTCGCTGAGCTCCTCCGCAGACTCGCCTTCACCGGAGCCATAGCCGCCGCCGGCCATGGCGCCAACGGCTGCCTCCGGATTTCCCTCGTAGCCCGGGACGTTCATGTTGCCCTGCCCGTAGTCAGCCGAGCGGCCTCGGCCTGATGACCCACCCGCTTCCCGGTCCTCACCCCTCCGCTGCAGCGCCAGCTCGAGATTCCACTTGGCAGACGAGTCCGAAGGGTCCACCCGAAGCGCCTCCTCATAGGCACCGATAGCCTGGCGGAGAGGCTCGTCCTTCTCAGGGGCGTCTTCGGACAGGCGGACGTAGGCGTTGCCGAGATTGTATAAACTCCTCTGCCGGAGGCGAGGAATGGCCCCGGCCTCTCGAAAGCTTCTGCTGGCGTCCTCGTACCGTTTCAGGCGGTAGAGCGCAACGCCCAGGTCAAACTGCAGCGCGGGATCCCCCGAGGCCTCGAACGCACGCTGGAACGCCTGATACGCTTCCGGGTAGCGTCCCGCTTCGTAGTGCCGTGCACCGCTGCGAGCTGCGCGCATTCCCGGACTGCACCCCGAGAGAACCGCGCTGCTGATTATCAGGGCGGCAGTCATCGCGAGCGGCCCTCTCACTCGCGCCTCCGCCGCTTCACGCCAAGCACCGGCTCCATGGCAAGCATCAGAATCGCCAGCCCGAGCGGCAACTGAAACCGGTCGGCCCGCTCGGAGGAGGTGCGTGAGGACATGCTCCTCTTTTCCAGCCTGGCAAGACTGCCGGTCAGATCCACGCCCGCTCCTGCGGTCCACCGGACATAGAGACCGTTGGTTTCCCTTGCCGACCTGCGGAGATCGCTCTCCTCGAGCCGGGACTGGACCACCCGGCCGATGTGGTCACGGTGCCACTTCTCGGGGGCAGCGCTGGTATCCGCTGGAATGGGGGCGCCCCTCAGGGTGCCCACGCCGATGGCGAAGACCGGCACGCCGGCATCACGCAGCCGCTTGAGCGGAGGCCCGATGTCGCCCTCGACACTCTCGCCGTCGGAGACGAGGAGCACCGTTTGAAATCCTCGTTGCCCTTCGTGCTCGAAGGTGGTGGCGGCGGCGGATAGGGCCCGCGACAGGTTGGTACCCGGGTTGGCCAGATCGTCGGTCGTAGCCGCTTCGAGAAAGCGCCGGAATGCGGCGGGATCCGCGGTAAGCGGGAGCTGGAGGAAGGCGCTACCGCCGAAGATCACCAATCCGAAACGATTCCCGGCTGACCCCTCCATCACCTTGAGCACCGACTGTTTACCGATCGCCAGCCGGCTGCTGTCGCTGTCAGCGGCATTCATCGAGCGGGAGAGATCCAGCAGCACCAGGATGTCTCGTCCGGTCCCGGCAAGCGAAGCGAGACGCTCTCCAAACTGCGGCCGTGCCAGAGCCAGAACAACCAGAGACAGGGCGCCGAGACTGAGCGACTGGCGACCGAGGAGCATTCGTTCTGTTGGGATCGCTGACGAGCGGGCCAGCAGCGCCGACTCTCCGAAGTCCTCGAGCTGGGCCTTTCTCCGGCGCCGCGTGCGGTGCAGCGCCCAGCAGGCGAGCGGTAGCGCCAGGAGCAGAATTGCCGCCAACCACGGATGTGCGAAGCTCATACAATCACGGCAGGGCCCGCAGCCAGGTGGCGCTGAGGCCAAGCTCCAGCGCCAGAAGCACCAGCGCCGGAATCAAGGCCAGAAGGTACAGCTCCTGATAATCGCGCGTCTCATGGACGAGAACCTCCTGGCGTTCCAGCGGATCGATCTCGCTCATGATGTGCCGCAGCGCCTGGGGATCGGTCGCCCGGTAAAACAGGCCGCCGGTGCGGGACGAGATCCGGGCCAGCACCGCCTCGTCCGAGCGGGTGAGCCGGGCGGGAGCGCGTCCCCAGCGCCAGATCAGGTCCCGGTCGGCCTGGATGGTGTCCGCGGTGCTGAGGCCAATGGCGTGGATGCGAACCCCCAGAGACCGCGCGGCTTCGGCCGCGGCAAAAGGCGACGGCTTTCCCGTGTTGTTGGCGCCGTCGGTGATCAGAACGATTACACTGGCCTTCGGAGGCAGGTCCTTGAGCTGATTCAGGCTCATGGCGAGCGCGGTGCCGATGGCAGTACCGTCCGGCAGCATGCCGATGTCCACTCTCTCGATGGTCTCACCAAGCAGGTCGGTGTCGGGGGTGAGTGGGGCCTGAAGGAAGGTGCGACCGGCGAAGATGACCAGACCGATCAGATCGCCCTCGCGCTGCTGCACGAACTCGTTCAGCACTCGCCTGGCCACCTCCAGCCGGTTGCCGGGCTGGAAGTCTCCCGCCTTCATGCTGCTCGAGATATCCAGGGCAACCATGATGTTGCGCGAGCGAAGCCGGGTCTCCTGCACATCGTGGGGCCGTTGCGGGCGGGCCAGTGCGATGACCATCAGAACCAGTCCCGTCACCCGCAAGGGCACCAGCAGCGGCCGCCAACGCGCTCGACGGCTCAACCCGGCGTCGGCCATGAACATCAGGGCAGGAAAGTTGATGTGGTTCTGGGGTGCCCGGCGTCGGCGCACCCAGCCATGAGAGGCGTAGGCCAGCGGTACAAAGAAAAGCAGCAATAGGAGAGGGTCAGCGATGCGCATCGACGCTCTCTTCTATCAGCCCGGTCTCGTGCCACGCCGCGAGCAAGTGCCGGGCACGCCGGAGAAAGTCGGCTGCTTTGGATTCAGTGGGCCGGACTTCGGCGAACTTGACCAGGTCCGCTTCGCCAAGGACGTCATGACACCGGTCGCGGAGACCTCCCCGGCTTAAGCGGGGTGGAAGGGACCATAGCAGCTCCGACGTGGTTCTTTCCCTGGCGCCAACCCGGTGGGCCTGCTCCAGGTATTCCCGGAGCACCTGGGCCGCGGCCTGGTAATGGAGAGCAACCTTGCCGTGCGCAGGCCAGCGCTCCTCCTCCAACCTGTCCAGGCGCTCCAGCGCGACGTTGTAAGGACTCGGCGCTACCGGCTCGGGGGACGCGGGCGCCACCAATGCCGGGCGGTGCCGCCGCCGTCGGCGAAACAACCAGATACCTGCCGCCGCGACCAGCGCCAGTGCTGGTGCCAACGCCGCCCAGGCCGAACTGGACCGCCGCTCCAGCTCCCTGATGTCTTTCAGCGGAGGATTACCTGCTGCCGGGAGGACCGGAGTGATGTCAACGAAAGCAGAGTCGCTCGCGAGAGTGGCGCGACTCACCCCTTCCACTATACGCATGAACGACAAGCCAAAGACCGGGACCGGCCGCCGCCCCGGGCGATAGAAAGCCACCCGCGCACTTCCGGTGTACACCCGGCCGGCCGAACGGCTCAGCTGCTCGACCGAGAGCACCCGGATCCCCGCTGGAAGGATGCCTACCACTTGAGGGATCGAGTCCAGCGGTTGATCTCGCTCGTGCCAGCGGATGCGAAATCGAAGGGTGACCGAATCACCCACCGAAACCGCGTCGGTATCGGGCGTCACCATGAACGATTGGCCGGGCAGCTGGGCGGAGGCCATGCTCGGGGAGAGCATAGCGGCGAGAACCGTTGTCATCCTGAGCAACGCGAAGGATCGCCCTGCGCGCGAGCCGATCCTTCGGTCGCTCCGCTCCCTCAGGATGACAGCGTTCTCCACCATCCTCATCGCCACAGCATCCGCTCCCGCCGGCGAAAGAACGTCAGGAGCGACTCCGCGTAGGAGCAGTCGGTCTGGAGCCGCACGAGATCGGCACCTAGTTCCCGAAACCCACGCTCCAGCGCGAGGTCGAACTCCGCCATCCGGTTGCGAAACGCGCTACGCACGGCCTCGCTTCCGGTATCGACGTACCGCCAGGCGCCGCTCTCCGGATCTCGCAGCGTCATGAGCCCGGCATCGGGGAGCTCCCGCTCCCGAGGATCGACCAGCTGGACCGCGACAACGTCATGCTTCCGGGCCAGCCGGCCGAGCGCCGACCGATAGCCGGAGGTCATGAAATCGGAGACGACGAACAGGACCGAGCGCCGGCGGAGCACCGATTCGAGGTAGGTCAGGGCGCCGGTAAGATCGGTGCCGGTGCCGGCCGGCTGAAAGGAGAGGAGGTCGCTGATGATCCGGAGGACATGACGCCGGCCCTTGCGAGCCGGAATCATCTGCTCGACGCGGTCGGTAAAGAAAAGGGCACCGACGCGGTCGTTGTTGCCCGCGGCGGCGAGTGCCAGCACCGCGCATACCTCAGTGGCCAGCTCGCCTTTGGTCCGGCGCCGGCTGCCGAACCGCTTCGAGGCGCTGAAGTCAACCACGAACCCGACGGTGAGCTCCCGCTCCTCCAGATATCGCTTGACGTAGGCCGAGCCCAGCCGGGCGGTGACGTTCCAGTCGATGGTCCGCACATCATCACCGGGCTGATACTCCCGGACTTCGGCGAACTCGACGCCTCTGCCCCTGAAGGCACTGGTGTACTCCCCAGCGACGATGTCGCGCACCAGGTGGCGGGTTGTGATCTCGATCCGCCGCACCTCGTGCATGACTTCCTCGGGGGTCATGGTACGGGAACGGTCTCGAATATCCTCGTCAGCAGTGCGTCGGCGCCAACACCTTCGGCGTCGGCGCGATAGGTCAGGAGAAGACGGTGACGCAGGATGTCGAGGCCGAGCGCCTTGATGTCTTCGGGCATGACATACGACCGGCCCTGAAGAAAGGCGTGGGCTTTGGCGGCACGGATGAGGTAGATCGAGGCCCTTGGGGAGGCACCGTACTCGATCAGAGGTGTCAGGTCGCCCAGACCCGCCGCGCCGGGGTTTCGGGTGGCCGCGATCAGATCGAGCACGTACTCCTTGATCCGGCCGTCCACGTACACCTCATCCACCAGCCGCCGGGCCCGGATGACCCGCTCGGGGTCAAGCACCTGTCGGGCTGTTGGCTCCGGCCCCATCGTCATCCGATCGAGGACCTCGCGCTCATCGCGGCGCTCCGGGTAGGTCACAATCAGCTTGAACATGAAGCGGTCCACCTGGGCCTCGGGCAACGGATAGGTGCCCTCGTGCTCGATCGGGTTCTGGGTGGCCAGCACCATAAAGAGCTCGTTCAATGGGAATGTCTGCCCACCAATGGTGACCTGCTTTTCCTGCATGGCCTCGAGTAAGGCGCTCTGTACCTTGGCCGGAGCACGGTTGATCTCGTCGGCCAACAGGATATTGGTGAAGATCGGTCCCTTCTGCACCGTGAAGTCACCGCTCCGCTGATTGTAGATCATGGTGCCGATCAGGTCGGAGGGCAGTAGGTCGGGCGTGAACTGGATCCGGTGAAACCCGCCGGCAATCGTGGCGGCCAGCGTGCGGACGGCCAGGGTCTTTGCCAGCCCCGGAACCCCTTCCAGCAGAACGTGGCCATCGGCCAGCAGGCCGATCAGCAGCCGCTCCAGCATGGCGTGCTGGCCGACAATCACCTTACCAAGCTCTTCCGTCACCTCCGAGAGCAGCCGGCTCTCCGCGACCAGGCGAGGGTTTGGAGCCGGAGCGTGATGGGTACGCGCTTCGATGGCGCTCATCCGGGAACCTCGGCCGCTCAGGGGTTCGCCTGCGCTGGTCTCAGAGTACTCCCTGGGTCCGATGCCCGCAGGGCGAGCCGCTTCCGCTAGGCATCCAGGTAGGTGTAGACCACGGGGTGATGTAGAGCGTGCAGGGCTAAAGTTAATTCCGTTCAGTAGCAACTGAACCTGGAGGACGTTCAGTCATCGCGAGCCCTTCGACTGCGCTCAGGGCAGGCCCCGCGTGGCGATCCGGCGGCTGCCGTGGCTTCGAGTGCGATGGGCGATGCTCGACCAAATACGAGTCGAGCGCGCAACCGCTGTGGGCCGCGCGCTCGTAACTCAGTATTGTCGGTGAGACTTATTCGCCCAGCCGAATCCGTTCGACGCGGTTGGTCTTGGCCTGGGTGTTGTAGAGCCTCAGCGTAACGATGTCGCCCGACTTGAAGCCCTTGAGCACCTGCCGCAACTCGGTTACGCCTGGTACCGCCTTACCTTCAACCGAGAGCAGAATGTCAGGACCGCCATTGCCGGGCTCGGCAACCTCCCCATGCGACGGTCCACCGGGAGTAACTCCAGTTACCACCAGGCCCCGCTGTTCCGCCGTCAACTGGAACCGCCGCGCGGCGCTCGGATCCACCGCCTGGACGGTCAGCCCGAGCAGGTCGATATCCGCGGCGGCCCGGCCGGTCGAACTGGCGGCACTGTCGGAAGCTCCCGACCTGCCAGCAGCGACATCTGTGGGCGTGGGCAGCTCCTGCAGACGCACTTCAAACGTTTTCCGTACTCCACCCTTCCGTGCCACCTCGACTTTGACCTTCTCACCGGCCTTACGGAAGGCAATCTGCTGCTGAAGCTGGCCCACGTACTCGACCGGCTTTCCCTCTATCGAGACGATGATGTCTCCGGCCTCCAAACCGGCCTGTCTTGCCGGGGAGTCGCCGCTGAAATCCTGCACCAGCACCCCCCGAATCTCCGGCAGACCGACGTACTCGGCATCGTTCGCGGTGGCATTCTGAACGCTCACGCCGATGGCAACCCGGTTCACCCGGCCGCCGGCAATGATCTGGTCCATGACTTGGCGCGCCAGGTCGATCGGGATGGCGAAGCCGTAACCGGAGTAAAAGCCGGTCTGGCTGGCAATCGCTGAATTGACCCCTATGACCTCACCCCGCACACTCACCAGCGGCCCGCCCGAGTTGCCGGGGTTGATAGCCGCGTCGGTCTGGATAAAGTCCTGGATGCTGCGCTCGCTCTGCCCCGGCAGCGCGAGACTGCGCCCTTTGGCGCTGATGATGCCCGAAGTGACGGTGAAAGTGAGGTTGTCTCCGAGCGGATTACCTACCGCGAGCACCCACTCTCCAACGCGCGAGGCGCTGCTGTTGCCGAGGGGAGCCGGGACGAGGTTCTTGGCGTCGACCTTGAGCACCGCCAGGTCGGTGTTCGGATCGGTTCCAACGATCTTGGCTTTGAACTCACGCCGGTCCAGCAGGCGCACCGTCACCTGATCGGAGCCATCCACTACGTGGTTGTTGGTCAGGATGTACCCATCGGCCGAGACGATGAAGCCGGATCCGGAGCCTTCCTGGAAGCGGGGCTCCTGCTGCATGGGAGGCAAGTCCCGAAAGAACTCTTCGAATCCGGGAGGCACCTGCATTCGGGGCCTGACGTTTCGGCGGGCCGTGTCAGCCTTCCGTCCCGACTTGATATACACGACGCTCGGCTTCACGTGCTCGGCTATGGACGCGAACGCATCGCTCAGCTCGAGAAGTGAGCTGGACGCGGGCGCCGGGTTACGGGTGGCGGTGGGAACCCCGGTGCCTGCTTGCTGAGCCGTCGATTGATAGGGTAAATGGAGCAGGCCCGCGGTCAGCAGGCCAATGGCAAACGCGAATCCGACACCGCTGGATCTGAGGCGGCGAAACCATCCTTCAGACATGTCAACTCCCCAAATGAGCGTATGTTGGGCCGGGGCTGGATTGCCCCGATGGACCATGATGATGCCTCAGCAGCATTGATCGTCGCGACGGGTTCAACCCCGCCGCTGAAACTGGCAGACCGCTGCCGCCGTACGGGTGACAAACGATTCCCAGCGGTTTTCTGTTCCCACCCCCGGCATCCGGATTTCCCGATGAGATCATTTCTCCACGTGTCCCTGCTTTCTCTTATGAGCGGTGTAGCCCTGGCCCAATCTTCCGCCGATTCGTCCGCCATCCGGTCCACAGCGCTCGATTATGTCGAAGGCTGGTATGAAGGCAACGCCGAGCGGATGGCGCGGGCGCTGCACCCCGAGCTGGTAAAACGGATCGTGGTCCAGGATACCGCCACCGGTAAGACGATGTTGCAAGGCATGGGTGCATCGGTTCTGGTCAACAGCACCCGCCACGGCTACGGGAAGGAGACCCCCAAGGAGAGCCAGCAGAAGGAGGTGAGAATCCTCGACATCTTCGGCAACGCCGCCAGCGCCAAAGCCGTCATGGCCGACTGGGTGGACTACATGCAGCTGGCCAAGGTGGATGGCCGGTGGCTCATCGTAAACGTGCTGTGGGAACGAAAGCCCAAGCCGGGCCGCCCGTGAAGGCACCGTAGCACTCCCTATTCCGGACGCCGTTCCGTATATCATTCGAGTGGACCACGCCTCGGGCGACCTCTGGATCGGAACCGGCGCGGCCGGCGCGCTCCTCCGGTACCATCCGGTCAGCCGGCAATTCGAGAGCTACCGTCTGCCGAGCCGAGGTGCCATGATCCGGCATCTGGCATCGATTCGCGGCGCCGAGTGGTGTGGGCCGCATATGGGGCGTCCCCCGGGATTCCCGCGCGCATTGCGCGAGTTCAGCTGCGCTAAACAACCCCCTGACAGTTGGGAGAAGCTGATGGATAGCAGGACACACACTCGCCGGAGCTCTCGGGCCGGTCTCCTCCTCATTACGGCCCTTTCCGCCTGCGCGGGTGGCCGCACCGCGCGTCCGGCCACCACGGCTTCACCCGGCACAGCGGGCTCCGCCACCCGCGGGCTGGAGATCCCCGTTGCCGAGAGCTTCGAGCGCGCGATAACGAGGGGAACTCGAACTCGCACCGGAGCGCCAGGACCCCGGTACTGGCAACAGTGGACCGACTACCGCCTGGAGGCCGAGCTCAATCCGATCTCCAAGCGCCTCGAGGGAAAGGGGAAGCTGACCTACCACAATCGCTCGCCCGACACGCTCCAGGAGGTATACGTCCACCTACTCCACAACATCTTTGCCCCCGGAGCCCGGCATAACACGGATGTGCCCTGGTCGGTGGAGGGAGTAGGGCTCAGCCGGGTGGCCGCGCAGGGTCAGGAGCTCAAGCCAACCAAGAAGGAGGGCGTGGGCTACGAGGTGGACGGGACGGTCATGCGGATCCGGTTGCCGCGTCCGCTTCCCCCAGGGGGCTCGGCCGCTCTCGACTTCGCCTGGAGGCTCCGGATTCCTCCCGATGGAGCGCCTCGCGGGGGCCAGGACGGTGAGACGTTCTACATCAACTATTGGTACCCCCAACTGGCGGTGTACGACGACCTCAGTGGCTGGCAGATCGACCAGTACCTGGGCAACGCCGAGTTCTACATGGGGTACGGCAACTACGACGTCGCGCTGACGCTGCCCGAGGGATGGCTGGCGACCTCGACCGGAAGGCTGACGAACCCCACCGAGGTTCTCTCGGCGCAGACCCGGGCCCGGCTGGATTCGGCTGGCCATGCGAGCGGAATAGTTCACGTGGTGGCCGAAGCGGATAGAGTGCCCGGCACCTCCACGGCCGCGGGAACCAACGGCAAGCTTACCTGGCGTTTCCGGGCAGACAGTGTGCGTGACGTGTCCTGGGCTACATCCTCGAAGTATCTCTGGGACGCGACCAACGCGGCCGTGGGTGACGTGAACCGCGATGGCCGGCCCGACACCACGGCCATCCACGCGTTCTATCGTCCCGAGCTCCGCGCCAGCCACTGGAATGAGAGCGCACGCTACAGCCGTCACTCGGTGGAGTTTTTCTCCCGCTCTCTCTTGCCGTACCCCTATCCTCACATGACGGCGGTGGACGGCCCCACCTCGTGCGGGGGGATGGAATACCCGATGATGACCTGCATCGGCGGGCAGTGGGATACGCTGGGCCTGTACGAGGTTACGACGCATGAGATCGGCCACATGTGGTTCCCGATGCTGGTGGGCTCGGACGAGAAGCGGTTCGCCTGGATGGATGAGGGGCTCACCCAGTTCAATCAGTCGCAGGCCATCGCCGACTTCTTCAAGGGCTTCGACGACGAGGAAATCAATCGCAGGAATTACCTGAACTTCGCCGAGAGCGGCGGCGAGGTGGAGTTGATCCATCACGGCGACCGATATCCCAACTATGGCTCGTACGGGATCGCCAGCTACTACAAGCCGGCCGCAGTTCTTGTGGCCCTCCGGGGTGTGCTCGGGCAGGAGACCTACGATAAGGCCTTTACGGAGTATGCCCGGCGCTGGCTCTACAAACACCCGTCGCCATCCGACCTGTTCAACACTTTTGAGGACGTATCGGGGCGGGATCTCGACTGGTTCTGGCGCACCTGGTTCTATGAGACCTGGAAGCTCGACCAAAGGATCGATACCGTGAGCACCGCGGGCGATTCGCTCGAGATCGTGGTCGAGAACGAGGGTCGGGCAGTAATGCCGGTGGTTCTGGCGGTCACCCGGACCGATGGGCAGGTGGACTCACTCACCATCCCTGCAAACGTGTGGTTCGATGGTGAGCGGCGCCGGACAGTTCGGGTTGCTGCGGCACCGGCGGTGAAGAGCATCGAGATCGACCCGGAGCGGGAGTTCCCCGACGTGGACCGCAGCAACCAGGTGTGGCCGCGGTAGCGGGGTTTGAGCACGAGCGAAGTGGCAAGGGTCAAAAGTCTAGAGTCTAGAGTCTGTGCTGAATCTGACATTTAGACCCTAGACCCTAGACCCTAGACCCTCGACTTTTTGACCGCTGTGCTCAGACGCAGGTAACTTCACTAGATGCCACGCGTCCTCATCGTCGCCAACCGCCTCCCAGTCACCGTCAAGGCAACCGACACGGGTGTCGAGGTCCAGAAGAGCTCGGGGGGCCTGGCCACCGGCCTCCTCCGGCCCCACGAGCAGTCAGGCGGTCTCTGGATCGGCTGGTCTGGCGCGCCGGAGCAGCTCTCCAACCAACAGCAATCCGAGCTGGACCAGCAGCTCGCCGCCATGCGGCTGGTGACGGTACCGCTGACGGCTGAGCAGGTTACCCGCTACTACGAAGGATTCTCCAACGGGGTCCTCTGGCCCCTATTCCATTATCTGCTGGATCAGGTACCGCTCCATGTGAGAGACTGGGACTGTTACGTCGAGGTGAACGAGCGGTTCGCCGACATCGTGACCCAGCACTACCAGCCGGGCGACCTCATTTGGGTCCACGATTACCAGCTGCTTCTCCTTCCCGGCCTGCTGCGCCAGCGATTGCCTGAAGCCAAGATCGGATTCTTCCTTCACATCCCGTTTCCATCCGAAGAGCTGTTCCGAACGCTGCCCGAGCGCGACCGCGTGCTCCGGGGCCTACTGGGTGCCGACCTTGTGGGGTTTCACACTCCGGCCTACCTCCGACACTTTGCCGCCTCGCTCACCCAGCTCGGGCTCACGGTCGATATCGACCGGGTGCAGCTCACCGACCGGGAAGTACGGCTGGGCGTCTTTCCGATGGGCATCGATGCCGCCTCGTTCAGCTCCCTGGCGGAGGATCCCGCCGTGCAGGCTGAAGTGACCGCGTTACGGGCGGACGAAGGAGTCCGTCTGCTGGTGGGCGTGGATCGGCTGGACTACACCAAGGGGATACCACGGCGGCTCCTGTCATACGAGAAGATGTTGCAGACCCATCCCGAGCTGCGTGAAAAGGTACGGCTGGTCCAGGTGGCGGTGCCGTCTCGCACCGGGGTCGGGGCGTATCAGGACTTTCGTGCCCTGGTGGACGGGCTGGTGGGCCGGATCAACGGCGATTTCGGGACGCCGCGGTGGGTGCCGGTGCACTACATCTACCGCTCCTTGTCGGAGTCGGAGCTGGTGGCCCTCTACCGCGCCGCGGATGTGATGTTGGTGACCCCGCTGCGCGACGGGATGAATCTGGTGGCCAAGGAGTTTGTTGCCTCACGAACCGATGGCGACGGAGTTCTGGTGCTGAGCGAATTCGCCGGCGCCTCCTGGGAGCTACCCGAGGCAATCCAGGTCAATCCCTACGACATAGACGGGATGGCGGAGAGCACCTACCGGGCACTCATGATGGAGCCCGAGGAGCGGAGGACCCGGCTGGCCCCGCTCCGGGAGAGAGTCGGGACCTACGACGTGCACCGCTGGGCAGCCACCTTTCTGGAGCAGCTCGACACCATCACCCAACGAGCTGCCACTCCGCTGCACTCTCCGGCCGGGTCGGCCGCCGCGCGCCGGGCGCTGGTGGAGCGGCTGGCCGAGGCCGAGGACCTGCTGGTTTTTCTCGACTACGACGGCTCGCTCGTCCCCTATACATCGACACCCGAGCTGGCCCGACCGGATGCTGCCCTCTTGGAGCTGCTCGAGGAGCTGGCCAGGCGCCCTCGAACCGAGCTGCACATAGTCAGCGGCCGAACCCGGGAGGCGCTGGAGCGCTGGCTCGGGGACCTCCCGGTCGCGCTGCACGCGGAGCATGGGTTCTGGTCGCGCGCTCTGGATGGCTCCACCTGGGTGCCCGCGAGTGATATCACCGGCGAATGGCGGGAACCGGCGCTTTCGATACTGCGCGACATCACGGCCCGTACCCCTGGATCTCTGATTGAGGTGAAGTCCGTGGCCCTGGCGTGGCACTACCGAATGGCGGATCAGGAGGCGGGGGCGCGCCGGGCCAACGAGCTGCGGCTGCACCTGGGCCAGCTGCTGAGCAATCAGCCGGTGGAGATTCTGGCGGGGCACAAGGTTCTGGAAATCCGTCCCTACGGCATCAACAAGGGCCGTATCATGCCTACGCTCACGCCCCAGCGGCTGGCATCCACCACAGTGCTGGCCATAGGTGACGACCGCACTGATGAAGACCTGTTTGCGGCAGTGCCCGCAGACGCAGTTACGATTCGCGTGGGCCCTGGCCCTACCCGGGCCCGCTTTCGCCTGGAGAGCGTTCCCGCCGTACGGACCCTCCTGCGCTCACTGGTCGAGGCCGAGGTAGCCAGATAGCCACCCGCCAGCCACCCGGGCTCGGCGTGCTCTTCTTCACCGAGCTCTGGGAACGTTTCGCGTACTACGGGATGCGCGGCCTGCTCATCCTCTACATCATTGATACGACAACCGGCGGACTGGGGTGGACCCAGGAGAGCGCCAGCCGGCTCTACGGCTGGTTCACCGGCCTGGTGTATCTGACGCCCGTAGTCGGTGGGTGGCTGGCCGACCGCTACCTGGGCACCGGGCGGTCGCTGGCAATCGGCGGGCTGGTTCTCTCCCTCGGGTACTTCTCCGTGGCGCTGGCCGGACGTGGTCCTTCTACACGGGACTGGGTTTGATCGTGCTCGGGACCGGCTTCTTCAAGCCCAACAGCTACACCATGGTTGGCCAGCTCTACCAGGCAGGCGACCCTCGGCGCGATTCCGGATTCACTCTCTATTACATGGCGATCAACCTCGGCGCCCTGTTCGGGCCACTCGTCTGTGCCTGGCTGGCTGCCGACTCACGCTACGGATGGTCGTACGGTTTCGCCGCCGCCGCCGCCGCCATGCTGGTGGGGCTGGTGTTTTACCTCTGGGCCAGACGCCGTTGGCTTTACGATACCGGGCTTCCGCCAATGAAACGCCACGGCGCCTTAGGAGTCGACGCTCCCTTAAGTCCGGCTGACAGGCGGCGGATAGTTGCCGTTGCCATCATCACCGTCTTCGTCGTTTTCTTCTGGTTGGCTTTCGAACAGATCGGCTCATCACTCAACGTGTTCGCAGCCAAGCGAACCGATCGGGTGGTCGGAGGGTGGCTGGCCCGAGTGGTGCCAGGGGGCGAGATTCCCGCAGCCTGGTTCCAGGCGATAAATCCTTTCTTCGTTCTGCTGCTCGCCCCACTGGTAGCCGGGCTGTGGCGCCGACTGGGTGCACGCGCACCGAGCACGCCAGCCAAGATGGCGCTCGGACTCACGCTGCTCGGTCTCGCTTATGTGGTAATGGTGGTCGGAGCGGCGCAGAGCGATGCTGGAGTCCAGGCGAGCCCCTGGGTTCTGGTTGCGTTTTACTTTGTGTTCAGCTGCGGGGAGCTGTGTTTTCTGCCGGTAGGCATCTCGTTCGTGAGCCAGACCGCGCCTCAGCGGGTGGCCTCCATGCTCATGGGGGCCTGGCTCACCGCCAACTTTGTCGCCAGCCTGATCGGTGGCTACGCCGCGGGCATGGTGCAGCGGATCGAACGCGGTGAGGTGTTCACCCTGCTGGGTGGCCAGGCCGACTTCTTTCTGATCTTCCTGGTGTCCAGCCTGCTGGCGGGATTCACCCTGGCGCTTCTGGTGCCGACCTTGAGGAGGCTGATGGATGGTGAGAGGTAAGAGGTAAGAAGTAAGAGGGAGGAACCGCAGACATTCTTCTGATCTCTCACTTCTCACTTCTCACCTCCCACTTCTCACCTCCCACCTCTCACCTCTCACTTCTCACCTCTCACTTCTCACCTCCCACGTCTCACCTACTGGCGTGCGGGAACGGAGCGGGGATCGATGTGCTTCAGAGCCCGGCGGGCTGACGCGGCAATCTCATCATTGATCTCTTCGTCCATCATGGCCAGAAGCCGGGGAACCGCCGCCTGGGCCGCGGGACCTATTTCCAGCAGGGCTACGGTGACGGGGAACCGGACCGCTGGAATGGGGTCGTCGAGTGCCTCGATCAGCGCGGGAACGGCAGCCGCGGCGGCAGGCCCCATGCCCGCAATCTCATA
>Ga0136617_10002452_pt1 | contig 16496 bp, 17 predicted proteins | sample AntDrymUQ3222106_2_FD_129672 | JGI IMG/M metagenome (GOLD analysis project Ga0136617, IMG submission 129672) | Polar desert sand microbial communities from Dry Valleys, Antarctica - metaG UQ322 (21.06) | ecosystem: Environmental > Terrestrial > Soil > Desert | place: Antarctica: Dry Valley...
CCAGGCCCTCGCCCAGCTGGCTGAAGTAGGAGTTGATCTGCCGGCCCCGCTTGGCGGCCAGGCTGACCAGGCTGAACTTGGAGTCGACCTTGTCGAGCAGGTCCTCGATCGGGGGGTGGATCAGGCTGGCGCGCTCGGACATGCTGGCAACTCCTGGATTCAGTCGGATGGCTGCGGCTACAGCTACGGAAGGGGCGGCGATGGGCGGGAACGCCGCGACCGGTGCCATTCCACGATACCAGCCGCCTCCTCGATAGCCCGGCCCAGGTCGTCGTTGACCACGACGTGGTCGGCCAGGGCCAGGCCCGCCTCCTCCTCGGCGTCGGCGAGGGCCATCCGGCGGGCGATCACCGCCTCCTCGTCGCCCCGCAGGCGCAGGCGCTGCTCCTGGGCGGCTCGGGACGGCGCCCGCACGCAGACGACGACCGAGTCGGGTCGGAGCCGCTTGACCTGGCCCGCGCCCTGCACGTCGATCTCGAGGAGCAGGTCAGTGCCCGGTGGCGGGGCGGGCACAGGGGTGCCGTAGAGGCTGCCGAACACCTCGGCCCATTCGAGGAACCCCCCGGCATCCCGCTCGGCCTCGAACGCCGGCCGGTCGACGAACACGTAGGAATCCTCGGCGTCGGACACCCGGCGGGACCGCGTCGTCCACGACCGGCTGAGCCACAGGCCGGCAACGCGGGCGACCAGGCCAGCGGTGACCGCCCCCTTGCCCACGCCGGACGGCCCGACGATGACGACGATCAGGGGTTCGGGTGTCTGCGAGCCGGGCGAGGCGGACGCCTCAGTTCGTGGACGGAAACTGCTTGAGGAGGGCGTCGCGCTGCTGAGCACCCAGGCCCCGAACCCGCCGGGCCTCGCTGATGCGGATCTCGTCCATCAGCCGGCGGGCCCGCACCTTGCCGACGCCCGGGAGCGATTCGAGCACGGTGAGGACCTTCATCTTGCCCACGACCTCGTCGTTGTCGCCCTGCTCGATGAGCTCCCTCAGGGTGAGTGAGCCCATCTTGAGCCTGTCCTTGAGCTCGGCTCGTTGGCGCCGGGCGGCTGCGGCCTTCTCGAGGGCCTTCTGGCGGGCCTCGGGTGACAGAGGAGGGGGCAGCGGCATGGGCCGAACCCTAGCGCGACCAAACCGGGCGATGCCCGGCCGGACCGCCCCCCGACCCTACGCCCCGGGCCCGTCCGATCGGCCCACGACCTGCTCCCGCACGAGGGTCGCGATGTCTCCGTACGTGCGGACCTCGGCCACCGCGCATTCGGGAAGGGCGATGCCGAACGCCTCCTCCAGGATCATCACCAGCTCGACGGCATCGAGGGAGTCGACGCAGAGGTCGTCGCCGAGGCGCGCCCCCGGCAGCAGGCGTCCGGGATCCAGGTCGAGGTGGGTGGCGACCACCTGGCGCAACCGCACGTCCGGGTCGCTGTCCTCCTGGGTCGTGTCCGGCTGCGTGGGCGCCGTCATCGTCGCGTCCTCGCCGAATTCAGTTCTAGTTCCATGGTCTCCCTCAGGGCCCGTTTGTCGATCTTCCCGGTGCGGTTGCGGGGTATTGCCTCGACCACCCGCACATGGCGGGGGACGGCGTAGTCGGCCATGCGACCAGCCACCCAGGCCTGGACGTCGGTGTTGTCGACGCGGCGCCCCGCCGCCGGGACGACGTAGGCCGCCACCGACTCGAACGCCAGCCGGTCGGCAACGCCGAACACGGCCGCCTCGGCGATGTCGGGGTGGCTCACCAGGAGGTACTCCAGCTCCACGGAGTAGATCTTGTGGCCCCCCCTCGTGATCATGTCCTTCTTGCGGTCGAGGATGAACACGTAGCCCTCGTCGTCGACCCGGGCGTAGTCGCCGGTGTGCAACCACCCGTCGGTGATGGCCGCCGCGGTGGCCGCGGGGTCGCCGTAGTAGCCGGAGGTGACCATCGGGCCCCGGAGCCACAGCTCGCCCGGCTGGCCGACGGGGACGTCGTGGCCGTCGTCGTCGACCACCCGGGTCTCGGCGCACGGCAGCGGCCGCCCCACCGAGCCCGGCTTCCGGCGGAACTCCGAATCGAGCAGGATCGTGGCCGGCGAGTGGGTCTCGGTCAGCCCATAGGCGTCGTAGAGCCGGAGTTGGGGCATCCGTCCCCGCAGAGCGGCGACGGTGGAGATGGGCACCGGTGAGCCGCCGAAGGCCCCGATCTCCACGTGGGCCAGGTCGGGCCAGCGGAAGGCGGGGTCTCGCAGGAGGAGCGGCCAGATAGACGGGACGACCATCAGATAGGTAATACGGCGCTCACCGATCAGGCGGACGAACTCCCGGGGCACGACCTCGGCCACCGTCACCGACGTGCCCCCCACCAGCATCATCGGCGTCACCTGGGCCACGTGGCCGGTGACGTAGTAGAGCGGGAAGACGATGGCGGTGCGGTCGCCGGGCGTGAGCGCGAGCGTGCGCACGTAGGCCGTGGCCGAGTGCATGGTGCCGCGGTGCACGACCTGGCTGGCCTTGGGCCGCCCGGTGGTACCAGAGGTGTAGATGACGCCGTAGGTGCGGTCCTCGTCGGGGAAGGCCACCGCGTCGCCCTTCCACGGGCGGCGGCGCCCGGTGAGGTGGTCGCCCACCTCCCGCACCCGGTCGGCGGGGAGGCCCGCTTCCGCCCCCGCCGCCCGCAGGCCGTCGATGAACTCGGCCCCGCCGAGCGCCAGCGAAGCTCCCGAGTGCGACAGCATGTAGGCCCACTGGGTCGGCGCCAGGCGGGTGGAGAGCCCCACGAAGACGAGGCCGGCGCGGGCCGCGGCCCAGATGGCGACCACTATGTCGAGGCCGTTGCGGAGGCAGACGGCGACGCGGTCGCCGGGGGCCAGGCCCTCCTCGGTGAGGCGCTCGGCCGCCCCCTCGACCAGGTCGGCCATCTCGGCGTAGGTGACGTCGCCCTCGGGGGTCTCCAGGGCCACGGTGTCGGGGAACTGGCGCACCGCCCGGTCGAGGGCCTCGACGATGGTGCGCACCCGATCGGGGTAGCAGCGCACCTGCCCGCCCAACCACGGCTCCAGCACCACACCCGGCGTGAGGTCCGGATCGGGGTTCAGCACGGGTCGTCGGCCGGCGGGTCGTCGGTCTGGGGGCCTTCGGACACGGCACCGGATGCGCCAACCAGCCGACCGACGCGCCGGTACAGGTCGGCGACCCGGTCACGGTCGGCGGCGTAGCAGCTGAAGTTGCCCTTGCGGCTGCGGGTGACGAGCCTGGCCTCGAGCAGCACCGACAGGTGGTAAGCGGCCAGCGGCTGGGACAGGCCGACGGCCCGGGCCAGCCAGCCGGCGCTGCGGGGGCCCCGCCGGAGGTGGCGGAGGATGAGCAGGCGGTGGGGCTCGGCGATGACGGACAGGTCGTCGGAGATCCGCCCGGCCTCGCGCCGGGTCACGGCGCTGACCATCCGCCCACTCTACGGACGACCCGCGAGCAGATCAAAGGACGCTGATATATCGTCCCCCCGCCGGTGACATTGCAGCCGCCTGACACCGCCGGGTACGTTCATCAACCTGCGTTGATGAGACCTGCAAGACGAGAGGACCACCGGTGAACGAGCACGACCTGTCTCGACGGCGATTCCTGGGTCTGGCGGCCGGGGGCGCGACGGCGGCTTTCCTCCTCGGCGCCTGTGGCGACGACGACGAGGCGGCGGCGCCGGCGGTGGCCACGACGAACGTCCCCGGCCAGGACCCGGCGAAGGACTTCGGGGGCAGGACCATCACCACCGCGGTCTACGCCAAGAACCATGCGTCCTCGCCGCTGTTCTGGCAGCAGTTCGCCCCGCCCGGCCTCACCGTGAAGCCGGTGATCGTCACCAGCCCGGCCGACATCAGCCGGGCCCTGGCGGCAGGCGACCTCGACTTCGGGCTGATGGGCTACTACAACACCATCATCGAGGCGTCCACCAGCGGGATGGCGTCGAAGATCATCTGCATGTGCTCGCGCCAGGGGGTCGGCCTCATCGCCCGGGCCGACCGGGGCATCACCCAGGTGGCCGACCTGGCGGGCAAGACCGTGGCCGTTCCGCCCCCGGGTGTGCAGGTCCTGGCCCTCACCGCCGCCCTCGACAAGGTCGGGCTCGAGCTCGACCGCGATGTCACCGCCGTGCCCGTGGCCTTCGCCGACCAGCGGGCGGTGCTCGAGCGGGGCGACGTCGACGCCTACATCGGCACCGAGCCGGGCTGCACCCAGAGCGTGGTCGGCGGGGCGGTGCGCATCGGCGGCGTCTACGAAACCCCCGCGGGCGACATCAACACGGCCATGTGGGCCGCCCCCAAGAACCTGGGCGACGCCGACCTCCTCACCGCGGTGGCCAAGATGCAGCGCGACGCGGCCGAGCTGCTCACCCCGGGCGGAGTCAACAGCCGGCCCGAGTGGCGCAAGCTGCTGGTCGAGCAGTTCGAGTACACCGAGGAGGTCTACGAGGCGGTCCTCGACAACGTCGGAGCCGTCTGGCGCTTCGACGACATGCGCAAGGCGCAGTTCGAGGGCGCCGCCGAGCTGATGCTGGCCCAGGGCGTCATCACCACCAAGCCGAGGATCGACGACCTGCTGCTCCTGGACTACCAGCCGGCGAGCTGACCGCGTGGTGCTCCGCCAGGTCGGGGGCAAAACCGGCTTCGACCTCGCAGACGTGTTGGCGCCCAGCGCCATCGTGCCGGGGCCCCGGCGGAGGCTGTCGCGGTCGCGACAGGTCGCGATCGGGGTGTTGTTCCCCCTGCTGGTGGTGGCGGCGTGGACGATCCTCAGCGCCTCCGGCGCCATTCCGGAGCAGCGACTGCCGCCGCCGGTCGACGTGGTCCGCAGCGCGCGCGACTTCGTGGTCGCCCCCAGCCGCCCACCGGTGCCCGGCGTGGTGCCCTTCCGGGGCGCGGCCGGCGAGCACGCCCGGGCCAGCATCGGCCGCTGGGCCGAGGGCTACGCCATCGGGCTCGGCGTGGGCCTGCCCCTCGGCCTGAGCCTCGGCCTGTCGAAGTGGATCTCGCCCGCCCTCGACCCCCTCTTCCAGGCCTACCGGGCCGTGCCCATCACCGCCTGGCTGCCGATCGCGCTGGTGTGGTTCGGCCTGGGGGAGGGCGCGGCCCGGTTCCTCGTGTTCGTCGGGGCGGTGTCACCGATCGTGGTGGCCACCGCCGACAGCACGTCCCGGGTCCCCCGCCAGCTCGTCGACACGGCCCGGATGCTCGGCACCCGCCAACGCGACCTGGCCCGGCGGGTGTACCTCCCGGCCGCCCTTCCCGGCATCGTCACCGGGCTGCGGCTCGGGCTCACCCTGGGGTGGACCAGCGTGATCGTCGCCGAGCTCACCGGCACCACCCGGGGCCTGGGGGCGATGATGTTCTCGGCCCGTGAGGTGAGCCGGCTCGACCAGATCATCGTCGGGATGGCAGCGTTCGCGATCATCGGCCTGGTCGGAGACCTGCTCCTGCGAGCGGTCACCCGTCCGTTGGTGCGGTGGGCCGACGCCTGAGCAGGCCCCGGTGACCGAGCCGACGGCCCCGACCGTGACCGGCGAGCCGGCGGGCCGGACCACGTCCGGTGACCCGCTCGATGCCACCCCCGGTGCCGGGGCGGCGACCGCTGGTGGGGCGGCGACCGCGGGTAGGGCCGGGCCCGCCCTCTCGGCCACCGGGGTGGCCAAGTCGTACGGCTCCCTCGCGGTGCTGGCCGACGTCCACCTGTCGGTCGCCGCCGGGGAGGTCGTCGCCGTCCTGGGGCCGAGTGGATGCGGCAAGTCGACCCTCCTGCGGGTGCTGGCCGGCCTCGAGCCCCCCGACCGGGGCCGGGTCGAGGTCGGCGCCGAAGTGGTGCGGGGACCGTCGCCCGACCGGCCGATGGTCGTCCAGGGCGCCACCCTGTTCCCCTGGCTCTCACTGCGGGCCAACCTCGAATGGGGGCCGCGGGCGCTCGGGAACCCCCGGGCGGGGGCCGTCGCCGACGAGCTGCTCGCGGCCACCGGCCTGAACGGGTACGCCGATCTCCTCCCCCGGCAGCTCTCGGGTGGGATGCGCCAGCGGGCCGCCATCGCCCAGGTGCTGGCCAACCAGCCGCCGCTGCTGCTGCTCGACGAGCCGTTCGGGTCGCTCGACGCCCAGACCCGCCTGCGCATGCAGGAATGGCTGATCGGCCTGCTGGCCGAGCGCCGGACGGCCACCGTCCTGGTGACCCACGACGTGGAGGAGGCGCTGCTCATCGGGCATCGCCTCGTCCGGCTCTCGCACCGGCCGGCGTCGGTGCTCGACGAGATCACCCTCGACCTGCCGTCGCCGAAGGGTCGGGCCACGCTGGCCGACCCTCGCTTCGTCGAGCTCAAGGCCACCGTCCTGGCCCAGGTCCTCGATGCCTGAGACGTCCCCCGCCGACGGCCGAGAAGGGTGGAACCGTTACCTGACCGGATACCACGACGCCAACCCCGGGATCACCGAGGACGTCCTCGCCGCGGCGCGCGACGCCGACGGGCGGTCGCCGTACGACTGGCTGGTGGAGGCGGTGCCCTCGGGCGCGTCCACCGTGGTCGACCTGGCCTGCGGGAGCGGACCGGTCGGCCGCGGCCTCGCCCCCCGGCTGGCGAGCGGGCGGGTGGTGGGCGTCGACCAGTCGGCCGGCGAGCTGGCCCGGGCCCGGTCGGCTTCCCCTGCGGGCCTCCTGATCCGGGCCCGGGCCGGCGCCGTGCCGATCGCCGCCGGCGCCGCCGACGCGGTCGTGGTCTCGATGGCGCTCATGCTGCTGTTCCCCGCCGAGGCGGTGCTGGCCGAAGCCCGCCGGCTGCTGCGACCGGGCGGCACGTTCGCGGCCACAGTGCCGAACCGGTCGAGGTCATACGACGGCAAGCCTGCGGAATCGGCCTTCGCCGAGGTCCTCGAGGCTCTGGGCCAGGGCGCCACCGACTACCCCGAGCCGCTCGACGCATGCCGCCTGCCCGACCGGTTCGCAGCCGCCGGACTGACGCTGGTCGACGACGAGACCGGCCTGTTCGTCCGGTCGGTGTCGGGCCCCGAAGACGCCGGGCTGGTGGTCCGCTCGTTCTACGCCCCGGGCGTGGCGGCGGCCCGGGTGGCCGCAGCCGTGGCCGGTCTCGAAGGCCGGATGGCGTCTGCGCCCGTCCGGGTCGGCTACCGGCTCCGCCGACTGGTGGCGGTACGGTGACCTCATGGTGACGGCGACGGCGACGGCGACGGGGGCGCCGACGGGTGCCGAGGTGGTGGCCGCGGCCCGGCGGATGGCGGAGGTGGTGTCCGCCCGGTCGGCGGCCGTCGATGCCGCCGGGCGGCTCCCGGACGACCTCGTGGCCGAGCTCCGGGCCAGCGGCGTTCCCGGCCTGTGGTTGCCGGCCGAGCTCGGGGGCAGCGAGGCCGCACCCGACGAGCTGGTCGACGCCATCGCCGCCCTGGCCGCGGCGGACGGCTCCACCGGGTGGTGCGCGGCGGTGACGGTGGGCACCAACGTCCTGGCCGCCTACCTGCCCGAGGACGGCGCCCGCGAGATCTTCGCCACCCCGGCGACCATCACCTGTGCCTCGTTCAATCCCACCGGCCGGGCCAGGGCCACCGGTGGGGACGGCTCGACCGGCTTCCGCGTCACCGGGCGCTGGGGCTTCGGCAGCGGCGGCTCGCACTCCGACTGGCTGTGCGGTGCCTCGCTCGTGGTCGACGACGCCGGTGAGTTGGTCAGCACCGAGGATGGGCGTCCGCAAGCCCTGATGACGTTCTTCCCGCAGGCGCACGTCGGCATCGCCGACACCTGGCGCACGTCGGGCCTACGGGGCACCGCCAGCCACGACTTCGAGGTCGACGGCGTTGACGTCCCCCGACACCACACCCTGGGCTTCGCCTTCTCGCCGTGGCCGAGCGGGTCCATGTGGCGGATGCCGCCGATGCCACTGTTCTTCGCCCCCCTCGCCGCCGTCGCCATCGGGATCGCCCGGGGCGCGATCGCCGACCTGGTCGACCTGGCCGGCGAGAAGACGCCCTACCGCAGCACCCGCCGCCTGGCCGAGCGCGACGTCGTGCAGTCGATGGTGGCCCGGGCCGAGGCCGCCACCAGCTCGGCCCGGGCCTTCCTGCTCGAGACCCTCGGCGGGCTGGCGGACGCGGCCAGGGTCGGCGACGAGATCAACCTGCACCAGCGGGCGATCGCCCGTCTATCCGTGGTCAACGCGGCCCAGGCCGGGATGAAGGCGGTCGACCTGTGCTTCGAGGCTGCCGGCAGCACCGCCCTGTTCCTCGACCATCCGTTGCAGCGCCGCCACCGCGACATCCACGCCCTGGGCCAGCACGTGGTGACAGCCTTTCCCGGATACGAGACCGTGGGGCGGGTGCTGCTCGGCCTCGAGCCGGACACCCCGCTCCTGTAGCCGAGGATCAGGCCCGGGCTGCGAGTCGGCCGCTCACCACGGCCACCGCGTCGCCGAAGGTGCAGAGGTCGGCGACCACCTCGTCGGGCAGGGCGATGTCGAACTCGTCCTCCATCGCCATGGTGAGCTCGACCGCGCCGAGCGAGTCGATGCAGAGGTCCTCGTCGAGGCGGGTCTCGGGCCGGAGCCGGTCGGGATCGACGTCGAGGTGGCTGGCCACCAGCCGCACCAGCCGGTCGCTCACGTCGGTCCGCGTCCCGCTCCACGAGCTCGTTCCGCACTTCTCGGCCGGCGCGTCCATCAGCACGGACCGACGGGGTCGGTCTCCTCGGTTGCTCCCTGGGGGCCGGTGAGTGTGCCGAGGCGGCGGTGGAGCTCGCTCACCCGGCGACGGTCGATGGCGTAGCAGCTGAAGGGGCCGGACGACCTCCGGCTGACCAGGCCCCGGGAGAGCAGCACCGACAGGTGGTAGCTGGTCAGGGGCTGGGAGATGCCGAGGGCCTCGGACAGGAATCCCAAGGTGCGGGGGCCCCGGCGGAGGAAGCGCAGGGCGAGCAGGCGGTGGGGCTCGGCCAGCACCGCCAGGTCGTCGGAGAGGCGTCGGGCTGCGTCGAGCGTGACCGCGCTGGGCACGCCCCGAACTGTACCGGTCGGCCCGGGTACGGTAGCAACCGGCATGGATCGGCACGGGCCCGGGGCACGGTCCGCAGCCGCGGTCACCGGGGGGAAGGAGCAGGCCCAGCTCGCCGGGGTCTGCATCACCGGGGTCTGCATCACCGGGATTGGGGCCGTCACCCCGCTGGGCGACGCGGCCACCACCTGGTCCCGGCTGCTGGCGGGGGATTCGGGACTGGAACCGGCGCCCGAGGCGCTGCGGCGGGCCGGGTGCCAGGTGGTGGGCCGGGCCGGATGGTTCGATCCCGAGGACTTCGTCGACCACCAGAGCGCCCGCCGCATGGGCCGCTTCAGCCAGTTCTCGGTGGCCGCGGCCCGGATGGCCATGGTCGACGCCGGCCTGGAGGGCTACGCCGGCGACGGGCTGGGCGTCGTCGTCCACACCGGCGCCGGCGGGCTGATCGAGGCCGAGGCGGCCGCCGGCCCCGCCGCCGTCCGTCCCCACCGGGTCAGCCCCTTCTTCGTCCCCATCTACGGGGCCAACCTGGCGGCCTGCCAACCATCGATCGTCCTGGGGGCGACGGGGCCGGTGCTGGGCGGGGTGGGGGCGTGCGCGGCGGGCGTGCAGGCGGTGATCGACGGCCTGCGCCTCCTGCAGCGGGGCGAGGCCGAGGTGGTGCTGGCCGGCGCCACCGACGGCGCCCTGTCGCCCCTGCTGCTCGGGTCGCTGGCCAACGCGGGGGCCCTGGCCCCGGCCGGCGCCGACCCGGCCTCCGCCTGCCGGCCCTACGACGTCCGCCGGGCTGGGATGGTGGCGTCGGAGGGCGCCGCCGTGTTCGTGCTCGAGCGGCTCAACCGGGCTCGGGGCCGGGGGGCGCGGGTGCTGGCGGTGCTGGCGGGGGGAGGCAGCGCGGGCGACGCCCACCACGTGGCGGCACCGCACCCCGAGGGACGGGGCGCGGCCTCGGCCATGCGCCGGGCCCTGGCCGACGCCGGGGTCGGGTCCGACGGGGTCGACGCCCTGGTCGCCCACGCCACCGCCACCATCGCGGGCGACGTGGCCGAGGCCCGGGCCCTCCGGTCGGTCTTCGGACCGGCGCCGGCCCTGACCGTCACCGCCCCCAAGTCCGCTCTCGGCCACGGCCTGGGCGCGGCCGGGGCCTTCGGGGTCATGATCGCCGCCCTCGCCCTCCACCACCGGGTCCTGCCGGCCACGAGGGGACTCGACGCCGACCATGTCGACCCCGATTGCGTCCTCGACCACGTGGTGGGCGGACCCCGCACCGGCGCCCTGACATCGGTGCTGGTCAACGCCTCCGGGTTCGGCGGCCAGAACGCCGCCCTCCTGCTCCGGGCCGCCCCGTGACGTCCGCCACCGACCGGGGCCGGCTGAGGGTGGTCGTGACCGGCATGGGCTGCGTCTCCCCGGTGGGCAACGACCGGCTGACCACGTGGGCCGCCCTGCGCCACGGTCGCAGCGGGATCGCCAGGATCACCGCCTTCGACCCGTCCGACCTGCCCTCGCAGACCGCGGGCGAGGTCAAGGGCTTCGACCCGGTGGCGCTCCTCGGTCACAAGGAGGCCCGCCGCACCAGCCGGCCGGTGCAGTTCGCGGTGGCAGCGGCGCGGGAGGCGGTGGCCGACAGCGGGATCGACCTGGGCCCGATCGCCGAGCAGGCGGCGGTCGTCATCGCCTCGGGCGTCGGCGGCCTGGCCCTGTTCGAGAAGGCGGTCCTGGCCTTCGCCGAGGGCGGCTACCGGCGGGTGTCGGCCTTCGCCGCCGCCGGCATGCTCGTCGACATGCCGGCCGGGATGGTGGCGGCCGACGTGGGCGCCAAGGGGCCCAACTTCGCCATCGTCAGCGCCTGCGCGTCAGGGGCGCATGCCATCGGCGAGGCCGCCGAGCAGATCCGCCGGGGTGCCGCGGTGGTCGCCCTGGCCGGGGGCACGGAGGGATCCATCACCCCGGTGGGGATGGCGATGTACTGCGTGATCGGGGCCCTCTCCCGCCGCAACGACGATCCCGAGACCGGGTCGCGACCCTTCGACCGCGACCGCGACGGCTTCGTCACCGGGGAGGGGGCGGCCGTCCTGGTGCTCGAGGAGCTCGGCCACGCCCGGGCCCGGGGGGCGACGATCTACGCCGAGCTGGTCGGCTACGGCGCCACGGCTGACGCCGCCCACATCACCCAGCCCGACCCGTCAGGCGCCCAGGCCGCCCGCTGCATCAGCCTGGCCCTGGCCGGGGCCGGCCGCTCGCCCCACGAGGTCGGCTACGTCAACGCCCACGGCACCGGCACCCCGCTCAACGACGTGGCCGAGACCCGGGCCCTGAAGCTGGCCCTCGGCGACGCGGTGGCGGCGGTGCCGGTGTCGTCGACCAAATCGATGACGGGCCACCTCACCGGGGCCGCCGGCGCCATCGAGGCCGTGATCACGATCATGGCCATCCACGACGGATTCCTGCCTCCCACCATCAACCTCGACCATCCCGACCCCGAGTGCGACCTCCACCATGTCGCCCTCGTCGGCCGCCCGGCGCCCGGCCTCGCCCTGGCCATCTCCACCTCGTTCGGCTTCGGCGGCCACAACGCCTGCCTGGCCTTCGCCGGGCCGCCGGAGGCAGACCGGGCGGAAAGACCCCCGAACGATCGGTGACGTTTCGGAGAATTTACGTATCACCACGTCCGCAGGGGGATCTGATTCTCCAGAGGGACACGGCGGGCGGACTTCATCACAGGTGCGCCGGGTCGCCGCGACACGCAACGCAAACGACTCAGGAGATGAAGAGATGAAGCTACTGACCGCGGTCATCGCACCGGAGCACATCGAGCGGGTCACGTGCGCTCTGGATGATGCCGGGCTCACTGCAACCACGGTGGCCACCGCCCAGGCGTCGGGGATGAAGGGCGGATCGAGCCAGAAGTACAAGGGTGTGGCGTACCACGATCAGCGCTGTGTCCGCCTGGAGGTGCTGGTCGGCGACGTCGACATCGACGTGGCCGTGGCCGTGGTCACGACTTCGGGCGGCGCGGCATCCGACGATGTCGTCGTCTGGGTCTCCGAGGTCGTGGCGCGGTCGGCGGCTCAGCCGTTCGCCCACGCCCGCGAGGTCGTCAGCCAGCGGTAGGAGGTTCCTCGCGCTTCTCAATGGCGGCGTGGAGCGCGGCCGCGGCGGCGGGCGGGTCGGCGGCCCCGGTGACGGCCCGGCCGATCACGAGCAGGTCGGCCCCCGCCAGGAAGGCGTCGCGGGGCCCTGCCGCGCGGGCCTGGTCGTGGGAGTCGCCGGTGGGCAGGCGGATGCCGGGCACGACGGCCAGCAGGCGGGGAGCCAGCTGCTTGGCCTCGTGGACGTCGGCCGCGGCGACCACCACGCCGCCGCAGCCCGACTCCACCGCCGCCGCCACCCGTCCCCCCAGGATGTGGGCCGGGGCGTCGGCGTCGCTGGTGAGGATGGTCACGGCCAGTGCGGTCGGCGCCGGGAGCCCGCCGGCCGCCGCACCCTCCCCGAACCCGTCGACGCCGGCCCGAAGCATCACCGCCCCGGCCCGGGCGTGGAGGGTGAGGTACGACGCCCCGAGGGCGCCCGCCACCCGGGCCGACTTGCGGACGGTGGTGGGGATGTCGTGCAGCTTGAGGTCGAGGAAGACCTTGAACCCGGCGTCGGCGATCGACGTCACCGCGTCGGGGCCTGCCGCGGTGAACAGCTCGAGGCCCACCTTGGCGATCGAGAACCACGGCCTGAGCTGATCGGCCAGCCGCAGGGCCACCACCAGGTCGTCGACGTCGAGGGCCAGTATCAGGCGGTCACGGAGCTCCATGCGCCTGTCCTACCAGATCGGCGACCCGCGCCACCCCGTGACGCCGGCACCAGGCGCCAAGTCCCCGCAGGACCCGGGCCGCGGCCCGGGGGTCCTCGAACGTGGCCGTGCCCACCTGGACGGCCGAGGCCCCGGCCAGGAGGAGCTCCACCGCGTGCTCGCCGGTGGCCACCCCACCCACGCCCACCAACGGCAGGTCGGGAAACGCGTGGTGCACGTCGAAGAGGGCGCGCACCGCCACCGGCCGGATGGCGACGCCCGACAGTCCCCCGCCGCCCGCGCCCAGCCGGGGCCGGCGGCTCACCGGGTCGATGGCCATGCCCTTGACCGTGTTGACCAGGGTGAGCGCCGACGCGCCACCCGCCCGGGCGGCGGCCGCGATCTCGACGATGTCGGTGACGTTGGGGCTGAGCTTGGCCCACACCGGCCGGCCCCCGGAGGCGGCGGCGACGGCCTCGACCGCCTCCCGGGTGGCCGACGGGTCGGTGGCGAACATGTGGCGGCCGCCCTCCAGGTTGGGGCAGCTCAGGTTGACCTCCACCGCCACCAGCGCCGCGGTCGGCGCGGGCACCGCCACCAGCGCCGCGGTCGGCGCGGGGGCCGCCAGCGCGGCGGCCGCCTTCTCGTAGCCGGCCACGGTGGTGCCCCAGATGCTGGCCACCACCCGGGCGCCGGTGGCCGCCAGGACCGGCAGCTCGTCGGCCAGCCACGCCTCCACCCCGGGGTTCTGCAGGCCGACGCTGTTGAGCATGCCGGCCTCGGTCTCGTGTACCCGGGGAGCGGGGTTCCCGGCCCACGCCTCGGCCGACAGCGACTTCACCACCACCGCCCCCAGCAACGACAGGTCGAAGTAGGCGGAAAGCTCCGCCCCGTGCCCCGCCGTCCCCGAAGCCGTCATCACCGGGTTCGGGAGGACCACGGAGCCCACCCGGGACGTGAGGTCGACCACAGCACTCACGGGAGCCCTCCCGTCACGAGCCCAGCCGTCACGAGAGCCCGCCGGGACGGCGCAACCCGGTTGCGACGGCGATCACCGAAGGTGGTACTCCTGGAGCGAACGCACCGACGAGCCGTGGAGGGCGACGTCGGCGATGCCGTTGGCCGCGGCCAGGGCGGCGGCGACGGTGGTGAGGCAGGGCACGTTGTGGACGTTGGCCGACGTGCGGATGTAGGCCCCGTCGGCCCTCGGCCCCCGGCCCCGGGGGGTGTTGACGACCAGGTCGATCTCGCCGTTGGCGATGCGCTCGACGGCCGAACGTCCGGGACGGCCGAGCAGGGGCACCACGTCGGCCACCGCCACCCCGTTCTCCTCGAAGAAGCGGGCCGTGCCCGACGTGGCCACGATCGAAAAGCCCAGGTCGGCGAAGCGGCGGGCGGCCCGCAGGCCACCCTCCTTGTCGCGGTCGGACAGCGACAGGAAGATGGTGCCCTGGCTCGGCAGGCGGTCGCCCGCCCCCGCCTGGCTCTTGGCGAAGGCCAGTCCGAAGGTGTCGCCGATGCCCATGACCTCACCCGTGGCCCGCATCTCCGGCCCCAACAGGGTATCGACGTTCGGGAAGCGGTTGAAGGGGAGCACCGCCTCCTTGACGGCCACGTGGCCGCCGCTGACAGGCGGGCGGAGGAGGCCCTCGGTGCGCAGCTCGGCCAGGGTGGCTCCCACCATGACCCGGGCCGCGACCTTGGCCAGCGGCACCCCGGTGGCCTTGGCCACGAACGGCACCGTGCGGCTGGCCCGGGGATTGGCCTCGATGACGAAGACCTGGCCCTGCTTCACCGCGTACTGCACGTTGAGCGGGCCCCGCACGTCGAGGGCCTCGGCGATGGCCCGGGTGTGGCTCTCGATGACCTCGATCACGTCAGCCGACAGCGTCGGGGGCGGGATCACGCAGGCGCTGTCGCCCGAGTGCACCCCCGCCTCCTCCACGTGCTCCATCACCCCGCCGACGAGCACCTCGCCGGTGTGGTCGCGGATGGCGTCGACGTCGACCTCGATGGCGTCCTCCAGGAAGCGGTCGACCAGCACCGGCCGCTCGGACGACAGCCCCCCCTCCCGGCCGAGCGACCCGGCGCTGCCGGCATTGTCGGCGGAGCCGAACCGAGCCAGCTCGGCCATCGCCCGGCGCAGGTCGTCGTCGTTGTAGACGATCTCCATGGCCCGCCCGCCGAGGACGTACGACGGTCGCACCAGGGCCGGGTACCCGATTCGGCCGGTGATGGCCAGGGCCCGGTCGACGTCGACCGCCGTGCCGCCGGCCGGCTGGGGGATCTCCAGGCGGGCGCACAGCGAGCTCCACCGCTCGCGGTCCTCGGCCTCGTCGATGGCCCCCGGCCGGGTGCCGAGGATGAGGTGCTCGGGGATGCGGCCGGCCAGCTTGAGCGGGGTCTGGCCACCCAGGGCCACGATCACGCCGACCAGGTTGTCGACGCCCGCCGCACCGGGCGACCCCTCGACCTCCAGGATGTTCATCACGTCCTCGAAGGTGAGGGGCTCGAAGAACAGCCGGTCGCTGGTGTCGTAGTCGGTGGACACCGTCTCCGGGTTGCAGTTGACCATGACCGTGTCGAAACCGGCGTCGCGAAGGGCGAAGCTGGCGTGCACGCAGCAGTAGTCGAACTCGATTCCCTGGCCGATGCGGTTGGGCCCCGACCCGAGGATCACGACGGTCGGGCGGGCGCCGGGGCGGGCCTCGTCCTCGTCCTCGTAGGTGGAGTAGTGGTATGGGGTGGCGGCCTCGAACTCGGCCCCGCAGGTGTCGACGGTCTTGAACGTGGCCTTCACCCCGGCGGCCAGCCGGGCAGCCCGCACGTCGGATTCGGAGGCGCCGTCCCACAGGTAGGCGAGCTGGGCGTCGGAGAAGCCCAGCCGCTTGGCCCGTCGCCAGTCGGCCCTGGTCATGGCGCCGAAGCCGATCTCGGCCAGGTCGGCCCGCTCGGCGGTGATGCGGGCGATCTGGTCGAGGAACCACGGGTCGACCCGCGTCGCCTCGTACAGCCGCTCCACGCTGATCCCCCGGCGCAGGGCCGCCTCCAGCTGGAACGGGCGGTCGGGCGTGCCCACCGACGCCCGGGCCACCAGCTCGTCGTCGTCGAGGCCGTCGAGGGCAACCTCGGCCGGGTCGCAGTTGAGGCCCCAGCGGCCGTGCTCGAGGGAACGCATGCCCTTCTGCAGCGATTCGGGGAAGGTGCGGCCGATGGCCATGGCCTCTCCCACCGACTGCATGCGGGTACCGAGCACGTCGGGCGCCCCCGGGAATTTCTCGAACGCCCACCGGGGGATCTTGGTGACCACGTAGTCGATGGTGGGCTCGAAGCTGGCCGGGGTCTTACGGGTGATGTCGTTGGGGATCTCGTCGAGCGTGAAGCCCACGGCCAGCTTGGCCGCGATCTTGGCGATCGGGAATCCGGTGGCCTTGCTGGCCAGCGCCGACGACCGGGACACCCGGGGGTTCATCTCGATGACGACCATCTCGCCGTCGGCCGGGTTGACCGCGAACTGGATGTTGGACCCACCGGTGTCGACGCCGATGCGCCGGATGCAGGCGAAGGCGGCGTCGCGCATGCGCTGGTACTCGACGTCGGACAGGGTCTGGGCCGGGGCGACCGTGATCGAGTCGCCGGTGTGGACGCCCATGGGGTCGAAGTTCTCGATCGAGCACACGACCACGCAGTTGTCGGCCCGGTCGCGCATGACCTC
>Ga0136617_10002453_pt1 | contig 16495 bp, 15 predicted proteins | sample AntDrymUQ3222106_2_FD_129672 | JGI IMG/M metagenome (GOLD analysis project Ga0136617, IMG submission 129672) | Polar desert sand microbial communities from Dry Valleys, Antarctica - metaG UQ322 (21.06) | ecosystem: Environmental > Terrestrial > Soil > Desert | place: Antarctica: Dry Valley...
CGTTCGATGACGTCGTGAAGACGGCGGATGACCGCGCGTGGATCAAGACGTTCTATCCGGCGTTCATGGAAAACAGCCAAACTGGAGGCAAGGTCTGGGGCATCCCATTCCAACGCTCCACGATCGTCCTCTACTGGAACAAGGAGATGTTCAAGGAGGCGGGACTCGACCCGAATCGCGCTCCGGCGAGCTGGAAAGAGATGCTCGACTATGCGCAAAAGCTCACCAAACGCGATGCGTCGGGCAAGGTGACGCAGTGGGGGGTGCAGATTCCGTCATCGGGATTTCCCTATTGGCTGTTCCAGGGGTTGACCACGCCCAACGGTGCGCAGCTGATGAACGCCGAGGGCACCGAAACGTATTACGACAAGGCCGAGGTGATCGAGGCGTTGCAGTATTGGGTGGATTTGTCGCGCAAGCACAAAGTCCATCCGGAAGGAATCGTCGAATGGGGTACGACGCCAAGGGATTTTTTCGAGAGGAAAATGGCGATGATGTGGACGACCACCGGCAACCTGACCAACGTCAAGAACAACGCCAAGTTCGATTTCGGCGTCGCGATGCTGCCGGCGAGCAAGCGTCGCGGCAGTCCCACCGGCGGCGGGAACTTCTATATTTTTGCCAAGACCACGCCGCCACAGCGCGAGGCGGCGCTCAAGTTCATCAAGTGGATAACCTCCCCGCAGCGCGCGGCGCAGTGGGGGATCGATACGGGCTACGTCGCGGTGCGCGCCGATGCGTGGGAAACACCGGTGATGAAAAAGTATGCTGCCGATTTTCCGCCCGCGGCAGTCGCGCGCGACCAGTTGCAATACGCCGTTGCCGAGCTCTCGACGCACGACAACCAGCGCGTGACCAAGGCGCTCAACGACGGCTTGCAGGCAGCGCTCACTGGCACGAAGACGCCCGAGCAGGCGATGAAGGACGCACAGCGCGAAGCCGAGCGCATTTTGCGGCCGTACCGCAAATAGAACGGCGCGTTCGTCCTCTGACGCAATGACCCGGCCGCGCTTGCTCGCGCTGCGGCGGCTGATGTCGCGTTGGGTGGCGCCGCGTCGGCTCGTGTCGCGTTCGCTCGGGCCGCGCCGGTTGGCGCCGCGTCGGCCGGCGCCACGGGCATGCTGACTCGTCGCGCCCAGTGGGTCTACGCGTGGTTGCTGCTGACGCCTGCGATGGCGCTGCTCGTGCTCTTCACGCATTACCCCGCGGTGGCCAATCTTTGGCACAGCTTTTTCTCAACGCCAAAGGGCAGCCGCGCGCCTTTGTTCGTCGGCCTCGACAACTATCGCACGCTGGCCGAAGACCCGATTTTCTGGCAGGCGTTTGCGAACAACTTCTGGTACGCGCTCGGGACCATTCCAACGTCGATCGCGTTGGCGCTGGTCATGGCGATATGGGTGAACGAACGAATTCCGGGACGCGGGCTGCTGCGCCTCGCCTACTTCACGCCGACAATCCTGCCGATGATCGCAGTGGCAAATATCTGGCTCTTTTTCTATACGCCCGAATACGGGCTCCTCGAACAGGTCCTGGGTGCGTTCGGTCTGCGCAGCCACAACTGGCTAGGAAGCAACAGCACGGCGCTGCCGGCGCTCATGGTGGTAACCATATGGAAAGAAGCCGGATTCTTCATGATTTTCTACCTTGCCGCGTTGCAATCGATGTCGCCGCATCTGGCCGAAGCCGCCGCGATCGAGGGCGCCTCGCGCTGGTACTTCTTTCGCCGCGTCACGTTCCCGTTGCTGATGCCGACGACACTTTTCGTGCTGGTGAACGCGGTCATCAACGCGTTCCGGCTCGTCGACCATATCGTCGTGATGACGCGCGGCGGCCCGGACAACGCGACCGCACTGCTCCTTTACTACATCTACGAGATCGGCTTTCGCTTCTGGGATTCAGCCTATGCCGCCGCGCTGACGATGGTCCTACTCGTGGTCTTGGGCCTGGTGGCACTCGCGCAATTCTTCTTTCTTGAACGCAACGTGCACTATCAATGAGCGCCGCCGGGCCGTCCCCAAGGCACTCGGCCTTGCAGGCCGCGGCGTCGCGAGACGCGACGCCTCCTCGTTCCGTCCATGCCCACGCAGGTGGGCATGGAGCCGCGGACCGTGGCCCCCTCGGGGGGACAGCGCGAAGCGCGAAGGGGGCTCACCTCAACCTCGCCGGGCCGTCCCAAGGCGCGAATTGCGCCCCCTCTGAGGGCAGCGCAGCGGCCGAATTGGCATCTGGGGCCGCAAGCGTGGGGGTCCACCCATGAGCGTCGCGTCGATCGGTTATCGCACGTACGGCGTCGGGCGAGCGCTCGAAACCGCCGCGGCGTGGGCGCTCGGCTTTCTCTGGGTGTTGCCGCTCCTCTACGCGTTCTGGACGGCGTTTCATCCGGCTGAATTTTCCACCCGCTTTTCGCTGCTTGCCCCGCTGACTCTCGAAAACTTTGTTAACGCTTGGGACGCAGCGCCGTTTGCCAGATATTTTCTGAATACGGTGCTGCTAGTAACAATGGTGCTGGTCGCGCAGCTGGTCCTGGTGACACTGGCGGCTTACGCTTTTGCGCGCTTTGAGTTTCCCGGCCGCGATGCCCTCTTCGCGCTGGTCCTGGTGCAACTGATGATCATGCCCGATGTGCTGATCGTCGAGAACTACCGGACGATGACGGCGCTCGGAATCAAGGACACGATCGTGGCTATAGGTCTTCCCTACATGGCGAGCGCGTTCGGCATCTTCTTGATGCGGCAGACGTTCAAGACCGTCCCGCGCGAGCTTGATGAAGCCGCGCGCGTCGAGGGATGCGGGCCGCTGCAGGTGTTATGGAGGGTTTACGTGCCGCTCGCGCGGCCCACGTATCTTGCCTACGCACTGGTGAGCGTTAGCTATCACTGGAACAACTTCTTATGGCCACTCATCATCACCAATTCGGTGGAATCGCGGCCGGTGACCGTCGGCTTACAGGTATTTTCCGCCACTGATCAAGGCATCGACTGGTCGATCATCACGGCGGCGACGTTGCTTACGACCGCTCCGCTCCTGATCGCCTTCCTGTTGTTTCAGAAGCAGTTCGTGCAGTCGTTCATGCGCGCCGGCATCAAGTGAAGCTCATCACTTGGAACGTCCAATGGTGTCGCGGCGTCGATGGCCGCGTCGATCCTGCGCGGGTGGTGGCGGAGGCGAGGCGCCTTGCCGATTTCGACGTTCTGTGCCTGCAGGAGATCGCCGATAACTTTCCCGATCCGCGGCTGGCAGGCAGCGACGGCGCGGATCAGTTCGCGGCTCTTGGATCGCAGTTGTCTGGATTCACGGCCGTGCCCGGCGTCGCCGTCGACCACCCCGGGGAAAACGGCCAGCGGCGGCGCTTCGGCAACATGATCCTCTCCCGCTTGCCGGTGCAGCAAGTGTTCCGGCACCTGCTGCCCTATCCTGCGGATCCTGGGGTTCCCGGAATGCCTCGCATCGCCGTCGAAGCGGTCGTGACCGCCGCGTTCGGCGACATCCGCGTCGTTACCACGCACCTCGAATATTATTCGCAGAAGCAGCGCGCTGCACAAGTCGAGGCGCTGCGTTCGATTTACGCGGACGGTTACGCGTACTCACGAGACGCACAGCCCACAAAAACCGACGGCGGGCCGTTCCACTCGTTTCGGCGCCCGGCGGCGACGATCATCACCGGTGATTTCAATCTCGAGCCAACCGATCCGTTACACGCACGGATGGTTGCGCCGCATATCGACGGGACCCCGCCGCTCCACGATGCTTGGCTGTGCGCGCATCCTGACTCTGTGCATCCGCCGACGTTTTGCATTTATCAGAAAGAGCGCCCCGGCGCACCGGAGCTGCATTGCGACTTCATTTTCGTGAGCGCAGAGCTCGCGCCCCGCGTAGCAGCGGTTACGATTGACACGGTAACACAGGTCTCCGACCATCAACCGGTGATTCTGACGTTGACCTAACGGCGCTACAGCGATGCGAGCCCTCACGTTCACCGGCGAACGATTCACTCCCGAAGAGCGCGGGCCGATCTGGTATGAGCATTGGCACCGGTATGCGGAAGCGGTGCATCTCGCGCGCGGCAAACGCGTCTTGGATGCGGCATGCGGCGAGGGTTACGGCAGCTTCCTTCTGGCCGATGGCGCACGCTCCGTCGTTGGGATCGACGTTTCCGCCGAGGCAGTCGCGCACGCACGCGCCCGGTATCCGCGGTTCAATCTCGTCTTCACGCAAGCCTCGGTCACGCAATTGCCGTTGCGCGAGGCAAGCATCGATCTCGTCGTCTCGTTCGAAACCGTCGAACACTTACCAAAACAGAGGGAGATGCTCGCTGAATTCAAGCGGGTGCTTGCGCCGGATGGCATTCTCGTCATCTCCTCGCCGAATCGACCGGTCTACAATGACGAAGCCGCCGTCGAGAATCACTTTCACGTCAAGGAACTCGACCGCGCCGAACTCGCGAACTTGCTTGATCCCTTTTTCCCGCGGCAGACCTGGTTCGGGCAGCGCATCATCGCCCAATCGGCGCTGTGGGCGGAAGACGGCGGTGCCGGCGGCGTGGCGTTCACGGTCTTTGCCGACGGGCGCGAGGCGCAATACGTGCAACCGGCTTCCCCCATGTACTTTGTTGTAGTTGCCGCGGCCGAAGGCGTTACACTGCCGCGGTTTCCTTCGCTGTCGCTGTTTGACGATGGCTCTCTCACGCTGTGGCGGGGCTACGCAAGCGCGTACGATCGGCAGCAGCAATCGATGTGGCGCGAGCTCGAGGCACGCAAAGATGCCGACAAGTGGCATGCGGAACTCGTTGTCGCCGTCAACCATCTGGCGCGTGAGCGGCAGAAAACGTCGGTGCTCGTTCCGCGCGTCGCCGGGCTGGAGACCGAGCTCGCACATAGTCAGGCGGATTTGGGCCGCACGAAGCACGGGCTATACGAGGCGCAGGACGCCTTGGCTCGGGAAAGTGCCGCGCATGCGGAAGTGCTGCGGCGGCTTGCGTATCGCGAATCAATCGTAGGCTGGCTGCGCTCTCCTTTCGCCGCGCTCAAGCGCCGGTTCGCGCGGACGAGCTCGATGTCTTAAATGGGTACTGTCGACGTCATCGTTCCGTTCTATCGCGATCTGGCGGCGTTGCGCGGTTGCGTCGCGAGCGTGCTCACATCGCGCTCGCGCACCGCGTTCGAGCTCATCATCGTCAACGATGCAAGTCCCGAACCCGACGTCGCGGCGTATTGGCGCGAGTTGCGCGGAAATGCGACGGTGATCGACGTGCCGGTGCGGCAAGGTTACGCGGCTGCGTTGAATCGCGGTCTTGCCCTCCATTGTGAGCGGGACGCGGTGATCCTGCATTGCGACGCCCTTGTCGCCGGCGATTGGCTCGACCGTCTCGCCCAGCACGCGGTCGATCGCGACGTAGGAATCGTGGGTACGTTCACCGACAAGGCGGGACTCGCCACCTATCCGCTGCCAAAACGCGACAACCCATTGCCACCCGATGAAACGGTTGCCTCGCTCGATGCGCTATTCGCGCGCGCGAACTCCGCCAAGTCTGCGCCGGTGCCGGCCATCAACGGTCCGTGCCTTTATCTCCGCCGCGAATGCGTGTCCGCCGTAGGCTCTTTCGACGGGACGCCCCTGGGCAGCGACTACGGCGTGGAACTGGATTTCTGCCTGCGAGCCGGCGGTGCGCAGTTTCGCCATCTGTTAGCCGGCGACGTGTTCGTCGGCCATGGCGGTCGCGCGCCGTATGGGGCGCGCGAGGCCCGCGATTTTTCGGAGCGCACCGAAGCGGCACTTGCCAAATTGTATCCGGACTACGCAACGGAGCACGCGAAAATCGCTGCGCATGACCCGGCTCGGCCGTTCGCCCGCCGGGTCGATCTGCTGCGCTTGGCGCAAGCGCCGGAGCATCTGATCGTGTTCGTATCGCATCCGTGGGGCGGCGGCATTCGCCGCTACATGAACGACCTCGCAGCACTCACCAAGGGGCGCTGCGAAATGCTGTACCTGGAACCGGCGGCGAACGATGCGGTGAAACTGTATTGGCCGCGCGCGGGGGAGAGTTTTGCCGCCTACTTCAGATTGCCCGAAGAACTGCGCGAGCTGGCTAATCTACTTCGCGCGATCGGTGTCGAACGATTGCATTTCCAGCATGTCCACATGCAACCGCAAGCGATCCTCGAGCTTCCGGCCGCCGTCGGTGTTCCTTACGATTGCACGTTGCACGATTATTACGCGATCTGTCCGCAATACCACCTGGTGACTGAAGACGGTCGTTATTGCGGCGAGCCCGACGCAGCCGGGTGCGCCGCGTGTCTCGCGCGGCGACCGCCACAATGGAATTTCGACATCACCGCATGGCGCGACGCATTTGGCCGCCTGCTGCGCGGCGCGGAGCGAGTCATTGCGCCGTCGCAGGATGTGGCGGCGCGCATGCGACGCTATTTTCCGGACGTTGCGATTACCGTATGGCCGCATCCGGAAAGTCCGCGAGCGCCACTGCCGCGCGTCACGCGCGTGGCGATCCTCGGCAATCTGTCGCCGGAGAAGGGCCTCCATGTCGTCGCCGCATGCGCGCGCGACGCGCGGGAGCGCGGCTTGCCGCTGGCGTTTCGCGTGCTGGGGTCGACGACGGAACCGATTCCACAAGCGCCCGACGCGCCGCTGACGATTTACGGTCAGTACGTCGACGCCGAGCTTGCGCGCATCATCGTGGAAGAAGCGCCGGACGTGTTGCTATTTGCTGCGCAGGTGCCGGAGACGTACGCCTACACGTTGTCGGTCGGACTCGAGTCGGGCGTGCCGATTGTCGCCGCAGCGTTGGGTGCGTTGCCGGAACGGTTGGCGGGGCGGCCGCAGTGCGCGACAGTCGCGTGGAACGCACCACCTCAGGTTTGGAACGACGCGCTGCTAGTGGCTGCGGAGCGCGGACAGCGCGGTGCGGAACCCTTTCCACAACCGATTTCCGCCGTCGCGCCATGATGGAACCCCGCGATTACCGCGATCTCTACCTGACACCGATCCCACTTGGGAAGCGTGTGCGGGTGCAACCGCAGATCCCGCCGTTGGCGGAGGAAAATTTGTATCTTCCCAGCGATCAAATCGAGTCGCCGCCGCTCTCGCTGTCCGCGTTGTTTACGGCCGGAGTCGAGTGCGGCCACACCGAAGCGCGCCTTGAATTGAAGCGCCGCGTCAAGATAGCCGAGCAGGAACTCGAGGACTTTCGCGTCGTGCGCGATCGCGCGCAGGACGACCGAGGCGAGCTTGCCGCGCGTTTGCTCGGCGCGCAACGCGAAGTGCTCACGATGCAAACTCATATCGGGCAGATGCAAACGCACATCGATCAGATGGACGCTGAACATTTCGACACCGAACTCGCCGCGGCGCGTGCGCGCATCAGCGAGCTTGAAAATTCGACGGTCTGGCGCATGACTGCGCCCCTGCGTCGGGTGGGCCATCGCGCGAAACTCTTGACCGCGCAAATCCGTGCCCAAGGAGCGGAGATTCGCCGCACACCGCAACTGGTGTCGACGGCGCTCCTGATCGTGAAAAACGAAGGAGCAGCCGCGCTGGCTCGACGCGTACGGGCGAAGCTCGGCCGCAGCGGTCGCTTCAAGCCAAATCCAGGTGCGGTCTTCACGCTCGAGACCGAATTGGCGCCACTCGCGTTTCCGCCGGTCGATGCGCCGCGCGCGTCGATCCTGATCCCCGTTTACGGCAAGCCATTGCTGACGTTCACGTGCCTCAAAAGCGTGCTTGCGCACACGTCAGCGGGCGAATACGAAGTTATCGTGCTGGACGACGCTTCGAAGGAACCCGTCGCCGGCGCGCTGCGCGAAGTGACCGGCATTCGGTTCGAGCGCAATGCGCAGAATCTCGGTTTCGTCGCGAATTGCAATCGGGGAGCGACGTTGGCGCGCGGCGAGCTCATCGTATTCCTCAACAACGATACGATCGTCACCCCTGGCTGGCTCGACGCGCTTGCCGCGGTGTTTCGGGCAAGGCCGGACGCCGGCCTGGTCGGGGCGAAGCTTGTCTACCCCGACGGCCGCTTGCAGGAAGCGGGAGGAATCGTCTGGCGCGATGGGTCGGCGTGGAACTGGGGCCGCAACGATGACCCCGACAAGCCTGAATACAATTATCTGCGCGAGGCCGATTACTGTTCGGGAGCGTGCCTCGCGATTCCGCGGGCTCTGTTCCGCGATATCGGTGGCTTCGACGCGATCTACTCACCGGCGTACTACGAAGACACCGACCTTGCGTTCAAGGTCCGCGCTGCCGGATATCGAGTTTTTTATCAGCCGCTTTCGACCGTCGTGCATTTCGAGGGCCAGACCGCGGGTAGCGACCCAACGACCGGTATCAAGCAGCATCAAGTCATAAACCGGCGCGCGTTCGCGGCGAAATGGGATAGCGCCCTTGCGCAACACCAGCCAAACGGCCTGCGCGCCGATGCCGAATGCGACCGGTGGGCGCTACGCCGGATTCTCGTCATTGATGCGTGCATGTTGACACCCGATCAGGATGCGGGTTCCGTGCGCATGCAGGCGGTGCTCGAAATCTTAACCAAGTTGCGCTGCAAGGTGACGTTTGTCGCGGACAACCTCGAGCATCGGCAGCCCTATGTGGAGCAGTTGCAGCAGCGCGGGGTCGAAGTGCTGTTCCATCCGTACGTGAAGTCGATCGCAGGGCTCCTGGCTCGACGTGGCAATGAATTCGACATGGTGCTGGTCTCGCGGCACTACATCGCCGCAAAGTATGTCGATGCGCTACGTGCGTTCGCTCCCGGCGCGCTTATCGTGTTCGATACGGTCGACCTCCACTTTTTGCGCACCGAACGCCAAGCGGAGCTTGAAGACTCGCCGTTGGCGCGTATTTCGGCGCGGGCGAAACGCGCGGAAGAGCTCGCGCTGATCCGCAAAGTGGACGTCACGCTGGTCGTCTCTCCGGTCGAGCATGCGTTGCTCGCGGACCTGACCCCGGACGCGCGGGTGATGGTATTGACGACCATTCACGAACAACTGCCGGAAGGCCAGCCATTTAGCGAGCGGCACGGCCTGGTTTTCATCGGCGGCTTCCAGCATCCTCCGAACGCCGACGCCGTGCTGTGGTACTGGCAGGAGATCCTGCCTCGCGTACGCGCCGCGTTGCCGGGAGTCAAGACCTATATCGTAGGCAGCAAGGTTCCGGCGAGTGTCCGGGCGCTTGCTACGGAGGATTTCGTCGTGACCGGGTACGTAGTGGACGTTGCACCCTACTTCACCGGCTGCCGCGTCTCAATTGCGCCCCTGCGTTATGGCGCAGGCGTAAAGGGCAAGGTCAATTTTGCGATGAGCTACGGATTGCCCGTCGTTGCGACGTCGGCGGCAATCGAAGGCATGTTTTTGAAGCCTGACTGCGACGTGCTGGTGGCCGATGCCGCGCCCGAGTTTGCCGCCGCCATCGTGCGGCTGTACCAGGATGAAGTGCTGTGGCATCGGCTCGCGGCCGGGGGACGCGAAAATATCCGCACTTACTTCTCCCGGGACGTTGCGCGCAGTACGCTCACGCGCCTGATCGCGCTCGCGCGCGGCGGCGGAATTACGCGATCATTTAGCGGAAGCCCGTGAAGTGGACGAATGACGCCACCTTTGGGGAGGCACACTTCAGACCATTCGATTGGCATCGCTGTCTTTTGCGTTTCCACCTGTTTTTCCTCGATCCGTGCGGCGGCGGAATACCACATCCCATACCCCGTGACCGAGATTCAAGCCACGCGCCTCGAACTTGGTTTGCGGTCGGAACAAAGGGCGCGGCGCGAAAGAGTCAGCGGTATTGACCAGCAATGGTTCAGCCGCGCACGCGGCGAGTATCTCCTCGGCATAGTCCTTCCAGTCGGTAGCTGCGTGCAGATAGGCGCCCGGCGATAGCCGTGCGCTCAATTCGCCCACGAATGCCGGGTGTAACAACCGCCGTTTGTGATGGCGCTTCTTCGGCCACGGATCGGGAAAGTACACGTGCACGCCGGCCAGCGATGCTAATGGGATCATCTGCGCGACCACTTCCACGGCGTCGTGCGCAATGATTCGCACATTGGACAGACCACGTTCTTCGATCTGCTTTAACAGCGCCCCGATGCCCGGTGAGTGCACTTCGATGCCAAGAAAATCGTGAGTTGGATGCGCGGCGGCGATTTGCGCGGTGGTTTCTCCCATGCCAAAACCGATTTCCAGAATCACGGGCGCGACGCGATCGAAAGTCTGGCCGAAATCGATGAGGTGCGGCGAGAAGGAAACGCTCCAGCGAGGCAGCAGTGTTACAAGCGCACGCTTTTGCGCCTGCGACATCCGGCCCTGGCGCAGGACATAGCTGCGAATGGGTTTGGATTTGCCCGTGCCATCGGGCGCGCCGGGGACATCGAATGGTTGTGCACTCATTGTGCACTCAACCGCGACAATCAGCGCGCGTCGAATTTGGTCCAACCTGGGTCGGTGAGGCGCCGGTCCAGGGTCAGCGTCTTGCCGTCGCCTAGCGTGTGCTCGATTGCGAGCGTGCCGGCGTCTTTCCATGTAACCGTGACGTCTGTCCAGGGCTGCCGCGGTTTCCATGCGGTTTCGCGGCGCACGCCTTCGCGCGCTACGCGCCACACCGAAATGTCGTTAGCACAATCGTTCGCGCAAAAATCGGCGATCGCAAGCCGTTGCCGATCGGGTGCCAGCACCGGCTCCGCAGGAAGCGCCGTCATCTGGCCCGTCGCGCGCTGCAGCACGGCGTATCCGGTGCGGTCGAGGTCGGTCGTAAACAGCACGACCGCGTTGATCGCTCCCCAGTAATCCCAGAGCGCATAAGTTTGTGAACCGCGGATCGTGTCGACGTCGGCGAATTCCCGGATGCCCGCCGGAAACAGCGATACCCGCAGCGTATCGCCGTCGCGCACGGCCAAATTGGGCAACGACTTCAGTTGTTCGGCCTCGATCAACCGGCCGCAATGCGCTAGGCCGTCGGCGCTCGAGCATAGCTCGGCAACGCGCGTGGGCGCGAGGGGCGCGGCCGACGCGCACGTCGTCGCAAAAACAAACGCGGCTGCGAATGCTGCCCCCAAAGGCCGCCGCCGAAACTTCATCGCGCTCCTAAGAAATGAGCCCGGACACCGGTGAACTCGGACTCGCCGAGTAGAGTTTTTTCGGCATACGGCCGGCGAGAAACGCTTCGCGTCCCGCTTCGACAGCAAGCTTCATCGCCCGCGCCATGCGCACCGGATCTTGCGCCTGCGCGATGGCCGTGTTCATGAGCACGCCGGCGCAACCCAGCTCCATCGCGATCGCGGCGTCGGAGGCGGTGCCCACACCCGCGTCGACTAGCACAGGCACCTTGGCTTGTTCGATGATGAGCCGCAAATTCCATGGATTCAAGATGCCCATGCCGGAGCCGATGAGCGACGCAAGCGGCATGATCGCGACACAGCCGATCTCTTCGAGTTCGCGTGCGACGATTGGATCATCGGACGTGTAAACCAGGACCTCGAAGCCGTCGGCGACGAGGACTTTCGCTGCGCTGAGCGTTTCGCGGAGATTCGGATACAGTGTGTTCGCATCGCCCAGCACTTCGAGCTTGGCCAATGGATGCCCGTCGAGCAGTTCCCGTGCAAGCCGCAGCGTCCGTACCGCATCGTCGGCGGTGTAACAGCCGGCGCTATTGGGCAAATAGGTGTATTCGGCAACTGGCAGCACGTCTAGCAGCGAGGGCGCGTCTGCGTCCTGGCCAATATTGGTGCGGCGAATGGCGACGGTCACGATGTCAGCCCCCGACGCCGCGATCGCTTCGCGCGTCTGCGCGAAATCGCGATACTTGCCCGTACCAACAAGCAATCGAGAACCGTACGCACGGCCGGCAATGACGAGTGGATCGACAAGCTCGGAATGTAGGGCGGGCGCGTTCATACCGCTATTTTACCGCTTAGCATTAGCCGCCTCCGACGGCAGCGACGACTTCGAGTTTGTCGCCGTTGCGCAAATGCGTTACCGAATAGCGGCTTTTCGGAACGATCTCGCCGTTCAATTCGACGGCGATCCGCTTGCCCTCGAGGTTCAGGCGGCAAACGATTTGAGCAAGCGTCGTCTCATCCGCGGACCAATTTCGTTCGATCCCGTTTACCGTCAAGCGCAGCATGGATGAAATTCTACTGCATCGCGCAACTCCAAACCTGTACACCAAGGCGGCGCAATGTAGGACATTCTCCTATATCGACCAAAGACGTACTGTGACATGCTAATTCGCCCGCGGCCGACGGCTGGTTGCTCAGGCAGCAGCGATACTTCCAACTGCGCTTGGCGTGGCGCCAACATTCGTGGAGAACGCTAACGGTAAGGAGATGGACATGGGCACCAAAGGCGAAGGCACCAAAGACAACGTGCACGGGGAAGGCAACTACGAAGCCAGCCGCCAGTACAACAAGGCGACCAAGGAATTCGTCGAATCGGGCAAAGTGGAGGAGGCAGCGCGTGCTGCGGCGCCCGCCGATGCGCGAGAGGCTGCCGATATGAAGGCGGCGGAGGAAGCAGGCTTGGAGCGCGCCAAGGATGAGGACATTGCGCTGAAAAGCAAAGATGTGCCTGGTACCAAGGAAGGCACGAAGGTCGGCGCGAAACCCAACCTGAACAGATGAGTAACTGTCTATCGCCTTTGCCTACATCCTTGGCGCGGTGCGTGATGTCGCTCCGTTGAATAGACGCAAGGAGTAAGTGACTTGCTTCGTTTCGCCGTCATTTTCCTTGTCATCGCGATTATCGCTGCTGTATTTGGTTTCGGCGGCATCGCGGCGGGTGCGACCGAAATCGCTAAGATCCTGTTTTACATTTTCGTAGTGCTTTTCGTGGCATCGCTGATTTTCGGTTTGTTCCGACGCGGTCCATAAAACTGGGGTGATGACGATGAGCGATTCATTGCAACAGCTTCCGGCGCTTCTACGGCAACGTGCGCCGTGGCCGGCCAGCGATACCGTTGTCGGCGACGAGGACGAGGGGACTTCGTTGCTCGAGACCGACGTGACGTTGCAAGCGCGTCCCGAACTGCACCCATCGAGTCCTGGCGGCTACAACCCTTACTGGGATTTGCCGCCGGCCTGACGCCTGGCCGCACAGTGTCGGCCCGATATTTGATCGAGTTCTTTAGGTTGAAGTGTCTGCGAGCCTGGCCCTCGTTATTGCTCACGCGTCCTCGATGAGGCCACACGAATCATCGGGACAGGAACCCAAAAGATCAGCAAGGTCCAGCATCGTCGCGGCGCGACTATCTTGCTGACGGTTGGAAGATCGGGTAGCGAGCGAGGGATTCGAACCCCCGACCAAAGGATTATGATTCCTCTGCTCTAACCAGCTGAGCTAGCTCGCCAAACCTTAAATTATCCCAGAGCGCTCCGCACGCGTCAAAATCGCTGGACTACAGCGCGAGGCGGAGCGCTATCCTCGACCGGGGATGTGCTACCAGGCTAGAGCTGCGCACGCAGCAGAGCCGCCACGTGCTCCCACGTCTTTTCGACCAGCGGCCGGTCGAGCCATTGCGTGTAGGTGATCTCGCGGGTCTGGCCGAGATCGCGTTCGAAATCGGTCAGCTGGCGGCCCGCGAAATCGGCGGCATACACGTTGAGATTGGCCTCGTCGTTCAAACGAAACGAGCGTTCGTCGAAATTGGTGGAGCCAAACGACGCCACCAAGCCGTCGACGACCATCATCTTGACGTGAAACATCGTGGGCTGATACTCGAAAATCCTGACGCCTGCCTGCAACATCGGTCCCCACGTCGCACGTGACGCGCGCCGTACGGTCTCGGAATCGGTTTGGGTGCCCGGAACGATGACGCGAATCCTCACGCCGCGCTGCGCGGCTTCGATGAGCGACCGGATAGTCATCTCGTCCGGGACGAAATAGGCACTCGACAGGTCGATCGATTGGCGCGCAGAAGTGATCGCCAGCAGGTACATGAGAAGCATGCTTTCGCTGCCGCCCGACGGTGAGCTCGAAAACATTTGCGCCGGCTGCGAGCCCTGCGGCGTGAGAGGCGGAAAATACGCGTCGCCATGGAGGGCTTCGCCGCGCACTTTCATCCAGTTGTCGAGAAAGGTCGCTTGCATTTGCGCGACGACTGGGCCTTCGACGCGGAAGTGCGTGTCGCGCCAGTGGTCGGCATCTTGCGCATTGCCATCCCATTTGTCGGCGATGCCCACGCCCCCGGTAAAACCGACGCGGCCGTCGACGACCAGCAGTTTGCGATGCGTGCGATTGTTCAGGCGCGCCACGTGGTACCAGGAAAGCGGGTGGTACTGTTCGATCTCAACACCAGCCGCTTTCAACCGATCCAGCAACTCCGGCTTCATCCGTTGCGAGCCGACCCAGTCGAGCAGCACATGGACCTTGACTCCGGCGCGGGACCGCTCCGCTAGTTTCTCGGCGAACCGCTCGCCGATCGCTCCTTCCCAGTAAATATAAGTTTCAAAGGTGATTGTCTGGCGCGCCTTTTCGATCTCGCCAAGCATCGCCGGAAAGATCTGCGCGCCGTTGAGCAACGTGTCGACTCGATTGCCTTGCAGGATGGCCGGACCGAGAAGCACGCCCATCCAGCGCTGATAGGCGGGCTCGTCGACCGAGTAGAGACGGGGGATCCGTTGTTCGACCTGCTTCTCGCCCGGAAGGAAATTGAGAACCAGAACAGTCGCCCCGAGCGTGGCGATGATAGCCACGATCCAGATGACGAAGCGCGTGCCTGAAAAGCGCATAAAGTCCTTGAAAGAGAGGGTCTGGGACGGCGCGTCATTGTGCCGGGTTACGTGGCGACGGTACAACTCCTACGAATCCCCGCGTCGTTTGCTCTTGTTCCTGGACAACGCGCAGTGGCCAGCGTAGCTTGGCGCGTTGTTCGCAACCGGCAACTTCAGCGTCCTGAACAATGACCGCCGTGGACCGCCCCACCGTCGCACTCAACATCAGCGCCGTCGAACGGGAGACGGGGCTTTCGAAAGACGTGCTGCGGATGTGGGAGCGGCGGTATGGGTTTCCCAAACCTGGCCGCGACGGTAACGGCGAACGCGAATATTCGCCGGCGGACATTGGTAAGTTGCGTGCGGTCAAGCGCTTGATGGACGTTGGATTACGGCCCGGGAAAATCATCGTGCTCTCGCTGGCCGAGCTCAACGCGATGGCGGACGCGCGCGCCAAGCCGCGAGCCGGAGAGTCCGCGCCGGTAGTCGAGCGCGACGTGCTCGCGATATTGCAGTCGCACGATGCGGGTTCGCTGCAAAACATGCTCGCCAACCTGCTGATGCGACAGGGGTTGCAACGGTTTGTGCTCGACACGGTCACGCCGTTGAATCGCACCATCGGCGACGCGTGGATGCGCGGCGAGCTGCAGGTGTTCGAAGAGCATTTCTATACCGAGCAGTTGCAAATCGCACTGCGTACGGCGATCAACGCTTTCCCCCGCCAAACGGGCGTTCCCCGAATGCTGCTGACGACGTTTCCGAACGAGCAGCACAGCCTGGGCTTGCTGATGGTCGAGGCGATGCTGGTGCCCGAAGGCGTCCAGTGTCTCTCGCTTGGGCCGCAAACTCCGCTGGAAGACATCCGGCGGGCGGCCGTTGCGCACAAGGTCCATATCGTCGCACTTTCGTTCTCCTCCGCCTTTCCCGTGCGACAGGCGACCGACGGATTGGCGACACTGCGCAAGGTGCTTCCGCCGCAGACGGCGCTGTGGGCCGGCGGCGAAATGACGCGCAAAGTGCGCAGGACCATGCCGGGTGTCGTTCTGATTCCTGATATGGCTTCGCTAGTTGCAGCGCTGCGCAGTTGGCGCGCCCACTGGGTTGCGCAACCGGCTTGAAGAGGTACTTTCTCGTTTGCGAACGCCACGCGATTATCATCGGCTCATGTGGACGGCTGTGGTATTGGGGTCTCTTGTTCTCGGCGGACTCGCTGCGTACGGGGCATGGGGTGCGCATGCGGTCGCGCGGGGCGCTTCGGTCTTGCCTTTCGTGATCGGGCTGCCGTTGGTGTATCTGGCCGTCCCGTTTGTCTTTACTTGCCTGTGGTTCACGCTCGCTTGGGCGTTTCGCGCGGAGCGACCTGACGATATTCAGTTGACGGCCGCCGCACGGCTGCGCCTTTTCGCCAACGAATTCTGGGCGCTTGCGAAGTCGGCACCGCGGATGATCGGTTACCGTTATCTGATGCGCGACCCCGATTCCGCTCCTGCGGAATTGCCGGTGCTATTGGTCCACGGAGTCGGTTGCAACGCCGGCGTCTGGTTCCCTTTCCGGCGCTATCTCGAGCACAGGGCCATCGGTCCCGTCTATGCGCTTTCATACGGTCCGCCGTTGGCGTCGATCGAGCACTTTGCCGAACAGCTTGCCGTGAAGATCGATGCGGTCCGCAAGGCGACTGGCAGCACGCAGGTGGTGCTGGTCGCTCACAGCATGGGCGGCCTCATCAGCAGGGCGTATCTGCGCAGGTTCGGCGGAACGTACATCCGCCGCCTCATCACCATCGGC
>Ga0136617_10002454_pt1 | contig 16495 bp, 15 predicted proteins | sample AntDrymUQ3222106_2_FD_129672 | JGI IMG/M metagenome (GOLD analysis project Ga0136617, IMG submission 129672) | Polar desert sand microbial communities from Dry Valleys, Antarctica - metaG UQ322 (21.06) | ecosystem: Environmental > Terrestrial > Soil > Desert | place: Antarctica: Dry Valley...
GCCAGCCGTTGGAAACCGTGCTGCGCGACCGAGGCGATGACGACCGACCAGCTGACCCACGAGCAGAAGTCGGCGTCCGACGCCGTTCCGATCTTCCTCGACGACCGGGGCTGGGGCTTCGGCTGTCCGTCCTTCCCTCCGGACGGTACGGATGGGAGGGTGGCCTGGGCACGTCATGGTCCTCGGATCGCGGCCAGGGCACGATCGCGATCCTCATGAGCCAGCGCCTGGCCTCCCCCGAGTCCCCGCGACTCGACCTCGACTTCCAGGCGGCGGCGTACCAGGCGTAGGGACGGCGGCGCGCAGCACCTCCGCCACCGCGTCGGGCGCCTCCAGCTGCACCGCGTGCCCCGCGCCCGGGACGACGTGGAGCCGCGCGGCCGGGAGGAGCCCCGCCATGCGCTCGGCGAGGGCGCGGAACTTCTCGTCGCGCTCGCCGACGATCAGCTCCACCGGCACGGCGCAGGCGCTCAACCCGTCCCACAGCGACGGCATCGCCCCGGTGCCCAGCCCGCGCAGCGCCGCCGACAAGCCGGAGGCGGTATTGCGGCGCCGGTCCTCGTCCGCGAGCGCCGCCACCCCGCGCGGCATCCCCGCGAACAGCGGCTGCGCGGCCCATTCGGCCGCGAACGCCGCCACGCCGATCGCCGCGATCCGCTCGGCCAGCCGCGCGTCAGCCTCCCGCCGCGCCGCCCGCTCCGCCGGGTCCTCCAGCCCGGGCGAGGCGCCGAGCAGGACCAGCCGGCCCAACCGGGCGCCCGGCCACAGCGCGTAGTGCAGCGCGATCCGGCCGCCCATCGAGTAGCCGCACACCGTCGTATCGCGCGCGCACACCGCGCGCAGGTAGGCGTCGCAGGCCGCGAACGAGGCCGGGCGCGCCGCGAACGCCCCGTGGCCGGGCAGGTCCGGGGCGAGCGCGCGATAGCGTCCGCCGAGCGCCTGGCGCACGGGCTGCCAGCTCCGGCCCGTCTGGGTGAAGCCGTGGAGCAGGACGAGATCGGCCGGCATCGCCGCGAACCATGACAGCGCTCGACACCTACCTGAACCTGCGCGCGTTCACCGACGAGCTCGTGCGCTGCGGCCTGACCGACGCGTGCACGTCGCCGGGCTCGCGCTCCACCCCGCTGGTGCTCAGCCTGGTGCGCGATCCGCGCCTGCGCGCCACCTCCCATCTGGACGAGCGCTGCGGCGGCTTCTTCGCGCTCGGCCTGGCCAAGGCCAGCGGGCGGCCCGCGGCGCTGGCCTGCACGTCGGGCACCGCCGCCGCCAACTACGCCCCCGCGGTGATCGAGGCGCACGAGGCGCGCGTGCCGCTGCTGGTCTTCACCGCCGACCGGCCGCCGGAGCTGCGCGACGTCGGCGCGGGCCAGACCATCGACCAGGTCAAGCTCTACGGCGGTGCGGCCAAGTGGTACGCCGAGGTCGACGACCAGCCCGCCACGCCCGAGCGCCTGCGCTGGCTCCGCGGCCTGGCCTGCCGGGCGTGGTGGACGGCGCTGGAGGGCCGCCCCGGCCCGGTGCACCTCAACTTCGCGCTGCGCGAGCCGCTGGTGACCGACCAAGCGCTACCCGCCGACGAGCCCGGCGGCGGCGGCCGGGCCAACGGCCGCCCGTGGGTCACCCGGCCGGGCCGCCCCAGCGCGCCCGCCCCCGCCCTGCTCGACGGGCTCGCCGCCGAGCTGGAGCGCCGCCCGCGCGCCGTCGTGGTGGCCGGCCGGACCGAGCGCGACGCCGGGTTGGGCCCGGCGCTCGCCGCCTTCGCCGAGCGCGGCGGCTTCCCACTGCTGGCCGAGCCCACCTCGGGCGCGCGGCGCGGACCCGCGGCGGTGGCGCACTACGACGCGCTGCTGCGCGACCCCGAGTGGACGGCGGCCCACGCGCCCGAGCTGGTGCTGCGGGTCGGGGACCTGCCGACCTCCAAGCCGCTGCGCCAGTGGCTCGCCGGCCTCGGCGAGGCGGCGCTGCAGGTCGCCTTCGACCCCGAGACGGCGTGGCAGGACCCGGCCGGCGCGGCGGCCACGCTGGCCCCGGCCGACCCCCGCGCGGTGCTCGAGGAGCTCACGGGGCGGCTGCCGCGCCGCCCGCGCGCCGGGGGCTGGCTGGAGGCCTGGTTGGCGGCCGACCGCGCCGCCGCGGGCGCGATCGCCGCCACCCTCGGGCCCGCCGGCCTGTCCGAGCCGCGCGCGGCCGCCGAGCTGGGCGTGCGCCTGCCGGCCGACGCGACGCTGGTGGTGGCTTCCTCGATGCCGGTCCGCGACGTGGAGACCTTCTTCCCGGCCCGCGCCGCGCCGCCGCGCGTGCTGGCCAACCGCGGCGCCAACGGCATCGACGGCACCGTCTCGACCGCCTACGGCGTGGCCGCCGCCGCGCGCGGGCCGGTCGTCCTGCTGATCGGCGACGTCGCGCTCGCCCACGACGTCGGCGGGCTGCTGGCCGGCCGCCGGCTCGGCCTCGCGCTCACGATCGTGCTGCTCGACAACGACGGCGGCGGCATCTTCAACTTCCTGCCCGTCGCGACCCAGGGCGCGGCCTTCGAGGAGCACGTGGCCACCCCGCACGGGCTCGACTTCTCCCACGCTGCCGCGCTGTACGGCTGCCGCCACGAGCGGGTGGCCGACCCCGAGCGCTTCCGCGAGGCCCTCGACCGCGGGCTGGCCCACGACGGGACCACGCTGATCCAGCTGCGCACCGGCCGGGAGGAGAACGTCGCGCTGCACCGGCGCGTGTGGGACGCCGTGGCTGCGGCCGCCCGCCGCTAGCCCGAGAGGACGGGGAGGAGCGCGCCCAGCTTGACCTCGGTCTCGGCCAGCTCGGCGACCGGGTCGGAGTCGGCCACCACGCCGACTCCGGCGTACAGGCGCGCCTCGCGGCCGCGCAGCAGCGCGCAGCGCAGCGCCACGCAGAACTCGCCGTCCTCGCCCGCGTCCGTCCACCCCACCGGCCCGGCGTACCAGCCCCGGTCCAGGCCCTCGAAGGCGGGGATGAGCGGGACGGCGGTGGCGTGCGGCTCGCCGCCCACGGCGGGCGTCGGGTGCAGCAGGCCGGCCAGCTCGATCGCGCCGCGGGGCTGGGTGAGCTGGGCGCGGATCGGGGTGGCGAGGTGCTGGATGTTGGCCACGCGCACGATCGCCGGCTCGTCGGGCGCGGCCACCCACACGCTGTGGGGCCGCAGCGAGCGGGCGATCCGGCGCGTGACGATGGCCTGCTCCTCGCGGTCCTTGGCCGACTGCATGAGCTGCTCGCCCAGGTGCGCGTCGACGGCCGGGTCGGCCGAGCGCCGGGCCGAGCCGGCCAGCGCCACGGTCTGTGCGCGCATGCCCTCGCGGCGCACCAGCAACTCGGGGGAGGCGCCCACGAAGGCCGCGTCGCCCTCGCCCGCGCAGTAGACGTAACAGGAGTCGAAGCCGGCCCGGAGCACCCCGAACACCGCCGCGACGTCGTGCGGCGCGGGTGCGTGGACGGCCACCTCGCGAGCCAGCACGACCTTGTCGAAGGCGCCGGCGCGGATCCGCTCGACGGCGCGAGCGACCGCCGCCTCGAAGTGCTCGGGCGGCGCCACCGAGGCGATCCGGAAGCGCCCCGCGGGGGCGGGATCCAGCAGCGGCAGCGGCGTCGTCCGCAGCCCCGCCAGGCGCCGTTCCGCGCGGGCCACGACCTCCTCGGGCACGTCGTCGGGGGCGGCGAGCGCCGCGACGGTGAGGCGCACGTCGCGCCCGCGCCGGGCCAGGGCGAGCTCGGGCACCGTGAGGCCGCCGGCACCGAACCCGCTCCAGTGCGGCGCCGCGCCGCCGTCGGGCGCGAAGGCGAAGCCGCCCACCGCCACCAGCCCGGCGCCGGGCGGGCCGTCGGGCGGGTCGGCCACGGCCCGTGCGCAGAGGTGCCGCCAGGCGGCGGTGACGGCCGCGAAGCGATCGGCGCGGGGCCTGTCGCGGCCGGCGTCCAGCTGCGCCACGCGGCCCAGCGTGGCCACGGCGGCGCCGTCGCGGTCGGGCTGCTCGAAGCAGAACCACCGCTCCCCCGGCGCGCGGGAGGCGAACGCCACCGCGCTGGGATCCACGTCGGGATCGATCCGCAGCGTGAGGGAGACGAGCACGCCCTCGCCGGCCCGGCGCGCCCGCCGGATCGCCTGCTCGCAGCGCACCAGCAGCTCCGCCCGCGCCGCGCCGTAGAGCACGAGGCCGCGATCGGCCGTCCGGGGGGGCGAGTTCACCCCTATGAGGGTAGGGCGGACGGCCGCCCGCGCGCGATGATGGCCATGCGGCCAGGGAGGGACCGCACTTTCCACGGACAGGGATGAGGCCGGCGCGGGCGGGGGCAGCACCGCCCCGCCCGCGCGCAGTTCTACGTCTCCGAGCGTCCGCGCGAGAGGGCGATCTCGCCCGTGCGCGCCATCTCGATCAGGCCGAACGGGCGCACCATGCGCTCGAACGCCTCCACCTTCGCGTGCGTGCCGGTGACCTCGACGATCACCGTGCGCCGCTGCACGTCGATGATCTTGCCGCGGAAGATCTCGACCACCTGCATGATCTCCCCGCGCGAGCCGGCGTCGGCGGACACCTTGAACAGCGCCATCTCGCGCGCCACCGCCTCCTCGGGCTCGAGGTCGCGGATCTTGAGCACGTTGACCAGCTTGTGCAGCTGCTTGGTCACCTGGTCGATCGGGTGCATCGCCCCGTCGACGGTCAGCGTGATGCGCGACAGCGACGACTCGTCGGTCGGCCCGACCACCAGCGTGTCGATGTTGAAGCCGCGCCGGGCGAACAGCCCCGCGATCCGGGTCAGGACGCCCGGCTTGTTCTCCACGAGGATGGAGAGCACGTGCTTGCGGCCGGTGCGCAGGCCGGCGGTGGCCTCCAGCTCCTCCAGCGAGAGCAGCTCCTTGGTCCCGGGCTCACCCACGGCCGCTCACCCGACCATGTCGCGCGCGGCCTGGCCGGGCGCGATCATCGGGTACACGCACTCCTCCTTGGTGACCGGCACGTCGATCACCACGGGACCGTCGACGGCCAGGGCCGCGCGCAGGTCCTCGACCAGCGTGGTCTTGTCGGTCAGCCGCATTCCCGCGCAGCCGGTCGCCTCGGCGAGCATGACGAAGTCGGGCCACTGGCTCATCTCGACCGCCGAGTAGCGCCGGTCCCAGAACAGCTCCTGCCACTGGCGGACCATGCCGAGGTAGCCGTTGTTCATGATCACCGTCTTGACCGGAATGCCGTAGGTGGCCAGCGTGGAGAACTCCTGCATGTTCATCTGGATCGAGCCGTCGCCGGTCAGCACGATCGTCTGCAGGCCGGGCTGGGCGACCGCCGCGCCCATGGCGGCCGGCATCCCGAAGCCCATCGTCCCCAGGCCGCCCGACTGGATCCAGCGGCGCGGCCGGTCGAAGTGGAAGTACTGCGCCGCCCACATCTGGTGCTGGCCGATGTCGGTGGCGAGGATGCAGTCGCCGCCGGTCGCCTCGTAGAGCGCCTGGACGAGGAACTGCGGCTTGATCTCGGTGTCGACGGAGTCCTCGTAGCGCAGCGGGTGCTGGGCGCGCCAGCCCTCGATCCGCTCCCACCAGCCGGCCAGCCGCGACGAGTCGGGCTCGAGCTTGCGGTACTCCTCCAGCAGCCGGCCGACGATGTTCTTCGCGTCGCCCACGATCGGGATGTGAGCCGGCACGTTCTTGGAGATCTCAGCCGGGTCGATGTCGATGTGGACGAACTTGGCGCGCGGCGCGAACTCCGACAACTTGCCGGTGATGCGGTCGTCGAAGCGCGCCCCGATGGCGACGATCAGGTCCGCCTCGTCCATCGCGTAGTTGGCCGTGCGCGTCCCGTGCATGCCGAGCATGCCCAGCCACTGCGGGTCGGGCGCCGGGAAAGCCCCGAGGCCCATCAGCGTGCAGGTGACCGGCAGGTTGTCCGAGCGCGCCAGCATGGTGACCTCGGCCGACGCGTTGGCCTGGATCGCGCCGCCGCCCACGTAGAGCACCGGCCGGCGGGCGTTGTGCAGCGCCTTGGCCGCGATCCGGATCTGCTTCTGGTTGCCCTCGGTGGTGGGCTGATAGCCCGGAAGGCGCACGTCGCCGACGGGCTCGTAGTCGATCTCCACCCGCGTGAGATCGGTCGGCATGTCGATCAGCACCGGCCCCGGGCGCCCCGAGCGGGCGATGTGGAAGGCCTCGTGCACCGCGCGGGGGATCTCCGTCGGGTGTTGGATCATGAACGAGTGCTTGACGATCGGCATGGTCATGCCGAACGTGTCGGCCTCCTGGAAGCCGTCGGTGCCGAGCAGGTCGGTGCGCACCTGCCCGGTGAAGAAGACCACCGGGACGGAGTCCATCATCGCGTCGGTGAGCGGCGTGACGATGTTGGTGGCGCCCGGACCGGACGTGGCGAAGCAGACGCCGACCTTGCCCGACGCCTTCGCGTAGCCCTCGGCCGCGTGGCCGCCGCCCGCCTCGTGGCGCACGAGGATGTGGCGGATGCCCGAGTCGTACATCGCGTCGTAGGTCGGGAGGTTCGCGCCGCCGGGATAGCCGAATACGACGTCCACGCCCTCCGCCTTGAGGCACTCCATGATCGCGTCCACCGCACGCATCATCATCCGCTCGAACCTCCTTCCGGGTCGCTTGACTGAAGAAGGTCGAGTCTACCGCCGGGCGGCGGCCGCGGATTCGGGCTCCACGCCCAGCTCCGGGAAGTACAGCTCGGTGCCGCAGCGCGTGCAGATGGAGTCGTGCAGCTTCACGAGCCGGCCGCAGCCGGGGCACTGGCGACGGATCTCCTCGCGCTCAGAGCGGTACAGCACGGCGGCGAGCAGCCCGACCACCGGCAGGAAGCCGCTGATCAGGAACCACATCCAGAACGACGACCCCTTCAAGCGGCCGACGATCCCGCCCGCCAGCGCGAACGAGGACGCGATGATCAGGTAGGCCACGCCAGGCGGGTCAGAGGAACCGGAGCGCCCAGACGACCGCGCCGATCAGCACGACGCCGACCGCGATCATGACCAGCGTCATGACGAAGCCGACGACGAGGCTCAGCACGAGCTTGACCGCCAGCAGGGCCGCGGCGATCAGGACGATCCAGGCCACGACGCGCTTGCCGAGCCTGCCGAATGTGGAGGTGTTCTCCATGGTGTTCTCCATCTCCTCCACAGCGTACCGGACCGGCTGTGCGGCGCCTAAAGGCGATGAGCGCCGCGCTCCTCGCGCCGGAGACGGTGCGTGCGGGCGGCCTCGCGGCCCTCGAGCCGGAGCTGGGCGAGGCGGTAGCGGCGGACGAGGGCGTCCCCGCGGCCGGCGCGGGGCGCGGCAGCCGGGACGAGGACGAGCCGTCGGGCGGCGGCGGCGGCGGGGGAAGTGAGCATGGCGAGGATGATGCCCGCGCCCGCGGCCTAGCGGTATGGACTGAAGACCCCAATCGGCGGGGGCGCGGTTCGACATCCGGGCGGAGCGGCGTTACGCGCGCGCGGCGGCCACCGCGACCTGCAGCGCCGGCCGCCGCTCGGCGGGCAGGCGCCGGCGCAGGCGCCAGGGCGCGCCGCTGAAGGCCAGGTTGGCCACCGTGGCGAAGCCGGCCTCGTCCTCTCTGAGCGCCAGCAGCAGGTGTGCGGTTCGGTCGGCGGACGGCAGGTCGGCGTCGACGCGCACGCACCAGCAGTCGACCCGGCGCCCGCCGGGGCGCACGAGCAGTGCACCGGCCTCCCCCACCAGCCACACCCCGAGCGTGCCGCGCTCGAGCATCAACCCGGTGCGGGCGTGCAGCGCGCGCGCCTCGTGCCCGACCAGGTCGCCCAGCAGGCCCAGCGCGATGCGCTCGGGTCCGGCGCCGACGCGCCGGCGCGCGCGGACCACGCCGGCGCCGCGGTTGGCGTACAGCGCCGGAATCCCCCATGCGTGCACGACGGCGATCGCCGCCACCGGGAAGGCCAGCGGCTCGAGCGCCAGCATCAGCACCGCGGTGGCCATGAACGGTACGCAGTGCGCGAGCGAGGTCGCCGTCCACGCCCAGCCGCGGCGCCGCAGGCGCTCCGCGTCCAGCCGCGGCCGCCAGTACACGGCGGCGGTCTCGGGGAGCACCGCGCCGCCCCGTGCAGCCCCGCCCGTTCCTGCCGCACCGGCCGCCCGCGTGGCGCCGCCCGCTCCTGCAGCGGCGTCGGCCGTGCTCATCCCCCGGCGATCGGGCGGCGCAGGATGACCAGGTCGGCGTCGAGCGGCAGCTCGCGGACCTGCTCGGCGTGCCCCTCACCGGTGCTCACGACGGCGTAGTAGCCCTGGTCGAGCTGCTCACGGAAGGCGGCCACCGCCGCCTCGGTGGCCGCGGCGTCGTCGCGCGTCCACTCCGCGAGCGTGCTGTGTCCGGTCTGGTCCATGCGGATGAGGCGTGCCACGATGACTCCTTCGGAGGCGGTGAGGTCTTCCATGGTACGCCCGCGACGCAGCGGCGCGGCGCCGCTCACGTGCGGCGCAGTCGCCAGGTCGCGACCTCGAACGGCCGCAGCGACCAGGTCGCCGGACCGCTGGAGCGCTCGAGCAGATCGAGCTGCTCGACGGCCGTCCAGCCCTCCGGCAGGGCGACGGACAGCTCCCCACGCGCGCCCTGCGGCTCCCACACGCGCAGCGCCAGCCCGTCGCCGTCCTCGAGCGGCTTGAGCGCGCCGAGCGCCACCGGCAGGCCGTCCACCGCGAGCGGCCGCAGCGAGCGCTCCTCGCCCGCGACCGGGCGCGCGAGCAGCGGCCGGTTGAGGTCCGCGGCCTCGGCCAGCACGCCACCCTCCAGCCAGCCGCCGGCGTGCGGCAACAGCGCGTAGGTGAGCTCCTGCTCGCCCTCGTCGGCCAGCGGGTCGGGCCAGATCGGCGACCGCAGCAGGCTCAGTCCCAGCTCGTTGCCCTCGGCGTGGTGCCCGTAGCGGCCGTCGTTGAGCAGCGCCACGCCGTAGCCCGGCTCGGACAGGTCGGCGAAGCGGTGCCCGGGCGCCTCGAAGCGCGCCTGCTCCCACGACGTGTTGCGGTGCGTCGTGCGCTCGACGACCCCGAACGCGGTCTCGAACGTGGCGTGCGTGGCGCGGACCGCGAGTGGGAAGCGCACCTTCAGCAGCCAGCGGCGGTCGTGCCAGTCGAGCGTCGTGGCGAAGTCGATCCGCGGCGAGCCGGCCCACAGCCGGATCTCCTGCACCACACGCGAGTCGCGGAACGCCCGCTCCACGCGCACGGCGGCGCGGTGCGGCCCGTCCTCGATCACCTCGATCGCGTCCGGGGGCGGGAGCGGCGCGCCCTCCTCGGCGTAGCCGGCGTCGAGCTCCCACGCGTCCCATTCGCGCGGCTTGTCGACGTACATCCATAGCTGATTCCCCGGGCCGTCGAGCACCTCGCGGCCCGCCCGCTTGTCCCATACGCCCGCGAGCGTGCCGTCGGGCGCGAGCGTCACCCGCACGAGGTCGTTCTCGAGCCGCTCGGTCGTCGCCGCCACCGTCCCGGCCGCTGCGCCGGCGCGCACGACGGCGGCCTCCAGGCCGGCCACCGTGCGCGACGCGGTCAGCACGCTGCCGCCCGCCACGGGCTGCGCGCCCGCCACCGCTTCCGGCAGCGTCACCCGCAGCGCCCGGGCCGAGAGGTCGGGGTTGACCACCAGCACGGCGTCGTCGCCCTCCCCGGCCCCGAGCCGGTCGGCCAGCGCGGTGAGCGCGGCGGCGTGCACCTCGCCCGCACGGGCGACGACCGCGCCGAGCTCGGCCTCGGCCTCCACGTAGACCTCGCGGATGCTCGAACCGGGCAGGATGTCGTGGAACTCGTTGCGGAGCAGCACGCGCCACGGCTCCTCCAGCGACGTGGGCACCGCGCCGCCGGCCAGCGCCGCCAGGCATGCGAGCGCCTCGGCGGCGACGAGGTCGCGCTCGGCCCGGCGGTGCAGGCGCTTGGTCCGGCCCTGCGTGGTCAGCGTGCCGCGGTGCAGCTCCAGGTAGAGCTCGCCCGACCAGACCGGCAGCCGTGCCCCGGCCGTCTCGGCGGCCAGCTCCGCGCGATCGAAGAACGCATCCACCCGGCCGAAGCGCTGCGCGGGCAGCACCGGCAGGTCGGCCATGTCGGGGATGCGCGCGACCATGTCCTCCGTCGGTCCGCCGCCGCCGTCGCCGTAGCCGACCGAGAGCAGGCTCTCGGCGTGCGCGTCCTTGCCGCGGAACGCCTGCCACGTGGCCAGCGCGGCGTGCGGCCCGGCGACGCCGTTGTAGCCGCCGTCGGGGTTGTCGAACATGTGCGCCAGCACGCGCGTGCCGTCGAGCCCCTCCCACCAGAAGAGGTCGTGGGGGAAGCGGTTCGTCTCCGACCAGCTCAGCTTGATCGTGAAGAAGCGGGTGATGCCCGCGCCGGCCAGCAGCTGCGGCAGGGCCGGGGTGAAGCCGAAGCAGTCGGGCAGCCAGCACACCGTGTGCGCAGCGCCGAAGCGGCGCGCGAAGTAGCGCTGGCCGTAGAGCAGTTGGCGCACGAGCGACTCGCCGGTGGGCATGGTGCAGTCGGGCTCCACCCACATGCCGCCGATCGGCTCGAAGCGGCCGTCGCGCGCGGCGGCGGTGAGGCGCTCGAGCAGCGCCGGGTCGTCCTCCTCCAGCCACGCGAACAGCTGCGCGGTCGACTGGTTGAAGGTGAAGCCCGGGTGCCGGGCGAGCATCCCCGCCTGGGTCGAGAGCGTGCGCCGCGCCTTGCGACGCGACTCGGCCAGCGGCCAGCGCCAGGCGAGGTCGAGGTGCGCGTGGCCGGTGAGCAGCAGCTCGCCGACCGGCGGGTGGCGCGCGCTCACCGCGGCCAGCTCGCGCTCCAGCACGACCAGGACCGCCTCGACCGAGGCGCGGGCGTCGTCGTCGAGCCCGGGCGGCGCGGGATCCATCCCGGCCGGCAGCTGCCACACGTTCAGCTGCTGGGCGGTGCCGGCCTGGCGGGCGATGTAGGGCTGCGTGGCGGTGGGCCAGCGCAGCTCGCGCAGCGCCGTGGCCGCCGCCTCGGCGAGCGGGCGCGCGGCGTCGTGCCCGGCCAGCGCGCGCCCCGCCTCCAGCACCAGGGCCAGGCGCCGGATCAGCCGCTCCACGGTCATGTCGGCCCATGCCGCCCGCGCCACGGTGATCCGCGGGTCGCGGCTGGGCCGGCCGAACGGCAGTCGCGCGACGATCTCGACCGCCACCGAGAACGTCGCCGCGCCGAGCGGGAACTCGCGGTGCTGGGCGTCCAGCCCGAAGCGCTCGGGCTCCGAGCCTCCGGACCGCACCTCCAACAGCCCCTCGCCGCCCAGGTCGAGCGCCAGGCGCCGCTCCCCCTCCGCCCACCCGGCGGGCAGCGTCACCTCCGGGTGCTCGAGCCGCCGTACGTCCTCCACCGCGGGCCAGACGGCGCCGCGCGCGAACGGCGCGTCGTCGAAGCGCCAGTCCTCGAGCTCCATCCAGGCGCGGTACCGCCACGGCCGGAGCTCCTCCAGGCGCGCCTCGAGCCAGTCGAGCCGCTGGGTGACGGTGAGCGGCACCGGCGGCTATACGCCCAGCTGCTCGCGCACGAGCCGGCCGACCTCGCCGCCGTCGGCGCGCCCGCGCGTCTCGCGCATGACGAAGCCGACGATCGGGCCCATCGCCTTGGCGTTGCCGGCCCGGACCTTCTCCGCGGCACCGGCGTTGGCGGCGATGGCGGCGGCGACGACGGCGCCGAGCTCGTCGCCCGCGTCCATCGCGCCGAGGCCCTCGCGCTCCAGCAGCGCCGCCGGGTCGCCGCCCTCCACGACCAGCATGTCGAGCACCCGGCGCGCGCCACCGGCGTTGACCGCGCCGCCGTCGACGAGGCCGACGAGCTGGGCCAGCGCGACCGGCGCGACGGGCGAGGCGGCCGGGTCGGCCTCCGCGCCCAGGCGGGTGCGCAGCTCGGTGACCCAGTTGGCCACCGGCTGCCCGTCGCCGCCCTCGGCGGCCGCCGCGACCGCCTCGAAGTAGTCGCCCCAGCGCGGCTCGTGGGCCAGCAGACGGGCGTCGGCGGGCGCCAGGGCCCAGTCCGACGCGTAGCGCGCCGCGCGGTCGGCAGGCAGCTCGGGCAGGGCGGCGCGCGCGCGCTCGAGCATGGCCTCGGTCGGCGCGATGGCCACCAGGTCGGGCTCGGGGAAGTAGCGGTAGTCGTGCGCCTCTTCCTTGGATCGCAGCGTGCTGAGCCGGCCGGAGGCCGGGTCGAAGTGCAGCGTCTCCTGCGTCACCGCCTCGCCGGCCTCCAGCAGCGCGACCTGGCGGGCGATCTCGGCGTCGACTCCGCGCTCGAGGTAGCGGAAGGAGTTCATGTTCTTGAGCTCGGTCTTGGTCCCCAGCTCGCGCGTCCCGACCGGGCGCACCGAGACGTTGGCGTCGCAGCGCAGCGAGCCCTCCTCCATGTTCACGTCGCTCACCCCCAGCTGGCGCAGCGTGACGCGCAGGAGCGACAGCCACTCGCGCGCCTGCTCGGCCGAGTGCACGTCGGGCTCGGTGACGATCTCGCACAGCGGGGTGCCGCCGCGGTTGTAGTCGACGATCGAGGCGCTGGAGCCGTGGATCCGGCCCGACTCGCCGACGTGCACGAGCTTGGCCGCGTCCTCCTCCAGGTGGATCCGGTGCAGGCGCACCTCGCCCAGCCGGCCGCCCGTGCACAGCGGGATGTCGTACTGGGAGATCTGGTAGTTCTTGGCCTGGTCGGGATAGAAGTAGTTCTTGCGGTGGAAGATGGACCGCGGCGCGATCTCGCAGCCCAGCGCCAGGCCCATCATCAGCCCGTAGTGCACCGCCTCGGCGTTGGTGACCGGCAGCGTGCCGGGCAGGCCCAGGCAGACCGGGCAGGTGCGCGTGTTGGGCGGCTCGCCGAAGGTCAGCGCGCAGCCGCAGAACATCTTCGTGCGGGTGGCAAGCTGGACGTGGATCTCCAGCCCGATGACCGGCTCGTAGGTGATCACGCGGCACGCCTCCACGGCGCGGCGTCGAACCCGATCGCCTGCTCCAGCGCATGGGCGGCCTCGAGCAGCGCGTTCTCGCTCAGCGCCGGCCCGGCGAGCTGGAAGCCGGTCGGCAACCCGTCGCTGAGCCCGTTGGGGAGCGAGAGGGCCGGGATGCCGGCCAGCGACATCGGCACGGCGCAGAAGTCGTTGAGGTACATCGCGAGCGGGTCGTCCAGCTTGGAGCCCAGCTCGAAGGCGACGTTCGGGCTGGCCGGGGTGGCGATGAAGTCGAAGTCGGCGAACGCCGCCGCGAAGTCGCGCAGGATCATGGTCCGGACCTGCTGGGCGCGCCCGTAGTAGGCGTCGTAGTAGCCGGAGGAGAGCGCGTAGGTGCCGAGCATGATGCGGCGCTTGACCTCGGCGCCGAAGTGCTGCTCGCGCGTCTCGGTGTACATGCTCAGCAGGTCGTGCACCCCGTCGGCGGCGCGCGCGCCGTAGCGCACTCCGTCGTAGCGGGCGAGGTTGGAGGAGCACTCGGCGGGGGCGATCAGGTAGTAGGCGCTGAGCGCATGCGGCGCGTGCGGGAGCCGGCAGCGCTCCACCGCGGCGCCGAGCCTGCGCGCGATGTCCAGCGTGGCCTCGAAGGCGGCCAGCACGCCGGGCTCGATCCCTTCCCCCGACAGCTCATCCGGCACGCCGATGCGCACCCCCTGCAGATCGGTGCGCTCGGGCAGTCGCACCGGCTCGGGCAGCCCCACCGAGGTCGAGTCGCACGGGTCCTTCCCCGCCATCGCCCCGAGCAGCAGCGCGGCGTCGCGCACGTCGCGCGTGAACGGCCCCGCCTGGTCGAGCGAGGAGGCGAAGGCGATCATCCCGTAGCGGCTGACCGCGCCGTAGGTGGGCTTGAGCCCCACGATCCCGCACAGGGCGGCCGGCTGGCGGATCGAGCCGCCGGTGTCGGTGCCGATCGCCCACGGCGCGCTGCCGGCCGCCACGGCGGCGGCCGAGCCGCCCGAGGAGCCGCCGGGCACGCGCCCGCGGTCCCACGGGTTCAGGGTCGGGCCGAAGGCGGAGTTCTCCGTCGAGGAGCCCATCGCGAACTCGTCCTGGTTGGTCTTGCCCAGCAGCGGCGCGCCTGCGTGGCGCAGCCGCTCGACGGCGGTGGCGGTGTAGGGCGGGCGGTAGTCCTCCAGGATGCGCGAGCCGGCCTGGCTCGGCACCCCTTCGGTGCAGAAGAGGTCCTTGACGGCGAGCGGGATGCCGGCCAGCGGAGCGGCGCGGTCGGCGTCGGGCGGCTCGCCGGCGGGCGCCACCCACGTGTAGGCGTTGAGCTCGTCGGCGGCGGCGCGGGCGCGGTAGCCCTCCCACAGCTCGGCCGGATCGAGCGCGCCCGCGCGGATCCGCGCGGCCGCCTGGACCGCGGTGAGCGTGAGCGCCTCGTTCATGCCGGCGCGGGCCCGGGGCTGGGGACGCGAAAGCCGCCCCGGTCGGGGTCGGGGGCGCTCTGCAGCGCGACCTCGACCGGCAGCGAGGGCCGCGGCTCGTCGGCGCGCAGCGCGTTCTCCACCGCGACGACCTGGGCGGTCGGCGCCACGCCCTCGAGCGTGCCCAGCTCGGCGATCCGCTCGATGTGCTCGAGCACGGCTGAGAGCTCGGCGCTCATCCTCCCGACCTCGTCCTCGGACAGCTCGAGCCGCGCGAGCCGCGCGACGTGCAGCACCTGGTCCCGATCCAGCATCCCTCGAGTCTAAAGGGGGTCACCGGGTTCAGCGCGACGTAGCGCATCACCTCGAGCACCTGCGCATCCGTCTTCATCAGCACGGCGTGATACCGCCCCTGCCAGAGATGCCCGCTACTACCGTGTCGATGATTGAAGCCTTGCGCGTACTCGCCGTTCAGACGCTGGATGCCGGATCCGAGGTTCGGCTCGAGCGTCATGACCAAACAGGTGGTAGTGGTTCTGCATGAGGCTGTACGTCAGACACCGCCATGTGCCCGCGCGCGCCACGCGGCCGAGAAGTCGCACGAAGGCGCTCCGATCCTGGTCGTCCAGAAACACCCGCCGGCGACCATTGCCCCGGGCTGTCACGTGATGGATGCCGCCGGCGAGCTCGCGGCGGGGCGGTCGTGTGGCACGCCTTGAATGGGCCGGACGCCGAGAATCTCGCCCCACTACATGAAGGGGTCTGACCCCATCCTGGACACGCGCAGCCGCGGGCTGGAGGCCTGGCTGCGGTTCGCCGAGCGGGTGCCGACGCAGGCGCCCGTCGTACGCGAGACGCCGCGCGTACGGCTGACCGCCGGGCGGGTGGAGACCGGCGCCGCGGTCCCGTTCGCGCCCGCGGTCCCCGACGATGCGCTGCCCTCGGTCGAGAGCGAGTGGGGGCAGCTGGCCTGGTCGCTCGTGGTCCAGGCCGATCGACCGCGCCGGCGCGGCGTGCGCGAGGAGCTCGAGCTCGAGGTGGTCGCCGGGTGACCGACCTGGACCGAGACGACCACGGCGACGGCGACGGCGCGGCCGAGCCGCTCGTGCTGCTGCACGGCGTGGCCTCCAGCCGGATCGTGTGGCGCAACGTCGCCGACCGCCTGGCCGCGGGCGGCCGCCGCGTGGTGGCCGTCGATGTCCCCGGCTTCGGCGGGTCCGAGGCCGCCGGCCCGGGCTTCGCGCTCGACGCCGTCGCCGACCGCTTGGCGGAGGGGCTCGGGCTCGAGCGGTTCGACCTCGTCGGGCACTCGCTCGGCGGTGCCGTGGCCGTGGCCGTCGCGAGTCGCCATCCGGAGGCGGTGCGCCGACTCGTGCTGGTCGCGCCCGCCGGGCTGGCCCCGCGCGCGATGGATGTCGCCGCCGTGCTCGGGTGGGCCGCGGAGCTCGGGACCGAGGTGCGCCGCGCGCTCGGCTACCAGTGGGTCGAGCACGCGAGCGCGCGCTGGGCGCTGTTCGCAACCTCGGTGGCCGACCCGGCCGCGCTGCACTCCGACGACGCGCGGCTGCTGCTGGACGCGTCCGCGGGTGCCACCCGGATCGCCGACGGCGTCCGCGCCGCGCTGGAAGCCGACCTGCGCGACGACCTCGCCGCCGCGCCGGCGCCGCTCGGCTTCATCTGGGGTGAAGCCGACCGCGTCGTGCCCTACGCCGGGCTCGCGACGCTGGCGGACCTGCGACCGGACGCGATCGCCGAGACGCTCCCGCGCACCGGCCACATCCCGCAGATCGAGCGCCCGGCCGAGTTTGCCGCCGCGCTGGAGCGGATCCTCGCTGCGCTCGCCTGATCCGTGGGTGCGTCATGCGGCGCCGGATTGGCCGCGGGGGCACCGGCCCGCGCCCTAGCATCGGCCGCCGATGCGACGCCTGCTCCGCTTGGCCTGCGCGATCGTGTTCCTCGACACGGTCTTCTTCACGGCGATCACACCGCTGCTGCCGGGGTTCGAAGCGGAGTTCGGGCTGTCGAAGTCCGGCGCCGGGGTGCTCGCAGCGGCCTATCCCGCCGGCACGCTGGCCGGGGCGCTGCCGGGCGGCTGGCTCGCGGCGCGCGCCGGCGTCCGGACCACCGTCCTGCTCGGCCTCGCGCTGATGATCGCCTCGA
>Ga0136617_10002455_pt1 | contig 16484 bp, 9 predicted proteins | sample AntDrymUQ3222106_2_FD_129672 | JGI IMG/M metagenome (GOLD analysis project Ga0136617, IMG submission 129672) | Polar desert sand microbial communities from Dry Valleys, Antarctica - metaG UQ322 (21.06) | ecosystem: Environmental > Terrestrial > Soil > Desert | place: Antarctica: Dry Valley...
ATCAGGGCAACGGCAGCGACGGCGGCTTTGTCAAACCACTTCTGCATGCCAATCTCAACCCGGGTTCCGCCCGCCTCCGGCGTAATCTTGATTGTCAGCGCGGCCGATAGACCGGTCAGGTCGCGCAACGTGCTAGACTTACGAGCCTGCAGCAAGCTCGTTGAAGATACTTGCATCGTTTGCACTTCGTAATCTTCGTCAAAAAGATTGCGCAGCTCAGTAATGAGTTTGTGAACGTCAACTTCAACGCCGGGGTAATATCTGCTATCCATCCCTTACGGGTTCCTTTCATGCTTTATCTACTCTACGCTGAGGGCGAACGCAATGTTCGGATGGAACTTGTTCTGCGGAAGACGATAAGGAAGCGTGAGGTCTCGTGCGGAGAGTTTCCGCGCTGGGACTCGCTGCTGAGAACCAGAGTTAAAAGCCTTGTCTGAGAAGTGCCGACTAAACAACGAGGAGCCGAATAAGTGAAAACCCTGCACCGTCTTCTTACTCTGGTCCTGGTCCTAAGTCTCTGGGGTCTGCTGAGCTCGACCCTCACCGTTCGTCCTGTTAACTCGCAGACCGTACCCGCGATCCTGCTCGATGGCTTTACGCCTCAAGCATCAGTCTCCGAGCGCTCGCGGGAGGAGCAGTTTCGTGCGGCGCCCGATGCAAACTCCGCGCGCGAACATCTGAGGCGTCTCACTGCCGAGCCCCACGTGGCGGGGACGAAAGAAGATTACGCGACGGCGGTTTATGTGCGCGATCAAATTCGTAGTTACGGCATCCCGGCTGAACTTAAGGAGTATGACGTCCTGCTGCCATATCCCAGGCAACCGAGCATTGTGGAGATAGTGGGGAGACGGCGGGAAAGGCTAAGTGTCAAGGAAGTAATCGTTCCCGAAGACCCGACGTCATCGAGTCCCAAAATAATTCCCCTCTTTAATGGCTATAGTCCGAGCGGTGATGTCACAGCCCCGCTGGTTTATGTCAACTATGGTTTGCCTCCTGATTATGAAGCGCTAAAGAAACTCGGCGTTGATGTAAAAGGCAAGATTGTCCTCGCGCGCTACGGCAACTCATTTCGGGGGGTAAAGGCGAAGGTGGCCGAGGAAAATGGCGCGATTGGATTAATCATTTATTCGGATCCGGCAGATGACGGCTACATGCAGGGTGACGTCTATCCAAAAGGCCCCTGGCGTCCTGAAAGCTCTGCACAGCGGGGCTCGGTCCAGTATTTGTTTCAGTATCCGGGCGACCCGTTGACACCCGGGAAGCCCGCGATTCCTGGTGTCGCGAGGTTGAAGATCGAGGAAGCAACCGATCTGACGCGCATCCCCGTACAGCCAATCTCATACGGAGACGCGCGCCGGCTGCTGGAACCAATGCGCGGGCCTGTGCGACCCAGAGGCTTTCAAGGTGGATTGCCGTTCGCATATCACGTCGGCGGCACTGACGATCTGCGGGTCCATCTGAAAACTGAGATGGACTACCAGATTCGCAAGATCTGGAACGTGGTAGCTCGCATAGAGGGTAATGGAGAAAGGGATCGGTGGGTGATCATGGGCAATCACCGTGATGCCTGGACCTTCGGCGCGGTAGATCCTAACAGCGGCACAACCGCAATGCTGGAAGCTGCTCGAGGCTTTGGTCAGTTGCTGAAGAACGGTTGGAAACCGCGTCGCACGATCGTGCTTTGTAGTTGGGATGGCGAAGAGTATGGGCTGATCGGCTCAACGGAATGGGCCGAAGAATATGCTGACGAATTAAGAGAAAAAGCAGTCGCTTACCTAAATATGGATGCGGCAGTTTCGGGTGCAAACTTTGGTGCGTCATCCGTCCCGTCGTTGTGGAAGTTGATTCGCGGCGCGACGCGGGACATCCGCGATCCCAAAACGGGAAAGAGCGTGTATCAACAATGGCAGGACCGAAGTCGCGAGTCACTCCCTGAATTGGAGTTGACTGATGCCCAAACTGGTTCGGACGTGAACATCGCCGAGGCGCGCATTGGCGCGTTGGGATCAGGATCTGATTACACACCGTTTCTGCAGCATCTGGGTATTTCCTCCCTCGACATGGGGTTCGGTGGTGATTACGGCGTCTACCACTCCGCCTATGATTCATTTCACTGGATGACACGCTTCGGTGATCCAACCTTTGCTTACCACGTAGCGGCCGCGCAGTTGTGGGGCACGGTGGCAATGCGTCTCGCTGATGCGGACGGACTTCCGTTCGACTACGTAGACTACGGCGCGCAGATCAACGAATTCTTTACCGAGAGCGTAAAGACGGCGAAGCGCCGGAATCTATCAGCCGCATTTGATGAAAAGGGAATGAGCGACGCGATTGAAGAGTTCTCCCGGGAGGCTGGCCGGGTTGAGAAGAGCCGGCAAGAAACAGTGCTCGAGGTCGGGCGAAAGCGGGTGGAAGCGAACGATCGGTATCGTGGGGCAGAGGTAAGATTGAAACGCATTAACGACGCATTGCTGGCAACCGAGCGCGCGCTAACTGACGTTCGAGGGTTGCGTGGACGGCCCTGGTACCGGCATCAGATCTACGCGCCGGGATTTTATACGGGCTACGCATCTCAGCCGCTTCCTGATTTTCGTCAGGCGATTGAAGATCGAAGCACGGCCAACGCAAAAGAAGCTCTGGATAGAATCGTCGCGGCAATGAAGCGGGCCACCGAAGTATTACGCAAGACGCGTGACTAAGTGTCGCCCTTGAAGACCTGGGTTTGGGGTTCTGAAATCCGCAGCGGAGAGACACAGACCAGGGACAAACACTAATACGAATTAAGGAGAGGGATCATGGGAAGAAGGCTTAAAGGGATGTACATCTTTCTTGTTTTGGTTTCATTGGTTTCAGTTTCAGCCATTGTCGCGCAACAGCCGCGTGGACGAAGCCCGCGCAAACCCGCGCTGGCACCGAAACCGGATCTGAAAATTAAGTACAAGACGAACACCGGCGGGCAGATGATGGAAAGCGTCACAATGCTTAAAGGCGCGCGCGAACGCAGCGAAATCCGTACCGGCCAGATGGCCATGGTGAGTATCATCCAATGTGATCTCAAGCGTACGATTCAACTGAGCGAGAACGCTCGCAAATACGTCATCACATCGATGGAAGGCAGCGATTCCACCGGCTCCGTCCCGAGCAGTGCAGTGCCGAGTGGGCCGGCGGAGCCATCTCGCCGTGGGGGCGTTGTAACTTACACCACGACCTCCATCGATACAGGCGAACGCAAAGAAATGTTTGGGTTTATGGCGAGACACCTCAAGAGTTCCACCGTCACCGAATCGTCTCATGACGCATGTAATCCGCTGAAGCAGCGAACTGAGCGGGATGGTTGGTACATAGACTTCTCTTTTGGACTTGATTGCAATCAAGGTGGAAGCTATGCAGCAAACTACCCCGTCGCGCCTGGTGGATGTAGGGATCGCATTCAGTTCAAGCAACTAGGAGCTGCGCGCACTGGATATCCACTAATGGAGACGACCACGATGTACGGCGCCGACAATAAGGCAATGTTCACATCAACCAAGGAGGTGGTGGAGCTCTCGCGGGAGCCGCTTGATACGGCTTTATTCGACGTGCCCGCCGGGTACACTGAAACGCAGAACTCTCAGGAACTATACGGCGCGCCCTCAACGGCGGAAACGACAGGCTCAGCGATGACTGCGCCTGACACTGGCGCAGACGACCGAAACAATGCAATGTCCAGTCTGACCGAAACAAAACCAACGGGGACCCTCCGCGTGGGAGTCGTGACGATCAATAACATGAGCGATCGGCCGGTTTCACTCGACGAGTTGCGTGAACGTCTGGTGAATGGAATTGAAGGGCCGGGAATCGATGCAGTGCCGCTGAACGCGACATCGCCAGCTGCAGCTGAAGCCGAAGCCAAAGCCAAGCAATGCGATTTCATCCTCTATACCGACATCGGTAGTTTGAAGATCTCTGCGGCGAAGAAGCTAGGTGGAATCCTGGGCCGAGCCACGGGAGTTGGCGGAATCGATAGGAGCGATGCGCGTGTCGACTTTAAACTATTTGCTGTGGGTGAAACTTCACCCCGCTTACACTCGTCCGTAACCGGGAAAGAGGAAGGTGATGAAGCAAGCGTGGGAACGGCTCTGGACTCGGAGGCTAGGACAGTCAGCGCTGCAGTGAGGAGAGGCACGTAGGGTTTCTACACGTAGAGGCGCGATGTGGCGCGCCTCTACATTTTTATTATTTGTCATTGCAAAGACAAAAACCGACCCAAACGGAAAATGGACAGTTTTTCCCGTCGCTTTCGTCCTTGCTTTTTCCTTACTTTTCAACCGGTGGCGGTAGCTTCTTAGCAGCATCCAGTATCGACTCAGCTACTTCTGTGAGCTCTTCAAAACGCGCTATCTCTGCATCGCCCTTAGCTTGCTCACGCAAAGGCCGCAACTGATCGAAGATTCGAGTTGCCTTCGCTGCTAGTTTCCGGAGCGCTTTGGGAATCAGCTGGTTCTTTTCGTCGCGCGCACTGACATCGTCGATATTAGTGATGGCTTCGTCCAGGATCTTCGCAATGTCGCCTAGCAATTCCGCGCGCGAACCATTTGGCAGTTCCCCCCACTTTTCAGAATCTTTCTTTAGTTGCTTTGGACTCGGAGCATCCACGCCGGTCAATACCAGCAGGCGACGATCTGCTGCTTTCACAAAAATCTCAATACGTTGATCCAGAACTTGGGCATCCTTGACCAGTTCCACCTCCTGCGGGGTCAAGTGATCTCGAGACTGAACAGCTCTGGCCGAACTGGAGAGAGTCAAAGGTGGCAGGCAAAGGAGGGCGAGCACCACTAAATTAGTTCGAGTCGTTATCATGGTGTTCTCTCCGGCCCCGCGGCGCTGTTCTTACGTGTTTTGTCCGGTGGTCTTTCCTCAGCCTTTTTCTGAGGTTCACGAAACACTGTGTGTCCATAAAAGGAATTGAGTGCTTCAGTTCGTCCTTTACGCGCGAATTCCTCAAGTTCCTTGATCCAAACGGCGTACTCCAAAGGCGTGCTGCGTCGAATTGCGGTAAGGCGCGGCCCGTGCGCGCGCAGAGCTAACTCGATCCGCTTATAGAGATCCCGAGTCTTATCCTTATCGCGCATCATCGGGCTGAGGTAACTTAGTGCATCATCTATCAGGGCCTCATATTTACCCAACTCTCCAGTTGCGCCTTCGAAGTCGTGTTGGTTCGTAAGAACCTCAGCTTTGGCGAGACGAAGCTCCGCGAGCTCGATGGTGGTGCGGATGCGCGCTTTAGAGTTGTCTGCCCCATCAATTCGCTCACGTTCCACACGTGAAACTATCCTGAGCGGGGGCGGGGCGGTGAGTTGTTGGGCAGCAGGCTCCTGAGCGCGCAAAGCGGGAACATAGATGGCCAGAAAAAGCAGCGCTAGCTTGACTACTCGGTACGAGATCCGCAAATGAGTGCCACGGGATTTCATTTCTTGGGCAGTTAATTAAGTGGAGGAGTCTACGCCTCTTCTTTACGGCTTGCGCTTGACTCCCTGTCCTATCTGGATCTGGCGGCGCAGAGAGGGCAAGCGTAAATTCACCTTGTCGATCTCGAGTTGATTGGTTTTTGCATCCGCACGCCCTAGAAAAGCTTCGTAGGCTGCCAGGGCCTCTTTGTATTCTCCAAGATAATCATGTGCGCTGGCAATGAAATAATAGGCCACCGCCAAGTCAGGTTTCTTTTTTAAGAGCCACTCATATTCCGGGATGGCTTCCGGGTAGCGCTTCTGTTCATATAGCGCGGTGGCCAGATTGGCGTGAGCAACATAATTGTCAGGAAACGCCGAAATGACTCGACGCAGGATATGGGCCGCCTCGGCAAATTGCCGAGCGCGGACCAGGGTGGAGGCATACCCGGTTGCATACTCGGGATTGTCCGGTTCGATCTGTGTGGCTCGCCGATAGAATTCCAGCGAGCGTACAGGATCGTCGGTGCGATATGAGGCTCCGAGCCGAGCCAGCAGCGAGGCACTGCGAGGATTCTTTTCAATCAGTTGGGCGATAGCGCTGCGAGCGATTGAGGGGTCTTCGCTATTGGCCGCCTCAATTTCCTCTTTCGTACCAATCACCTTGATCTTGCCGTCGGCGGAAGCCTCGGACCTGATCAACCCGGCTGCTGCAGCGATGCGTTGTGCATCGTCGGGCTTGCCCGCCCGTTCGTACGCGACCACTACGCGATATAAGATTTGTTTGTCGGCGTCCTTTACTTGCTCCGCCGCTTTGAGATCCTTGAGCGCGTGTTCGTAGTCGCCTTCTTCAACATACAGTTCTGCGCGTTCGATTAGCGCGGCAATATTTTCAGGTTCAATTTCGAGAACGTGTTTCAGACTCGTCTGAGCGGCGGCCTTGTTTCCCAGCGCTCGCTCAGCCATAGCCCGCAGGAGCCACGTTGAAACGGGCGCATCGGCGTCGTTGGTGGCGGTCTGAGCGAGTTTGAGCGCTTCCTGCGCATCGCCCTTGCGCAGTCGAATACTCGCCAACACGCGAAGAGCGAGATTGTTGTGGCTGTCGAGCTCGAGCGCTTGTCGCAGTACCGTCTCTGCTTCAGTGTCGCGGTTAGTGCGGGCCAGCAGAATTCCCAGTGCGGAATAAGCAAGAGACCAGTCTTTCCGTTGTTTGAGCGCCCGTCGAAATGCAGATTCGGCATCACCCAAACGGCCCAGCGACGCGAGTACGTTACCCATCTGAAACTCGGCTTCAGGAAATTCGGGTTTGACCTTGATCGCCTCTTCGTAGTACGCCAAGGCCCGCGCCAGATCTCCTCGCGCATGAGCAGTCTGAGCTTGCTCAAACAATTTGACTGGGTCCGCGGCACCGTCTCCCAGGGCATCTTCGGCCTGCGCGCTAGCTAAATTTGCGCAGGCGACAAGCAGGGCAGCCGAAGAGATCAGAACGATTGCATGTAACCACAGACGAGAAAGCATCGTTGACCAGACGCGCATTAGAGAACAAGCCGCGAACCCGACGAGGAAAGAATTGCTTGGGGAGGCGACGATCTTAACACGCCAGAAGTCGGGGCGTCCAAAGCTAAGTTGTAGCAAGGCACTGACATCGGGACATTGTGATGCCGGTTGCGCCCATGTTGATGCATGGGATACCATGCGCTGACGTATCCAGGCTACTAAGTGGAGAGAGAACGAGGAGCGGTAGAACGTGTCTTCATTCCCCGAGCGACTGAATTGTGAAGGACTCTATCATCACTGAGACTGAGGGTAGTACCGACCCTCTGGTAAATTATCACGATCATTCCGCAGGCAGGTCGAAAGAAGAAAGACTGCGGCAACTCTTTCGCGAGATGGGTTCCGTTCTGGTTGCGTTCTCCGGCGGCGTTGACAGCACGTATGTGGCGTTTGTTGCCAACACCGAACTGGGAGATCGTGCGCTTTGCGTAACCGGAGATTCGGCCAGCCTACCGCAGTATCAGCGTGACGAGACTGCTCGGATCGTCGAGCAGTTTGGGTTTCGCGCCGAGACAATTAAGACGGACGAGTTGGAACATGCTGCTTATCGTGCCAATGGGCCCAGCCGTTGCTATTTTTGCAAGGACGAATTGTACGGAAAGCTGGAGCCGCTGGCTCGGGCTCGGAATTTCGAGTTCATTGTTGATGGTTCGAACACCGATGATCTCGGTGACTATCGCCCGGGACGAGCCGCCGCAAAGGAGCACGGCGTCAGAAGTCCGCTGATTGAAGTTGGGATGAGCAAGCAGGAGGTTCGTGAGTTAAGCCGGCGGGCTGGATTGCCAACTTGGGACAGACCTGCCAGTCCTTGTCTCTCGTCACGAATCGCTTACGGCACTCCAGTAACCATCGAACGCCTCTCCACAGTTGATCGGGGCGAAGAGATTCTCCGCCAGTTGGGCTTTCGAGAATTTCGCGTGCGCCATCACGACAGTTTGGTGCGTCTGGAGATTGCTCCCACGGAGATGGGCCGCGCCCTACGTGCTGAAATTGTTGAGGAGTTGGCCCATCGTTTTCGCGAACTCGGCTTTACGTACGTTACTCTCGATCTTCATGGCTACCGCACCGGTGCGATGAACGAAGCTCTGCGCTAGTGTACCCCGCGCTTCGAACAAAAGAATTTGGAGATGGAGATGTCCTTGCAAAGCACAGTTTATGTGGATGACATACGCGAGATAAAAGAAGCGAACCCGTTTGAGTCGATGATGTCCCGGTTTGATCGCGCGGCACAGTTGCTCAATCTCGATCCGGATCTCTACGCGGTGATGCGTGTCCCTAACCGGGAACTCAAGGTCTATATTCCTACCCGCATGGATTCAGGCCGGATTCAGGTGTTCGAAGGATATCGCGTTCAGCATAATTTCGCGCGTGGTCCTGCCAAGGGCGGGATTCGTTATGCACCGGATGTGAACATAGATGAAGTGAGAGCGCTGGCGGCCTGGATGACCTGGAAGTGTGCCGTTGTCAATGTTCCTTTCGGAGGGGCGAAAGGAGGCGTCGTTTGCGACCCGCAACAGATGTCAATCGGTGAGCTCGAACGGATGACCCGTAGGTACGCCTCGGAGCTGCTTGATTTTATTGGACCGGAGAAAGACGTACCGGCGCCGGACATGAATACCAACGAGCAAACGATGGCTTGGATCATGGACACTTATTCGATGCATGCCAGACATACTGTGACAGCGGTGGTTACCGGGAAGCCAATTGACCTCGGCGGGTCTTCCGGCCGCCGGGAAGCTACCGGCCGCGGCCTACTCATCGTTATCAACGAGGCGATAAAGAGATTTCAGATGAAGCCTGAGGAAACGAGAGTGGTGGTGCAGGGATCAGGGAACGTGGGGGGCATCGGCGCACGTCTGCTTCATGAAGCCGGGTACCGAGTAGTGGCTATTTCGGACGTTCATGGAGGCATTTACAATCCTAATGGTATTGATATTCCCTCCGCTCTTGCTTACCTGCAAACGACCCGGTCGTTCGAGGGCTACGAAGGAGTTGAAACGGTCTCGAACAGCGAGTTACTCGAGCTGGAGTGTGATGTGCTCGTGCCGGCCGCGACGGAAAACCAGATTACTTCGCAGAATGCGGACCGGATTAAGTGCAAAGTGCTGGCTGAGGGGGCCAATGGGCCAACAAGCGCCGCTGCGGATGAGGTGCTCCACGAGAAGGGAGTGTTTGTTATCCCTGACATTTTGGCGAATGCCGGGGGCGTTACAGTGTCATATTTTGAATGGGTCCAGGACAGAATGGGTTACTTTTGGCGCGAAGACGTCGTCAATCAGCGGCTTGGAGATACGATGGTGGCTAGTTTCAATGATTTGTGTCGTTATGCTGACGCTCACGCCGTGGATACGAGGACCGCGGCGTACATGCTGGCCATCGACAGAGTGGCCTATGACACACGCATGCGTGGCATCTATGCGTGACGGAAAAAACATAAACAATTGGCCCTAGGCAGTGAAAAGGTCTTGATTTCCCCCAAAAGGTAGAGTATGGTCTGGCATGATTTTAGCAGTCGTCCAGCTAAGAATCTTAGATTGCGCGGCTGGTTTGGGCGCTGAAGGATTGAAAATTCTCTGACATCTCTGACATCTCTGAAATATAGTCTGACATACAGTTGGAGCCTCCGCATCAAGGAATTGATCGCGTTGGTCAATGCTCTTAAGCAAACTTTATACTTTCGCAGGAGGAATGCGATGAGACTCGCAACTAGGGCGCTAATTGCCGCGCTCGCTACGTTGGTACTGTGTACGGCAGTATCAGCACAAACTCCGAGAGGGGCCAATGATCCACGCAATCAGGCTCCGACCGTTGGAACAGGCGGCTCGCCTGGTGGGCCAACCGGACTCTTCACCATTTACGACGGCGATACGCTGCGTAGAGGTGAGTTCACTTTCAGCATTGCCTACAGCAACTACGACCGTGATCCCGGGGACGTGGATATCTCGGAGATCCCAGTCAGCTTCCAGATCGGCATCAGCGATCACTTGGAGCTGTTCTTTAATATCGACGCTTACCGTGGGATTAAGGTTAATAATCCAAGGCATCTCTCCGGCTTCTACTTGCCAAACTCGCAGCTCTTCTGGAGTGCTTCACTGCGGGGTAGCGGTCCCGCAATTATTTTGGCTCCGGACCGGGTGAGCGGAACAACTGGCATTAGCGGTGCTGTATTCCGTCCTGCGTTTTGCCCAGCCTGCATACCGGTGGTTACCTCTGTGGGCCCCACCGAGGCGCGAACTTCATTTTTCATCGGCGGCCAGCCATTCGTTCAATTTCCATTCGTCGGTGGTACTGGACCGAACTTCGGTCTCACGGGTAACGCTTTTGCTCCGCCGTATACCAGCCGCCTGGGCGTTCCTAGCGGTGGAAGCGGTAGTTTTAGCGCGGCCTCAAATTTCCCGGGTGTGGGTTCACCGGTGGGCAGCATCCTTCCGGGCGTTGTGCTTACCACTAGAGTGATTCCGCCCCAGTTCCCACAGTTTCAATCAATTATCGCGCCCGATTTGTTCACGATTGCACCGACATACATTGCGGATGCGCCGTTCATAAATCGGCTCTATGGTGAGTCGGCTTTTAGCACCGCCACCATTGGTGCGAACATTCGCTTTACCGGACCGGATAATCCTCTAAGTCTTAACCTGATCCCGTTTTATAGGTATTACTGGGATAAAGCGGACGACTTCTCGGGTTTCAACCAGTTGCAGCGCGGGGCGAGTCCGGGGGGCAGCCTCGGTGACTTCGGACTGTTCGGCGTATTTGGTGGTCGTCTCAGTCGCTCTGTTCACCTTGCGGCTAACTTCGGTTACATCCTGAACAGCAACCCGCGGTCGGAAGCCTTCGGCGGCGGCACAGTAAGTTTGCTGGATCGGCCTGACGAATTCATCGCTGGGGTTGGCTTTGACTTCCCAGTAAACAAACACTTTCAGCCTATAGTAGAGCTGAAGTCAATTCATTACGTTGGCGGCCGCACGCCAAACGCATTCGAGAACAATCCGGTGGATTTGCTCGGTGGCGTTCGAATTTTCCCGCGCCGCTGGTTTGGCTTTAGTGCCGCTTATCGACTGCATGTGAACCCGCAGGGCGACCGGCTGTTTGGCAGCGAGCCAGATTACCCGGTGGGTTTCAGACAGTCGGAAGACCCGCACGGGTTCCTGGGCCAGTTCTGGATCGGCCATCGAAACGCGAGGAAACTGCCACCGCCTCCTAATCAGCCTCCGTCGGTTTCCATCTCAGCATCCACGTCAACTATTAATCTGCCGTGCCCGGAGGGTGCCAGTGCAGAATCCTGCGTTCCGAGCGCGAGCAAAGAAGTCCAGTTGACCGCACAGGCCACCGACCCAGACAACGACACGCTGCTTTATACATGGTCCGTTACCGGCGGCCGGATCTCAGGCGAAGGTCGAGCTGTTAACTGGGATCTATCGGGCGTCAATCCGGGGACTTATACAGCTACGGTTGAGGTCAATGACGGAAATCAGCACACAGCTAATGCTTCGACCACGGTGACCGTGGCGGTATGCGCTTGTGCGCCTCCTCCGTGTCCGACGGTGTCGGTGAGCTGCCCGGCTGACGTTGACCAGGGTTCGCCCATCACGTTCAACGCCTCGGTGACCGGTGGTCCATCCAGTATGGTGCCTACCTACAACTGGTCAGTATCCGCAGGCACGATCACGAGCGGTCAGGGTACGTCTTCGATTACGGTTGATACAGCCGGAATCGGCGGACAGACTGTGACTGCAACGGTCGAGCTGGGCGGCGTGGCCCCTGAATGTTCGCGAACTGCGTCGTGCTCCACCTCGGTTCGTATTCCGTCGTCTCCACCAGTTAAATTCGACGAGTACGGCGACATTCGATTCAATGACGAGAAAGCTCGTCTCGACAACTACGCAATTCAGTTGCAGAACCAGACCGGGTCGCAAGGTTACATTATTGCCTACGGCGCCTGTGAAGGTGAGGGTCAGGCTCGATCCGATCGTGCGAAGAACTACCTGGTTAACACGCGCGGAATCGAGGCTGGACGTATCACTACAGTCGACGGCGGCTGCCGAGCCGATCTGGCAGTCGAGCTATGGATTGTGCCGACGGGCGCAACTCCGCCGGCGGCCAGCACCGATAACGCCGTCTCACCTTGTCCTGAATGTAAGCGAGCTCCGCGACGTCGTCGTGGCAGACGTTACTAGTAATAAGGAATAAACCTCGCGTCCCTGAAGACGCGCACCTTCCAATGCGGGCGATCTCCTGAAGAGGTCGCCCGTATCGCTTTTTTTGCCCGGGTTTTTTGCAACTAGGTCACGGAGGCGCCGCATCGTAAGTGGCGATAGAGTTGGTTAGATACAAACGTTGAAAATTATACTAAACTCAGGTTGGGGCCTTGAGTCCCTACCCTTGGCATTGCGACTTACCTTTGAAGATGGTCACTAAAGTTATGAAGCTAACGCCCCTTGTGCTGGTTCTACTTGCTTTAACCGTGCAGGCTCTCGGATTTCAGTCGACAGTTGTGGCTGCCGAAATCGACAGCGCGGACCCCGCTCAATATTCCAATGACTGGCGCTCCACAGGTCCCCCTGGCGGGGACGTACGCGATCTAGTCGTCGATCCAAACAACCCTGATCGCTTCTATTTCGGCACGCTTGACGGTCAAATCTACACATCGGCTGATGGAGGTAAACGCTGGGAACTTCTGTATAACTTTAACAAGCCGAAGATGTTTGTAGATCACATACTGGTTGATCCGCGCGACTCAAAGACGCTGTACGTGGCCGCTCACAAGCACAAGGAGCCCGGCGGTTTCTTTAAGTCGACCGATGGCGGGCGCAAGTGGCGCGAGAGCAAGGAACTCAAGAATGAAGCTCTGCATTCGCTAACTCAATCCAAGTCCGATCCGAATGTCCTCGTAACCGGCACCTTTAATGGAATCTTTCGCTCGGACGACTCAGGGGAGTCCTGGCAGCAATTGCCGACCCATAACACCTCCGGGCTGGTTCACGTTGAGTCGCTGGCTATCGATCCCCGCACTCCCGAGATTATCTATGCTGGTACCTGGTATCTTCCTTTCAAAACAACGGATGGCGGCAAGACCTGGAAGTCAATTAGGAATGGGATCATTGACGACTCCGACATTTTCGCCATCGATATCGACCCGCGTGATCCAAATCACGTGATTGCCTCCGCCTGCAGCGGAATCTATGAGACCAGGAACGCGGGTAAAAGTTGGCGAAAGGTCCAAGGCATTCCGTCCCAATCTCGAAGAACCCGCGCCATCTTGCAACACCCATCAGTTCCTGGGCTTGTCTTTGCCGGTACCACCGAAGGTTTTTGGCGCTCAGAAAGAGACGGTGATTCGGACTCCTGGATGGTTACTACCTCGCGGCGGTTGGAGATCAACTCGATCACTGTTCACCCTTCACGTCCCGAGACAATCTACATCGGCACAAACAATTATGGTGTGATGGTCTCTTACGACAGCGGGAAAACCTTCTTACCCACCAATGGGGGATATAGCGGCAGGTTCGCCAACACCATCGTGGCGGATCGCGAGATGCCGAATAGGATTTACGCCGCCACTATAAACACTGCTACCGGAGGCGGTTTTCTCTTTGCCAGCAATGACAATGGCCAAACGTGGCGTCCATCGATGCGGAAGATGCCGTCGCGCCTAATCACTTATTCAATCCTGCAGGACACCCTAAACCCAGACGTGATTTACTTAGGAACCAATCTGGGCATCTATCGTTCCGTTGACAGAGGAGCTTCTTGGGCTCCGGTATGGGCTGGCAGTTCAGCTGGAACTGACCCCATTAAGAAAGCTGCGGTCACACGAGGGAAGAAAACATCGCGGTCCACCACAAGTTCCCGTCAGCCCCAACGAGTCGTAGCTTCTCGGAAGCCCGACGACACAGTGCGTCGTGTCCAGGTGGCTCTGAACCGCGCCGGTTACAACGTTGGGGCGCCCGACGGAAAACCTGGAACCCAAACCTTCGTTGCTCTAAAAAGATTCCAGGCGGATCGCAGTCTTCCCATGACCGGAAAGTTTGATCAGATCACTCTGGCGGCCTTGGGAGTGTCGAAGGGTGACGGCTCTAGCGCGGCAGAAGAGCAAGCCGCAGCATCTTTGATCATCACCGATGCTATCAATGCGTTGGTACACGCAATCGATGTGTCCAGCGGCAAGCCCAGCTTCCTTGCCGCGACCAACGCAGGTCTCTATCGGAGCCTCGACCCTACGAAGGGCTGGCAGAAACTTCCGTATGGTTTATCCATTGATCCTCGCACCACCTCCATCTCCACCAGTCTGAAGCAGCCGGAGGTTATCTGGGCAGGCACTGCGGCTTCAGGCGTAATTGTCTCGCGTGATGGCGGGCAGACGTGGAGGCAGGTGAACGATATTCCCACTGACGCTCCGGTAAATACGGTTGTGCAGGATTCGCAGCGCCCCGGTTACATCTACGTCGGCACGAAGCAGACGTTTTACTCGTCCCATGACGACGGCGCGAATTGGAGTCGGCGCGGCGGAAACCTGCCTTTCGGCGACTTCACCAGCATTCTGATCAATCCTAGAAACGTCGACGAAATCTTCGTGGGCAACGCTTATCAAAATGGAGAGATAGGAGGCGGCGTATACCGCACTGTGAACGCCGGCAAGACGTGGGCGCGTATTGATCTTAAGGAACATCGACTCGCAAGCCAAAGAATCTGGTCGCTCGCGTTTGACTCACATGATCAGAATACGCTCTTCGTGGGATCGCATTCCGCGGGAGTTTATGTAGTACCCCGTAGGAGCGAAAGCATTTCAGCCGGTAGTCGGTGATCTTGATTGCCGGTTCAATGCGCCTAGATGGAGTTAAAGGCACCGTGGGTTCGATGATTTTTTGTTTGCCCCTGTGCGTTCTGTGCGTTAGCGCGCCTTGACACACGCTCATTGTGGCGTGTACATTTGCCCACCTACCCGGTAATAAGCGGCCGGTTATGTCGGAGCAAGCGGGTGACTACGGGCACGGCGGAAATCGAAACACACAAAAACTCCTTTTCCCAATCTGAACGGCTCGCATTCCTCGCTCCAGCTGCAAAATCCGACAATCTGCCAACGTCCAGCCAACAGGCCGCGTGAACTACTGTCCGCTCATTGTGACTGTTGCGGATAGTATGCGGCAATGCAGCGCGATATGATCTATGACGCGCCGAAATTGCCCGGGAAGACCACAGGAGTCTGCATGCTTAGTGAAGAACCCAAGCTGAATAACAGCGGCGCGACGGCAGAGAAAATACCTTCCGGTGAGTCGGAAATCTCTCCGCAGCAACCTGCAACCGCACCTACGGGGGAACCAGTGTCCATGGCTGATCCCACCGGGGACGATGATGATACCCGCCCGGCTGGCGATGTCGACTTTGGACAACTACTCGACCAATTCGAGCAGGAGCAAGCGACGCTGCAAGAAGGTGAAGTCGTTCGAGGCACAGTGGTCGGAATAAGTGAACGCGGTGTCGTCATCGATTTTGGATACAAGTCTGAAGGCATCGTAAACTCCGCTGAGTTTACCGAAGATGGCGTGATCACCGTGAAGGCAGGCGACGAAGTCGAAGTGCTGGTAAAGAGCATGGAAACTGCGGATGGGCTGCCTGTTTTGTCGCGCGCGGATGCCGTGCGCATGAAAGCCTGGGATGATTTGGAGGAGGCCTACCAGGAAGGCTCGACTGTTAAAGGTCGGGTAATGGAGCGCATCAAGGGCGGGCTTCGCATCGATATTGATGGCATCGCGGCCTTCTTGCCCGGCTCCCAGGTTGACGTGCGGCCAGTCCGCAATCTGGACAGCCTAAGGAACCAGGAGATTGAAGCGAAGGTCATTAAGCTCAATCGCAAGCGGTCCAACGTAGTGCTATCCCGCAAAGCCGTCATTGAGGGTGAGAACGCCGGACGGAAAGATCAGACCCTAGGTCAGATTGAAGAAGATATTATTGTCGAGGGCCAGATTAAGAACTTGACTGACTACGGCGCCTTTGTTGATCTAGGCGGTGTTGACGGCTTGCTCCATGTTACCGATATGTCGTGGGGACGCCTGCAGAGTCCGAATGAACTTTTCAAGGTTGGCGATAACATCCAGGTCAAAGTTCTCAAATTCGATCGTGACCGAGAACGAGTCTCTCTCGGTTACAAACAGCTTTTGCCGGATCCATGGTCAAGCGTTGAAGAACGCTTTCCTATAGGCACCAGAGTAGGTGGCCGCATCGCCAGCGTTGCTGATTACGGCGCCTTTGTTGAATTGGAAAACGGGGTCGAAGGGCTCGTTCATGTGTCGGAAATGAGCTGGTCGAAACGCGTCAAGCATCCCAGCAAGATTGTTAATCCAGGCGACACAGTTGAAGTTGAGGTGCTCAGCGTTGACCCGAAGGCTCGTCGTATCAGTCTCGGAATGAAGCAGATCCAGGAAAACCCGTGGCAAACGCTACACGATCGCTACCAGATAGGTACCCGAGTTCACGGACGGGTGCGCAACCTTACAGACTTCGGCG
>Ga0136617_10002456_pt1 | contig 16483 bp, 10 predicted proteins | sample AntDrymUQ3222106_2_FD_129672 | JGI IMG/M metagenome (GOLD analysis project Ga0136617, IMG submission 129672) | Polar desert sand microbial communities from Dry Valleys, Antarctica - metaG UQ322 (21.06) | ecosystem: Environmental > Terrestrial > Soil > Desert | place: Antarctica: Dry Valley...
CGCCCGGTCGTAGCGGTCCTCCAATATATACCGGCGGAGCTTGCCGAGCTGCGTGTATTCCAACGGCTCGCGGGTGATCGCGTAGTCCGAGAGTCGCTGGTAGGAGGGCAGGCGCTTCGACCCTTCCTGGACCGCCTCGCGGATTGCCTGCTCGATCTCGCCGTTCTCTTGTTGCCGGATCTCAACGACCTCCGGCACGATGACCGCGACAAGCCGCCCATCTTTTTGCAGCACCCCGATCTCACGGATGGCCACGCTCTGGCTATATGCTTCCTCGACATCCTCGGGCTGCACGTTCTTGCCGCCCTCGGTGACGATGAGCGTGGAGGCACGGCCGGTGACGTACAGGTAGCCGCTCTCGTCCAGGTAGCCGAGGTCTCCGGTGCGGAACCAACCGTCGTCCGTCAGGACCTCGGCGGTCTTTTCGGGCAAGTCGCGGTAGCCGGAGAAGACGCCAGGTCCGCGTGCCAGGATCTCCCCCTCCTCGCGGGCCTCGTCCGTCCGCCGCTCTTCCTCCGGTCCATCGGGCATGGCGGAAGGGTCGATACGCACCTCGACGCCGGGTATCGGCCGGCCGACACTCTCCAGCTTCTTACCGTCGGGCATTTTCAGAGATAGTATCGGGGAGGTCTCTGTAAGCCCGTAACCGACGGCGGTTCGCCAGCCCAGGGCCTCCAGCTTTCGGGCGAGGCCAGGGTCGAGCGCGGCGCCCCCGGAGGCGAGGACCCGCAGGTTCGGTCCGAGCCGGTCGCGCACCGGGCGCAGTAAAGGCTCGGCGATGCGCAGCCCGAGCCGGTCGTTCAGCCAGGAGTTCAGCCCGATGCCGGCCTCGAAGAGTTTGACGACGATATAGCCGCCGGACTTTACTCGCTCTTCTATCCCGGAGTACAGCGCGTCATAGAGCCGCGGGACGCCCACGACCAGGGAGACTTCGCCCTCTTGCAAGGCGCGTATGATCTGGGGTCCGGTCAACGCGTGGGGCATTATTATCGGCAGCCCGGCCGCGAGTGGAGTGAGCATCCCGATCACGAACGGGTACACGTGATGCAGCGGTAGCGGCAACATCACCCGGTCGTCGTCGACCAGGAGATCCGCCGCGAGCAAAGTATCGAACTGGAACGCGAGGTTACGATGAGTAAGCGGCACGCCTTTAGCCGTCCCCGTCGTACCGGAGGTATAGAATAACGCCGCCCGATCTCCGGGCTCGGGCGAAGGCAACTGGTCCAGCTCCCGGTCCAAGAGCAGACGCCGCCAACTACGCTCGTCGTCTTCGCCAACGTCTAGCAGGATGGCTCTCGGCGCGGCCTCGACGTCCAGGTTCTCCAGGCGGCCGGCGCCTTCAGTGGTGGTGAAGATAAACCGGGCGCCGCTGTCGGAAAGGGCGTGGGCGAGCATCTTGTCGTCGATCTGGGCGTCCAGAGGGACGGCCACGGCCCCCGCCCCAAACACCGCCAGACACGCCACGATCCACTCGGCCCGGTTGCCGGCCAGCAGCGCTACGTGATCTCCACGTCCAACGCCAGCCTCCGCCAGACCGCGAGACAGCCTCCGCGCATGATCGGCGAGTTCGGCGTAGGACCAGTGCTCCATGCCCTCCTTGTGCAGCGCCAGCAACGCCGGCCGGTCACCGCGTCCATGCAGCGTGTCTAGAAGGGACTGCACTGTACGTGGCTCGCTCATAACTCTCTCCCTTTTTAGCCCTGTCGATCTCCAAGCCTTGCAGGAACCGTAGCAGGCGTACATCCGCGCCGCATCGTTCCTAAAGCATTATTTTTCTTCGGCCTCACGAGTTAAATAGATTTTAAATTTCCTCCAAAGCGGGGATTGCACAGGGCCTCCGGGACGTTTATTATCAGGGCTCGCGTTTCGTCGAGCTTCCTGAGAGGATGCATCTCGATCAAGGACTTCAAGATGGCTGCGCAAAAAGGCGACCTCGCCCCGTTAGCGAGGTTCGGTTTCCCGCTGCTCGTTCTGGCGCTGGCCGCTCTCGTGTACGGCCTCTACGGCTTTGACGGGGTGCTGCTCCGCGACTACTCCATCTACCTGTATAGCGGTCAGATGATGGCCGAGGGCATCCCGCCCTACGTAAGCGTCTTCGACCACAAGGGACCGCTCTCGCCCATGATCGCCGGTTTCGGAGTGATGCTCTCGAAGCTGTTTGGCGGGGACGACATTTATGCCGTACGTCTGGTCTTCTACGTCACTGCCTGCCTGACGGTAGTCGCAATCTACTTGCTCGGCAAGAGCGTATTTCGATCTCAGAAAGCGGGTCTCCTCGCGGCGCTGACCTTTCTTGGGTTCTACGCGTACGCTCAGGCCGCCGCGTCGGGACCGGAGCCCAAGACCCCGATGGTCCTCTTCGAGGCTCTGTGCCTCATGTTCATGGTCCGGAAGAGATGGTTTTGGTCCGGCCTCTTTGGTTCCCTGGCCTTCCTCGTGTGGCAGCCAATGGGGGCCTTCGCGTTCGTAACCTTTCTCCTGGCGGCGACACGCCCCAGGGAAGAGCGCTACGGCGCCGCGCTCCGGGCTGCGGCCGGGATAGCGGTACCGCTGGTGGCTACCGCCGCGTACTTCCTCTACAAGGGCGCTCTGTACGACTTCTATAACGGGTTCATTCTCTTCAACTTCACGCATCTGGCGCGGGGGAGCACGACTGTTACGTACGTTCTAGCGGGGGCCGCGGCCAATATCGCTCTGCCGTACGCCACGATGCTGGTACCGATCCTCATCGGCCTGCTTACTATCCTGCGTCTCTACTTCAAGAGGCCGTTTGAGTACCGCTTTCTCCCGCTCCTTCTCACCTTGCCGGTCCCGATCATGTGGTCTCTGCGCGACTTTCAGCTCGCCGATGACTTCTACGTCTTCCTCCCGTACGCAGCCGTCGGGTTCGGCGCCTTCCTCGACGCCGCGGTGCGGCTGACCGGCAATCCGCGGCTCCTCGGTGCGATCCTCGGCGCGATCGTCCTTACTATTGCCCTGGCGAATACCTGGGACGAGATCAGCGCCGGTCCCGCCCAGAAGCTCACGGGCACGACCGTGGACCTGCCCACCCAGAGAGCGGGGGCGCTGGAGATAGAAGAGAGGTTCGAGGAGGACATACAAATTGCCTCCATAAACTCTCCTCAGGTACTCGTGCTCCTCCACCGGGAGAACCCGAACCCGTACCTCTGGATCACCGCAGGCGTGGACCAGGAGATCGAGGCGAGTTACCCGGGGGGCTTCGAGGGCTGGCTCCAGGACCTGGAGGACTCTGATACCGGCGCGATCAGCTTCTTCGGCGAAGGCCAGTCCCTCCTGCCCAGCAGCCACCTGACAGAGCAGAACTACAAGACCCTGGACGCCTGGCTAAACCCCCGCTACCGCGCCGAGGAGATAGGCCCCTTCTGGCTCTTCGTGAAGAAAGACCTCCTTATAGAAGAGGCCAAACGCAACACGAACGTCGAGAGCTCCGAGAGCCCCGGGAGCAGCGAAACTCTCGTAGACGCCGGAAGCCGGTAACTCAAAACATCAAGACGAGGGCTGTGGAAAACTAGCGTAACAGCCGAGCCCATGCTAAGATTTTCCAGCGCAAGAACGTCGAAGCCAAGGCTGACGGGTTATTGGTAGCGAAAGAGTCATAGGTACCGAGAGTAAGAGGGGGGACATCCGGAGACCCGGCTGCTGGGTGACGGACTGAATACGCGGTATCACGCGTGGAGGGTGTGCTATTGAGTCTCAAAAATCCCAGAGATAGGATGAGGTCCAGGACCAGCTTCGAGACCAGGGAAGCCTCGGATAGCCTTCCGGGTCATCGTTCGCAGGCCGTTCGGCGCCGCCGGAGGATAGTAGGTCCCGTGCTCGTCGTCTGCGCCCTCGTCGCCGCGTTGGCGGCCATAGATTACTGGGCTAATAGTGGCAGGATCTTCGACGGCGTCGCGGTCGGAGGCGTACCCGTGGGTGGCAAGACGCCCGCTGAGGCCGGGAGGATGATCGACGAGCGCGGCGGCGAGGCGCTGCAGGAGATCCGCTTTACGGGAGGCCCCGAGGAGTTCGCCCTCACCGCCGAGGAGGTTGGTTTGAACCTCGATACCCAGGATACCGTGGACCGAGCCTACGCCGTGGGCCGCGAGGGCAGTGTCTCCAAGCGCATCGGCGAGCGTCTCGAAGCGGCCTGGGGCACGGTGGACACCGCGCCCGTCGTAGACTACGAGCGGGAGGCCGTCAGGTCCGAGCTCGAGGGCCGGGCGAGGCGGCTCAACCAGGAGCCCAGGGACGCCTCCGTGAACATCACCGGCTCCGAGGCGGAGGCGTTGGAGTCTCGCGAGGGGTACACGCTGGACGTCGAGGCTACGGCATCGAACGTGGACGGGGCGCTGGAGAATCTCAGCGGCGAGGCTGAGGTCGTCGGGGAGACGATCGTACCCACTGTCCTGACACCCGAGGCCGAGGAGGCTGCCGAGGCCGCCGGAGAGGCGATGTCCCAGCCCGTAACCCTGAACGCGGAGGGCGAGGAATGGGAGCTCTCTCCCCAGGAGATCGGACAGTCCCTGAGCTTCGCGCCGAGGGGCGGAGAGATGCGCGTCGGCCTGGACCGCGAGCGGTTGCGTGGTGTCTTGTCGGATATGTACGAAGACGTGAACGTCGAGCCGGTGGAGGCCGGGTTCAGGGTCCGGGGTAGCGATGTCGCTGTTACAGCGGGCCAGACGGGCAAGGAGATCGACGAAGAGTCTCTGTTCGACGCCCTGGAGGCCGGTCTCTTCAATGGGAGGCGCGACTACGAGACGCCGATCATCACTACCGATCCCGAGCTTACGACCGCCAAGGCCGAGGAACTCAAGCCGACGGAGGTCATCGGGACGTACCGAACTGACTACACGCTGAGCAGCGACACGAGCGCCGAGCGGGTGGACAACCTCTCCATAGCCTCGGGTGCCATAAGCGGTACGTTCCTGGCACCAGGTGAGATCTTCTCCGCCAACGAGATCCTCTCTCCGCTCTCCTACAACGAGACCAAAGTCATCATAGAAGGTAAGGAGGAGAAGGCGGACGGTGGGGGACTGTGCCAGGTCTCCTCGACGCTGTACATGGCGGCCAACTACGCTGGTCTCGACATCGTCGAGCGCCACCCGCACTCCTCACAGTTGCCTTACATCCGGCCCGGTATGGACGCGACGGTGTGGTTCGGGGCCCTGGACATGAAGTTTCAGAACACCTCGGACGGCTACCTGCTGCTCCGCGAGTACGTCGCCGACGACGGCTACATCTACGCTGAGATCTGGGGCCGCCCCACCGGCAAAACGGTGGAGATGGATTCCGAACCCGAATACCTGGGCGCGGACTACTCAAAGTGGATAACCTACCAGAAGGTGACAGAGGACGGCGAAATCGTCTTCGACGACGTCTTCCACAAAGACACCTACCAACCTTTGATAGACGAGAAGGGCAAGACCATCGCGCCCAACGCCGAAGAGCTCAACATAGCACCGGTAAATTACTAGCTAGTAGCTTTCAGCAGTCAGCCTTCAGCGGTCGGCTTTCTACTCGCCGGTTACCGGACCTCATCACGGTAACCGGCATTCTTGTTTGGAAAGTACATAGATAGACAAGCACACGTCGAAGCTCCATTACGAGCACGAACCTTCCGCCAAAAAACAAAATGCTGCCGGCTGAAAGCTGACCGCTTCTAATAAAATACGTCGTGCTTTAGCTTGTAGTACAGGCGGTAGTAGATCGGCTCGAACCTGTACCATGCGGCCGCCCGAACCTGTTTGACCGGTAGGTCCAGGCAGCCGAGAAAGTCCACGATCTCCCCGCCGAAGCCTACCTTGAAATTGTAGACGCCCAGCACGGGATCGTTCTCGCGCACGTTCTCGGGCTTCCGCGCACCGACCATATCGTAGTACGTCATGCCGCGTTGCTTCGCCCAGAGCATTACCTCCCACTGCAGGCGATGCGTTGGCATGAGGTTGCGCTTTTTGGAGCCCGAGGCGCCGTGCATATACCAGTACTTCCCGCCAAAGGTGAAGATGTAGATGCCGGCGAGCGGCGTCCCCTCGTGGGTGGCAAAGAAGAAGCGTCCCTGGCCCGCATCGTACATCGTCTTCATCATGGCGCGCATGTAGTCTTGGGACCTGCGCATGACGAAGCCCTCTTTGCGGTCCTCCATCTCCTCCATCCACCCGTATAACGTCGTCCAGCCCTCCTCAAAGTCTGATTCGATAACCTCGACGCCCTTTTTAGCGGCGAGCCGGATGTTGTAGCGCGTCTTGCTCTTCATGCGCGAGAGCAGATCCTCTTCGGTCGCACTCAGGTCCATGAGTAAAGTATGCTTGAAGTTGAGATCGTATCTAGCCTTGCGGAAACCGATGCCATCAAGGAGGGCCTTCACGTCGGTTCGCTTGTCGAAGACCTCGGGCTCTATCTTGAGAGTGTGCGCGCCCTGGCGTCCCGCTATGGTCCGCGCACCATCGAAGAAGGCCCGAACGGCCTCCTCGTCGTCCCAATCCAACCAGGGTCCCTTGGTGCAGTACCAGAGGTAGCCGGGGACGAACGGGCCGGTCTCGTAGGCGAGGAACTGCCCGAGCCCAATCACCTGCCCGCCTCTCTCCAGCACCAGACGCACGGGCTTCCATCCCAGAAGTTTCTTGAACTCCCCCCACTCGTAGCCCTGCAGGACGTGTCCACCCCCCGGCGAGTCGCGAAGCCAGCCATCCCACTCGCCTCTGGTGACCTCTAGCTCGGGCACCTCCCTCACCGTGTAGAGGGACGTGTCTTTCCGGGCGGCTTGCGGCAGCCTCACTAGACCAGTGCCTCCTGGCCTTTGAGCACGTCCTCCGGCTTGCCCACGGGCCGCAAGAGGCGCGCCTCGCCCTGCCACACCAGCACCTCCGCCGGGGTCGGGTGGCTGAGGAAGCCGAGGTTGCTGGCGCTGTATCCATACGCCCCGCTGTGGAATACGCCGATGAGGTCCCCAACCCGCGGCTCCCCCAGGGGGATGTTGGTCCCGAATGTATCGAGCGGCGTGCAGCACGGACCGACCACCGCGACACCCTCCCCCGGCTCCCTCTCCATACGGCTCAGGTTCAGGAGCGGGTAGGCTTTGCGGAAGACCTGTCCCATGTTACCGGTCGCGGTGAGGTGGTGGTTCATGCCACCGTCGGTGGTTACGAAAGTCTTGCCCTTCATGCCTTTGACGTCCACGACGCGGGTGACGTAGACGCCTGCGTCGGCGACGAGATAGCGTCCGAGTTCGAAGACGAACCGGCAGCCGGAGAGGCGTGGGTCGGGGCGGTATTGGGCGAGGAGTTGTTGAAAGCCTTCGCCAAAGCTCTCCAGGTCGAACTCCTCCATCTTCTCAAAGTACGGGACGCCGAAGCCGCCGCCGAAGTCGACCATCTCCAGAGGTATTCCGGCCAGGTCCGCAGTCTGGAGCGCGAGTTCGAAGATGTTGCGGCAGTGCTCGATGAGCGCGTTAGCGTCGAAGACCTGGGTCGCGGTGTATACGTGGATACCGCGCAGGACCAGGTGGTCCGGGTGTGCTAGCGTCCGTTTGACGGCTTCGGCGAGGTCGTCTTCGTCCAGGCCGAACTGGCCGACCGTGCCGCCCATGCGCATCCCCGAGCCCATCAGTTGGGCGGCCGGGTTGATCCTCAGGCCCACCCCGATCTTCTTGCCCTCCCGTTCCGCGACGGCGGCGAGGCGGCCTATCTCGTTCAACGACTCCACGTTGACCGCGAAGATGTCCTCGTCCACGGCCATCTTCAACTCCTCGTCGGTCTTGGCCGGACCCGCAAAGACGATATCCTCCGGGGCGAATCCAGCGGTCCGCACCACCACTAACTCACCAGAAGAGGCAACCTCCGCGCCGGTGAGGCGCTCGCGCGCTATGAGCTGGCATACGGCGAGGTTCGGGTTCGCCTTGACGGAGTACGTGACCTCCACGTCTCCGCCCAGAGCGGCCCGCACGCGGCGAACGCGTTCGGAGATCATCTCCCCGTGGTAGAGGTAGAAGGGCGTACCGTACTCTTTGGCTATGTGGCTTATGGGCGCCCCACCGGGCGCGAACTCTCCGCCTTGCCACCCGCCAAGGCGCTCGGCCAGAGCGTGAGCCTTATCCGTTTGTGTAAGCATTGCTAATCCCCTTGCGGTCTATCTTACCGGAGCCGGTCTTCGGCAGATCGTCTTGAATCATTATTGCCTTTGGCACCATGTATGGCGGCCCGTTCTTCGCGACGTACTCCCGGATCTCCTCGACGACGCTCTCGTAGCCACCGTCCTTTAGCGAGACGACGGCTATGACCTGATGTCCGAGATCCGGGTCGGGCAGGCCAAAGGCGCAGGCTTCGTGTACCAGGCCCGAGCTGATGAGCAGATTCTCTATCTCCTCGGGGCTCATCCGGTAGCCCTGCGATTTGATCATGCCGTCCTCGCGGCCTATGAAGTACAGGAACCCCTCCTCGTCCCGACGCACGTTGTCGCCGGAGTAGACGACCCTCTCCACGTCGAGCAGCTCCGGGGGGGCGAGAGGGTTCGGACGGTACGCCTTGCGCGTCGCCTCCTCCTTGCCCCAGTAGCCCATCGCGACCGTCGGGCCGCAGTGGACCAACTCGCCGACCTCGCCGGGGGCGCACTCCTTGCCTTCTTTGTTTATCACCATGATCTGGGTATCCGGGATGGCCTTGCCGATACACTCGGTGCCGCGTCCAATCTCCTCGGGCGGCAGATAGGTCGAGCGGAACGCCTCCGTGAGCCCGTACATCAAATATATCTTCGTCCCCGACGGCTCCAGCAGGCGCCGCAACTCGTCGAGGTTGGCCTGTGGGATACGGCCACCGGTGTTGGAGATGTAGCGCAGGTGCGCAAGCGGCTCCTCTTGGATGGACTTCACGCCGCGGAGCAAGAGCGACCACAACGGCGGCACTCCGGCTACGCCCGTGATCTCATGCCGGCGCAGCCCCTTCAGTAGATCCCCCGGCAACCTCGAACGCTGCAAGGCCAGCGTAGCGCCCACACGCAGCGCCGTCGTGAACTGGTTCAGCCCGGCGTCGAAGTTCAGAGGGAGAGCCGAGAGGATCCTGTCCTCCTTGGTATTCTCCAGGTACGTGGAGACGATCTGGGCGCCAACCACGAGGTTGCGCTGGCTCGTCGAGACGCCTTTGGGCATCCCGGTCGATCCAGAGGTGTACAAAATGGTCCCGAGATCCACCTCCGAGACCAGCCGCGTCTCCCGCGGAGAGTCACCGCTCTGGAGCCCCTCCGTTAGGTCCGTAAGCTCGCCGGAGACGCCATCCGAGTCCGGGCGGTCGCCCTTGTAGAAGGCTCGCTCGACCGTTCCCGGTTCCATGGCGGCGAGCTTGTTGGAGTCCCCGATCATCACGCGCACGTCGCAGTCTTTGGCGACGTAGCTGACCTGGGGTGGTTTGAAGAGGGGGTTGAGATTCACGAAGGCAGCGCCCGCTTGCGAGGCGGCGAGCATCGCCACTATCGCCTCCCAGGACTTCTCCATGAGTATGCCGACCCGGTCGCCCTTCTCCACGCCCGCGTCCTGGAGGGCGGCGCAGAGGGCGCTGCTCTGGCGCGCCATATCCTCGTAGGTGTGCTCGGCCTTGCCGTCCACGATCGCCGCCTTGCCTGGGTACAGCTCGGCAGAGTTGCGGAGCAGATCGTGGAGGGTGAATTCCGGGTACATGTTCAGGCCGCCGCCTTGCTCTCCACGAGCCCGGCGATGGCGTCTATGGAGCCGAAGTTCTCCTCGTCAAGCTCCTCGTCCTCCACGACGATGTCGAACCTCTCCTCCATGAACATCACCAGCTCCACCGTCTGAAGCGACGTCAACATCCCGTTCTCGATCAGGGCGTAGTCGTCCGCCACCTCCCCGCTCCCCGTTACGTTCTCTTTGAGCCATCCGCGGATTTCGGTCCTCGCGTCACCGTTGCTAATTGCCATATCTCTCAATACCTCCTATCTCGTCCAGAAAGCCGCTTCTCCGTCACCAATACTATAAGCCCAGTTGGACAGGTCCTTCGCCGCCTCGTGCAGACCGGGGTCCTTGAACTTGACCAGCATCACATTGCGCCTCCCCTTGCGAGGAAAGAAGCCCAACCTCCGCAGATCATCCGCCCCCAACGAGGCAGACGACCGCAGATACCTGTACCTTACAATAGACACCCCCGCCCGTCTGAAAATGCGAACCGCCTCCCCGAGCAACGCCCGCGCCACGTCCCTGCGTCCCGGCAATACCGTCAGGTCCAGCGGATAACCATCCTGCCCGCTCCCGGTCACCTTCAGCACCGCATAGCCGAGCAAACCCTCCCTGCCCCTGACAGCGAGCACCGTCACCGGCGTCTGGGGGGAGGTTGGACCATAGCGCCAGCGCAGGAACGCCGCGTCCTTCTCCGGCAAGCAGGGCACGACCGCTGCGATCTTCTCGAAGAGCACGTCGAACGACTCGTCGAAGCCCTCCAGGACCTCCGCCTTCAGACCGCTTGCGGCAGTGCCGAGCATGGCCTTATCCGCCACTCGGAGCGCACCGTTTAGTAGCCCCTTGACCGGCGTGGGGAGTGGCGCGCGCGGACGCGGTGCGAGCGCCGCGGCCTGCTCTTCCACGCCCGACGGGAGTTCTGGCCCGGCCTGGTCCATGCGTTCATCAGCGGGCGCCGGTCGGTTTTGCCGTTTGAGGAATCTGCCTATGGGGCCGGGTATGTTTGGCATGGGGAGCCTGGAGACGTCCAGTAGCTTCGCGGCGTACTGCAACTCGCCCGCGACCTCCGCACCGAGCCGGGTCTCCACCGCGATCACGTTCGGCAGCATGTCTACTGCCAGGCTATTCTCCACGGTGCGGTAGTACCTTCTCATCAACGCAAGGGCATGGAAGGCGTACTGGGGGAGCACCATGAAATCACCGGGAGTATGGGCGACGACTCGCTCTCCATTGATCCTGTAGTACTGCGGCGTCGCAGCCAGGTGGCCGACGACTTCATCTTCTTCGGTCAACAGGATCCAACGGTGTACCTGGCCCGCAAGCGGATGGCTCTCGAACCAGCGATAGAAGGCGGTGTAATAATCGACATCGTGGACCTCGGGGAAGTAAGGGTACGAGAGGATGCGTACCCTCGCCACGCCCTCTTCTAGCTCCGGCCTCTCGTGCGGCCGCACCGCTACCTTCATGACCTCTGCCTTGAGTATCCAGAGAGCCGCCCAGCGTCTTTGTTGGTGTAACTTGGGCTCACGCCACCGCCTTCGTGTTCTTTACTAGCCTTGCGATGGCATCCATGGAGCCGAAGTTCTCTTCTATCGGCGTTAGCCCCACCGTCTGCGCCCCGTCCTCGACCGAGGGGTAGAGTAGTCCACCACTCCACAGCTTTCCGCTACGTCCTCCTTCAACAACCCGCGCACAGCGACGGTCGCATCCTGCGTGTTTACCGCCATATTCTCCGATACCTCCTACCTGAGCCAGAAAGTCGCTTCCCCGTCGCCGATGCTGTACGCCCAGTTGGACAGGTCCTTCGCCGCCTCGTGCAGGCCCTGGTCCTTGAACTTGACCAGCAGTACGTTGCTCCTTCCCTTGCGGGGGTAGAAGCCAAACCGCCGCAGGTCACCGGGCCTCGGTGTCGCGGGCGAGTCGAGGTATCTGTACCTGATAATGGGAACTTTCGCCCGCCTGAAGAAGCGAATCGTCTCCTTGAGCAGCGCCCGCGCCACATCGCCGCGCCCCGGCAGCGTTACGAGGTCGAGCGGGTAGCCGTCCCGTTCCTTCTGGTTGACCGCGAGCACGGCGTAGCCGAGGAGGCCTTCCCTGCCTCTCACACCGAGCACCGTCACCACCGGGTAGGCGGGGGACCCGGGGCCGTAGCGCCAGCGCAAGAACGCCGCGTCCTTTTCCGGCAGGCATGGCGTTACCGCGGCGATCTTCTCGAAAAATACGTCGAACGACTCGTCGAATTCTTTCATGACCTCCACCTCGAGGTTGCCGCCGAAGAGACCGGCGAGCGCCTTGTCGATCGTTCGGAGCCCGCCATTTATCAGCCCCTTCACCGGCGGGGGGAACGGGACGCGCGGGCGCTTGGACGGTATGACGACGTGCTCGTGGAGATCCAGGCCCGCCCCGGACCGGCGGACCGCGTCCTCGGGCTGCTCCTCCTTGAGGTTCAAGAGCTTCGCTATGGGCGTGGGGACCGGTGGCGCGGGGAGTCTGGAGACGTCGAGCAGCTTCGCCTCATACCCAAGCTCCCCCACTACCTCGGCACCGAGTCGGGTCTCGACCGCGATGACCATGGGCAGCATGTCTATCGCTACGCAGTTCTCCACCGTCCGGAAAAAGCGGCGCATTAGCGAGAGAGCCTGGAAACCGTATTTGGGGAGGACCTGGTAGTCGGCGGGGGTGTGGGCGATCACCCGTTGCCCGTTTATGCGATAGGCCTGGGGCATCGCCGCCAGGTGACCGACGACCTCATCTTCCTCGGTGACCAGGGCCCAGCGATGCATGTGCTCTTCCGCCAGCGGGTGACTCCTCAGCCAGCGCCAGGTGGCGTGGTGTATCTCGACCTCGTGGGCTTCCGGTAAGTGGGGGAAGACGAGGGTGCGCAGCCTGTCGACGCCGCGCTGGAGCTCGGGACTCTGATCTACTGGCTTTACCGTTACTTTCATCGGCTAAGCGAGACCCAGCCCTCGGGGCATGTTCCGTCGATCCTCTCCGCGGGAGCGCCGCCAGGACACAGGTATAGCTGCCCCTCCGGTTCCATTTCCTTTCTTCCTCCCTTGTCGTAGCGTGCGGCTCTCTTATTCCATAAGAGCCAGCGTTGAATCCGACAAAGTGTAAAGGAGCGGCTACGCAAAGTCCAAGCGTACGAATGTCCGAGCGCCTCCGGCGTAGACGCGGCAAGGGCTGTATACGACACGCGCTCCAGTATCCAGGCTCGTTCGAGCCTCTGTTTGTAAACGCGCTGATAGCTCTCCCACCAACCACGAGGTTGACTGGGGGCGAACGGGATTTGCGACGGACGGGGAGGCGAAAGACGTGAAGCTCTTGGTGCTCGGGAGAACGGGGTTTCTGGGATACCACGCTGTGACAGCGGCGCTCGGCGCCGGCCACGAGGTCTCGACGTTTACGCGCGAGGGGGAGGTTGCCGTCGACGGCGCGGAGCCGGTGACCGGTGCGGTGGGGGGTCTCTCCGCTCCGCGTGGGCGGGAGTGGGATGCCGTGCTGGACACCTTCAACGGCCCGGTGCCCGTGGCGGCTACGGCCCGGCTGCTCTCGGGGGTGGTCGGAGCCGGGCTGCGCCTGAGGCCGTCTCCGGATACCGCCCGGGATACCCTGTCATGGCTGCCCTCCCGTCAGCAGGGCGCCGGGCTTGAGGCCGGGTTCTCCCCGGAGTTCGAGCGCGAGCTACTGGAAGGCTGGCACGCGAGCTCCGTGAATGCAAGGCCCGAGAGCGGTTAATCTCGCCGTTGGCTTCGGCCGGAGGTCCAAACGCTTCGCCTTTTTTGTTAGGATACGCCGGTTGAGAGAGGGTGCGTTCGAGAGATGCCGGCCTTACGGGGGGACACCGTGAAAAGGAATCGGACTTCACCGTGATCAAGCGGTTCAAAGCCATGCGTTCGTGGGGCCAGTCTGGCCAGGGTAGCGCGTCGTCGGGGACCGGCGAACGATCCCGGAGATTGTTCACCGAGACCCGTCGCCGGCGTCGGACACGCCGCATCGTAGTGGTCCTGCTCACCTCTTTGATAGGCGCCTTGCTCGTCCTGGGTTACGCCTTGGGTGACACCGCGGGTATAGGAGGATATCTGGCGAACCTACCCGGGGAGAGTTTCTCTACGGCCTCGCGAGAGGAAGAGGTACCTGCCGAGCCGGAGGGAGTCTCCCCGGGAACACCCGACCCGGAGCCCGATCGGGAGCCCGTCCCCGGGCCACAACCGGATACCTCGCCGGAGGCGGTAGCGTACCGGCTTGTAGCCTCCGAGATCCCAAACATGGATACCGATAGCATCAAGGGCGTCTACAAGAGTAAGCTCGACCCATCTTGGGCCTCCGTGCATGCCGAAGGACCGCGGGACGAAGGGACTTACGTGCTCTTCCTTCAGCGGGAGGACGACTCGTGGAAGGCTCGGAAGTCGGTTCGCGCCGACGAGCCGGAGAGCCCGCAGTATGAGAAGGTCGTCCTGGACGAGGTGCCCGAAGACTTGATCAAGTCTATTTATCCTCAGGGCCTGGCCGCCGCCGGCTCCTCGGGGACCGGGCAGTCGGGGCTGATCGCGGAGCCCATCGAGACCGGGGAGTTGCCGACGATCGAAGGGACTTTGGCCAAGCCTCCGGAGCCGGAGACGGACGCTAGCGAGGTGCCGGAGGATGAGCGCGAGCGGGTGGATGAGGGGCTGGAGGAGGCGCGGCAGGAGATCGAGGACTACGCCGATGACCACGAGGGGACGGCCGGGGTGTACGTTCAGGACGTGAACGGGGGCTTCGGCTACGGGGTGAACCCGGACGAGACTTTCTTCGGCGCCTCGGTGATGAAGATACCGCTCATGGTCGCCGTCTTCAGGAAGATCGACGAGGGTGAGATCTCTCTAGAAGACTCCGTGGAGACGGAACCCGGGGATTGGGCTGGCGGGGCCGGATGGCTGCAGTGGGAGGAGCCCGGGAAGGCTCACCTCGTGCAGGACTACCTGTGGATGATGATGACCCAGTCCGATAACGTGGCGACGAACGCCATGCTGCGCCTCGTTGGAGGACCGGAGTACGTCAACGAGGTAGCGGAGGACCTGGGCGCCTCCGACACGTTCCTCTACCAGAAGATTACCAGCGAGCGAGCGGCTGTCCTGGAGCTCGATAACACAACTACTCCCCGCGACATGGCGACCATACTCGGGAAGATCGCCAGCGGAACCGCCGCGAGCCGTGAGAGTTGCCAGGAGATGATCGAGATCATGTCTCAAAATGAGCTGCAATCTTCCATAAAAGACGGCCTCCCCAAGGACGTGGAGGCGGCCAAGAAAGGCGGCTGGCTCTACAAGGTCTACGACGAAGCCGGGATCGTCTGGCACGAAGACCGCCCCTACGTCATCGCGATCTTCAGCAAACACGGCTCTGAAGACGTCGAAGTGGGCAAAGCCCTCCTCAGGGGAATCTCGAAGGCCGCATACAAGGCTCAGGACGGCCCGGAGGACTCCAAGGAAGACTCCAGGTCAGAGGATTCCGACTCTAATTCGGAGGACTCAGAGTCAGATTCGGAATCTACCAGCTAGGGCTGTTTCGATCGCTCACTCGGTAGTTCGATTTTCAGTCGTTCCGATCCGCCTGCGAAAAAGGGCGATGACTGATTTAAGCTCTTCGGCGCCGAGGAGGAACGCGACCCCGAGATATGCGGCGAGCGAGGCGCTCCCGACGACCGTCAGGATCACCGCCCGGTCCAGGAAGCTAGAGCCGGGGCCGAAGAGCATGGCGCCGGCCCAGGCAACGGCGTACATGGCGGCCCCGGCAGCGAGTATCTTGGTCAGGGAGAGCAGAAGGCCGCGACCGTCTATGCGTCCGATCTCCCTCCTCATCGCGGCGAGCGCGAAGAGGGAGATGACGGCTGTGACCACGGAGAGCGCCAGCGCCAGGCCGAAGACCCCCAGGAGTTGCGAGAGACCGTAGGCGACGGCGGCGTATATCACGAAGAAGACGAGGTTCAGTAGGGCGGGCGTCTTCGTGTTCTGGCGAGAGTAAAAAGCCCGGACGAGCAGGAAATACCCCGCGTAGGCGAGGAGCCCCACCGAGTAGGCGACGAGGATGCTCGCGGCGACCACAGTGTCCTCGGGGGTGAAGTTCCCGCGCTCGTAGAGCAGGCCGATGATAGGGGTCGCGAGGGCGATAAGGCCGACGGAGGACGGGACTATGATGAAGGCCATCGTCCTCAAGCCGAAGGAGAGGGTCTCACGGTAGCCGTCGTCGTCGTCGCGAGCGTGCTTCTCGGAGAGCTCCGGCATCAGGGCGGTCTCCAGGGCGATTACGAAGACGCCGTAGGGTAACGAGAAGACCGTGAAGGCGTAGTAGAGTTGCGGCACGGCGCTGAATGAGGAGCCGAGGAGCAAGCCGACGAACTGTACACCTATGGACCCCGCCGTGAAGACGAGCACGGGGAGCGCTAGTTTGACGGCGGGCAGAAGAGCTGGGTGGCCGAAGACCGGGCGTATCTTGTAGCCCAGGCGCCAGGCACTCGGGAGCAGGAGCAGCGACATCGCCGCGACCCCCAAAGTGGTGGCGGCGAGCAGGTAGATGGCGGCCTCGGGGTTCCTCGGCGCGAGCAGAGCATAGCCGCCGAAGAGGATCATGGCGATCAGGTTATTCACCACCGGCACGAAGGTCGGGAGGAAGAATTGCCGGTGGGCGTTCAGAATGCCAGTGAGAATTGCGCCGAGGCCGAAGAAGAAGATGTAGAGGACGAAGAAACGGAAAAAGAAGATTGAGAGTTCCCTCGTCTCCCCCGCTTCCTCCAGCGAGAGCTTCGGCGATCCCGAGAACCTCGCC
>Ga0136617_10002457_pt1 | contig 16481 bp, 15 predicted proteins | sample AntDrymUQ3222106_2_FD_129672 | JGI IMG/M metagenome (GOLD analysis project Ga0136617, IMG submission 129672) | Polar desert sand microbial communities from Dry Valleys, Antarctica - metaG UQ322 (21.06) | ecosystem: Environmental > Terrestrial > Soil > Desert | place: Antarctica: Dry Valley...
CCCGCATCTTTTGTCCCGTACGGATAGAAATGTCCCCCGTTGTTATGACTGAGTCCGCACGGGCCCCCCGTCCTCAATCGATGCTAAGCGACGGCGTACTGGTGCGTGACATCCCTCCCCTGCCCCTTCACCACCAGCTTGAACTCGTCAGGCTTGAGGAGCGGATCGTCTCGCAGCTCGAGTGAGAACGAAGCGCTCTTCTGAAGTCGTTGCACCAGCTCACGCTCCTGCTCCAGCACGTACATGGCGACGTCCGGATGCAGCTTGACGAGAAGGTTGTCGCGCCGGCCCTCGACGACCATGCGCCGCACCGACCTCTCCATTCTTCGAACTATCGTTTCAGGGGTGAAAACACGTCCCGTGCCTTCGCAGGTAGGACACGGTTCAGTCATGCTCTGATAGTGACTCTGGCGAACACGCTGGCGTGTCATCTCGATCAGGCCGAGATCGCTCACGGCAAACGCCTTTGTGCGCGCGCGGTCACGGGTCAGGTGAGTGCGCAGCTCCTGCAGAACCTTTTCGCGTGACTGCCGCGTCTCCATGTCGATGAAATCACAGACGATGATCCCACCGACGTCGCGAAGCCGCAGCTGCCGCGCTATCTCGGCCGCTGCTTCCATGTTGGTGCGCAGCACCGTCTTCTCGGGATCCTTCTTGCCCGTATAGCGCCCCGAGTTTACGTCGATCGAGACAAGCGCTTCAGTGGGCTCGATGATGAGGTATCCGCCGGACGGCAGCTCGCACCGCCGCTTGAATGCATCGCGAAGCTCATTCTCGATACCCGCGTTGTCGAAGAGGGGCGCTCGGTCGTCATAGATCTTCACACGCGGAATAAGGTCCGGCGCTACAGTCTTGAGATACTCAGTGATCTCGGCGAAGACAGGCTTCGAATCCACCGTGAGACTGTCCACCTTCGCGCTGAAAAGGTCGCGGACGAGGCCGCGGGTAAGACCCGTCTCGCGATGGAGCAGCGAAGGAGCCCGGGTGAACTGACTCTTCCGTTTGATTTTTTTCCACTGGGCCATGAGCATGTCGAGGTCGCGCTTCAGCGCTTCCGGTGTGACATCCTCGCTCACTGTTCTGACTATGACACCACCCGACTTGTCGGGCAGAATCGCACCCACCTGCTCTTTCAGCCGCTGCCTCTCCGCCCCGGCGCCGATCTTCCGGCTGACGCCAACGCGTGACGAGTCGGGAATGTAGACCAGGAATCTTCCAGCGAGAGAAATCTGAGCGTTGACACGGGGCCCTTTGGTTGAGATAGGCTCTTTCGAGATCTGAACCATTATCTCCTGCCCGCGCTTGAGCGCCTCCTGAATCGGCGGGGCCTTGCCTCCACGTCGCGAGGACATTCCGTTGGTAGCGGGCGCAGCGCCCTTCGCTTTCGACCCATTTCCGTTCGTCGGGGCCTCGACGACTATGTCGTCATCGTCTTCTTCTTCATCGTTTTCGGCTTCGTCAGCGGACTCCCGAACCAGATCCGACGCATGAAGAAACGCGCTCTTTTCGGTGCCGATGTCCACGAAGGCGGCCTGAATGCCGGGAAGCACCGCTTCCACCCGGCCAAGATAGATGTCGCCGACCATGCGGCGGTTGTCGGGACGGTCTACCAGAAGCTCGACGAGCTTGCCGTCCTCCAGTATCGCGACCCTGGTTTCGCGCGGGCCGGCGTTGATGAGGAGTTCTCTTTTCATCGTCATCCCGCCCGGCGATCGTGACGGCGACTCGGCGTCACGATCGGGAGAGCTGGATTGTCCTTGAATGGGCGCGGCTGAGGAGGCGCCTGAATGTCGTGTTAGACCAGAAAACGTTGCCCGCCGGTCATGTGCATGGGCGGCGCGAGTCGCGCACTCACCCCATGCCGGAAAGCATAACTGTCACCCAAATCTATTGGCCGAACCGGCGTTCTTGCAATAGTGACAACAACTTACAGACCACGCTTCATCCTGAACGCAAGCCAGGCCATTGCCAGAATGTAGGTGACGCCCGCCTTCCATTCACCGTGTTTCATGTAAAGGCCGGCACTGAACCCGCCGTGTTCTGACGGCTGGTTCCTCCACGGCGTAACCCGCGGTACGAACGACGGTACGTTGGCAGAGTACCGATCGTAATCCTCCGGGAAGCGTTCGCGGATGTTTGCCCGCTCCCGCTCCATCGTCGGTGCGTACACCAGCGCCCAGAAAGCGATGACGACGAGCAGCAGGCCCCAATGCGCCGCGATTGCGAAGCCCGCTCCGATGAGAAAACTTCCGAAATACAGCGGGTTTCGCGTGTGTGCATACGGCCCGGCGACCGCCAGCTGCTGGTTCTTGGAGATGTGTCCCGAGGCCCACGCTCGCACCAGCACACCCATGAGAGCGACCGGACCACCAACCGACAGGGTCAACGGAGTGGGCCGTGCCCAGATCAGGTACGCAATGCCGAAGGCGAAGCCAAGTGGCAGCCGAAGCTTCTTGGCAGCCTCCGAATAGGTCAATCGAGCAGGCCTCTCAACAAGTGCCGCGCAATTACGATCCGCTGGATCTCGGAAGTGCCTTCACCGATTTCGCAGATCTTGGCATCTCGCATCATACGCTCGACCGGATAGTCCTTGGTGTAGCCATACCCGCCGTGAATCTGGATCGCCTTGAGCGTCGACCGCATCGCCAGTTCGGAACAGAACAGCTTGGCGATGGCCGCTTCCTTTCCGAACGGCTTCTTGTGCTGCGCCAGCCAGGCGGCGTGGTACATGAGGTGCCGGCCGGCTTCTATCTCGGTTGCCATGTCGGAGAGCTGGAACTGGATCCCCTGAAAGTTCGCGATGGCCCGGCCGAATTGTTTCCGCTCGCTGGCGTAGCGCAGCGACTGGTCGAACGCCCCCTCGGCAATGCCCAAAGACAGTGCCGCGATCCCGACTCGTCCTGAGTCCAGCGTCTGCATGAAGTTGATGAAGCCCATGCCCTCGTCGCCGAGCCGGTTCTCCTCGGGAACTTCGACATCCTCGAAGACCAGCTCGCGAGTGTCGGACGCGCGCCAACCCAGCTTGTCTTCCTTCTTGCCGGCGCGGAATCCGCGCATTTCCTCCAGCGAGTCGTCGTGACCGATCGTCGCTGAGCCTCGGTGTGACAGGTCCGCCTGCTTGGTGAGGATGAACGAGCTGATGCCTTTCGTTCCGGCGGACGGGTCGGTGACGGCAGTCACCACGAAGATCTCACCTACACCGCCGTGCGTAATGAATACCTTGGTCCCGTTGAGAACGTAGTGTCCGTTTTTTTTCACCGCCGTGCTGCGAGTGCCGGCCGCATCACTTCCGGCGGTGGGCTCAGTCAAACCGAATCCACCAAGGACCTTGCCGCTGGCGAGGAGGGGAACGAAACGCTCCTTCTGTTCTGCTGTCCCGAAGTTGACGATTGGTGAGGTGCCGAGTGTCGTGTGAGCGGAGATCGTGATGCCGTGAGACGCATCAACGCGCGCCATCTCGTGTATGGCGATCATGTAGCTGAGCAGGTCGAGACCTGCACCACCGAGCTCCTCGGGCCATGGAATTCCCAGCAGCCCCAGCTCTCCCATCTTCTGAATGTTTTCCCATGGAAACTCCTGGGACGCATCGAAACGCGCGGCGACGGGAGCGACCTCATCCCGCGCGAATTCCCGAACCATGTCGCGAACCGCGATGTGCTGATCGGAGAAGTACAGTGAATCGTCCATGACTATGCGGCTTCCGGTTCTTTCGAGGAGCGTATGACAGCGAGAAACTTTTCGCCATAGCGGGCAAGCTTCATCTCTCCGACGCCGCGTAGCTCTCGCATTGCGTCGAGCGAGCGAGGCTTTCGTCCGGCCATTTCCGCGAGCGTTCGGTCTGAAAAGACAATATACGCCGGCACTTTTTCTTCGCGGGCTATCTGAGAGCGGCGTTCCTTGAGCGCGGCGAAGAGGATGCCGTCAGATTGTTCGAGCGCGGTCTCGACGTCCGCCGACACCGGGAAGGCGCTCGCTGCGCGTGTGCTCCCCGCGCGTCGGGCAGTCGAACTTCCTCGCCCGGTTTTTCTCTTCGCCGCAGCCGACTTGCCTCTGACCACAGTGATCCCGAGACAATTGTCGCAAGCCGTGCAGCGCGGTCGCGCCGCCGGATCGCCGAAATAGCGAAGCACGAAACCGCGGCGACAACCTTCAGTGTAGGCGTAGCGTTGCACCGCGTCGAGCTTAGACAGCTCCGACGCGCGCCGCCGGTCGAGCGACGTCCAATCGGGCTTGAACTTCGCGAGCGGCGCGGACGGTTGTGTCAGACGAAGAGTTGCTTCTGCCCGGTGCCAGACGAGGAACTGCCGCGCCTGAAGCGAATCGAGAAGCTCGTGGCTTTGGGAACGCGCAGCGAGCCCGGGAGGCAGCGCATCGAGATCTACGATCGCACCCGTGTTGAGCGAGCTCCCCGAGAATTTCCACAGCGACCGCAACAGACCGAGCTCGGGATTCGCGACACCCGTGATCTCGCGACGAATTCTCTCCGGAGTTGCAATGAGTCGCACGCGTACCCCGGCTCCTGCGGCCGCCGGTGAGGCCAGAGCTCCGGTGCTGGCCAGGACCCGGAGGGCACTTTCGACTTCACGTGGTGACGTCTTTCCCCCAATGAGTGGAGCGATATCCTCGGCGGTCGATGGCAACGGTCGTGAAGCGACCGATTCGCGCCGAAGAAACTCATAGACCTTTTCGACCAGTCCCTTGTCTGGGTACGCGCCCCGAATGAAGAACTCGTGGGTGAATCGATCGGGAAATGAGTGGAGGAGATACACATTCGACGGATTCCCGTCGCGTCCTGCCCGCCCGGCTTCCTGATAGTACGCCTCGAGAGTACCGGGCATCGAATGGTGCACCACGAGACGCACGTTCGGTTTGTCGATGCCCATGCCGAACGCATTCGTCGCGACGATTGCGCGGATTCGCTCGGACATGAACTTCTCCTGTATCTCACGGCGGCGCGCATCGTCGAGGCCGGCGTGGTAGCCCGCAGCGGTGATGTCCTCCTGTTCCAGCAGGAAGCTGATTCTGTCTACCGCCTTCCTGGTGGAGGCGTAGACCACCGCCTGACCCTCCGTGGAGCGCAGGGTATCCACGAGCAATGCGTCCTTCTCGGATTCGTTTCGTGCGGGCAGGACGTGATAGGTCAGGTTGGTTCGATCGAAGCCGGTGATGATGGTCCGCGGATCGCGCAACGCCAGCTGGCGGCAGATGTCGGCGCGCACCTCCGGCGTTGCCGTTGCCGTCAGCGCAACCGTCGGCGGTGACCCGAGCTTCGTGCGCGCCTCCGCGACCCTCAAGTAGCTCGGGCGGAAATCGTGACCCCACTGGCTGATGCAATGCGCCTCGTCGATTGCCAGCAGACTCACGCGCATATCGCCGAGACGCGCAGCGAGGTTGCCGAAATCGAATCGCTCCGGGGCGAGGTAGAGCAGCTTGATCTCACCTCGTGCGGCTCTCGCGAGCCGATCAGCGACTTGTCCGGACTTGAGCGTGCTGTTGATGAACGCCGCCGGAAGCCCTCGAGCGTCGAGCGCGTCGACCTGATCTTTCATCAGGGATATAAGCGGTGACACGACGACCGTGAGGCCGGGGAGAATCAGCGCCGGAACCTGATAGCACACTGACTTGCCACCGCCGGTCGGGAGCACGACGAGCGTATCGCCTCCGGACAGCACGGATTCGATCGCCGCTTCCTGACCCGGCCGGAACGCTGGATATCCGAATGAGGCAGCGAGCGCCGAACGTGCTGCTTCGATAGTGGGTGCGGGCATCACTTCATACTGCCGGCTCACTGGCGATGTAGCGACATCAGGGGTGTACGAGCCGAAGCGGTTGTGCGCGTGCGCAGCTCACCGCTTTAGATCGGCACTGTGATCGCTGCGCGATAAAGGTCAGCAATGCGCTGTGTAAGGATTCCCGGCGAGCCACCTCCTACGAGCTTGCCGTCGAGCTCGATCACCGGAACCACTTCGGTGGTGGTGCCGGTGATGAAAAGCTCTTCCGCTCGGAACAGTGCATCGACATCGAGAGGTTCTTCGCGAACGTCCACTCCCGCCCGCTGGCAGGCGTCGATCACAATCTCTCTCGTTACGCCGGGAAGAATGAGATTGGACAGTGGCGCGGTGAACACTATTCCGTCGAGGACGCCGAAGAAGCTCGTATGCGTCCCCTCGAGCGCCACCCCGTCGCGAATCAGAATTGCCTCGAACGCACCCGATTCCTTCGCTTCCTGATTCGCGAGGCAATTGGCCATCAGGGAGATCGCCTTGATGTCGCACCGCGACCAGCGGAGATCTGGACGCGTGATCGCGGATACTCCCTTCGTCAGGTCTCCCGCGTCGGGGAACGGAGCGGCGTATCCGTAGACGGTGGGTCGCACCGGCGCTTTTGGAAAAGCGTGAGTTCTCGGTGCCGAACCTCTCGTCACCTGCATGTACACCATCGCCTTACCGCGCTCGGCAAGGCCGTTTCGCTCCAGCAGCTCCTGGAAGATGCTCTCCATCGGGTCGGCGACCGTGCTGTCGATGCGTGCTTCGACCAGACTTCGGCGAAGCCGCGCAATGTGCCGATCGAGTGCGACGAACTGCCCGTCATAAGCAGCGGCAACTTCGTACACGCCATCGCCGAGCAGAAATCCCCGGTCATCAGGCGATACGAGGACCGCCCGCTTCTCGATGAAACGAGCGCCAAAGTAAACGACGTCGCGGCCTGACGGTGCTTCGCTTGCCTGAGGTATGGGAACGGTTGCCACTGGCGCAGACATCAGGGCTCTCGTCGACTGCGATCGATGAAACGGAGAAGCACCGCAAAAGCCAGTAGTCCGATCGCCGCCCACCGGAGCGCGGGGATGTCTGACCTTACGCCAAGACCGAACAACACCGCCGCGCTCAGCGCCAGCGCCATCTTCGCCATTGTGATCGGAGTCATGGGGCTTCCGCCTCTCGTGGAAGGCCGGCTGCGGCTGCATCCGAATCAGGCACGTCGATCACCATTCGCAGGAGAGCGGTGGAATAGACTTTCCCCTGGGCGTCGGTCTTGAGCGACAAGGTGCCGCCTCCGTCGAGCGCTCCATGTAGCAGAAAATTGAGGGCCATGAGATTCGGCAGCTCGAAGCGCTGGACGCGGCCAGTCAGCATGCCGCTGAAATGCCGCTCCACCGACTCGACCGTGAGATGGCGCGCGAGGACCTCATACCAGCGCGGATCGAGGGCTATCACACCGACGTTAGCCGTATCGCCCTTGTCGCCGGACCGGGCGTGCGCGATGTCGAGCAGACGTATCTTCACTCGGCAATCTCCACGCTCGTCGTGACGACGGTCTTGTCCACCAGCGCTGGCCAGTACGCGACTATCTCCTCGACTTTGGGCCTGCCTCCCGCAAAACCTGTCACGCTCGGCGGGCCATTCAGCACCAGCGGGGCAATCTCGCGCGAGAAGCGCTCTATTGCCCCGCGGTTGTTTCCACGCACACCAATACGCAACTGCACCTCCGGCGCCTCGTAGTTCCCGTTGCCCACCGCGGTGGGCAACCCTGAGTTTTCTTCACCGAGGCGAGTCGATATCCCGCCGTTCTCACCGGACAATCTTCCGTGCGTCGCCGAGACGCCGACGAATTCCGTCAGTATCTGGTCGAACTCGAGACCGAGCCGGTCTAGGCGCTGGCGCAGTATGCGGTCTGCGACCTGTGCCTTTTCCAGAGCGTCGGGCCACGCGTAGACGAGAGTGCCAACTGCCTTGAAGCCCGATTTATAGGCAATCGATACCTTCAGTTTGTCGGTGGCGGGGCGTCCTTCGATTCCGTGCACGCGCACGCGGTTAGGCCCTTCCTGCGCCAGCCTGATCGTCGTGAAGTCGGCGATGACGTCGGGCGTGATGTACTCCTGTGGGTCGCCCATCTCGTAAACCAGCTGCTCCGTCACCGACGGCACCGATACGATTCCGCCGGTTCCGGGGTGCTTCGTGATGACGAACGATCCGTCGGGACTCGCCTCCGCGATGGGATAGCCCACATTGGCGAGGTCTGGAATGTTGCGCCAGTCGTGCAGACAGTTTCCCCCGGAGCATTGCGCGCCGCACTCGATGATGTGCCCTGCGACGATGCCGGCGGCGAGAAGATTCCAGTCCGTCGCTCCCCAGCCGAACTCGTGGCGCAACGGCGCCATCGTCAGCGCCGTATCGGTGGACCGCCCCGTAATCACGACGTTGGCGCCGCGTGCCAGTCCGTCGACGATGGGCGCCGACCCGATGTACGCATTGGCCGACAGCACCCTGTCTCGAATGGCCGATAGCGGTTCGCCGGTTTCCATGTTCGCGAGGGGATGACCTGAATCGATCAGCTCGTCAAGACGGCCGAGCAGATCATCCCCTGTCACGACGGCAATCCGCAGCTTGTCGCGGACGCCTCGGGACGTTGCCAGCTCGCGCACCGCGGCGGCGCACGAGGGCGGGTTCACTCCGCCGGCATTGGCGATCACGCGCACTCCGCGCTCGGTGACCGCAGTCAATACGCTGTCCATCGCACCGATGAAATCCCGCGCGTAGCCCATCGAAGGGTCACGCTCTTTCTGTTTCTGGAGAATCGACATCGTCACTTCGGCCAGATAATCCAGCATCAGATAGTCGACCTGGCCGCCTTCGACCTGTGCTCGCGGAGCGTCGAGCGAATCTCCCCAGAATCCCTGCCCGCCGGCCACTCTTACTGTCTGCTTCACCCTACTCTCCCATATGCGGTGGCAGTACGAACGCGCCGAGGTGCGGCCCGCTGTTGTGTAGCGATGCACGAAGCGCCATTGCCAGTACGTCCCTCGTCTCTTCCGGGTGCACGATAGCATCGACATACCCGCGCGCAGCAGCATATCGCGCATCGAGCTGTCGTTCGTACTCGGCCCGCATGGCATCGACGGCTGCTGCAACATCGGGGGCCGGCGCACCACCCTTCTTCCTGGCTGCGTTGAGTGCCGGCCCGTGTACTGCCTGGACCGCCGACTCTCCTTCCATCACGGCCATGCGACCAGTCGGCCAGCTGAAGATGAAATCGGGATCGAATCCCTGCCCGGCCATCGCATAGTACCCGGCGCCTGAGGCGTGATTGGTAGTGAGAACGATCTTGGGAACCCGAGTAGTGGCCATCGCCTCGACCAGCCGCGCACCCGCCCGAATTATTCCGTCGTGCTCTGCTTCGGGCCCAACCATGAATCCCGATACATCCTGGACGAACAGGAGCGGCGTGCCCTGTCTATCGCATCGGTCGATGAAGTATGCGACTTTCTCCGCACTCTCCGCGTAGACGATTCCGCCGAAGCGGGGCTTCTCTCCTTCCCTGCCCTTGATCAGGCCCCGCTGATTGGCGATCACGCCGATGTCGATTCCGTCGAGACGCGCGTCGCCGCAGATCATCTCGCGCGCGATCGCCGACTGAAATTCATCGAGTGATCCTTCATCCAGGATCGCCGACAGAAGTGGATGTACGTCGTACGACATTCGATGATCGGCCGGCAGGAGATCGTACAGGGCCTGTCCATCCGCCTGGTGAGCGCGCTCCGACGTTATCCGCGCCGTTTTCGCAACTGCGCGGTCGTCAGAGTCGACCGACGCGAACCTCGCCGCATACGCATCACGCGGCTCAGTGCTGCGCCGCGCATCGGGAAGTCGGCTCACCAGATCCCTCAGTTTCGCGAGGCATTCGTCCTCGTTCTCGAGAGCATAATGCGCTACACCGCTTACCTCTGTGTGAGTCCGCGCGCCTCCCAGCGTCTCGCCGTCGATGGTCTCGCCGGTCGCGCCCTTCACGAGATTCGGGCCTCCGAGTCCCATGAACGACGTGCCCTTCACCATCAGGATGACGTCCGACAGTGCCGGTAGATATGCCCCGCCCGCAACGCATTGCCCCATCACCGCCGCGAGCTGCGGCACGTGCAGATACCGCCGCATGATGGAATTGTAGTAGAAAATTCGCGCCGCGCCGTACTGTCCGGGAAAGACTCCTCCCTGATATGGAAGGTTGACGCCGGCCGAATCCACGAGGTAGATGATGGGAATTCTGCAGCGCATAGCGATCTCTTGCGCACGCAGAATCTTCCGGATTGTTTCGGGCCACCACGAGCCGGCTTTCACCGTTGGATCATTGGCGACGACGACTACTTCACGCCCGTGAACCATTCCGACGCCGGTGACTACTCCCGCCGCCGGAGCCTGCCCTTCGTATTGATCGTAGGCCATCAGCAGGCCAATCTCGAGGAACCGCGCGTCCGGGTCGCACAAACTGGCAACTCGCTCGCGCGCGGACAGCTTGCCCTGCGCGTGCAGCTTCGCCACACGATCGGCGCCACCGCCTTCCCGCAGCTTCTGCTCGAGCTCTCTCACTTCGGCACCGAGCTCACGGAGACGGGAAGTCACTTCAGCCGCCGGTCGGCGCTGCGTCCTGCGGCTCGTGCGAAGCGAACCAGTCCTTGATGTAGTCGATGAGCTCGGACGTCGGAGTTCCCGGCCCGAACAACCGCCCCACTCCGCGCGCCTGGAGCGCTTCCATGTCCTCACGGGGAATGATTCCTCCTCCCGTGATGAGGATGTCGTCGCGACCCTGTTCCGCGACAAGCTGCTGCACGCGCGGAATGAGCGTCATGTGGGCACCACTCAATATGGACAGGCCAATGACGTCGGCGTCTTCCTGGATTGCGGCGGAGGCAATCATCTCGGGCGTCTGATGAAGGCCGGTGTAGATCACTTCCATTCCCGCGTCACGGAGTGCCGCCGCGACAACTTTTGCGCCACGGTCGTGACCGTCGAGGCCGGGCTTGGCAACGAGAACTCTGATTGGTCTCATATGAGCGTCAAAGTTAGCGGACTCGATGCAGCACCGTCACTCTGTGCCCCGCGGATCAGCGTCACGGCACCGGCTGGTGCCTGCGTCACGACTTTCGCGCCACCAGCAGCATCTCGCTCGACCTCCGCGTCAGAGGCCTGCGCGTGAACCCGTCATAGGATTCCTCGACGATCAATCCCTCCGCGGCGCAGAGCTCCGCAAGGCGCGTCGCGGTGAACAATCTGATTCGGTGCGACCGCTTGCCCGGCGGTTGTCCGCCACTATGCCACCGCGACTCGATCTCGAGGATCCCGGAAAGCGGATCGAATGACCGTTCGTGCGCGACCGTCGTGCCGTCGCTCGTTTCCCACCAGTCGCGCGCCAGAAAACGCGCCATGACGCCATCGCGGCTTCCGCCGTGCCAGACCAGCACGCCACCGGGACAGAGGACTCGCGAAAATTCCCGTATCACCCTGATGTCATCAGCTGGATTGGCGAAGAATCCAAAGGACGTGAAGAGGTTGAGTACTGCATCGAACTTTCCTCTCCATCGTACCGGAAGCTTTCTCATGTCGCCGCGAGTGTAGCGAAGCCGCTGTCCAGTACCTCGCGTCCTTGCGATTCGAAGCAGGTCGGCAGAGTAGTCCAGGCCATCCACCACGAAACCGGTTTCCGCGAGCAGGTGCGCATGCCGGCCCTGCCCACACGGAACGTCAAGAATCCGGGAACCCACGGGAAGCCGAAGAACGTCGATGAGGCGGCTGACTTCCCTGCGGTCCCGCTCCGGCTTGAATATCGGATCGTACTCGAGAAGGTAGTGGGCGTCGAAGTAAGTCTCCCACCACTCTTCCGCTACTTTGCGCCCCGCTGCCGCACGGCTCCGCGCGATGCCGGCAGTTCTCTGCACCTCTGCGTCGCCGGAGGCGCTCTGTGTCTCGCCGTCAATCAGAAGAAGACGGGCTCCCGGTACGCCCCGAACACGTCTTCCATCGCTGCCCTGATCTCGTAGAGCGTGCAGTAGGCGCGCGCCGCGTCGAGGATATGAGGCATCATGTTCTCTCCGGACTTCGCCGCGTCGCGCAACGCCGCCAGCCGGCGTTCCACGACTGCGTTGTCCCGTGTTTTCCTTAAACCGGCAAGGCGCTCGCGCTGCTCGGCATCCGTATCGCCGATCTTCAGGAGCTGTATCGCGAGCTCCGGCTCATCGGTCAGAAACTCGTTCACTCCGACGATGACGCGCCGCCGCTGCTCGATTTCCCACTGCTGCCGTGCCGCCGACTCGGCGATTTTCCGTTGCAGCCATCCCGTCTCCAAACCTCTCACTACGCCGCCAACTTCCTCGATCTGTCCGAACAGCGTTTCGGCCTCCTCTTCGAGCTGCGACGTCAGCGCTTCGACATAGTATGAGCCGCCGAGGGGATCGAGCACATTCGGAACTCCGGTCTCGAACGCGAGCACCTGCTGTGTGCGCAGCGCGACCTGCACCGATTCTTCGGTTGGCAGCGCCAAGGTCTCGTCCATCGAGTTGGTATGCAGCGACTGTGTACCGCCGAGCACGGCCGCCATCGCCTGATACGCGACGCGCACGACGTTGTTCATCGGTTGCTGAGCCGTCAGTGTCACTCCCGCTGTCTGCGAGTGGAATCGCATCACGAGTGAGCGCGGATCTTTCGCTCCGTACCGCTCCTTGAGGTGCCGGGCCCAGATGCGCCGCGCCGCGCGAAGCTTGGCGATCTCCTCGAAGAAATCGTTGTGGATGTCCCAGAAAAACGACAGACGCGGCGCGAAGGAATCGACATCCAGCCCGCGTGCAATACCTCGCTCGACATAGGTGAATCCGTCGGCGAGCGTGAACGCCAGCTCCTGAGCCGCGGTTGCGCCGGCCTCGCGGATGTGGTAGCCGGAAATGGAGATCGTGTTCCACTGCGGAACGTGAACGGCTGACCATTCGAAGCAGTCCACGATCAACCGCAGTGCCGGCTCGATCGGATAGACCCAGGCGTGCTGGGCCATGTACTCCTTCAGGATGTCGTTCTGAATCGTGCCTCGCAACTGCGCTGGATCGACTCCCTGTTTTTCCGCTGCGGCGATGTAGAAACAGTACAGGATCACCGCCGGCCCGTTGATCGTCATCGACGTGGAGACCTTGTCGAGCGGAATGCCGTCGAACAGCACCTCCATATCTGCGAGACTGGAGATGGCAACACCGCACTTGCCAACTTCTCCCTCTGATCGCGGATGATCCGAGTCGTAACCCATCAGCGTCGGAAAATCGAAGGCGACCGACAGCCCTGTCTGTCCGTGAGCGAGCAAAAACTTGTACCGCTCGTTGGTATCGCGTGCGCTTCCGAAGCCCGCGAACTGCCGCATCGTCCACAGCTTTCCGCGATAACCGGTTGGATGAATGCCCCTGGTATACGGAAAGATGCCGGGAACTCCAAGGTCGTCCGCGTCGAGCCCTTCAGTATCCAGTGCAGTGTAGAGTGGAGCGACTTCCTTCGCGGAATTGGTAAACGCGATCTCACGCTTTCGTGCCAGCTCGTACTTCCGCTTCCACTCCTCGATCTCCGCGCGGAGCTTGCCGATCTCTCCGGCCTGATCGTCGAGCGCCGAGGCCGAGATTTCGGTATGAAGATCCGACGTGGTTGAGGTCACGCTGATGGTCCTCTCACAAGGTGTCCGTGCGCGGAGAGCAGATCGTCCGCCACGGCATAGGGAGTGACGCTTCCGGCTTCAAGCTCATCAATTTTGTTCTCGAGCCACTGCTTCGCAGGCCGGTCATTCCAGAGTCGCTGGTGCATTCTGCGTTCCACCACCTCGACGACCCTCTCCATCATTCGCTGGCGGCGCCGTCCGCGGAGCTCTCCAGTGACTTCAAGATAGCGGAAGTGACTGTCGAGCGATTCGCCAAGCTCGGCAATGCCTTCTTCCTTCGCTGCGACGACGCGAAGAACCGGCGGGGTCCAGTCTGCCGATTCAGGCAGCGGCTTCTCACTCGCGGCGGGTACCGGCTTCGTCGCCCGCCGCAAATCCACCCCGTGATGCGCCGGCACATTCGCGTACGATGAGCCCTTTCGCAGTCCGAGCATGAGCTTCACATCGCTTCGCAGTCTGTCCGCGCCCGGTCTGTCCGACTTGTTCACCACGAAGATGTCGGCGATTTCCATCACTCCCGCCTTGAGCGTCTGGATGGAATCGCCTGACTCCGGCACCAGCACTACGACGGTCGAGTCCGCAGTGCGAGCAACATCCAGCTCCGACTGACCGACCCCCACAGTCTCGATGATGATCCGATCGAATCCGAATGCGTCCAGTACATCCGTGACTTCGCGGGTGGCCGCCGCCAGGCCGCCGAGCGATCCGCGCGTTGCCATCGAGCGGATGAAAACGCCAGGGTCGAGCGCAACTCTCTCCATGCGTACCCGGTCGCCGAGAAGAGCGCCGCCGGTGAATGGCGAGGTAGGATCGACACACACTATGCCGACAGTCTGTCCCGCGTTCCGATATTCGCGCGTAAGCAGCGTGGTGATCGTGCTCTTCCCTGCACCCGGCGGCCCGGTGATTCCCACTCTTCGCGCATTGCCGAGGCGTCCGTGCAGGCTGCCGAGCACGTCGTCCACCCCAGGCCTCCGGTTTTCGACAATGCTCACTACTCTGGCAAGCGCAGCCACCGTTCCCGCGGAGAAATCCTCGAGCAGTCGCTCAACGCGCACGTGCAACTATCCTTTCCTGCTTTCTCCACATCGGTGAGTCGATGCGGTCGTGTCCAGCCGAATGCTCGGCCCCCGCAACGTGCAGCGTTCCATGGACGACGAGCCTGGACAACTCCTCGCGCACCGGAACACCAAGTCGGCGCGCATTCGCTCTCGCTACGTCCGGACAGATGTAGATGTCGCCGACAGCGGGCAGGGTCGGCATTGCCCGTCCCATGCCAAATGAAATCACATCGGTCGCGCCGCGATGGCCGAGGTAATCGAAGTTCATCTGCGCGATGGCGCTACGACCGACGAAAGCGACCGATACGAGTGCGTCGCGAATGCGCTCGCAACGAAGTGTTCTCTCCACGAGGTCCCGCACGCGTTCCTTTGACAACGGTAGTCGTCGCACAGTCGCGGAAACTTCGACGACGATCCGCATGGGCCTCATCAGACCGTCAGTTGCCGGCGTCGTCCGCGTATGCCTTGATGATTTCTCGAACGAGGCGATGCCGTACGACATCGGAATCGTGGAGATAGTGAAACCCGATTCCGTCGATTCCGGGAAGGATACGCTCGATCTGAATCAGCCCCGATTCCTCTCGACGTGGCAGGTCGATCTGCGTCTTGTCGCCGGTGATCACGGTCTTCGAGTTCACGCCGAGACGCGTGAGGAACATCTTCATCTGGGCATTGGTAGCGTTCTGGGCTTCGTCGAGAATGACGAAAGCGTCGGCCAGCGTCCGCCCCCGCATGTACGCCAGCGGCGCAATCTCGATGGTGCGCGTCTCCAGCGCCTTCTGGGTCCGTTCCGGAGGCATCATGTCCTCCAGTGCGTCGTACAGGGGGCGCAGGTACGGGTCCACTTTGGCCTGGAGGTCGCCGGGAAGAAATCCGAGACTCTCTCCTGCCTCCACCGCCGGTCGCGCGAGCACGATTCGTCGCACCCGTTTCCTCGACAGCGCGTCGACCGCGGCGGCGACCGCAAGGTAGGTCTTGCCTGTTCCAGCCGGACCGATTCCCACCACGATGTCGTTCTCCGCGATGAGTTTCAGATACTCGCTCTGCCCGCTCGTCTTCGGCTGAATGACTTTGCGAATTCCGGGCAGGACTATTCGCTGAAGGTCGTCCGCTCCGTTTCCTTCGCGCGGCGTGTCGATGCTCATCCGTAAAACGTCGTCGGCAGTCAACGGCATCTGCTGACGTGCCGTGTCGATCATCCTGCGAGCAATGGGAAGTGCGCGCGCGACGGTCTCCGCGTTGCCCGTGATCGACAGCGTGTCGCCGCGCAACGTTATCTTGGCTCCCGTCTGCTTCGACAGCTCGATCAGGTTTGCGTCATTCACTCCGGCCAGCGTCAGCATATCGGCGCCCTCGGTCGAGATACGCTGGACGGTCTGTTCCTCAGTCACGGTTGGCAGGTATGAGCTCCAGGTGCAGGTCGGTGAGGTCCTGTGAATCAACGGCAGTGGGCGCGTCCTCGAAAAGCGCGCGCGCCGCGGTGGTCTTTGGAAAAGCGATGACGTCGCGCAGAGATTGCGCACCCGATAGGAGCATCGCGATTCGGTCGAACCCGAAGGCGATGCCGCCGTGCGGGGGTGCGCCAGAGCTGAGCCCCTCGAGCAGAAATCCAAACCGTGCCCGGGCGTCGGCCTCTTCGATGCCGAGCTTTGCAAGCACTTTCTGCTGCATCGCCGAATCGTGTATGCGAATGCTGCCGCCGCCGAGCTCAGTACCGTTCAGCACGACGTCGTATGCCAGCGCCCTCACTCTCCGCGGATCGGAATCGAGCAGTGCCGCATCTTCCGGATTGGGGGCAGTGAATGGGTGGTGCACGGCAGTCAGCCCGCCGGTCGCATTATCGTGGCCGAAGAGCGGAAAGTCGGTCACCCAGACTAGCTCGACCCGCCCTTCAGGTATCACGCCGGTACGACGGGCAATTTCCTGCCGAACGCGATCGAGCGATACACTCGTCACGTCATCGCTGCC